>JAANMW010003916.1_pt1 | contig 10831 bp, 15 predicted proteins | sample 7279671 | NCBI WGS metagenome assembly JAANMW01 (sample SAMN14094541, study PRJNA606508) | bioreactor metagenome | isolation source: A lab-scale SPAN reactor treating ammonium-rich wastewater day 247 | place: Ireland: Galway | collected 2017-09-19
GAAAAGAGGGCAAAGGGCAAAGGGCAAAGGGATCGGGGAGAATTATGTCCCCCTACCTACGTAACCACGTCCTACGCAACTACGTACTCTTCCCCACTACGTCCTACTCCCTACTCCCAGCTTCCAACTTCCCTGAATCTTCATTCCGCTATGTCTCTTTTCGAATTATCGCCGACTGAGCTCCGCCTTTTGCGACGGCTGAATCGCCCATGGAAAATCCAGGAGTATTTGGACGGCCTGCCGATCAATTTTGAACGGCGCGGTGAAACCTGCATGTCCCCGCGGCGGGTCATGCGAGAAAAAACGGCGCACTGCATTGAGGGCGCCATGTTCGCGGCGCTCGCTCTCCGCATCAACGGCCATGCGCCCCTGCTGGTTGATATTGAAACGGTGCCAAGCGATGACGCGCATGTAATGGCCGTATTCCGGCAAAACGGCCGCTGGGGCGCCATTCATAAAACGAATCACCTCGCGCTCCGCTATCGCGATCCTGTGTATACCTCCATCCGCGAGCTCGTGATGTCCCATTTTCATGAATATGCGGATGGCGACGGCCGAAAAACCATGCGAAGTTTTACGCGGCCCATTCATCTCCGGCGTTTCGATGCCCAAGGATGGATGACGGACGAGGACGATCTCTGGTATATCGCGGAATACATCGCGGACGTTCCGCATATTCCCCTGCTCACTCGTTCTCATGTTTCATTGCTTCGTCCCATGAGCGTCTTTGAAGCCGCGATGCATCGCAAAACGGAATGGGACCGCAGCGGAAAACGGCGAAGGCGCATTTCCTGAACATGACCGGACGATTTGAGATGCTGGACGGGAGTTTTCGCGTACTTTGTTAGATATGCCTTTTTTGGGAGGCGCTCGGGCACTAATGGTTGATGACGTGAGATCTCACTTGAAGCAGAACTCATTCACGAGGAGTGCAGCCGTGGCGAGGGATTTGGTTCCGCGTCTCGTTTTTATTCTCGCCTCGGCTTGACCCATACCGTTCTCAGTCGCACTGGAGTTTATTGACAAAACGACTGAAATGGAGTAATATCCGCATTTCTTCACGCTCTTTGAAAAATGGTGAAATAATGAATCAAACAACCAAACGCATTCCGTGGATCATGATCATGCTCTTCGTCTTTGGCGTCGCGAGCCTGATGATGGACATCGCCGATATCGCTGCAGGACGCGTGGACGCGAACCGGCACATCCCTTTCTTGTACCCGGTCATTACCGGCATTTTCGCCTGGATGGTCTGGTATATCGACCGCTTCCCCGAAACGCGCAAAACCGGCGTCGTCCGGACGGAAAGGCGCGGACAAGCTCTGAACGGACGAGCAGGAGGTTCAGATCGTGGAACTCCGTGATACCTACAGGTTCCTTGTGGGACTGCTCCTCGCGCTTCTCATCGTGACCGCCGGCCTGGACGCCTTCGCGCTCTGGACGAACGCAGACGCTGAAGCGCTGAACAGTCTCCCCTTTCTGCCGTCCTTTATCATCCTCACCTTCATCATCTTCGCGGTTGTCGTGCACAGAAGCTGGGACAAGCTGCTCAAGGATGAACGGAAACGGATTCTCCGCGAGTTCGCCAAAGACTCCTATCTCCACCCGTCGCACCGTCCCGATCCGAACAAATGGAATGGCCTCGGCTGACCCCTTGCCGAATGACTCAACAACACCTGCCTCTCGGCGGGTGTTTCCTTGTCCGGAAAGAGATCTCTCGCGGGAAAAAGAGGGACGCATACGCTTGCCCGAACCGCATGATTCTGCTATTCTCAACGCCGCATTGTGGCATCACGGGGGCGTCGTTCAGTGGTAGGACACGGGTCTCCAAAACCCGTTACGTGGGTTCGATTCCTACCGCCCCTGCCATAACAATACCGCTGGTTATTGCCGGCGGTATTGTTATTGTCGGGAGTGAGATGGAATCGAACGGGCGGCGAGAGACCCGCCGATGACGGGTCGGTGCGCAGCCGCCCAGGACCGCGAGCGGAGCGAGCGGCGATTCCTACCGCCCCTGCCAGACAAAACACTCGTCATGTGGCGAGTGTTTTGCTATGGCTGCTGCATACACCGGATCACCGAGTCCGATTTTTTGCGTCCTGTGGCCGAAGGGATATTGTGTCGCGTATACTTCCCCTCATGCCGCCTGAACAAAAAAAGATCCCCCGCAATGTTCTCATCATCGCGTTTGTTGCGCTCGCATCGGGATTCGGACAAGATCTTATCACACCGATCCTCCCGGGATTTCTCGTGCTTATCGGAGTAAACCGCGCGGGCGTGGGCGTGATTGACGGCCTATTGCAAGGCATGACGAGCTTGTTCCGGTTCGTGTCCGGCCATGTATCGGATCGCGCCCGAAACCGGAAGACATTCATTTTTCTCGGCTATGCGCTGTCGGCGGCGGCGCGTCCCATGCTGGCGCTGGCCGGCGGATTCTGGGCCGTCGCTACTCTGCGCGCCGCAGACGGCGCCGGGAAAGGCGTGAAGGACGCCCCTCGCGATGCGCTCATTGCCGATTCTTCCGGCGTGCATGTTCGCGGGAGGGCATTCGGTTTTCAGCGGCTTGTTGATACCATGGGTTCTGTATTCGGACCATTGCTTGCCGGTGCCATGTTGATACTGCTTGGCGCTTCACTCGCGACCTATCGCCTCATTTTCCTTCTCGCCGCCGTTCCGGGCGCCATTGCCCTGTTGCTTATCTGGTTCGGCATTCGGGAACCGGCGCGCGAACGCATGTCGCGCAAGAAGCACGGAGCACCTCTGCCCTTGGCCTTTTGGGTGTTTACGCTTGGCACGGCCATTGCCATGCTCACGAAAATCAATGATTCGCTTTTTCTTCTTCGGGCATCGGATGCGGGCATTCCCTTGTCGTGGATTCCCGTCCTCTTCGGAGGGTTCACCCTTCTCTATGCTCTTTTGTCCTACCCCATCGGCATTTGGAGCGACAGAATCGGCAAACTCCCGCTTATAATGGCGGGATGGCTGGTGCTCGCCCTTGTCGAATTCGCATTCTCCTTTCACGTGACGCTCGCGGCATCGCTCGGACTGTTTGCCATGTACGGCCTGTTTTATGCCCTCACCGAAGGATCCGGGCGGGCGCTGATCGCGGACCTTGTTTCACCCGAATCCCGTGGAAAAGCATATGGATATTTCCATACCATCGTGGGTGTCTGCGTGATTGCGGGCGGCTATATCCTGGGAAATATATGGGATACCGTCTCGCCCGAACTCGCCTTCCGCATTGCTGCCGCAGGTTCCTTTATTGGATTCGCGATTTTGCTTTTGGCGAGATTTAGGAAAACAACATTCGCGACATAATGCTGCGAGCAGGTTTTGATGCTATGCAAGGCCTAAACGCCGTTTGAGAATTTCGCGATAAATGTTCGCGCGGCTCACAATGCCCACCAGCCTGCCGCCTTCAACCACGGGTAGACGATGAATATGCCGCGCGAGCATTATTGCGCCGGCGCGCATGATCGGCGCATCGGGACTGATAACGCTGATATCGGTTGTCATGAATCTGGATACGGGATGATGGCGTATCTCCTCGATTTTCGCCTCGCGCGCTTCAAGATCGGTGTAAGATTCCGGACTTTCATAATAACTCCGATAAAACGGATACAGAACGCGAAAAAGATCTTTTTCCGATATGGCGCCAACCATGTTCCCACCGCTATCGACAACAGGAACGCCGCTGATTTTTTCGTCGTGCAAAAGCCTTGCCACGTCTTCATAGGTGGCATGCTCCGGCACGGTCACGACATCGACCTCCATCACATCTCTGACATACATATGCATATGGGTTAGAGAATGAGAATTCGGTAGGAAGGAGCTTCTGCTTTGAAGCATAGCGCGGTGTGGGAATAAGGCAAGAAAATTCCCGCGCTCGCTATTGCCGTCCATCCGCTTGTGCTAGGATGGAACAGGATGAAATACCTCTTGATTATCTTCGGGCTCGTACTTGTGGGTGCGGGCTGTGTTAGGACGGACGGTGAAACGCCCGAGGCTGTCGTGCTGAATACCAATGCGCAAACGATTCCTGCTAGCGATACGACACTCGTCCTGCGCGGGCGAAACCTCAATGCCATCCCATCCTCTGTATTCATTAGGACAGATCTCACCATGCTGGACCTTTCGGAAAATGCGCTGACAGGCGCGCCACAGGCGGAGATCGGCAGGCTTCTGAACCTTGTTGAGCTCAATCTGAGCAATAACCAGCTGACGGGACTGCCTGCCGAGCTCGGACGCCTCAAGCAGTTACAGGTACTGGACGTATCGAATAACCGACTAACGGGGCTTCCGCTGGAATTGGGCGAACTTACACAACTACGAATTTTGGATATTTCAGGAAACCCGTATTCAATGCAGGACCTGGATCAAATCGCATCGAAGCTGACAGGCACGGACATACGAAGATAGAGCCTTCACTGCGGCGTAAAAGGCTTTCTTTTCTTAAAGTGTCAGCGTGAAAATCACTTGACATCGTGTTATCATGAGCACATATGAAAACCGTCCCCAAAGTCCTCATAGGCATTTTAGCCTTTTTCGGAGGCATTATTGTGTTGTTATTCGTATACGGACTCTTTCTCGGCGCAAAGGAAGCGACTCAAAAACCGTCTCCGCAAACCGCCGGAGAAGTGCAGCCAGCTGCCCCGCCTGAACCGAGTGCCGATCCGCAGGCAAAGGTATTCGACGGCATGGGATTCCGCATGTCGTATCCCGCGGACTGGGTATTTGAAAAACCGAATGGATATACCGTGGTGTTCTCCGGTGCTCAAGGATCGCCCTCCTATTATGCAACCGTAAACATGCAGATTATCGCGACAACCAAAGCCGGTGGAAAGCACGAGACCGCCGATACCCTGATCGCGGACCTGCGCGAGCAAATCATGACGGCTCAAGAACCGAATGTCACGGACGCTGCTGATCAAAGCTTTACCAACACATCCGGCCAGCTTGTATCGGCAACCGGTTTTGCGGCGGCGTACACGCGTGATAATGAAGAATTCCGCCAGCTGCAATTTGCAAGCCCGAGCGCGGACGGCAATTCCATCTACGCATATTCGTACACGGCTCCGAAGGATTTTTACGAGGAGTACAAGCCCGTCGCCATCACGATGATTCAGAGCCTTGAATTGATAAAGTAATAATCCAAAATTGGTGAAAGGGAACAAGTGAGTGGTGAGTAGTGAGTGGGTTTTTGGTTATGAGTTATGGGTTGTGGGTTACGGGCGCATGGCTCACGGCGCATAACTCACCTCCTACGCCCTACTCCCTTTGTTCTATGACCTACGGACTTACCATAACCCACAACCCATAACCTGCTCATTGCCAAAAACCATCATCTGCGATTTTCCCCGTACCCGACCACAATTCCCCTTCTTTTTCTATCAACTCCGGTCTCTCCTATCTTTTTTCGAGAGAATCTTCCGGCCGAGAATCAATATGCTTTCGAACATCAAAATCCAAAGGAGGACGATAGTTATCCATACGGCCCATGGGAAGCCAATTCGCATACCACCAAATCCCGTATTCATCCCCTGCATCATACCCCACGGACGCGCGCTCTGCGGCACCGTGAAGGATGCATAGCCCGCGCCGCCCATCATGGGCATGGAAAGGATGCCGCCGGAATATCCCGCCCAGCATCCGAGATATGCCCGCCCCATATTCACATGAGCGAGCCGGAGCGTCTCCGACCCCTCTCCTCCCATCATTCGATCCATTGCCTCATGCTGCTCGCCCGGATGCGCGTCTTCCATGAAGGCGTCTCCCAGCGCTTCGAATTGCTCATCGCTGATGTTGCCGCAATCGATCTCTGAACGGTCGCGGGCTCCCTGCTCCGACAAAATCGCCGCGAGCTCCCCGCTCGCATTCTGTCCGGAATCCGCAAAGACCGTGCCGCGGCCGTACATCATGCCCGTCATTTGCGCCGAGGCCGTTCCGACGATAAAAAAGGAACAAACAAGCGATCCTGAAAGAAGAAACATTTTCCAAGCGTTCATATATGTCGTGATCATTGAGTGAATCATGCGCTGAATATCCTGAACCATATCATATCAAGGTAAAAAACGGGAACGACACTGCACGAACGCGTGAGGTATACTTCCTTCCATGCAATACGCTTGGTTTCTGTGGAGCGCCGGACTGCTGGCCATTTGGTTCGTCGTCTATGCGATGCTTCCTACGCGCGCACAGCGCCGACAGCTCGTTATCGTCAGTTTCTGGACATCCCTCCTCGGCATTACGGAGCCAATATTCGTGCCCGAATATTGGAATCCGCCGTCCCTTTTCGGACTCGCGCAATCCACGGGCTTCGATATCGAAAGTTTTATGTTCGCATTCGGGGTCGGCGGCGTATCAGTGCTGTATGACGTATTTTTCCCGCAGGTCAGGCACCCCATGAGCCGCGCGGTACGCCATGGCGCGCGGCATCGTTTTCATGTGTTTGCGCTCTGGAGCGGTCCTGCGACATTCGTTCTGCTCCTGCTTTTCAGCGATCTGAACCCCATCTACAGCGTCATCGCGGGCTTGGCAGTGGGTTCCGTGGCCAGCATCCTCTGCAGGCCGGACTTGCTGAAAAAAATGCTCTTCACGGGTCCGGTATTTTTTGTCGTCTATTTTTTGTATTTCCTTTCCCTTGTTCTTGTCTTTCCTTCGTTTGTCGAAACAGTATGGAATCTCCAGCGGCTGTCGGGCATCCTGTTCGCCGGTATCCCCCTGGAAGAACTCGTATTCGCGCTCTTCTTCGGGTTCTATTGGGCGAGCATTTACGAACATGCGTCGATGTCCGTTCTGTCGCCGTATATCGCGCCGACGCGTGGTGGACGCGGTCATGCGTGATACAAAAATGCCGGTGGAGATGAAGCTTCGCGACCGTTGCCCAATCCCGGGCGCGATGATACTATCCGCCCATAGCCATGAAACATGCAGGAATTGTGGTCATTGTCGCTGTCCTCGCTCTCATCCGCGTCGCGCTGTTTTGGGGTATAGCCGACATGCATACGAATGCCGTTAACCAGCATGTCTGCCCGATCATCACGCTGATGGATTCAACCTGCGCCGAACATACGAATATGGCGGTTGCGCTCAGCCATCATCTTACGGTCGCCATGCATACGGCAACCGGCACGCTTGCTTGGCGCGTGGCCCTTGAACTCCTGGGGGCGTTAACGCTGTTCTGGATCGCGTATCGCGTTTTCAAAGACGCCATACCGTCCGGCATTCTTCGCCGGATACGGTTCTATAAACCGAAACCCGACATTCTATTCTCCGGCTGCTGGAAACAGCAGCGGTGGATTGCTTTCCATAATAAAGGATCAATCACTGTCGCCGCATAGCGCGCATGCCCACGCGTCTTGTATGACGCTGTGCATGTGTTCGTGAAGCGGTTTTTTTGTAATTCCCTTTATCCTCTATGCGTGTACGACCTGCAACTCTCGCTCTCGTATCCCTCGTCGTGGGCATTGCCGTTGTCAGCCTCGTGCTGATAAAAGAACGGCCGAACGATCCGGCAAACGAGAAGCGTGTCAACCAAACGGAATCGGTCACCGATAACGGAATGAATGTTACCGTCTACAAATCGTCATCCTGCAATTGCTGCGGAAATTACGTGGCCTATCTCAAGCGCCGCGGCCTGAATGTCGAGACGGTAAATACGCAGGACCTCTCCGGCATAAAATCCGCGAACGGCGTCCCGCGCGATGTACAAAGCTGCCATACCACGCTTATCGGCGACTATACCGTGGAGGGACATGTTCCCATAGAAGCAATAGAAAAATTGCTGAACGAACGGCCGCCGATTGAAGGCATTGCCCTGCCCGACATGCCGGCAGGTTCGCCCGGCATGCCCGGCGCAAAACAGGGTCCCTTCGACATACGCGGCTTCACGGCCGACGGGACGCTGTCCAGCTTCATGCTGCTGTAATCCTATGCGGACCAAAAAGGTCGCGACCCTTATATCGCTTGGCCTGCTTACGCCGGGCATTGCGCTTGCTCATTGCCCGCTCTGCACGGCAGGCGCCGGACTCGCGGCGGTTATCGCCACGCGCTTTGGCGTGAGCAGCGGAGCAACCGGCATCTTCATCGGCGCCTTCGCCGTAGCCATGGGCGCATGGATCTCCCGTCTTCTGCCCAAAAAGTATGTCCCGCATCAGGAAACCGCGATCACTGCATTCTCGTTCCTCACGACCGTCATTCCGCTCCTGCCGCTCCTGACCCAGTACTCGTCCATCTACGTTGATATCGGCGGGGCATACGGCTCCTGGCTGAACCGCACCTATCTCATCAATCTCTTCGTAGCGGGCAGCGTGCTAGACGAAACGCTCATGCTCATTTCGCCGCGACTCAGCGGATGGGTGACAAACATTCGGCAGGGCCGGCAAGTTCCCTATCAGGGGATCGCACTGACCTTCACGCTGCTCATTCTTTCGGCATTCATCACGGAAGTGGTCGTATGAGCACAATCCCCACCATCCTTGCGGGCATTACGGGAATCTTCTTCCTGCTCCTCTTCATCCAGCGCCTCGTCGGTCGGACATTCTGCGCGTTATGCGCAAGCGTCAGCCTGGCATGGCTTACCCTCTTCGTGCTGTACCGCCTCGGACAGGAAATTGACCCTGCGATACTCGGCGTTCTTATGGGCGCAAGCGTCACAGGCGCCCTGTACATGCTTTCCGGAAAACTGCCGGAGCGATTCAGACTCTTCAAGCTCCCGTTCTTCCTTTCAGGCATTCTGGCCGTGTATGCGCTGCTTGGCATCCAGGGAGACATGCTCTCCGCGACGGGATTATTGCTTGTCCTTTGGACGGTTTTTGCTGCGGCATATGCGGTGCGGCACCAACCGGCGATGGGCCGCGTGGTTCAGCGAATCATCGCCTGTTGCCGAGATTGGTAGCTCACGCCCTCCCCTCCTATGAGACCCTATCGGCTCCCCTTCATCCTCGGATCCATTCTAACCGCGCTCATTGCCATAAGCGTATTAGGACAGGCATCTCCGCCTCCCGCGAATGCTCCATCGAATGATGCATTCCCGGCCGGAACGGCTGATGTCTTGATTGCGGAACCGCCCCTTGTTTCTCAAAACGGCATTGACGTATCGATCGATCAGGTGGAACGGGCCGATGGAGTGACGCGCGTCATCTTCTATGCGGACAATCACCGGTATGATCTTTCTACTCTGGACGCCCGGCCATATTCCCTTCTCGCGGACCAGCAGCCAATCGACTATGCCCTAGAAGACGGCGGCGCTGGAGGCCATCACATACGAGGCATTCTGACCTTTGCTGGAGACCTGCGCGGCCATCTCCGCATCGGCCTGTCCGAAGATCTCATCTTCAGCTTCCGTATCCTATGACGGTACGCACGTATCGCATTGAAGGCATGCGCTGCGGATCATGTGCGCGACGCATTGAAGCCGTCCTCCAAAAAACTGCCGGCATTGAGCAGGTTTCTGTGGATATTCGCACGTCCGTTGCCGTCATCCGGTTTGCGGAAGCGCCACTCGATACGCAGGCGCTGCAGCGTGCTTTATCGGATGCCGGCGCATATGTGATCCGCGAAACGCCGCCGGACAGCCAAACGGATACGGCGCGCCGCGACGGCATGTCCTCCGTGGGCTGGGGCATCCCGGGCGACGCGGCTCCCTCGCCCCGCTGCCGCATGACGAAGCGGTCGAAGGTGTACCGGGTGGCGCGGGCGGTGGAGGCCATGGGGTTGCCGTCCGTGACGCTCACGAGGGATCGCCTGTTGATCTCCCGGAAGAAGTCCTTGAGAACGCTCGGTGCTTCCTTGAGCAGGAAGTCCGTGACCTGCTCCTCGAGGTTCCCGTTCGCTTCATCGAACGTGAAGACCTGCGACCCCGACCCCAGGACCGTGAACTGCAGCGTCGCCACGCTCCCCGTGTTGTTCACGGTCACCGTCATCGCGTCGGTGACTCCCGCGTAGAGCACGCTCGCCGAGAGGCTCGTCCCGTTGAACGCCGAGAACTGTCCCGAGGTGTCCACCAGTTCTTCGAGCAGGTCAGGCAACGACGATCCCCGCACGCTCAGCGTCGGGACGTTCCCGCCTCCCGTATCCGTCACGGTCACGCCGAAGAGATCCTGGGCCAGGCAGGCCCTCGAGCCCGCCGCGAGAACGAGAACCGCCGCCATGGTGCGCATGGAATCAGCCTCCGTGTGGGTTGGCGCGCAACATAGCCTTCCGCTCGACCGCCCGCAAATCACCATTCTCCCCGCCCTTCACCCCCGTCCTGCCCCGCACTCGGGGCAGGTCGCCGAAGCGTCGAGCCCTTCCCTGGAGTACCCGCACGCCTCGCAGCGCTTCCCGCGCCCCCGGATCCACCGCCGGATGGCCCCGGGCCCGAAGATCAGCACCCACCACGCCCCGGCGTACACCCCCGTGTCCACCGCCAGCCCCAGCGGCAGGATCCGTGTCGCCAGCACGCGCTCGCGGGGAGAGAGCAGGTCGAGGAAGTCAGGCGCCGCCGGCGCGGCACGCACCACCACCCCGTCGCGAGCCTTGTTCCACCAATACCCCACGCTGGGCTGCTGCTCAAACGTCGTGTACGTCGCGAGCATCGGCCACCCCGTCGCCAGCATCGCCCTCGAGTGGGACACGCTCTGCGGGTCCGCCAGCCAGGGCGCCAGTTCCGCGCGGATCCACGCCGGGCAGACCCGATCGAATGGCGCCATCTGCTCCGGTGAGATGTCCGAGAAGGTGTTGGCTGCGTTCACCTGCACCGCCAGGCGACCGACGTACGCCGCCCTCGTCGCCGCGAGCGTTCGTCCGTGCCCATCGGCCTGTAGCGCAATGACGACCGGCTTCGTGCTGC
>JAANMW010003917.1_pt1 | contig 10830 bp, 9 predicted proteins | sample 7279671 | NCBI WGS metagenome assembly JAANMW01 (sample SAMN14094541, study PRJNA606508) | bioreactor metagenome | isolation source: A lab-scale SPAN reactor treating ammonium-rich wastewater day 247 | place: Ireland: Galway | collected 2017-09-19
CGCTGTAAATGCTGTAGAAGCCTTTTCGATCAAATTGGTTAAATTCTCTGCAAACGCAATTTTTTCTTGATTGCCAAAACTAAAATGTGTATTACCTTCGCAAATCATTCTGACATTTTGCCCGGCAAGATGAAGTGCACAAATTTGTCCTGCTTGATCCGTATTTTGTGAGAAGAATTTAAACAACATATTGTCATGTGCTCCAATTGCATCGCGCTGCATTTGAAGCAATTCAGGTTCTTTAAACCCCATTTTAAGATCCATTCTTCTTGTATCATTTTTTCCAGCTGAGAAAGCGGCACAGGCTACCGCCGGATCGGCGTGCTTCACTTCATCATTTTTAGTTTTTACTGAAAAATCGTTTAAAATATCGACTAAGGGTTGCTTTGAAGGGAAATGAAAAACCGTGCCTACCACTATTGTTTCCCAAGCAAGTTCATCAATAGCTGTGCGTAGTTCATCATATTGAGACGATGATAAATTCATTTTCTCAAGTATGTTCGTGGTACCTTGCATGTAACGTTCATAACTTTCAATTTCATTAGTTGGAGGGCCTTTTGACTGAATAATATCATGAATGGCATGCGCTGCTTTGGCCATTTCAAGATAAGCCTTTTGCATCGCCTTATTATTTTTAAATAACGTTTCAGCTTGAGATTTCAGCAGCACTTCTGCATCATGACTCATCTCCGCGCCATGCGGACCACGGTGATATACTGCACTTAAAGGTGTGACCCCATCCGCTTTAAATTTTGGTTGCTCACTTGACCATTCTGCTAAACATCGAGAAATATATTTTTTATAGTGACCCGCTAACGCTTCAATTTGTTCTTGAGGCAACGTATCAAAAGCATTATACAGCGTAACGCTATCAGCCTGATGAGATTTAGCTCTACGCTCAACAGAAGTAATAATAACGTCAAAGCCTTTACGAGTAGATTCTTCATTCGCAGTTGACGGGTTACGCGTCACTAACAAATCAATAAATGCATCAAATTCTTGAACGGCAGGAAAAAGTGCATGGCTGCGCTTTAGCAGTTCTTCATCTTTCATCAATAGTTCTTTAACCTGCACTGGCGTGAGAGGCATTCTTATTCTCCTTTTAATGAACACGACATAACTCATCAATTTAGAGAAGGGATGTTTAGATAAAGTTCCGTTATAGAATATTTTGTGTGCAATTACTTACATTCTGTTAAGGACGCGGCGGAGAAGATTCAGATCGTTCTTTTTGTTCTCGCTCTTTCAAACGATTTTTAAAGTCTTTCACAGCATCAGAAAAGTCTGTGTGTGTCGTTTCATTCTTTTTTAAACCGACAATTTTCGTTTGATAGTTCAGGAGAATTCTATCTGCTAATGTATTTAATGCGGCATAACGTTCTGTCGTAGAAGGTAAAGAACCTTTCAGATTGATCTGATCAAAAAAATAATCTAATACACGTTGGTTCACGTTGTTGATATTATTGTCATCAATGGTATGCGCTTTCACAACTTTTTCAAGACGTTCACGTAGCGTGATCACTTCTTGCCAATATTTGGGTTCAAGATGAAAAGTATGTTCATCGGATGTGTTTGCTGCAGCATCACGATGATGACTAAATAGCTTTCGAAAGAATGTTCCAAAACTGAACGCTGCCATAGCAATTACCCCCGTGAAGATACACACTTATATTTTTAATAAGTTGTTTAACTTATGATAACAAGGAGGGTAACGATTAACAATTGAATATAAAACGAGTACTTAGAGTGAATTAACGGTTTGCTGCAAAAAAGCTTTAAATTCAGCGCCTAATTCAGGATGTTTGAGTCCTAATGTGATCATTGCTTGCATATAGCCTAGCTTACTACCACAATCATAACGCATACCATCAAATTGTAATGCCATCACTGTTTGTTCAGTTAACAAGCGTGCGATAGCATCAGTCAACTGGATCTCTCCACCACGACCCGGTGGTTGTTTCGCTAAATAGGTGAATATCTCTGGTGTCAGTAAATATCTTCCTACCACACCATAATGAGAAGGGGCTTCCATCGGTTTGGGTTTTTCAACAATCGCTTTAATGCTGCCTTGTCCACGCCAAGTTGAGTCAACATCAATGACACCATATTTTTCCGAATCCTGCGGTGCAATTTTTTGCACGGCAATGACACTTGCCTTGGTCTCATGATAACAAGACATCATTTGCTCAAGACAAGAAATAGGAGCATCAATCAGATCATCTGCCAATAATACAGCAAAGGGATGCTCACCAATCACTTGTCTTGCGCATAGCACTGCATGGCCTAAGCCTAATGCTTGTGGTTGACGAACATAAATACAATCGACACCTTTCGGTACAATGTTTTGCACCATTTCCAACAATTCTGCTTTTCCTTGCTGTTGTAAACGCTGCTCTAATTCAAAATTGGTATCAAAATGATCTTCTATTGCCCGCTTAGAGCTGCTCGTTACAAAAACTAGCTCAGTGATCCCGGCTTTTACAGCTTCTTCAACGACATATTGAATCAGCGGCTTATCGACAATCGGCAACATTTCCTTTGGGCTAGCTTTGGTCGCAGGTAAAAAACGGGTACCTAATCCCGCGACAGGGAAAATGGCTTTTGTAACGAATGATCCATCTGACATAGTACTTCCTTTTAAACGAGCGTTTCTGCCTGTGCCGTTTCAAGTGCTATCGCTTTGCTATGGGTTTTCACAAGGCGCGCCTGTCGCAATTCTGGCACTAGCTCTTTAATGATCCGATATATTTCTTGTTCTTGACATTCGTTCACAGCAACTTGTAATGCAAGCAAACTTTTTTCAAATTTTTTATCTAATGTGCGTGGGTGCGCTTTCAAAATTTTGTTATGCGAGGTAGACGCCAACTGCTCACGCTTATGAAACAATTCTTCAAAGAGCTTTTCGCCGGGGCGCAAGCCCACATATTCTATACGGATATCTTCGTCTTTTCTTTTGCCAGCTAAGCGAATCATCTGCTCAGCCATATAACGAATTTTGATTGGCTCGCCCATATCCAATACAAATAACTCACCACCGGCTCCGATCGTCAGTGCCTGTAAAATTAATTGGCTGGCTTCTTGCACTGTCATGAAATAACGCATTACTTCAGGGTGAGTCACCGTAATAGGACCACCTGCTTCTAGCTGTTGTTGGAATGTTTCCACGACCGAACCACGAGATCCTAGTACATTCCCAAAGCGTACGGTGATAAAAGAAGTCGTAAACCTTTCGTTAAAATACTGGCAAACTAATTCTGCAATCCGTTTGGTTGCTCCCATCACATTCGTCGGATTAACCGCCTTATCAGTGGAAACCAACACAAACTTTTCAACTTGCTGTAGTGCAGCTGCTTGTGCCAGATTATAGGTTCCTAAAATATTGTTTTTCACCGCAGCGCGGATCTGGGGTTCCAACAGCGGTACATGTTTATAAGCTGCTGCATGAAAAATCACTTGCACACGATGATCTGTCAGCAACTTAGAAACAGCAAACATATCGCACACATCAACTAACAGGAACTGGACAGATGTTTTTTGCTGATCCATTTTCTTCATCAGTTCTTGCTGTACGCAAAACAAATTGTATTCGCTGTTATCAATAATAATCAGTTTGCTGGGTTCAAGTTTCATCACTTGACGGCAAAGTTCTGATCCAATGGAACCACCGCCCCCACTCACTAACACCACTTTGCCCGCTAAGCTATTACTAATTGCTTGCCAATCCAAGGTAACGGGATCTCGCCCTAATAAGTCTTCTAATGAAATCTCTCGTAGGTTTTTGACAGAGACTAAGCCTGACACCAAATCATTCATTCCAGGTAGCGTGCGAACCGGTTTTTGCGTTGATTCACACATCGCAACAATACGACGCATTTCAGAGGCATTGGCTGATGGCAACGCAATAAGAATCATATCCACTGTATAACGTTTCACTACCTCAGGAATATCATCGCAAGATCCAACAACGCGGATCCCATGGAGTTCTCTGCCTTGCTTTTGTTCTCGATCATCCACAAATGCAATGGGTAAATAGTTACTGCTACCATCTCGCAATAGATCACGAACTAAGCTTTCACCCGCAACGCCTGCGCCAACAATCAATACCCGTTGTCCATGGCCTGTCAGATAATGTTTATCTTTAGACCAACGGTATACAAATCGAGACCCGCCCAAGATCAATAGCAATAACATGCTATAAAGCGGAATGACTGAGCGTGGGATATTCTGCAAACGCGTTGATAAAAAGATTGCTAGTAAAGTCATTAAGCTGCCCATGATAATGGCTTTGACAATACGCGTTAGATCAGGAATTGATGCAAAGCGCCATACCCCACGGTATAAACCAAAAATCCAAAAACCAATGGCTTGAAAAAGCATCACCCAAGGCAGCATATAGAGTGCTTGTTTTAAAATCTCTTGCGGTATTTGATCTAGGTTGAAACGTAACCAATACGCACCAAACCAAGCAATCGGAATGCTCAGAAAATCATGCACAAACGCAGCCCAGCGACTGCGCCATTGCAACCATACTGCTTTCATTATTTTTATAACCTCGTTGAGCAAGATGGCGCCAGTAATATCGACAAATTATACCGAGTTTGCTGGATTGAATCTAATGTGATGAATTGAGTTAATTGCTCGGCATTCCGTCGTCGCTAACGTAGAGAGATTTGGATGTCCTACGTAGTGCTACGTAGTGAATAATCGAACCAGTTTGCTTGTAGACTAGGCGCCAAGAGGCGAGCATTAAATCCCCCAGCCGACGCTACGCTTACGGCTGCCCCCTTTTACAAAGTGGGCGATTTATTCGCTTCGCTCATAAAAGTCGCAGCGACAAACATCTCCCTTTGCAAAGGGAAAGGCGCGCAGCGCAGAGGGATTTAGGCGTGGTAAAACCGCCGAAACATCGGCTTAGCCGCTTCCACCATCAGATAAATGCAGATCAGCAGAATCACAGCACCTGCCAAAGAGAAAGCTTGTAATCTAGGTTCATAAACACATAACCATGCCAGTGCTGATAACACCACATTGATCAGTATCGCACTTAGCAACACTTTACGGTGACTCCAACCATGCTGAATCATCCGCTGATAAGCATGACTGCGATGAGGCTCATACCATTTTTCGCCAGCTAACATACGACGCACTAACGTAACTGAAGCATCAAACCAAAAGAGGCTGGTTAATATCACCCAAGCGGTTAACGGGATCTGATAGTAATGATACCCCACGAGCGCATAAACCGAGACTAAAAAGCCGAGGAAATAGCTGCCGCAATCTCCCATGAAGACTTGTGCCACTGGCCAGTTCCATATTAAGAACCCTCCAAGCAAAGCAACCAACCCCCAAGCCAAGATAGCTAATTCATGTCCTTGCGCGAGAAAAAGAAATAAGCCGCCCATACCAAAAATAAAGATCCCTTCCATGGCGGCCATGCCATCGGAGCCATCCATAAAATTATAAAGGTTGACTACCCACACCATCACAAACGCCATCAGTAAGAAAGCAAGGGGTAACGGCACGGTAAAAGGGAGATAGCTTTGCATCAAGTAACCACCTTCTTGCAAAATAAATAAGGTGGCAATCGCGCATAAACATTGGATGAAAAAACGAACACTTGCCGAAAGTCCTTTGTGATCTTCCCAAAAGCCAAGCAATCCAACCACAAGCGTCGGTGAAAATAATAAAAAACAATCTTTACCAATCACACGATAGTGATAAAGGACGCCGAGCAATACGATCCAACCAAAGAAAAAGACGACCCCGCCACCCCGTGGCGTTGGTGCGATATGAGATGAACGAGGACCCGGTTCATCAAGCATTCCCTTATCAATGGCATAAGCGCGAAATAAGCCAACGCCAATACAACTGAGGCCAAATAATAATGTGATATATGCAAACCAACTCATATTGCAGCAATACTCTCATGAATCTGCTTTAAGACCGTCGTGGGTGCTGTAGCATGGGTAATAGACCGCCCAATCACGAGATAATCGCTCCCTGCTTTAATAGCACTCTCAGGCGTCATAACACGCTGTTGATCTTGTTTATCGTCTTCTGCTAATCGGATCCCTGGGGTGACGCATAAAAATGCTGTGCCAAAAGCTTGTTTCAAAATCGATGCTTCTTGCGCAGAGCATACAACGCCATCTAAACCTGCATCAGCACAAAGTTGCGCCAAGCGCATCACACATTCTTCAGGTGTTCCTTGTAAGCCAATTTGCTTTGCATCTTGTTCTGTCATGCTGGTTAACAGTGTTACGCCAATCAGAAGCGTTTTTTTGCCCGTTTCACGCGCTGCTCGTTCAATGCCTGCTTTAGCTGCTTTGAGCATAGCCAAGCCCCCCGAAGCATGCACATTCGTCATCCACACGCCCAGTTTGGCTGCTGCATAACATGCCCCTTCTACTTGCTGTGGAATATCGTGAAATTTTAAATCGAGAAAAATTTCAAATCCTTGCGCTTGCAGCTTGGCAACCCATTGTGGACCATATTGCGTAAATAAGGTCTTGCCTATTTTTAAACGACATTGTTCAGGATTTAATTTCGCGACTAGCGAAGATAGCTGTGCTTCATCTTCAAAATCCAGAGCAATAATAATTTTATTGGATACTGCTGACATGGGACACTCCACTGATAAGGCCGTGCAATTATAATTTAATTTAGTTGGCTATTCAATAATCTATCTATATTTTAGTTTGTCGACTGATAAATAATCACAGCCTTTTTCTGTTTGGCTAGGCTATTCGCCCTCGATGCCTTGGATGGGCTTCACTCCCGCCCATTGCCGACAACTAGGACACTGCCAATGCAACGAACGACTCGAAAAACCGCAACCACCACAACGATAGACGGGTTTTTTTTCAATAAGTTGCTCAACTAATGATTTCAGCATCAAAAGTTCATTGCGCACTTCACCCATCACCCGCGCTAAATGGAATTCGATCAGTTGTTTTAATCCTCTCATTGACGGATATTGATGCATATGGCGAGTTAGAAAAGCAGCCGCATGTTCCTTTCCTTGCTTATCTTTAACTTGTTCCGCATTGGCTAAAACAATCGAAATACTCGGACAATTTTGCATAAGATAACGTAAGTATTCGGTTAAGGCTTCATTATCTTCCAAACGCTCATAACACTCCGTTATCATTCCCAGCACTTCCGGCAAAAAAGCCATATCTTGGTATTCAATTCGTTGGTAAGCACGTAAGGCGTGCTTATATTTATCTAATTTTTTATAAAAATTACCTTCAATTAAGCTGGCTCTTGCACAGTATTTATCATAACGCAATGCTTGCTTTAAATGATAAAAAGCCATGCGAATTTTGCCTTTTGACCAAACCGATTCGGCAAGCTCGCAATAATAATGCGCAATTTCTCGGGTACAGGATTGATCATGAGAGGCAGCTAAGCGCTTAGCCACTTCAATTGCTTTTTCCCATTCTTTTTCTCTTTCATAGATATCCATTAAATGATGTAAGCTATTTTCTAAGTTATCAGTGAACGAGTTGGTAATTTCCAAGAGTAAGGATTCAGCCCTATCTAATACGCCAGCGCGTAAATAATCTTGCGCTAACTCAAAAAGAACATGTGAGCGCTGTTTGGCGGTTAAAGTGGCTTTGCTGAGTAGATTTTGATGAATGCGAATGGCTCTATCCACTTCGCCCCGTCTACGAAAAAAATTACCCAACGCAATGGTTGTTTCAACGGTATCGGGAGACTCATCCAACATCCGGATAAATGCATCCACTGCTTTGTCAGTTTGTTCATTTAATAAGAAATTAAGACCTGCATAGTAATCAGGGCTCAATATTTTTCCCTTAAGAGACAGTGACTCACTATCAGAACGCCGTCCAATGTACCATCCTGACACAGCTGCGATAGGCAGTAACAAACAAATGAGTTCTAACATTATGTCTCTTGAGTTCTTTTTAATTTGTTCTCTAGCCAAGCATTCTTGGCTTTTAACCTAACAATTTTCACTCCTAATAAAAGCATGCTAATCAGTATCCCGCTGACCAATGAGATCAATAGCACGGCTGCTAAGGGTAGCTCTGATTTACCAATGAGATAGTTGATTTCTACGGCCTTCGCATTGAGTGCCGCAAAAGCAATGCCTACAAAAATAAGTAGGAGGGTTAACAACACGCTAATTATCCGCATATTTCTCCCTCTAGTTCCTTTTTATGAAGATCTCTATGGATTCTAAACAAAAAAAAACGGCGTGAACATGCGCCCACGCCGTTTTTTACAAAGTTTAACAACTTCTCTTGTTATTCGTCGTCTTTATCGCGCAATTGTTCTTTAAGCAAGTCGCCCAAAGTAGTACCTTGTTCCCCGCCTTTGGAGTAATCACGTAAAGCATCTGCTTCTTCTTGTGACTCTTTCGCTTTAACGGATAACAAAATTGTGCGATTTTTGCGATCAACGCCCACAAACTTCGCTTCAACCTCTTCACCAACGGTCAATACAGAGCGCGCATCTTCAACACGATCACGTGCCAATTCAGAAGAACGTAAGTAACCTTCTACGCCATCCGCTAACAAGATTTTAGCGCCTTTGGCATCGACTTCTGTCACTTTACCTGTAATCACGCTGCCTTTCGCATGTTCAGCTAAGTAATTTGAATAAGGATCAGCAAGCAATTGTTTGATACCTAACGAGATACGTTCACGTTCAGGATCAACGGACAGAACAATGGCTTCCACTTCATCGCCTTTCTTGTAGCTTTGTACCGCTTCTTCACCTGGTGTATTCCAGGAGATATCTGACAAGTGTACTAAGCCGTCAATACCACCATCTAAACCAATGAAGATACCAAAGTCAGTGATAGATTTGATCTTACCAACAATCTTGTCACCTTTATTGTGAGTTGCGGCAAATGCATCCCAAGGTGAGGCTTTACATTGTTTGAGGCCCAGAGAAATACGACGACGTTCTTCGTCAATATCCAGAACCATAACTTCCACTTCTTCACCAGGTGAAACAATCTTGGAAGGATGAATATTGCGATTAGTCCAATCCATTTCAGAAACGTGTACCAAACCTTCAATGCCCGCTTCAAGTTCAACAAAGCAACCATAATCAGCAATGTTCGTAATGCGGCCTGAAACACGAGTGCCTTCTGGATAACGGCGTGCAACACCTACCCATGGATCTTCGCCTAATTGTTTTAAGCCTAATGAAACACGCATACGTTCGCGATCGAAACGCAATACTTTCACTTGCATTTCTTGACCCACGGTTAATACTTCGCTTGGGTGCTTAACACGTTTCCATGCGATATCGGTGATATGTAACAGACCGTCAACGCCACCTAAATCAACAAACGCACCATAGTCAGTGAGGTTTTTAACCACACCGGTAATCACTTGACCTTCTTGCAGGCCATCTAATAATGCATCACGTTCTTGGGTATTTTCAGATTCAACAACAGAGCGTCTGGAAACAACCACATTGTTTCTCTTTTGGTCAAGTTTAATGACCTTAAATTCAAGTTCTCTGCCTTCTAATTGGCTCATATCTCTCACTGGACGAACGTCAACGAGCGAACCTGGTAAAAACGCACGAATGGAATTGATATCAACCGTGAAACCACCTTTGACTTTGCCGTAGATGATACCTTTAACCACTTTGCTTTCTTGGTAAGCTTTATCGAGTACTTTCCAAGCTTCTTGACGTTTTGCTTTTTGTCTTGAAAGGCGTGTTTCGCCATAACCATCTTCAATGGCTTCTAAAGCAACGGGAACTGTGTCACCAACGGCAATTTCTAATTGACCATCTTTATCTAAGAATTCATCTAATCGAATATAGCCTTCGGATTTAAAAGGCGTATCGATCGTAACGAGGCCTTTTTCATGATTGATTTTTAAAACCAAACCATCAAAAATCGAACCTGGCTCCATCGCCATGTTGGCTAAATTTTCTTCTAGGAGTTGTGCAAAACTTTCGGTGTGGGTAGCGGTTGCATTCATACAGTCGATCCTATGACACTCAGCATTAATAAGTCACAAAGCTAAGTATCAAGTTGTTAAAAGGTTGATAAAATCAAATAAGCAGGGCTTATTTGCACGTGTTTAGACTTTTACTAAGATCCGCTCATTAACGTGCGCCATTACCTTGGCAAAGACCGCATCAATTGGCATTTGCGTGGTATCAATGACAATGGCATCATGGGCGGGCACAAGCGGTGAAACAGTTCGCTGTTTATCCCTTGCATCGCGCTTTTCTATCTCGGCAAAAAGACCATCAAGGCTAACATCTAAACCCTGTTGTTTCAACTGCGCTTGGCGCCGTTTGGCTCTTTCCATTGGAGAAGCTTCTAAAAAGATCTTTAAATCCGCCTCTGGAAAGATAACCGTTCCCATATCACGTCCGTCAGCCACCAATCCGGGCGCTTCTAAAAAAGCTCGCTGCCTTTCTAAAAGAGCAGTGCGGACTGCCGGAATAGCAGCCACTTGAGAAGCCGCTCCACCACATTCTTCTGTACGAATGGCATATGTCACATTTTGGCCTTCGAGGAGAATTTCTTGGGGTTCATGCTGAAACATGACATCTAAATGCGCCGCTAAAACCGCTAACGCCTCATGATTGTCAAGCGCAACACTATGACGTAATGCTGCTAAAGCTAATACACGATAAAGCGCACCACTATCCAGAAAATGCCAACCTAAGGTTTTTGCCAGCATCATACTTAAAGTTCCCTTCCCTCCCCCGCTGGGTCCATCCACCGTAATCACAGGTACTTTAGTATTCATGGCTTATCCTCTTCGTGTTGAGTAACGCTTAATCCTAACAGATTGGCAATTGTGCAAAATGAGGGAAAAGACG
>JAANMW010003921.1_pt1 | contig 10821 bp, 7 predicted proteins | sample 7279671 | NCBI WGS metagenome assembly JAANMW01 (sample SAMN14094541, study PRJNA606508) | bioreactor metagenome | isolation source: A lab-scale SPAN reactor treating ammonium-rich wastewater day 247 | place: Ireland: Galway | collected 2017-09-19
CTGGGCGAGCACGTCCAGCGAGCGGCCCATCAACTCGAAATGACGGTCGCCCCACAGCGGCGCGCTGTAGTACTGCGCCACGGTGTCCGGCGACTGGTAGAGGTTATGATGGACGGCGAAGTCCCTCGGGCTCGGGATGGTCCACTCGTGGACCGTCAGTTCAATCGGCACCACGAACTTGACCGCTCCAGCCGCTTCCGCCTCGACGGTCAAGGTCCCGCGGTACTCGCCCGGCGCCGCGTCGGCCGGGACCTGGACCGTCACCCAGATGGGCGCCACCGCCGCCTCGGCCGGGTGAAACTTCACTCCGTAACCCAGGGACGTCTTCCGCGGGACGACCTCGGCCGGCATGCTCGACAGCAGCCGGTCGAAGAGATTGGTTCGGTACGGCGTGTTCCGCCAACTGACCTCCAGCGGCGCCGGTTCGGCCGTGCGGACGATGACGGCGCCAGCCGGGATGGTCCCGCCCCCGTTCCGGGTCAGCTCGGAGGCGTTCGCCCTGAGGTTGTGGACGGGACCCTTGGAGCCCAGCACAACTTTTCCGGAGAATCTGCCGTTGCGAGCCCCGACCAGTCGGATCGGACGAATCCTGTCGGCCGGGTGCGCATAGTCCCATGTCTCCACCGTCGCCAGGGGTGTGCCGGTCCACAGTTCGATGCCATCGCCCGGTCCAACATTCGGAGTCAGCCCCGTGCCTGGCCCGGCGACGGTCAGCCTGGCGTCGACGACCCCGACGTGAGGCCAGGGCGTCGTCTCGCTGACGACCCCGTGGGAAAGCATCGTTTGGCCCAGCGGTGCGGCATGCGACTCGATCGCCACGACGTTGATGCCTTTGCGGAGCATCGCCGCCGGGATGCTCACACCCTCGGCCCCGCCGGAGTAGAGCCTTCGCACGCGGCAGCTCATCCGGTCGGCGAAGGCCTTTTCGTCGTTCTTGCGGTAAGCGTGGCCGTCCGGCCGAACGTAGGCCTCGTCCGGGTAGGGGTCGGCCTGGGCGTCAAAATCAATCGGGCCCCTGGGCAGGTGGGCCTGGCACAACTCCCGGCCGTTCACATGCACCACCACCCCGCCGTGATAGTCGACTCGGAGCTTCAGGCCCGTTACCAGCGACGGGTCGTCAACGCGGAACTTGCCCCGCAGGCACATCAGCCCCCACTCGGTCTGGTTGCCGGGCATGTAGATGCTCACGCCTGCCGTGCCGGACAACCCGTAGCCCCAGGCCCCCTGCGGCACGAGCAGCGGTCCGCGGGCCCGGGGCCAGCCGGTGTCGTCGAACTCTACGCTCGCCCAATCCCGGGCCGGCGGCTCGGCCGCCACGACCGGCCAGGGCTTGCGGTCTTCCTCCTTCAGGTCTTTGCGGGACGGCTCCGGCAGCGGCGAGGTGACTCCATCCGGGCCCGCCATCGACGGCGTCTTCCAACGGGCGAAAGCAACGAACGAGCCCTGCTCCAGCGCCAGGACCATCGTCTCGGCCGAGGGGGCCGGCTCGGCAGCCGATGCCAGAGCGGGCGGGACCATCACGACCAGCGAGGCAATCAGAAGTCGGATCACTCGAAATCTCCTGTCTATGGCGCCCCATCAGTCAAACCCCGATGCGGACCTCGACTCTCGGAGGCTGGCTGAGAAGTCGATGGCTGCCTGCCGGCGGAAGGATGTCGCCGTGGACGGCGTCGTCGCCGTCGGCACGGGACGGGCATGTCGCGATCCAAGACCCGCGGCGATCGTTATCGGCGCCGGCGCAGCGGACGGGCATCGACCGGCATACGGTATCGGCGCCCGGCGGCTGGTCCAGCCCGCAAGTGGTGCGGCGGCACTACCCCGGCAGCCTCGACTTGGCCCTGCGGGACGCGACGCGTAAGATCGCCGGGACGGGCTGATTCCGTGACAGGCGCAGCCGAGCGTCTGTCCAGTTGGGCTTGCACGATGAAGCGGACTGACGTAACTTGTTGTGCAGTAACAACGCCGGAGTGGCGGAACTGGCAGACGCGCGGGATTCAAAATCCCGTGGGGCTTACACCCCGTGTGGGTTCGACTCCCTCCTCCGGCATACATCTGCACTCGCTTGACGCGTGCTCGCGAAGCCGGGATGGGGCAATGATGGGTGAGTCGAAGTCCGACAGTTCCAACGACGCCTGGCGGGCGGCGGAGCAGTCCGGGGAGGACATGGGGCAACTGGCCTATCTCCTGACGCTGACCCCGGCGGAGCGGCTGATCCGCCACGAGCGGGCCCGGCTGGCGGTCGCTGCCTTCCGCGAGGCCGGACGAAAGTTCTATGGATTCGATCCTGCACATCCTCCAGCGATTCAGCGATCAGGAAGTTGAATTCGTGATCATCGGCGGGATGGCAGCCGTCATCCATGGGGCGTCGGTGGTCACTGAGGACTTGGACGTGGCGGCCCCCCTGACGGAGGCGAATGCGGGGCGCATCCTGCGAGCCCTGACGGGGCTGCACCCGGCTCATCGGAAGACCCCCGCCAGACTGCCGCTTTCTCAGGGACCGGCCGAACTGGCCCGATTTGAGAATTTGTATCTGATTACGGACCTGGACAAGTGGACCTGCTCGGGCAGGTGGCGGGCATCGGCGACTTCGCCCAGGTGCTGGTCGGCTCGGTGAAGGTGGAAGTGGAAGGGCGGACGTACAAGGTGCTCGGATTGGCGGCATTGATCCGATCCAAGGAGGCCCTTGACCGTCCGCGGGACCGTCGGGCCATTGTGCAACACGAGGCCCTGCTGGAACGGGCCCGGCGCGGGCAAGGCCCATAGCCAATTGTCCGGGATGGGCGGAAAGGGGAAACGGGGAAATGCGCAACGTCATCTTCGCCGGATGTCTGCTGCTGGGGCTTCTGAACCTGGCCGGATGCCCCCAATCGGGGCCGGCTGATTTGCCGGACTTCCAGCCCCTGCCCTTTGCGACCCAGTCGGAGCTGGACCGCGACTCGGCCGAGGCACTGGATCGGCTATGCGAGCCGATCTCGCTGACGCTGCAGGCCGAACCGATCCGAGCGGCCCTGGCCCGATGGGCGAAGGCGGCCGGGGTGAACCTGCGACTGGACTGGACGTCGCCGGCGCCGTTCGAATTCCCCGAGCCACCTGAGCCGGCGCGGATCACGCTGGCCATCCGCGACGTGCCCGCCTGGCGGGCCCTGGAACGGATGCTCGAGCAGGCCGATCCGACGCGGACGGGGCTGCTGGACTACGACGTTCGCGGCGGGATGGTATGGGTGTCGACGGCCGAGAAGCTGGCCGAGCAGCCCTACACGCTGTGCTACAACGTGCGCGACTTGAAAGCAACGCGACTGCGGGCGTGGGTGAGCGACCTTCCCTCGGATGATCCGGGCAATGCGCTCGGGCCGTACTGGTGGCAGGCCTGGTGTGACGTCAGACTGATGCTGGACATGATTCGCACCCTGGTCTTGCCGGACCAGTGGGCGCTGATGGGTCAGGCTTCGCTGGAGGTGTACGAGGGTGTGCTGCTGGTGCGACACTGGGGCCGGGGTCACCGCGAGGCGGCCCGGCTGCTGGCGGAGTACCGCTGGGCCGTCGTGTCGGCCGGGCCGCTGCCGCCTGGGGTCTTTCGCCACGACGAATCGTCGATGGAGCGGTTCGCCCGGCGGGGCCTGGAGTGGGAGCGGGCGGCGGCGCGGACCATCCTGGGGCGGCTGGACGGCCGCCTGGGCCGGGTCGATTTCGAACAGGCCGACTTCCGCGGCGCCCTGGCCGACCTGGCCAGCCGAACCGGGGTGACCATCGACTGCCCGGCCTCCGCCGACCCCGAGGCCCGTCTAGCCCCGGTGACGCTGCACGCCGGGAATATCTCGCCGCGCCAGGCCATGGCGCGCGTGTGCGATCAGTCGGCCGGGCAGTTGGTTTGCTGCGTTCAGCCCGACCGCGTGGTCGTTGCGACCGCCAGGCAGGCGGAGACCTATTGCCCACTTCGGATCTACAACGTCCACGACTTGATGGCGGCCGAATGCACATGGGTCCAGTCCCGCCTGCGCCGCCGCCCGCCGCCCGAGCCGCCCGGCACGCAGCCGAACGAGGGTGAGGAAGTGGTCACCAACGACGGCGGGCTCGATCGGCCGAACATCGTCAGCCTGATTCTCGATTCGGTCCGGCCGGAATCGTGGGACCCGACGAGGTCGTGCAACATCGTCGAGCATGCCCGCTTGCTGCTGGTCCGCCAGACCTGCGCCGGGCACAACGAGTTGGCCGGCCTGCTGGCCCGACTGCGGGCGGCGCTGGCCGCGGACGGCCCACCGCCGCCGGACGCCCCGGCGGTCGTGCTGAACCCGTGGGAGGAGCCGATCGACGCCGCGGCCCGAAAGGCACCTGCAGGCCTCCGCTCCGCCAAGCAGCACTTCGCTGCGCAGCACGAGCTGGATGAGGCCCTGGACAAGGTCCATCCGCGCATCGAAATCCACGGGCCGCTGCGATTGGCATTGGCGGACCTGGCTGCCACGACCGGCCTGCCGCTGGGGCGGGTGGACTGGGCAGCCATTGGATCGGCGGGTATCAAATCCGACACGCCAATCGACGTGCGGCTGGCCAACATTCTGGCCCGGAACGCGCTGGAGCAAATGCTCCGTCAGGCTGCCGAGCGGTCCAGCGGTTCCGAGGCGCTGGACTATGACGCGACGGGGGCGGCAGTGGATATCTCCGCGGCCGCTGAAATCGGCCGCCGAAGCGTCGTGCGGGTTTACAGCGTCCGCGACCTCTTCCGGGCCCAGGACACCTTCCTGCGGCGGCACTGGCGGGCCCGCCACGACCTCGGTGTCAGGACGGAGCGCGACTTTCTGAAGGGGGTCCACTTTTGGTACGAGGAATCGCCGGACGACCTGTTCTCGTTCGAGGTAGATTGGTGCAAGCCGGGTACTTTCACGGGGCGGCTACTCGGCCTGCTGCGGACCGCGGTGCTGCCGGACTCGTGGAGACCGAGCGGTGAGGCGAACATCGTGGAATATCAGGGCCTGCTTGCGATCCGCCAGAGCCCGCCCGGCCACCGGGGGTGGCCGAGTTCCTGGGCCGGCTGCGGGCGGGGCTGTCGGCGGCCGAGCAGGTCCAGCCCATCCGATGATGAAACAACTGGTTGGCGGCGACGCCAGCACTGGATTTCGCCCTGCCTTGTCCGGAGCTCGCCTGATGATGCGCATATGGGCGGACCGCCGGCTCCGTCTGCCCAGGGCGGCGGGATCACTTCTTGGCTGTCCGACGGGCGGCGGGGATCCGCTCCTTGGCTGACTTTTTTCGTGCTGGCGGCCCGGCGGCGGATTTCTTGGCGGCGGGCTTCCTGGAGGCCGCCTTTGGCCGGGCCGGCTTGGGGGCGTCGGGCGGCTTGGTCGGGGCGGTCTTGCGAACGGCCTTGGGTTTGCCCGACAGGCCGACCGAAAACAGCGCCCGGATTCCGCGGTAGAGCAGATCCAGCTTGCGGCTGTCGGCGGTGGACAGGTCCTTGATGTCCCGTTCCGGCGGAACGTAATTGTACATGTCGCGGAAGGCCCGGATCACGGCCAAACTGGCCGCGTTCTCCAGGTGCTGGTCCTCGTGGATCAGAAACGTGTCCAGGCAGTTGAAGAAGTTGGCCAGCAGCGTGCCCAGTTCGCTTCCCTCCAGAATGGTCGCGGCGCCGTTGTGAACGGCCTCCAGTCGCAGCGGTTGGCCTTCGATGGTGATAGTATTCTCGCGGTGGCTCCGGGGCGCCTTGCGGGCCATCCCCTGCCACTGCTTCTTGAAGTTCCGCACCGCGGCGGCGCTGACCTTCTGCCTTTGCACCAGCCAGCGGCAGAACGGGCACAAAACGGCCAGATTGCTCGGCGTGAACGCCCCGCCCTCGGTCGGCGACACGATCGGCACCACCTCGACCTGAAAGCCGATGTGGGCCGAGCACATGCAGCAACGCCCCAGCGATTCGCTCAGAACTTTCTCACGCACGGACTCTGCCGCGCTTGCTTCGCTCATTCCTCACCATCCTGACGGAAAAGCCGCCGAAACGGCCAAGCCGTCCGCTGAACCGTGAAATGACCGCGCGTCAATGACTATTTCCACCCGGCCCATGGCCAGACCGGGAGGCAATCCGGACAGGGCGAACCCGAGGTCTGCTTGCCCGACCGGCGGGACCGCTGCTCGCCCGCCCGATCTTTCGGCAATTCGACTATAAGTGTAGGCCTTCTCACGCTGCTTCGCAATAGCTAAGATTGAATTCCGCAGTAATTAATGTCGTCCATCCCGGCCCCAGACATGCTCGCACCCCATTTCATAAATGTCTTGCAAAATTCAATATGCACATGACTTATGACATTTTCCTGGGCGGAAACCGCCCAATCCAAGCGCCTGCCTCCTCCCTCTTCGCCCAACCCGGTGGCCCGCAAACCCAAACGCAAACCGCGGTTTGACTCTTCGCCTTATCCACCTAGTATTCACTGTGGATTGACCGGCGACCGCTCAGGAAGGGGCCGATCGACATGAGCCCGCGACTGAAGTCACTTCCCGCCACGCTGGGCGAGCTGAAGAAGGCGGACTACAAACCCCGCTCGGTTAAAGAGGAATTGCGCTCCAACCTGGTCCAGCGGCTCAAGTCCGGCCAACCCCTCTTCCCCGGCATCATCGGTTACGGCCAGACCGTCCTTCCCCAGATCGCCAACGCCATCCTCAGCCGCCACGACATCCTGTTCCTGGGGCTTCGAGGCCAGGCCAAGACCCGCATCCTCCGCGCCCTGCCCGAGCTGCTCGACGAGCAGATCCCGGTGCTGGCGGACATCGAGCTGTTCGACGACCCGATCGCACCCCGCCTCAGGCAGTCGCAGGCCCTGATCGGCGAACAGGGCGACGCGACGTCCATCCGCTGGGTCGGGCGCGACGAGCGGTTCCACGAGAAGCTGGCCACCCCCGACGTGACCATCGCCGACCTGATCGGCGAGGTGGACATGGTCAAGGTGGCCGAGGGACGCCACCTGGCCGACGAGTCGACGATGCACTTCGGACTGGTGCCCCGGACCAACCGGGGGATCTTCGCGATCAACGAGCTGCCGGACCTGGCCCCGCGGATCCAGGTCGGGCTGTTCAACGTGCTCCAGGAGCGGGACGTGCAGATCCGCGGCTACCCGGTCCGCCTGCCGCTGGACGTGCTGCTGGTCTTCAGCGCCAACCCGGAGGACTTCACCAGCCGCGGGCGGATCGTCACCCCGCTGAAGGACCGCATCGGCTCGGTCATCCGCACGCACTACCCGCGCGACCTGGCCGAGGCGATGGCGATCACCCGTCAGAACGCCTGGTGCCAGCGGACCACCGGACCGGTGTTCGTGCCCCGCTTCATGCACGAGATCATCGAGGAGGTCGTCCGCCTGGCCCGCAAAAGCCCGCACGTCAACCAGACGTCCGGCGTCTCGGTCCGCGCCAGCATCACCAGCTACGAGAACCTGGTCTCCGCCGCCGAACGCCGGGCGATCCTGCTGGGCGAGAACCGGGTCGTGCCGCGGCCGGCCGACCTGACGGGAATCGCCGCCAGTTGCCGCGGCAAGATCGAGCTGATGCTGGCCGACGACGAGTCGGCCGAGGACCAGCTCATCGGCGCCCTGGTCGGCGAGGCGGTCAGCAAGGTGTTCGCCCGCTACGAGGACTTCCACAAGCTGGAGGGCGTGGTCGCCCAGTTCGCCGGCGGCGTGCGGCTCCAGAGCGGAGACGACGTGCCCAGCGAGGAACTGCTGGCCAACGCCCGGCATATCGAAGGCCTGGTCGAGGCCGGCGAACGGATCTGCCGCAAGTCGGAGTGCGACAGCAAGGATCCCGGCCCGCTCGCCGCCGCCGTCGAGTTCGTGCTCGAGGCCCTTTACGTGAACAACCGCCTCAGCAAGTACTCCAGGGAAGGTAAGACGTATTACAAGCAATAACCGGGGGGGGTGCACGCCGATATACGGGAAGGAGCCCGGTGGATGGGCCCGCCTGAGTGGCCTGGCATTTAGAGTCTGGTTCAGGACTTGCGCGGGTCGCGGACCGGACCCGCAACAGACCCTCAGCAGCGGCGGACCGTCGAACGGCCATGCGTTACGACTACACAGAATGGGACGGCAGCGAGTTCGTCGATCAGCGCAAGCTGATGGAGTTCTTCGGACAGGTCATGGACTTCGTCCTTCAGTACGGACAGAAGGCCCTGGACGCGATGGAGCACCTGGACGAGGAGCAGGCCCGCATGCTCCAGCAGCTCCTGGAGCAGGGGTTGCTGGAGAAGGCGAAGGGCCGCTACCGGCTGACGCCGCGGGCCATCTCGGCGATGGAGAGCAAGGCCCTGATGGAGGTGTTCAGCCGCCTGGCGCCCGGCAGCCGCGACGCCCATACCGGTCCCGACCCCGGCGCGGGGGGGGAGCGCATCGAGGGCTCGCGTCCTTATCAGTTCGGCGACACGATCAGCGAGGTGGACCTGACCGCGACGCTGAAGAACGCCCTGCGGCGGAACTCCGACGGCTGCCCGATCAAGCTCCATGAGCAGGACCTGGAGCTTTACCTCTCCGAGTGCCGCACCTCGGTCGCGGTCGCCATCCTGCTGGACATGAGCGGGTCGATGGCCCGGTTCGGGCGGTTCTTCCAGGCCAAGAAGGTCGCCATGGCCATGCACGCCCTGATCCGCCAGCGGTTCGTCAACGACACCGTCGACGTGATCGGGTTCTACTCGTCGGCCGAGATCGTCGAAGAGACCCGCCTGCCGCTGCTGATGCCCAAGCCGGTGACGGTGTTCGATTACCGCGTGTCGATGCGGGTGCCGATGGCCGAGGCCTCCAAGGCCCCGCAGCACTTCACCAATCTCCAGATGGGGCTTCGCGTCGCCCGCAAGGCCCTGGCCCGGCGGGGGGGCGAGAACAAGCTGGTTTTCATCGTCACCGACGGCGAACCGACCGCCCACGTCGAGGGCAACGACATCGTCCTGCTCTACCCGCCCGACCCCAGGACCACCGCCGCCACGCTCTCCGAGGCCCTGACGCTGTCGCGGACGGGAGTGCGTGTGGCCACCTTCGCCCTGATCGACGATTACTACTACATGGACTGGGTCGGTTTCGTCGAACAGCTCACCCGCCTGACCCGCGGCGTCAGCTTCTACTGCTCCAGCGGCGACCTGGCCGGCTGCATCATCGAGAGCTACCTGTCCGGCAAGAAGAAAAAGGCCTACATCTCCTGACCCGGCGGCGCCTCGTCGGGGGTCCTTACGGCTACGGGACAAGACCTGACACGAAGGACCGCCAAGAGGCACGGTGCGGGCTTGGCCCGCAGCCCGATGGCGAATGGCGAATGACGAATCAATGACCAATGACCAATGGCCAATGACCAATGAGCGTGGGAAGCAATTGAACAAGGGACTCCCAGCCCCCGGAAGGGGGCGGCAGCCGCGCTCGCGACGGGCCTCTTGCTGTTGCCTCGTTCGGCTGAGCTCACGGCCGAAGCCGCCGGGGCCTGCCTGATTCGGGCGGCCTCCACCGGAGGCTCGCGCCTCCGGCTGGGGACCCCAGCCGTGGGCGCGAGCCCGCGGTCCGCAGCCGCGGATCGCCCAGCCCACCAGGGGCGACAGCGAGCCTGGCCGACGACCCCGCTGCCGCCCCCGTCGGGGGCTGATCGATCGCCCGACCCGCGACCGGAGGCTCGCGCCTCCGGCTACGTGCTGCCGCCCGGGCTGGGCCTGCCGCCCGGCCAAGCTGTCACGGCCTCCCTTGGTTTTGCATTCTACATTTTGCATTTCCTTCGTGGCGCCGTCCCGGGCTGGGCTTCGCCGCCCGGTCAAGCTGTTTCAGCCGCCCTCGATTTCGCACTTCGCACCTTGCGCCTTGCACCCTGCGTTGTCCCCTTGGCGCCCTCGGCGCACTGGCCGTCAGGCCACGCCACGCCTGCCCTGCCAAGGGCGGCCCTGGCGGATGGCCTTTGGTTCCCCGGCGGAGCGTTTTTTTTCGTGCCCGGCGGGCAGGATGATATACTGAATCGAATCGTGCAGGCGTGCGGGGGCGGCAGGCAGGACCGACGGAGAGCGATGATTCGAGGCGCGAAGATCCCCGACGTCCCGGCGATCAACGAGTTGATCACCGAGAACGCCGAACGCGGGCTGATGCTGTTCCGCCCGCTGGGCGACCTCTACGAGAAGGTCCGCCAGTTCGTGGTCTGGGATGAGGACGGGCGGGTGATCGGCTGCTGCGCCCTGGAGATCGTCTGGCGCGACCTGGCGGAGGTCAAGAGCCTGGCGGTTCACCGCGACGCCCGCGGCCGGGGCATCGGCGCCCGGCTGGTCGAGGCGGTCCAGGCCGAGGCGGTGCGCCTGGGGCTGGACCGCATCTTCGCCTTGACGCGGGAGCAGGCCTTCTTCGAGAAGCGGGGCTTCGGCGTCGTGCCCAAGGAGTCGCTGCCGCACAAGGTGTGGAGCGACTGCGTCAAGTGCCCGCGGCTGCACGACTGCGACGAGGTCGCCGTGTGCAAGCCCCTGACCGAGGCCGGACGCCGCGACCTGGCCCTGGCGGTCGCCCGCGTGACCGACCCGGCGTCAGCCGGCGCCGTCGCCGAGGGCGAGCTGTTCGACGTGTTCCCCGGCTGATCGGCATCCATGACGACGCACGCGGCATTCATCCGGGTCGATGCCCCGGTGCTGGCGACCTGCCGGCGCGAGCCGGAGCGGCTTGGCCGAATCGTCAACGGCGACCTTCGCGCCGACCGCCGCATCGACCTGGGCGACGCCTGGGACGGGGTGCATTACCTGCTCAGCCCGCGGCGCCGGGCCGGGGCCGCCCGCGACGCCGGCGACCCCTTCGGGCTGGCCATGTTCGGGGGCGACCCGCTGAACGCTTACGTCCTGGACCA
>JAANMW010003926.1_pt1 | contig 10806 bp, 9 predicted proteins | sample 7279671 | NCBI WGS metagenome assembly JAANMW01 (sample SAMN14094541, study PRJNA606508) | bioreactor metagenome | isolation source: A lab-scale SPAN reactor treating ammonium-rich wastewater day 247 | place: Ireland: Galway | collected 2017-09-19
GCAAGAGAACTGGAAGTGTACTTGAAGACAGGATCAGGGAAGGCAGTGCTGAAGAAGCGAATTTTAACCGACGAAGCCGCTTCTCAGGCGTAGTCGGTCGGTGGGGGGCTTCGTCTTACAGTCAATCCCTCCACATCGGCAGTTTGGCCTTCGTTTTTCCGTTCGCACAGAACACTTCATTCTTCCGCATTACCACCCGTGGAGCGACGCCGGTCACATTTATCGGCAGGGGCTTTGTGTTTCAACGGTTTTTTTCTCATTTTTGTCTCGGGGTTTACACACTTCGCTCTCCGTCAACATTGGTCACTGAACGCATTTGAACTCAATCTCTCGTATGACATCTCATCGGGTCACGGTTTTCCTTGCCGGCTCCCTGCTGCTGATTGCCTCGCCAGATTCGAAGCATTCGCTCAATGCTCAGACCAAGGCTCAACTCAAGCAACAAGCCGAAGGCCGGCTCAGAGATATGTCTCCCGATGAAATTGAACGAAAACTGAAGGAATACGGCATCTCACGCGAAGAGGCAGTCACGAGGGCCAAGGAACTAAACATCAGTCTCGAAGAATACCTTACGAAGCCATTACAGGTGGTGACGCAATCAGGCGTGGCAACATCCCGGCCGCAGCTTCAACCCGAACCGGGACGCGTAAGCAAGCGCACGGACGACACAACCGCACAGCGCCCGCTGTTGCTTATTCCGGGCTTGTCAGACCGTAAAGGCGTTGACAGTCTTCAGCCGTTCGGCTATGAGATTTTCCGGCTTTCCCCCTCCGCATTCGAACCTGTGCTTAATCTGTCGAGCCCGCCATCGTACGTACTTGGTCCGGGCGATGAAGTCGTGATTACGGTGTGGGGAGAAACAAAGCTGAATTACCAACTCCAGATCAATCGTGAGGGGAATGTTGTCGTGCCCGATGTCGGGCCAGTGAGCGCAAACGGCGCCACGCTTTCCGATTTCAAAGACAGGCTGCTGCGACGCATGGGTTCCATTTATTCGGGATTGGATAGCCGCTACGGTGCGCCGAATACATTTCTCGACGTCTCGCTCGGAAAACTCCGAACCATTCAGGTATTTGTGCTGGGTGAGGTTGCGTCGCCCGGCAGCTACTCCATCTCTTCCTTTGCTACTGCATTTACGGCACTCTACATTGCAGGCGGGCCCGGTGTTACAGGAACGTTGCGTGATGTACAGATCATGCGCAAGGGAACTGCAGCGACGTCACTCGACATCTATGACTACATCATTCGGGGAGATAATTCCAAGGATATCCGCCTTCATGATGGTGATGTCGTTTTCGTGAAGCCTGCACTCAGGCGGGTCGCGGTTATCGGGGCAGTCACGCGGCCGGCAATCTATGAATTGCGTGCAGGTGAAACACTTGGCGATCTTGTTTCCCTTGCAGGCGGCTTGCGGTTCGATGCATACCACAACAGAATTCATATTGAGCGGATTGTTCCCTTCGATCAGCGAAGCGAATTCGACAAGAACATCCTTGATATGGATGTGATGTTTGGCTCGCTTGCGGAATTGCGACAAAGCAATACCCGGTTGGAAGATGGCGATGTTATCTCGGTATTCAAGATTTCAGATCTCGTACAGAATCGGGTGAGCATAACGGGAAATGTCAACAAACCGGGACGCTTCGAGTTGCGGGCGGGCATGAGAATCAGCAATCTGATACTTGCCGCAGACAGCCTTCAACGGAACACATTTTCTGAGCGGGGGACATTGTTCCGCATCTTGCCGAACCTGAGACGCGAAATTCACGCGTTCAATCCGAGACTTGCGCTCGAAGGAGACGAGGCTCATAACCTCTTGTTGCAGAACGAAGACAGTCTCATCATCTACAAAGCAAGCCAGTTCTTCCCGGAGCAAACAGTAACAATCAGCGGCGCCGTGCGCATGCCGGGCGTGTATCCCCGCAGCGAGAAAATGACTGTTGCAGACCTTGTAGTGTTAGCCGGAGGACTTAAAGAGAATGCGTCAATGAAGGGGTGGGAAATATCGAGGATCGACACTACCAAGCTCGGCACATACAGCACAGTGTACCGGCTTGATGTCACGCCCGACTACTGGGATGCAAGCAACGGGCAAGGCTTTGCGCTCAAGGATTTCGACTTTGTGTCGGTGCCTATTGATCCGCGATTCACACAAAATAAGCTGGTCGTCCTGTCAGGGCACGTCATGAGCCCCGGCGCCTATGCGCTGCAGTATGAAGGGGAGAGGCTCGTGAATGTTATCCGGCGAGCCGGCGGACTGCGTCCGAGTGCATTCCCGGGCGCATCGCGGTTCCACCGCAAGCAGAACGCGACGGGCATCATCCCTATTGACTTCGAAAAGGCGCTCAATGATACGCTCGCACGAGACAACATTGTGCTGAATGAGGGCGATTCGATTCATGTGGCTTTTCACGAAGACGTCGTTTATGTGTACGGCGAGGTGTTTGCCCCTTCCGCCATTCTCTACAAGAAAGGCGAAAGCGTGGATTACTATATTCGTCAGGCCGGAGGGTTCAAGCAGGAGGCAGACGAAAGTCGCGTTGTGGCATTCTTGCCGAGCGGAAAGAAGTACGAGTCGGGTTGGTTCTTCCTGGGCGATCCCGAGCTTCCTCCGGGCAGCACAATCAGCGTCCCGAAGGTGATCGAGAAGGAAGATAAGGCGTTGCCGACAATCGGCAACCTTGCTACTATTCTGGCAAGCATTGCTGCCATTACGGTTGCGATTGTTCAGATATCCAAATGATGATTTTCAGTAGGATGAATGTCTGCTGTATGCTTGCCGGAGAAGCCAACCGGAAGGCTCTCAGATGCCTGTCACGTCGCTACCAGATGGCTGGCGGATACGAAGGATGAGCGAAGCAGATACGGACCAGCTACCGGCAGGGGTTGATTTGAGGCGGAGCAGCATGCGTGGTATTGCGTACGCTGTAGCCGGGCGCAATACAAAGCGCGTTTGATAATTGTTCTGAAAACCGATACCACAGAAAATTTGATGACAACAGAACAGAAAAAGGTTGATTCACCTGCATCAGACGACCACGAGGGGCCGACACTTCAGGAAATTCTTATTCCCATCTGGGCGAACAGGAAGAGGATTCTCCTCATTTCGTTCGTAGTTGCACTTGTCACGTTGGGGATAAACTTCCTGCTTCCTGTTTACTATAAGTCCACTGCAACACTCCTTCCGGAAACACAAAAAGACAAACTCTCCGCACTGGGCCAGTTTGCGGATATAGCAAATCTCGCCGGAGTGAGCGTCCCCGGCAGCGAGATTGCCCGGTTGTACCCCACGATTGTAAACAGCGAAACGATTCTGAGAAGCGTGATTTTCAAAAAGTACAAAACGGAGGAGTTTCCGGATTCGACAACACTGCTAGATTACTTTGATTTCGACGAGGAGACTGAGCAGAAGAAGGTATCAAGAGCGATTAACCAGATGCGTGATTTGCTCGATGCTTCATACGAGGCAAAGACAAGCATTGTACATTTGAATTTAGAAATGCAAGAGTCTGAACTATCGGCAGTTGTTCTAAATGAGATAATCGCTCAACTTGACGAGTTCATGCGCAAAAAGAGGCTGGCTAACGCATCCGAGCAGGTGCGGTGGCTTTCTGTGCGAATTGGTGATGTAAGCGAAGAGTTGAAAGAGGCCGAAGAAGACCTTCGTAGATTTCGAGAAGCTAATAGACAGGTCTCATTTTCTCCCCAACTGAGTGTTCAGCAAGAGCGCTTGATTCGGAATGTCCAAGTTAATTCGGCTATCTATGTCGAGTTACGCAAGCAGATGGAACTTGCCAGGCTGGAGGAAGTCAAGAACACAACGATTGTTAATGTACTAGATGTTGCCCAACCGCCCGTAAAGAAAGGCAGGCCGAAGCGAGCCACTAATAGTGTACTGGCTTTCTTAGGCTCGGTGGTTGTGCTTAGTATGGGTGCGGCAGCGAAGGGCATCTACGGAGAGCAGATCAAGCGCTCAATTCACGCAATGCAATCGTCGAAACGTAGCTGATTTCTTTCAAGACTTGAACCCAATCTTATATCCTTCACGATTCTGGTTTCTACGTTGAACGATCGCCACGGCAAGGGGAATTTCATACGAAGCCAGGTTTCGGCTATATTGGCTTCATCGTCGATTATGAAAGCCGGTCTGTCTGTCCTGGATCAAGCTGTCGTATCTGCAACAAATTTTCTGACTAGTCTTCTACTGGCTCGTATTTGTACCCCGGACGAATATGGAGCATTTGTTATTGCACTTTCCATCCTTCTCTTTCTCAACGGACTTCAGGCCTCAATAATTTGTGGCCCAATGATGGTCATCGGGGCCGCCAAGACAGGGGACGAAAGGAATGGTTATTTTAAGGCGCTTTTCACAGGACAACTAATCCTGAGTTTAGCTATAATGACCGCCGTATTTCTCGCCTTAGCTGTTTCTGGTGTGATTGGAAATGAAATGCGGTTTTGGAATAACGCCTTCTTGATGATGGGCATAGTTATTCCGTTTGTGCAGGTGCAAGAATTCTTCAAGCGAATGCTAATAACATCCCTTTCGATGGGAAAGGCTTTAGCTATCGATCTTGTACTCGCCGTAGTACAACTGGGGCTCATATTCGGACTGTGGCGATACGGCAATATCGATTTGTTGATTGATGGTGCTGGAATATTGTCTGCCGGTACTGCTCTAGCATCGATCGGGATTGCAACAACAGCATCGGCAATATTTGCATTGTGGTTGACTAGAGGTTTCCTACGGTCGCGTGTGGTTGATTTTTGGAAGCAGATACAAGAAACTTTTGCATATGGTAAATGGCTTCTGGGGACGCATTTCGGAGGAATTGGATTCTCCCAAGCTACACTATGGGCTGCCGGCATCATCGGCGGCCATGTTGCCACTGCGAATGTTGAGGCCACAAGGTTGATGATTGCTCCAGCCCAGATTATGTTATTTGCCGGTGGTAACTTTATGACACCTTTCTTATCCGAGCAATTTTCCCGAGGAGGAAAAGAACTCGTATTCGTTCAGATGAAAAAAATCATCCCGCTATGGACTAGTTTCTTCTTTTCTTATGCTCTGGTGATAGTATTATTTGGCGAAGAGATGCTCGACCTCTTGTTCAATGAAAAATACACTGGTGTAGCTAGCATACTTACGATGTGGATGCTTGTCTATGTGGGAACAGCGATGAAACAACTTCCTGGAACGATGTTGATAGCAATGAAAAGACCTGACATAGGAATGATGGTTACGCTGTCAGTGGGAGCCGTGACAACTTTGCTAACCGTGTGGTTTATGAGCCTCGGAGGTGAAATGTGGGCTGTTTTTGCAAGGTTCGTTGGTGAGGTACTCCTCTTTGCTACGTTCTTCTTCTTTGTGTACAAAGTTTTCTACAGGAGAAAGTCCAAAGTGATCAAATCGCAGGTATAGGAACTTCGTATGCAACCTAAGATCTCGGCAGTAATAAATGTCCGCAATGAGTCACACGTCCTGAGAGATTGCTTACTCTCACTTTCTGGATTCGCGGATGAGATTATTGTGTGTGACATGAAGAGTGAGGACGGAAGCGCCGACATAGCCAAGTCAATGGGATGCCATGTTTATACGCATGAACCGGCACCTTATGGAGAATACTCGTTGCCAACAAGCGTCAGGAGAGCCTCAGGCGAATGGGTTCTGTGGTTTGATCCTGATATGCGATTACCTGTAGAAACAGCCGAACGGCTCAAGCAACTTGTGAAAAATGAAGAAGCTGATGTTGTTCAGTTTCATCTCAAAAATCGGGTTTTTGGAACATTTGTTTCCCATGGGCATGGCTCGGGAGTAGTGTTTACGAAGTTCTTCAAGAGATCGTTCTTTATTCGGAATGACGACATACAGTACAGGATTCATTCTTATGTAAATGATGTCCTGAATCAACCTGATGCACGGTGGCTCAAATTGGACAAGAAGTACTTTCTGATACACCTTGCGTATGAAGATCTTTTCGATTGCTTTCAGAAGCACTTGCGATACGCGAGAGAAGAGGCAAAAGAGCGACATTCGCAAGGCGCTCGATTCAAGTATTCAGCACTCTTCTGGGAGCCCACACGTAAGTTCTTGCTCGACGTCTTTTATCGTGCTGCGTGGAAAGACGGAATGCCCGCCTTAGTCTTTTCCTTCGTATCGCACTTAATGTTGGTCCAAGTCCACTTGTTCATGTGGCAGCATGAGCGTGATGCTTTGAGAAAGAACCAGGGTTGATGCGAGATGCGATTCGACCGGATTCATTATCTTGTACTGGGCCTGCTCTTCACGATATTTGTTCTGTCGAAGGTCGGATATTTCATAGAGCCAGCAACCGGCGTCCATTCCGTTTTCACGACGGAAAGCGAACAAGAAATCGAAACTGGCAGCCTATTGGTTCAAGCGATTGTCGTGATATCCGCTTCCATAGCATTACTTGGAAAAAGATATCGTCAGAGTCTATACTTGATTAAGGCAGACGTGGTTGTCGCCTTATATATTCTGTTCTGCCTCTTGAGTCTTTTCTATTCGGCAAGTCCCTCAATCACGTTGCGTCGGTTGATCTTTGCATTGGTAGTGCTTTTTATTGGATATGCGCTTGCAAATGCTCCAAAGGAGCCGTTTGAGAAGCTGCTTCGAGTTCTCTATTTCTTTTTGTTGGCGTACACGTTCATCGGTGTACTCGGATTGATTAGAAGCGCGGTCCAGGGCCACAGTTTTTTTCAGACGCCGTTTACTGTTTTTGATGCATCTCATCGTGATGGAGAAATTTTCTCCGTTGCATTTCTTCTACATTGGCATCTGATGAAGAAGAAAGCCCGAGGCGTCTCGAGTATGCTCGTTATTGGAATACTTGGGGTCCTGATATTGTTGACCTTGTCAAGAACGAGTATCTTAGGATTGATCATCGCTTTCGGATATATTGCTTTAGCATCCTCAACAAGAAAGACATCTGTTGCATTTCAAGTCGTCTCTTTGATTTCGGTTGTGTCTATCATTATCTTAATTCTTCCATCGACGGCAATTCAAGGCATTTTGCGCCCGGAAAGTGTTGAAACTCTGATGGGAAGAACAATTCTGTGGGATTTCATGATTACCGCGGTTTCTGTGAATCCTCTGATTGGAGAAGGCTTTGGAGCATTTTGGAGCCCTGACAATATCTTTGATATGCAGCAATTTCAAAATTGGGGAATCACAACAGCGCACAATGGTTTCTTTGATGTGTATCTGAACACAGGAATAATTGGTCTTATTTTTGTTTGTCTGTTGATCATTCGTTTTTGGATGTATGCCTCCAAGTTGCCTGTTGCGGAAAGAGTCTTCGTTCGGTCTGTATTGGTATTTATAATTGCGCAAAACCTTACTCAAGGGTCTTTTCAGAACCCGAGAAATTTCCTCGAGGTTCTTTTTTGGTGGATGTATGCCGGAATTGGCGTGCATGTAGCCAGATTAGGAGCGGAATCAAATCACTCGAGTGAATCAAAGCTTATTGTGGGAGTGCAAGGTGCTGTTCAGTAAAAAACTCAAGGGGCTTATTCAAAACACGCTTCGACGACTTGGATACCAAATTGTTCGATTTCGCCCAGACGCGGAAAAGGACTTTGGTTGGCTAAGGAATCACCGCATTGCGTCGGTGCTCGATGTAGGTGCAAACGAAGGTCAGTTTGCGTCAGAGATCATACGGATTTTCCCCGATGCGCAGGTGTACTGTTTTGAGCCGCTGCGGGAGGCATACGAGAGACTTGTTTCCCGTTTTGGGAAAAGCCAAAACTTCACCTTCTTTAATGTCGCGGTAGGAGATATCACTGGAGAAATGCCAATCCACAAAAACGAATTCTCTCCGGCCTCTTCTTTGTTGGGAATGCAACCGATGCATGTAACAGCGTTTCCCTACACCAAGCATGAAACTGTCGACTCAGCTCGAGTCGAGCGACTGGACAATCTCCTCAAAAGTCTGCAAATCGAACCCCCGGTTCTTCTCAAGGTGGATGTTCAGGGCTATGAGGCCCGTGTTTTGCGAGGAGCCAACAAGACAGTGGCCAATGCATCAGTCATCTTAGTCGAATGCAATTTCCAGGAAATGTATGAGGGCCAATCGAAGTTTGAAGAGATCTATGAATATCTGATCCAGAGGGATTTCGTTTTCAAGGGCTGTTTCGATACGCTCAAAGATCCACGTGACGGACTGGTCCTGCAAGGTGATTTGATTTTTGTGAAGACAGATCTCTTCTCTACCCATGAATAATCTGATAGTTTCGGTTGTCACTCCGTCTTATAACCAGGCAGCATACATTGAGGAGACTATACTCAGTGTAATAAACCAAACAAATGTCCATGTAGAGTATATTGTAATTGACGGCGGGTCGCGGGATGGGTCCGTGGACATCATCCGCAAGTATGCGTCCCGACTGTCATACTGGGAAAGCGAACCTGACCGCGGACAAACACATGCCATCAATAAGGGTTTGCAACGAACAACAGGGGACGTTGTTGCGTACCTAAACTCCGACGATAGGTACTGCCAGAATACGCTACACCTCGTAGAGTCGTATTTTTCAAGCAATCCCGACTGTATGTGGCTTTGCGGCAACGTCTTGTTTACCAATGCAGAGGGCAACATCATGGGCCGCAAGAAACCGCTCTTCTCCCGTTTCCTGGCCTATCATGCCGACGCTTCTCTCTATCAGCCGTCGGTGTTCTTGCGACGTCAGGTACTTGATGAGATTGGCTATCCCCGGGAGGATTTTCATACAATCATGGATCAAGAGTGGTTCTGTCGTATTGCTGACCGATACACCCCGCACATACTTGACGAGGATTTGTCATTGTTTAGGTGGCATTCTGAAAGCAAGTCGTCTTCGTCTATGCATAGTGAACACTATAAACAATACCTCTACGAACGGGGTGTTGTTGCGTCCTCGTATTCTCCAGTCACAAATAGTCTTGTCCGGATTGCCCCTGCAGCCTCTTTATTCATTTTCTCCCAAGTTGCGCGCTTAGTGAAAGTACTTATGCGACTCTTAGGAATTCGCGTATTGGAAATGAAACGATGAGTCGCCGTGTTTCAGTAGCCCTCAACATGCTGTCGCCATATTGGCACGATGTATACGATGCTCTTGGCCGTCGGGGTTGGGATATCAGGATATTCGTAGGCACGTCCCAGGAGCCGAATCGTAAGTACCAACAATGCGATTACTCGCGATATGCGTTTCAGGTTCAGACCGTAAGGAATATGATGGTGAACATGGATAAATTCAGGTGGCGCACATCGTTATTTCATATTCCGATCGGATTGTGGAATGAACTTGCCCGTTTTCGGCCTAATGTCATCGTTTCAAATGAGCTTGGGGCGAGGACAATGCTTTGTATGCTGTATGGTACAGCCTACAATGTGCCGGTGATACCATGGGTGTGTGTTACTCCTCATACAGAAAGAAACAATAGCGCATTGAGGGAAACGCTTAGGAGGAGGCTCGTACGCAAAGCTCCGGCAATATGTACAAATCACACCGAAGCAAGGAGCTACCTCACCACACAACTTGGCTTTGCCTCGGAGAAGATACTCTCTACCCCATATGCTGTTGATGTCAAAGCATACCATGCGCGAGTCATGGAGGATGCTAAGGCACGCGAGCAGAATCGTGAAAAGTTGCACCTCAAGGGAACAGTTCTGTTATACGTGGGCCAGATGATACCAAGAAAAGGTTTGGCACAACTGATATCGGGGTTATTGCTTCTTACTGAAGAGGTTCGACGAGGTATAACACTCCTGACAGTTGGTGGCGAGATTCCTTTCAACCACAGAAAGACGCTACAAGCAACAGGCGTGCATACTGTCGAGATTGACTTTGTGCAACCCTCTGAATTGCATATGTACTACAATATTGCTGATGCTTTCGTATTTCCCACATTGGAAGATGAGTGGGGAATCGTTCTCAATGAAGCTTGCGCTTCGGGACTTCCAATACTAACATCACGATATGCTGGCGCTGCAACAGATCTTCTGCACGATGGCGTAAACGGGTATGGCTTTCACCCCGACAAAGAAAACGAAATCGCCGAAGTGATTTCTACATTCGTGGCGTTACCAGACGAAAAGAAGAAGGCCATGAAACAGGCATCATTGGATATAGCTTCCAGATTTGACATACATATGACAATCAATAATCTTGAAAAGGCGCTGATCTTAGGCTTGGGCATTCATCAACCATGAACATCCTTCAAATACATAACTACTATACGGAGAAAGGAGGGGGCGAAGATCAAGTGGTTCACGCTGAAGCAGGACTTCTCGAATCTCGCGGGCATACTGTGGTCCGATTTTCTGCCGATAACATTGACGTGGGCCTGCTCAGCAAGTCAAGAGTAGCCGTTGAAGCAATTTGGTCCCGCAAAACATACGCAAAGCTTTGTGAAGAACTTCGGGGAGGCAAAATCGATGTAGTCCACATGCATAATACGTTTCTTCGGATATCTCCATCCGCATATCGTGCATGCATGAAAATGGAAGTTCCGGTTGTGCAAACGGTACATAACTACAGAATGGTCTGCCCTGCCGCAACCCTATACCGCGGAAGCAGAACATGTACAGACTGCGTCGGAAAACCGTTCGCATGGCGAGGGATTGTACACCGGTGCTACCGAAACTCTGTAACGGAATCTGCTCTCTCTGCAACGGTATACGGATTGCATCGGGCACTGCAAACTTGGGACAAAGGAGTGACTCTCTATGTTGCTCCTTCAGTCTTCGTAAAGGACAAGCTTGTGGCATCGGGAATCGATTCAACCAAGATTGTCATTAAGCCCCA
>JAANMW010003928.1_pt1 | contig 10801 bp, 7 predicted proteins | sample 7279671 | NCBI WGS metagenome assembly JAANMW01 (sample SAMN14094541, study PRJNA606508) | bioreactor metagenome | isolation source: A lab-scale SPAN reactor treating ammonium-rich wastewater day 247 | place: Ireland: Galway | collected 2017-09-19
GACGCCGCACCGACGGCACGATACGCAGGGATGACATGATATCGGCAGCACGCTCCATCAACGATGAGAACGTGTGCGGCGTTGATAAATCCAAGAGGCGATCTAGCCGGGCGACGACCTCGGCAGTTCGATCAACTTGAAGCGCCCATGCAGCACGCCGCCGTGTCGCGAATGCATGGCGGACGATTCTGGCGCCACTTTCGGGATCAACATGCACAGCAACAGGCATGGGGCCGGGCCGGCTCGCGACCGGATCTCTGCTGGAACCATCGACGAATTCGACGTGATCGTCTTGTTCAAGCCGCATCAGAAATTCGTCGAAATCGCGATAGCTCACGGCATATTTCCACCATCGAAGCAAGCTCAGTATACCGGAACCGGACTTCCCGGTTTAGGGTCGCGTGGGATGCCTTAGAGGTTCCGAACCACGAGGCTGTCGATTATCAGACACTGTTCTTCGGAGATGATCGCTGCTCCGCCGCCGAAGCGCCCCTGAGGCGTCACAACGGCGTACTGGTTGTCAATCCACACGACGAATCCGAGCCGGCCGCGTGGTGATGCGCCAGTTAATACCAACGCGCCGTCGACATAGAACTCGGTGCGGTCGGGCAGCCAACGCAGCCGGTAGTGCGTTCGTACAAACATCATGTCGGGCGGAATGTCGTACTCGGCAGCACCGAGGGCGTATTGGCCGACCGGCCACAGCATACGATACAGTATCGGAACGCGCATCAGGAGGAACCCTACCGGTGCGGTCGGTAGGAGAGGCACGAACACCCTTAGACGCGGCGCGAACACCGCTGCCTTCCAGCCGTTCGCCTTTCGATCTATCGCCAGTGGCAGGTTCGACCACGTTGACGAGAAGAAGAACCACGCTGCGTTTGGTAAACGGAGATCGGTGACCTTTGCGCCGTGTGGGGCATTCCAGAAGCCAAACCCCGCCGTGCCCGCCGGAAGGCCGTCAAAGCGCGCAAAGAGTTCCATCTCCACCGGCGCTCGTAGCGCAAGATCGCGACGGCCTGCGTAATCCGCGATCTGCGCATTTGCGTAGCTGCCTACCCCTAGCGGCGAAATCTGGAGACGGTACTCCGCGTCATGGAGTTTCTCGACATGGCCGGAACCCTGCTCAGTCCGATGCAGCACGGTCATGCGTCTTGTGATATCCCCCAGCCACCGCCGCCGGGCGTGCAAATCACGATTCGGTCGCCGGCTTTCACCTCGACCGAAGCCTTCGCGCCCAGAGTCAGGTTCACGCCATCGCCGCCGATCAGCCAATTCTCCCCCGGCGCGCCCGGATCGCCCCCCTGCAATCCGTATGGCCGCAGTCTCCGCCGCTCCGAGTTGATCGTGACAGTCGCTGACGCAGTGATCTCATACTCGCGCACTATCCCCGCCCCGCCGGGATACCTGCCCGCGCCGCCCGTGCCGTCCCGCAGTCCGTACTGGATCACACGCAGCGGATACGACCGCTCAAGCGATTCTACCGGCGTATTACGTGTGTTGGTCATGTGGCTGTGACGACCGCTGGCTCCGCGCCCGGCCGGGCTTGCGCCCATCCCACCCGCGATAGTCTCGTAGTAGACGCGCCCTCCGCTGCCGATCGTGATGTTGTTCATGCTGCCTTGGCTCGCCGCGGGCACACGATCCGGCACGGCCTGTGCCAGCGCGCCGAGCACAACATCAACCACCCGCTGCGACGTCTCGGTATTACCAACCGCCACCGCACGGGGGAACTCAGCATTCAGCATGGATCCGTGCGGAACACGAACGCCAACCGGTTCAAAGGCGCCCGCATTGAAAGGGTACTCGGAGTCCGCCAGCAGCCGAATGCAATACATGACGGCAGACTTCACGACGGCTTCTACCGTATTGACGTTGCCGCGCACGCTTGGCGAAGAGCCAGCGAAATCCACGATCATCCGGTCACCCTCAACACGCAGTTCGACACAGATTGTGTGCAGATCATCCGAAGTCCCGTCACCTTCCATATTATCCGTGAAGCGATACGTCCCATCTGGCAGCGCGCGGATAGCCTCCTCAGTCATCCGCTGCGTGTACTCGATCAGCGCGTCGGCATGTTCGCGCAGCATCTCCATGCCATAGGTGGCGGTAAGTCCTTCCAGCGCCCTCGCCCCGGCCCGGTTTGCCGATAACTGTGCTTCGTAGTCACCCGTTCGCTCATCACCGCCGCGGGCGTTGACAGTCAGGATCGTAAACAGCGCTGCGTTCAGCACGCCGTGTTCGACCAGCTTCACAGGGGGGATGATGATCCCTTCTTGATACAGCTCTGTGCTCAGCGGAAGCGAACCGGGCGACATGCCGCCGACATCGGCGTGGTGCGCCCGGCTCGCGACGAAGAACTCCAACCGGCCGTCAACAAAGACGGGCGAGATGAGCGTGATGTCCGGCAGATGCGATCCACCGTGATAAGGATCGTTGACGGCCACCGTGTCACCCGGCATCCACACGTCAATCGTGTTGATCGCAGACATCACCGAGGCCGGCATGCTGCCGAGGTGAACGGGGATATGCGCCGCTTGAGCGATCATGCGTGCATTTGAGTCGAAAATGGCACAGCTAAAGTCGAGCCGCTCACGAATGTTGGGGCTGAACGACGCACGCCTGAGCGTGGCGCCCATCTCCTCAGGCACCGCCGCAAACACATTCGCAAACACTTGCAGGCTAATCGGGTCGACTGCCATTTTGCCCCCTCACTGTTTGAGGCTCTACATTGCCACAAGCGGCGTGCATCTCTATAATGCAAATGAATGGGCCCATGGCGCAATGGTAGCGCAGCTGACTTTTAATCAGTTGGTTGTAGGTTCGAATCCTACTGGGCTCACTCTCCACGACGATCCGCAAACAGTGTGTTGATACCTCACCGGCCCCAACTCTCGCTGAGGACACGGTTGATCTCGCACCGTCCCCCACCCCACTGTACAACGTATCGAAAATTCGATCCACCTAGCCACGGGGAGCATGCTGCTCTAGGCCGTACTCACGTACTTGTCGCCTTTCGCGAGATCGTAGGCGTCGTTAGGATCTCACGACAGCGAACAGCTGCCTAGCACCCTTCGCCCCGATCATACGGGCGAGCGCTCAACGTGATGTCTCTCCCAACCCAAAACCAGCACGCACACGCTGCATGGCGTTCCGGCAAGCGCACCCAATCGCCGACAACCATGATACCTGTCACAGGTATCAGACTGCATTCCTCCTCCCTTTTTGACAACGCCTGAACGCGGCCATAAAATCTACCGGGTTCGGGTGTCCCATCACCCCAAAAAACAGGAGAGCCTTGTTATGAAGGAATACACAACGGAACAAATTCGCAACGTCGCCTTAGTGGGCCACCAAGGATGTGGCAAGACATCTTTGGTGGAGGCCCTCTTATATAACTCCGGTGCGATCACTCGCCTCGGGCGCATCGAAGACGGCACGACCGTGTCCGACTGGGATGACGACGAACGCCAGCGCCAAATCTCTGTGTCAACCTCGCTGATCCCAATCGAATTCAACGACGTCAAGATCAACGTCCTTGATGCGCCGGGATTCGCGGACTTTCAGGGTGAAGTCCGCAATGCCATCCGAGTCGCCGATTCGATCGTCGTTGTCGTGGATGCCGTCGCTGGCGTCGAGGTTGGAACTGAGTTGGCATGGGAGTACGCCAAGCAGTTTCAGCAGCCGATCATCGTCGTAATCAGCAAGTTAGACCGAGAGAACGCAAATTTCGAGCGCACACTGGAAAGCCTGCGTGCGTCGTTCACGGATCACAAATTCATTCCGGTCATGCTGCCAATCGGGCAGCAGCACGATTTCAAAGGCGTCGTCAACGTCCTTACCCAGAAGGCATACTATGACGCCGGCGCAGATCGCGCTGACCTCCCCGCCGACATGGCCGCCGCCGTCGAAGATGCTCACCGCGAGCTGATGGAAGCCGCGGCCGAAGCTGACGACGCATACATGGAGAAATACTTCTCCGACGGCGTCATCAGCAATGATGAAATCCGCGACGGTATGCGCAAGGCTGCGCGTAATCATGAGCTGAACACGGTACCCGTTTTCGTCACCAGCGGTACCAAGAACATCGGCACATATCCCGTGCTCGAAGCACTGATCGCTTACACGTCTTCGCCGTCGGTTCGCCGTGTGGGCATACATCGTGGCGAGAGCACCGAGATCGAATACATGATGCCGCCGCAGTCGGACGACAATCCGCTTGCCGCTTACGTCTTCAAGACTGTGAACGACCGCTTTGTCGGCACACAATCGTTCGTTCGGCTGTTTTCAGGCGTCTTGAGATCGGACAGCCGCAACTGGAACAACACCAAAGGTGAAGAGGAACGGTTCGGTCAGCTCAGCACTATGCGCGGCAAGGAATTGATTCCGCTGGCGATCTTGCACGCTGGCGATATCGGTGTCGTTCCGAAACTTCAGCACACCCAGACCGGCGATACGATTGGCGACCGCGACAAGAATTTCACCCTTGTGTCGCCCGGTTTCAGCGAACCGCTGTATTCGGTGGCGCTTCAACCCAAAACCCAACAAGACGCGACCAAGATCGGTTCAGTGCTCGGTATCCTGACGCAGGCTGACCCAACGCTAAGATGGCGCAATGATCCGAACACGAGCCAGATCGTGCTTGAGGGTATGGGCGAGATCCACGTTCAGGTCGCGCTCTCGCGCGCAGAGAAGCTCGGGTTAAACGTAATCACCGAAATCCCCAAAGTGCCGTACAAAGAGACGATCACCCGCAAGGCGGATGCCACTTACCGGCACAAGAAACAGTCCGGTGGCGCGGGACAATTCGGGGAGATCACACTGTACATCGAGCCGAACCCCGGCGCCGGCTTTGTTTACGATACGAAAGTTACTGGCGGCGCGGTCACCGACCAGTTTCTGGACTCCACGAACAAGGGCATCCAACAAGTGCTGCCGACCGGCGTAATCGCCGGCTACCCTGTCGTGGACGTTCACGTCGTCGTCTATGATGGCAAGATGCACCCGGTCGATTCTAAGGACATCGCCTTCCAGATCGCTGGCCGCGAAGCGTTCAAGGAAGCGTTCCACGAGGCCGGCCCGGTGCTTCAAGAACCGATCATGGATGTCAAGATCACCGTTCCTGAAGCGATGATGGGCGACATCATGAGCGACCTCAACACGCGGCGCGGGCGCGTGCAAGGCATGGACACGACAGAGACGGGCAAGAGCGTGGTCAACGCGCAGATTCCGCTGGCCGAGATGCTGCGCTACAGCAACGATTTGCGCTCGATGACCGGCGGACGGGGTATCTACGAGATGACATTCTCACATTACGACCGCGTGCCATCGAACATCGCCGAGCCGATCATCAAGGCATACAAGCCACACGGAAGTTCCGACGAGTAAGCTCTGGCACGTCCGCACACGATGCGAGGCCGCTGGATTTAGCGGCCTCGACTTTATCGGAACACGATTAGGCGTAGTTTTTCTGCTGGTACTCGCCGAACTCGGTGCGCAGCACTCCGCAGATTTCGCCAAGGGTGACTCTGGCATCCACCGCTTCCACAAAGGGCGGCATAAGATTGTCGTCACTTCGCGCTGCGTCCCGGATGGCTGCCAACCGCCGTTCGACTTCCGCGTTGTCTCGCCGTGCGCGTAAGTCTGCCAAGCGACCCCGCTGACTCTCTTCCACAGCGGATCCCACGCGCAGCAGTTCCGGCGGCGTCACTTCTTCCGTGGCGAATTCGTTTACTCCAACGACGAGCTGCTCGCCGCTCTCCATCGCTCGCTGCGCCTGATATGCGGCGGATTCGATCTCCGCATGGGTGTATCCCCGCTCAATTGCTGCAAGCGCGCCGCCAAGCTCGTCGATCCGACGCAGATATTCCTTCGCGCGTGTTTCGATCTCGCTGGTCAGGTGTTCCACGTAGTAGCTGCCGGCAAACGGATCGACCACGTCAGCCACACCCGTCTCATGCGCGATGATCTGTTGAGTGCGGAGCGCCACCTGCGCGGATTTCTCAGTCGGTAACGCTAACGCTTCGTCCATGCTGTTGGTGTGCAGCGACTGTGTTCCGCCCAAGACCGCTGCCAGTGCTTGCAGCGCGACCCGCACGACGTTGTTCTCCGGCTGCTGCGCCGTCAGCGTACTCCCCGCCGTCTGCGTGTGGAAGCGAAGCATCCAACTGCGTGGATTCTGCGCGCCGAACCGATCACGCATGATGTGCGCCCACATCCGGCGCGCCGCCCGAAACTTCGCCACCTCTTCGAGTAGATTGTTGTGCGCGTTGAAAAAGAACGAGAGCTGCGGGGCGAATTCGTCGACCGTCAGCCCGGCGCTGATTGCCGCCTCGACATACGCGATGGCATTCGCCAGCGTGAAGGCCACTTCCTGCACCGCCGTGCTGCCCGCCTCACGGATATGATAGCCAGAGATGCTGATCGTGTTCCAACTCGGCACATGCTCGCGACAGTACTTGAACACGTCCGTGATCAGCCGCATCGACTGCGCCGGGGGAAAGATGTACGTTCCGCGCGCGACGTACTCCTTCAGGATGTCGTTCTGGATCGTCCCGCGCAGTTTGGACGGGTCGATACCCCGCCGTCGTGCCAGCGCAATCTGCATTGCCAGCAGAATCGCGGCGGGCGCGTTGATCGTCATGCTGGTCGACACCTGATCGAGCGGGATCTGATCGAACAAGCGGTCCATGTCCTCGATGCTGCTGATGCTGACGCCGACCTTGCCTACCTCGCCGGCAGCGATGGGATCGTCCGCGTCGTATCCGATTTGGGTTGGCAGGTCGAACGCCACCGACAGTCCGCTCTGCCCTTGCGCGAGCAAAAAGCGATAACGCGCGTTCGTCTCCTCGGCCGACCCAAAACCCGCGTACTGCCGCATCGTCCATAAACGCGACCGGTACATGGTCGGCTGAATTCCGCGCGTAAACGGGAACTCACCGGGGAACTCGACAGCGGCCGTGACATCATCCGGCCCATATAGATCGTTGATCGGGATACCCGATGTCGTTTCAAACGCCGTACGGCGAAGGGGGGCACGGCGAAAGGTAGGCTGAAGCGTCTCACGTTCCCAATCGGCTTTACTGCGCTGCATTACCCTCTTCGCTTTCCGTCAGCCACTCTCCGATACGCTCAGATAAGCTGATCCCTGAGAACGCCTCAAACGTCGCGTCTGTAAATGGCAAGTTCATGTTTCGCCGCACCCGCTCGAATGCGCCCGCGTAGCTGTGTGGGACAGGGCGCGCCGTCGAGAGGGCGAGCTGCTCGCGGCACGCTTCAATCGCGCTGCGTTCACCTTCGATCTCGACGAACTGGCCGTATGGCAGCTCATCCAACGTCACCTCACAGCCCTCGCAGCGAAATGTGGTTCGATACTTGTCGTAGACGAACACCTGCCGAAAGGCGAGATGCGTCAGGATCAAGTTCATCACATCGAAGTCGCTGACCTCAACCTCCGCCTCAAAGCGCGAGATCACTCCGCCGGAGACCACGCCCGGCCCCTTGTAGGTCAGGCGCGCGCGTGAGTCAAATCGCAGCCGAAGCACGGCTCCCGCCGCGGTGAGCGAGCCAGCCGCGTCATCGAATCGGACGTTACGCTCGAACACACGGTCGGCGATCAGCTCCGCGCCGACCGCTTCCAGCCGCAGGCGCACCGGTTGGATGTCGGCAACCCACAGTTTGATCTCGGTCTCAGTGAGCGATCCGGCCACCGTCTATACCTGAATGACGACCTTGCCGAAGATGTCGCCCTCTTGAAGGATTCGATGTCCTTCGCGAGCCTGTTCCAACGGCAGCACGGCCCCAACCACCGGCTTGAGCGCGCCGGAAAACACGAGGTTCATCACCCGGACGTAATCCTGATGCGGCCCCATCGTGCTACCGATGATCGACAGGTGTTTGCTGAAGATGTACCGCAGATCAAGCTCGAACTTCGGGCCGCTGGTGTTGCCGACCACGAGGATCCGGCCGCCGATCCGCGCCGACCGGATACTGTCGAACATCGTGGCCTGCCCGACATTGTCGACCACGATATCCACGCCCTGCCGGTCGGTCAGTCGGAAGACTTCCTTGCTCCACGACGCCACGGCGCTCCGGTCAATGGTGATGTCCGCACCAAGCGCCGCCGCCTTCTCGCACTTGTCGGCGCTGCTGCCCACGACTATGACACGCGCGCCGGCGAGTTTGGCGATCTGAATACTCGCCGTGTTGACGCCACCGCCCGCTCCGACAATCAGAACGGACTCGCCTACGCGCAGCCCTCCGCGCGTGATGAGCGAATGCCACGCCGTCGTATAGACAAGCCCGGCCGCCGCCGCGTCCTCGAAGGTCATCGCATCCGGCATGTGCAGCAGGTTACGTGCCGGCACACAGCGGAATTCCACCGCGACGCCGCTGACGTGTTCGCCCAGAATAGCAATGCGGCTCTGATTCTCTAGGCCAGTCATCAACGCGGGACTATCTGGCGGGACAATCGCGGGGTTGACGCAAACCCGGTCGCCTACGGCGTGCCCCGAAACACCCGGCCCGAGCGCGTCAATCACGCCCGCCGCATCGCTGCCGGTGATGTGCGGCATAGGAATGTCCAGCCCCGGCCATCCGTCGCGCACCCACAAATCAAGCCGGTTGAGCGCCGCGGCTTTGATTGCAACCCGCACTTCACCCAGTCCGGGTTCGGGTATAGGCAGGTTGTCAATCACCTGAATGACGTCGACAGGCCCGTGTTCGTAAAATCCAGCGCCGCGCATTTACCGCAGCCCCAGTTCACTGCGGGCAATCACCATGCGCTGAATCTCGCTGGTGCCCTCGTAAATGCGCGTGATGCGTGCGTCACGGTAATACCGTTCCAACGGAAGCTCTTTGGAGTACCCCATCCCGCCGTGTATTTGCAGTGCCTCGTCGGTGACGAAGGCGGCCGTTTCGCTGGCGAACAGCTTCGCCATGCTGGCCTCGGTGGTGTACCGGCCGCCGGTTTGCTTGGCGCGTGCTTTCGCCAAAACCGCGTGATAGATCAGTTGACGCGATGCCTCGATCCGGGTGCGCATATCGGCGATCTTCTGCTGGATCATCTGAAACTGCCCGATCGGGCTGCCAAACGCGCGCCGGATACGCGCGTATTCGAGGGCCGCCTCATACGCCGCCTCCGCGATGCCCAGCGCCTGCGACGCGATGCCGATCCGCCCCGCGTCAAGCACCTGCATCGCGATACGGAATCCCTCACCGACTTTACCCAGCACGTTCGCGACAGGAACACGGTAGTCTTCGTAGAGGATTTCACTCGTAGCGCTTGCCCGGATGCCGAGTTTTGGCTCTTTTTTGCCGCGTTTAAGGCCGGGCTGTGAGGCGTCGATCAGGAACGCCGTGATGCCTTTATTGCCGCGTTCAGGCTCCGTCATCGTGAACAGGATCATAACATCAGCGACGGGGCCGCTGGTCACCCACGACTTGCGTCCGTTGATCACATAATGCGTGCCGTCGTCACTCAAGACAGCACGGCTCGACATCGTCGCTGCATCGCTGCCACTCATCGGCTCGGTCAAGCTGTACGCCCCGATCTTCTCCCCGCTGGCGACCGGAACGAGAAACTGCTGCTTCTGTTCCTCGGTTCCAAACGCCATCAGCGCATGGCAGTACAGCGAATTGTTGACGCTCAAGATCGTGCTGTGGCTGGCGTCCGCCTTCGCGACCTCGATCATCGTAAGCACGTATGCCAGCGTATCCATTCCAGCGCCGCCATACTCCTCTGGCACTTCGATACCCATCAGGCCGAGGCGTCCCATTTCGCGGATCGTCTCAAGCGGGAACTCGCCGGATTCGTCGAACTGCTCCGCGATTGGCTTGATCTTCTCCTGCGCGAACCGCCGGACAAGCGATTGAAGTGCCTCGTGTTCAGGCGTAAACGATGGCGTAAGCGCAGAATCGCGTTGATCCACTGCACCCATGAGCATCTTCTCCAGAAACGTTCTATTCAACGACGGTTGATTATACCAGCGGAGGTTCACCGGGCCACGTGCGCGCGCTCGTATTGTTCAGGTAAGCGGCTTCTTCGCCGGAATGCCGGCATTGCGCGGATAGCCCGGCGGCGTCGGCTTAGTCTTGCGTATGATGACGAGGAAATGCGGATCGTCCACACCCGGCAGTTCGACCCGCTCGGTACGTTCGACCTCGCCGCCGAGAATCGCTAAGGCGCCTCGTGAATCCACGACCTCGGCCTCGGCGGTGATCCCCTTCATCGCCACGCACAACCCGTCGATCTTCGCAAGCGGCAGTAGATACTCGACCAGCACGGGAAGCCGCGCCACCGCACGCGCGACGACGACGTCATACTTTGCGCGCTGGTGTGGATTACGCCCGGCCTCCTCTGCCCTCGCTGCAAGAACACGGGCGCGCTCCAGCCCAAGCGCCTCGATAGCGTGGGAGATGAAACGCGCCTTTTTCCCCGTCGCCTCGATCATGGTGGTGTACAGCGAGGGAAGCGCGATCTGCAGCGCGAGTCCGGGAAATCCTGCTCCGCTGCCCACATCGGCAAGCCGCATCCCGTCAGCGAGGTTGAGTGCGGGAATCAACGACAGGGAATCAAGATAATGTCGTAGGGTAATCTCTTGAGGGTCGGTGATCGCAGTCAGGTTGGTATGCGCGTTCCACGACAGTAGTTCGGTCGTGAGACGGTCGAACTGACCGAGCTGTGGCTCAGTCAGTTCGACACCAAATAACGTCCGCGCAGAATCAGCTAAGTTCACGGGAAGGTGTAAGACGGGGTGATCCCCGAAGGATTCGGCTCCACCGTAAAATCGCAGTTGCTGTC
>JAANMW010003929.1_pt1 | contig 10799 bp, 7 predicted proteins | sample 7279671 | NCBI WGS metagenome assembly JAANMW01 (sample SAMN14094541, study PRJNA606508) | bioreactor metagenome | isolation source: A lab-scale SPAN reactor treating ammonium-rich wastewater day 247 | place: Ireland: Galway | collected 2017-09-19
TTCGACCGCAAGCACGAACTCGTTGTCGGCGGACGCATTTCGCGGCGGGACTGGAGAAACGATAGGTTCGAGGTGGACCCGACGGGACCGGGGGCCAGCAACATCGTTTCTGATTTTTACAATTGGACCGGGAATATCCCGCAGCCGAGATTGTTGCCGGACCCAAGCTTTTCCAACAGAGAGGTCCACAACGAAAACGGAGTCTATGCTGCCACGCGGCTCAACGTGCATGACAGGCTGAAGGTGATGCTGGGCGCGCGCATCGCAGACTATGATGCGAACCGCCTTAATTTTGGGGTCAGAGACAGTCTCAAAAAATCGGGTCAGGTGATCCCGTACTACGGCGCGGTTCTTGACCTCACCGATGCTCTGTCCGCCTATGCCAGCTATACCGGCATTTTCATGCCTCAAACGGCGCAGAACGAACAAGGCACGACGCTCCCGCCGCTTGAAGGCATCAATACGGAATTCGGTCTCAAGGCCGCCTTTTTCGATGGGCGCCTCAACGCCAGCGCCGCTTATTTCCAGCTCAAGCAGGACAACTACGCTGTCCCGAGCGGTGGCCTGACGCCGACCGGATCGCCGGCCTATCGTCCGGCTGACGGCGTTATGACCGAAGGATTCGAATTGGAAATCTCGGGTCAGCTTTCGCCGCAGTGGCAGATCCAGACCGGGTTTACCCACAATGTCTCGCAGCTCGACAATGTGAGGGTCGTGACGATCACGCCGGCGAACCAGTTCACGTTCTACAGCACCTACAAGCTCGACGGTGCGCTCGACGGCCTGACGGTGGGCGGCGGCGCGCGCTGGATGGACCAGACCTGGGCCAACCTCAACAATCCGGCCTACGGCAGGGTGTTGTTCACCGCGCCGAGCTACTGGGTGGTGGATGCGATGGCAAGCTACAAGATCAACGAAAATCTGTTGGCCACGCTCAACATCAGGAACCTGCTCGATAACAAGTACTACACCTTCTATGACTGGTATAACGGCTATACGTGGGGCGCGCCGCGCAGCGTGCTTCTCAGCATGACCTACAAGTTCTGAGGGTGCTCAACTCAAATCCACTTAGAAGCTCTCCAATCTATTGGGTTTGCGGATAAACTGACGGCGCGATAGACAACCTGTGCGCCAGCCCGGTGTTGGAAGGATGATACCGGGCGCTGGCGTCGTCAGCGTTCGGCATCACCGTCTCGGCATCACCGTCAATGACCAAAAGACCTTCACTCTCAAGACCCTCATTCTCGCGGTTGCTGAACGTCCTGATGACGGATCGTGCAGGCGTCGAGAATGCGGTTCGCGGCCGGACCGGAGAGGTCGCCTCAGCCGATATCGTGCAGGAGACCTGGCTGAAGCTGGCCAATCATCCGTCGGACAGCGCAATCGAGAATCCTTCCGCCTTCGTCCGCCGTGTGGCTAAAAACTCCGCGACCGACTATCTGCGGAAGGAACGGCGGCGCAGCGCGCTCAACACTGAAGTCCACGATCTTCTGTACGATACCGAGGACGAGCTTTCGCCCGAACGCATCGTCATCGGCCGTCAGGCGGCGGCCATCGTGCGCGACGCCATCAACTCACTGCCGCCGCAGACCAGACGCGTCCTGCTGATGTCCCGCTTCGAGGGGATGACGCACCGCGAAATCGCGCTGGAACTCGGCATTTCCGAAGCCGCGGTCTATTATCACATCCGGCGTGCTTTCGAGCATCTGGCGGCCGTGCGGTCCCATCTTCCGGACTGATACAAAAAAATGTGCCAGACGTGTTTGGGTCCATCGGCTTCTCGCGCGTCTTTAGGATAGAAGCGCTCCAGAGCTGTCTTCGCCGGTAAACCGATTCGCGAGACCATGGACGAGAGCAAAAATCCTGACGTCGTCAGCGAGAGCGCGGCCAGAGACGCGCGCGACTGGGTGGTGCGCCTGTCGTCGGGACGGATGACCGAAGCGGAATTGGCGCGCTTCAAGGCATGGCGGGCGGCTTCGGAAGAAAACGCCCGGGCATTCGTTCGCGAGCGGGCGTTCTGGCAACAGCTTGGCGCGCTCGACCTCCACGCCGCGCGGGAGCGCCGGCCGCGACAGCCTGCCAGCCTTTCGCGGCGCGCGTTGGTCTTTGGTGGCAGCGCCGCCGTCGCGGCGTCGGTCGCCGTCGTCGCCGTGCCGAGGGTCAGGCTGCTCTGGCAGGCCGACTACCGCACCGCCGCGGGCGAGCAGAGAGACGTTTTGCTCACGGATGGAACGCGGGTGACGCTGAACACCGATTCTGCGCTCGCTGTCCGGTATCGTCAGGATCTTCGTTTTGTCGAACTCCTGCGGGGCGAGGCGATGTTTGACATCGGAACCAGCACCGATGCGCCGTTTCGCGTAGTCGCTTTCGGAGGAAACACCGACGCGGTGGCGGGCAGCCTCAGCGTGCGCGCGTTGGACGAGGAGGCGATTGTCACCGTCATGTCCGGAGAGGCGCGCGTGGCGGCTCCGGCATTGGAAGACGCGACGGCAATGCCGGTCATGGCCGCGATCACCATCAGGCCTGATCAGCAGACACGATACCGGAGAGGAGGATCTCCCTCACCGGCGACGGCGATCGATCCGGAGCAGGTCCTTGCGTGGCGGACAGGCCGGGTGATCTTCGAGGGCAGGCCATTCGCGGAAGCTGTTGCGGAGCTGGGGCGCTATGTGCCCGAGCCGATCGTGCTGGTTGATCGCAGCCACAGCCATGATCCGGTCAGCGCGGTTTTCTCGATCCGTCAGGCGCAGGCCGCGGTTGCGGCCCTTGCCGAAACTCAGGGTCTCACAGCGCGACGGATTCCCGGCGTGATGATCGTCATCAGTTAGAACGCTTTCAATCACAGAGAATATTTTCAGAAAGTCGTTTAGGTGAAACGACCGCTCGCACGTCTCTTGGATGAAGGGGACAGTCCGAACGACATCGATAGCCCTTCCTGGCGTTTCTTAAGGGCGCCTGCTGCGCATGATAGAGACGTGGGGCTTTTAATGTCTGCAAGGGGAGCGCGACGCCATTGCGAGCGTTGCAAGGTACGTGCGGGATTCACAAGAATACTGTTGCTGACGACGGCGTTGAGCACCGCGTCGATTGTTGTCTTCTCTTTGGCTGAACCCGCCGCGGCGCAAGCCAATGCCCGCAGCTTCAACATCGCGCCCCAACCGCTTGCATCCGCGCTGCGGGAGTTCGCCAATCAATCCGGCATGCAACTGGCTTACCGGACCACCGAGCTTCGCGGAATGAACTCGCCCGGCTTTCAGGGCTCGGCGTCGAATACACAGGCGCTCGCCCGCCTTCTTGCCGGCACCGGCGTCTCTTACAACGTGAGCGGCGCGAACACCGTCACCATTCAGCGCGCGGCCGAGCCGGTCGCTGGCGCGGCGCCAGCCGGCGCGATCTCGCTTGATACGATCGACGTGCAGGGCGCCGAGAATCCGAACTCCACGATGTCGCTGCCTCCGGCTTACGCCGGCGGACAGGTGGCGCGCGGCGGACAGCTCGGCATGCTCGGCAACCGCGACATGATGAACACGCCGTTCAATCAGACCGTCTACACGCGGAAACTGATACAGGATCAGCAGGCCAGAAGCATCGGCGACGTGCTCAACAACGATCCGTCAGTGGCCAAGCTGTATGATTCGAGCGGCGGGTTCAGTCGCGATCAATGGTTTATCCGGGGAATCGGAAACAACGCTGCAAACACCTCCTTCGGCGGCCTGTACGGAATCATGGGGACAGGGACCAGCGCCGTAGCGGTGGAATCGCTGGAGCGGGTCGAGGTGTTGAAGGGCGCGAGCGCGCTGCTCAACGGCATTCCGCCGAGTCAGGGCGCGAGCCTTGGCACCGTCAACCTGGTGCCGAAGCGCGCCGGCGACGAGCCGCTGATCGCCTTCACGCCGGAATACGCGATGAACAGTCAGTTCGGCGGGCATCTGGACGCGGCCCAGCGCTATGGCGACAACAAGGAGTTCGGTATCCGCTTCAACGGAGTGTATCGCAATGGCGATACTCCGATTGTCCGTCAGTCGCGTGAGACGCGGCTGACGACGCTCGGCCTCGATTATCGGGGGGAGACCGTTCGGCTGTCCGCCGACGTCGGCTATCACTATCAGCATGTGAAGGGGCTACGGAATTCGTTGTCGGTCGTGGACGGAATTCCGGTTCCAAGGCCGCCCGACAGCAGAACCAATTGGGCGCAACCTTGGGAGTTCAGCAAAATCGAGACCAAGTATGCCACGACTCGCGCCGAGTGGGACATCACCGAAAACCTCACCGCCTATGCCGCGGTCGGGCGCAGCACCGCGGGCGAGACGGCGTCGTGGAATTCCATGTCTATTCAAGATGCCGCGGGCACGTTGTCGAATCCCTATGGTCCTTATGCGTTCACTTTCTACACACAAAGCAGCGCCGCGGAGACCGGGCTGCGGGGGCGAGTTGAGACCGGTCCCGTGAATCATGCCCTGGCGCTGGCGGCGGGATGGGGGACTCAGGAGGTCGGGAGCGAGTACAGGTATTCGGCGGCGCTTCCGAACTCAAACCTGTACAATCCCGTCTTTCTTCCCCAGCCGGATTTCGGTGTGTTCGCTTCGCCCGCGGAAGCTCCGCGCTCAAGCCGCAACGAAAACCTGGGTTTCGCGCTGGCCGACACCATGTCGATCCTGGACGAACGCGTCCAATTGATGCTGGGCATCAGGCACCAGAAAGTGAAGCAGCACTCCTTCCTCAGCAACACGCTCTATAATGCGGACGCTCTGTCGCCGGCAGCCGCGCTGATCGTCAAACCGCTGGAGAACGTTTCTCTCTACGCCAACTACATGGAGGCGCTGGAGGCCGGCCAGATCGCGCCGAGCAATGCGATCAATGCCGGCGACATCTTTGCGCCATTCAAGACGAAACAACAGGAAGTGGGCGCGAAGATCGATTTCGGCCGTATCGCGGCGACGCTCGCCGCCTTCACCACGGCACGGCCGACCTACGCTCGGGATCCCAACACATTCATCTTCGGTGAGACCGGCAAGGTCCGCTATCAGGGAATCGAGGTGGCCGCCTTCGGTGAGGCGACCGAGAGCTTGCGCTTCATCAGCGGTTTCACGTTCCTCGATACAACGCTGGTTGAAACCCCTGATGGAACCAATGTCGGTAAGTGGCTTCCCGGCCTGCCCAGATATCGCGCGACGCTCGGGCTGGATTGGGATACGCCGATCAACGATCTGGCCATGGGCGCGTCAGGACAATGGCAATCGTTCACATACCGGGACGCGCCGAACACCCAGAGAGTTGATGGCTGGTACCGGATCGATCTGAACGCGCGCTATACGATCAGGCAGCCGGGCTGGAAGCCGATCATCGTCCGCGCCAGCATCCGCAACGTCCTCGACAGGAACTACTGGGCAACTTCAAACACATGGTACATGAATTTGAGCGAGCCGCGCACGTTCCTGCTGTCGACGACGTTCCAGTTCTAGGGATGACGCGTCCGTTACCCTGAAACGCTAAAAAATTTGCAACTAGGGGTTCAAAAAACGGCTGCTCGATCGTCTTACTCATTAGAGGGTCACCATGCTTTCGACCCGCGGCGGAACAACCGCGCGCCTGGGGGAGATCAAGAGTGGACGGAACCGTATCGCGCAAGACCTCGGGAGCCCGGCTGTGGTTTGTTTTTCACGGCTGGCTGGCGCTTCCGATCTGGGCGTTTTTGTTCTTTGTTTGTCTGACGGGTTCGATCGCGACGGTCAGTCATGAGATCATGTGGCTGGCGAATCCGGAGGTGCGGGCGAACGCGCCGTCGTCGGATGCGCGGCTGCTCAGCTACGACGAGATCATGGCGGCGGTCGAGCGCGAGGAACCCGGCGCGCGGGTGCGCTTCATCTCGCGGCCGGTGAAGTCGATGTTCGCCCTGAACGTCGCGGTCACGCGTCCCGACGGCAACTCCGCGAGGCTGTTCGTCAATCCCTATACCGGCGCGGTGCAGGGCGAGCAGGGCGCCTTCGATTTCCGGCGGTTCGTGCGCGCGTTGCATGCCTGGCTTCTGATGCCGTTCGATGGCGGCTTCCCGATCGGGTGGTACGCAGTGTCGGCGCTGGCGATCCCGCTGCTCGGCTCGCTGATCACCGGCATCGTCGTCTACAAGCGGTTCTGGCGGGTCTACCTGCGGCCGCGCCTGCGTGTGAGCAAGGGCAGGCGCATCTTCTGGGGTGACCTGCACCGGCTGGCGGGCGCGTGGTCGATTCCCTTCATCGCCATCATGGCGGTGACAGGCGGCTGGTTCCTGATCCAGGCGATTCTCGGCGACAACCACATTTCGATCTCGACGGCGGGCGTGCCGCCGGTGGTGTCGCGTAGCGATGTTCCCGCCGTGGACAAGGGCGCGCCGGCGCCGCGTATCACGCTGGAGCAGGCGGCGGAGGCGGTGCGGCATCAACTGCCCGATCTCGAGCCGAGTTTCGTCCAGTTCCCGAGCAGCGCCTATGACCATATCAGCGTCGGCGGGCGGGGTTCCTATCCGCTGATATTCGAGTCGGTTGACGTCAACCCCTATAACGGCAAGGTCGAACGGACGCGGCGTGTCTCCGACCGCTCCGCGCTCGAACTCGTCACCGGCTCGATGCGGCCGCTGCACACCGGCGACTTCGCCGGGATCTGGCTCAAGCTGGTCTATCTGGTGTTCGGTCTGGCGCTCACCACACTGGTGTTTTCCGGGATGATGGTGTGGACCAAGCGCACCGCGATCGAGACGGTGAAGGTCGTGCGCGAACGCAGGCAGGCGCGGCTGGGACTGGAGGCCGCGGAATGACGGTGCTTGCATCCCCATCGCGCGGCGCGTCGCTGTGGCAGCGCTGGCGTTTTCACCTGAGCGCGCTTGTGCTGATCGCGCCGATCGTCTTCGGGCCGGCGTGGTTTCACCAGAATGCGTTTTTTGACGGCAAGAAGGGCCTCGGCCAGCGCGAGATCGGCGAGATCGCGGTCGGGCCGTGGAGCGTGCGGCTCGCGGAGTTCAAGCTGAGTGAGCCGGATGCGGAAGGCCGCGCCGGCCATGCCAAGGAGTTCGCGCTGGCGCTTTGTCCGGCGTGCGTCGATCAGGTGAAGGCCGCTTACCTGCGCGTGGGCAAGCCGCGCAACATCCGCACCGCGGGCGCGCTTTTCTCCGGCACGCCCTACCGGCAGACCGCCGAGATGCGCGTTCCGGAGCGAACCACCGCCGATGATGAACTGTGGCTGACGCTGGAGGGCTGGGACGGCACGCTGCATCAGGCGACGATCCCGATCCGCACCGCTTCACCGGTGATGGCCGCCTGGCTCGAGAAGAGGGGGCGGTCATGATGGGGCTTCGAAGAGGCGGACTGATCATCGCCGTCATCGGCGCGGTGTCGCTGTTCATCGGTGCGGCCTGGGCGCATCCGCCGTTCTGCATCTGCAAGATGGCCAATGCGACGACGGTAAGCTGCGAGGGCGGCTTCGCGGATGGCACCGGCGTTCCCGGCGTCAGGCTCGACGTGATCCGCTACGACGAATCCGTCGTGCTCGAGACGAAGTTCGGACCGGATTCGACCGTGAGTTTCAAACGGCCGGACGGTGAGTTCTACATGCTGTTCGATGCCGGGCCCGGACAGTCGTTCGATGTCGATTACAAAGACATCCAGTGAGCGGATGCCGACCATGAACGCTCCGGTGCCTCCCGACGATGTCGACGGCCTGGCGCTGCCGCCGGCCTGGACCGCGCCGGCGCGTCGCGCGCGCGGCTCCCGGCGGCTTGTTCTGGGGTTGAGCGCCGCGGGACTGGCTGCGCTCGGCACTCTCGCCGTCATGGGGTTCCGCGCGCCGTCACCGGACAGCCTCTATGAGACCGTCGCCGTCACGCGGCAGGACATCGAGAGCACGGTTGCCGCGACCGGCAAGATCCAGCCCTATGCGAGCGTCGATGTCGGCGCGCAGGTGACCGGCCAGTTGAAGCATCTGCGCGTCGCCGTCGGCGACAAGGTGACCGCGGGACGGGTCGTGGCGGAGATCGACGCCGAAGTGCAGTCGGCGAAAGTCGAGGGAATCGAGGCCGATCTGGCGCGGTTGACCGCCGAACTGGCGGAGCAGGAAGCCGGGCTTGTGTTCGCGGAACGCAATGTCGAGCGGCACCTGACGCTGTCACAGACCAGCGCGGTGTCGAAACTCGCTTTTGAAACGACGACGCGCGACCGCGACATCCTGATCGCGCGCATCGACGCTTCCAAGGCTCGCATCCGCCAGATGCAGGCCGACCTGCGCGCGCAGAAAACAGCGCTGAGGTTCGCCCGCATCACCGCGCCGATGGGAGGCACCGTGGTCTCGGTGGACGCGAAGGAGGGGCAGACCCTCAACGCGAACTACGACACGCCGCTGCTCCTGCAGATCGCCGATCTCGACACCATGACGGTATGGACCGATGTGTCCGAGGCCGATGTCGTCAAGCTGCGCGAGGGCATGCCGCTGTGGTTCACGACATTGGGCCGGCCGGATCGCAAGTGGCATGCGACGCTGCGGCAGATCCAGCCGGCGCCCCGGCGTCCCGACAACAAGAAAGCCGAGACCAAGACGACGCCGCAATCGGGCAATGTCGTGCTCTACACGGCGTTGTTCGACGTTCCCAACGCGGACGGCAGCTTGCGGGCGGGAATGACCGCGCAGGTGTTCTTCGTGACCGCCGCGGCGCGGAACGCCCTGGTTGTTCCGGTTGCATCGCTCAATGACAAGGGGGAGGTGCGCGTTCTCCGTGAAGACGGGACCATCGCTGTCCGCAAGGTCGAGATCGGCACCCGAACCCGCTTCGTGGTCGGAATCACGAGCGGGGTGACGGATGGCGAGCGCGTCATCACCGGCCTCAAGTCGGCCGGTCCGCCCGCGAAGCTGAGGGTGGAGTCATGACCCCTCCGCTCATCGAACTCGAGGGTATCCGCCGCTCCTATCGCAGCGGCGATGTCGTGACCCATGCGCTCCGCGGCGTCGGCTTGTCGATCCACGCGGGCGAGTTCGTGGCGATCATCGGCGCCTCCGGCTCCGGCAAGTCGACGCTGATGAACATCATCGGCCTGATGGATCGACCGAGCGACGGCGCGTATCGATTTGGCGGCCGGGATGTCGCCACATTGAATCGCGACGAGCTTGCCGCGTTGCGCCGTGGCTGCTTCGGATTCATCTTCCAGAACTATCACCTGATTCCAACGGTGAGCGCGCTCGGTAACGTCGAGATGCCGGCGATCCATGCCGGCGCGCCGCGCGCCTATCGTCATCGTCGCGCGACCGCGCTGCTGACGCGCCTTGGCCTGGCCAACCGCATCACCAATCGTCCCTCGCAACTGTCGGGCGGCCAGCAACAGCGTGTCTCCATCGCGCGCGCGCTGATGAACGGCGGCGCCGTGATCCTCGCCGATGAGCCGACCGGCGCGCTGGACAGCAAAAGCGGCACGGAGGTGCTGGGGATCCTGAAGAAGCTCGCCTGTGACGGGCACACGATCATCCTCATCACGCACGACTCGAAAGTAGCCGCCGCGGCCGAGCGCATCATCCGGATCGAGGACGGTCTGATCGTCTCCGACAGCGGCCCGGACCCCGAGAAGGTTTCATCGTCGATTGCCGTTGCTCCATGGCAGGCGAGCGATAGCGCGCCTCCGCTCTGGACCTGGCTGGAGGAAGCCGCGCGCTCGGCCTTTGCGGCGCTTGCGATCAATCCCGTTCGCACAGCGCTCACCCTGAGCGGCATCGTCATCGGCGTCGCCTCCGTCGTCGCCATGATGGCGATCGGTCGCGGCGCGCAGGCGTCGTACATCGAGCGGGCTTCGGCGATCGGCACCAACTGGATCGTGGTCGACCGCGCCGGCGAATCGACGGGGAACAGCCTGCCGCTGACTCCCGCGGACGCTCAGGCGATCAAGGATATGGACAACGTGTCGGGGTCGATGCCCGCGATGTGGGACATGGCCACGATGCGTCGCGGCAATATCGACCTGAATACCGACGTGATCGCTACCACGTCCGAGTTCCGGACGGTTCACAAGTGGGACATGGCGAAGGGCACATTCTTTACGAAGCAGGATGAGGTCAGCGGCGGCCCCGTGGTGCTGCTCGGCGCGACCCTCGCGTCCAAACTTTTCCCTGGGATCGCTGATCCTTCCGGCAGCAACATCCTCATCAACAATCTTCCCTTTCTTGTCACCGGCGTTCTTGAAAGCAAGGGTCTGTCCGAGAGAGGTACGGATCGGGACAAACGCGCGGTGATGCCGCTTCGCACCGCGGCGATGCGGCTGTTCGGCAAGGATGACCTGTCGGAGATCGTCGTTTCCATCGCCGACATGTCGCGTCTGCATGAGACCAAGGAAGCCATCAAGGCGCTGCTGATCCGGCGCCATGGCCGCGAAGACTTCTACATCTACGATTCAGCATCGGCGTTCCAGAAGGCCGAGGACGAACGCCGCTCCAGCAATTTGCTGCTCAGCGCCATCGCCGCGATCTCGATGCTGGTCGGCGGCATCGGCATCATGAACATCATGCTCATCACCGTCTCCGAGCGCACCCGGGAGATCGGAGTCCGCACCGCGATCGGGGCCAGGACCGCCGACATCCTGGGTCAGTTCCTGACCGAGGCCGTCGTATTGGCGGCGATCGGCGGCGTGGTCGGACTGCTGCTCGGCGCGGTGATCGGCGTGGGCGCGGCGCTCCTGTTCGGGATGACGGTGATCTTCTCCGTCACCATGGCTCTGGGCGCGCTGCTGGGAGCGGTGGTCATGGGCACGGTGTTCGGCTTCATGCCGGCGTATCGCGCCGCAAGGCTGAAGCCC
>JAANMW010003933.1_pt1 | contig 10790 bp, 10 predicted proteins | sample 7279671 | NCBI WGS metagenome assembly JAANMW01 (sample SAMN14094541, study PRJNA606508) | bioreactor metagenome | isolation source: A lab-scale SPAN reactor treating ammonium-rich wastewater day 247 | place: Ireland: Galway | collected 2017-09-19
CGACTGGGCGCCGCCGCGCCTGGTGATCCTCGAGTTCGAATCCGTTGAGCAGGCGAAGCGCTTCTACGATTCGCCCGAGTACCGCGCCGCGCGCGAGCGACGCCACGGCGCGGCGTTGATGAACATGCTGGTGGTCGAAGGACTATAGTTAATTGGGGAGCAAGGAATATGAGCGCAATCGTTGATGTCGTCGCCCGCGAGATTCTCGACTCGCGCGGCAATCCCACCGTCGAGGCCGACGTCCTGCTCGAGTCGGGCGTCATCGGCCGCGCCGCCGTGCCGTCGGGCGCGTCGACCGGTTCGCGCGAGGCCATCGAGCTGCGCGACGGCGACGCCGGCCGCTACCTCGGCAAGGGTGTGCTGCAGGCCGTCGAGAACGTGAACACCGAGATTTCGGAAGCCATCATCGGCCTCGACGCCGAGGAGCAGTCCTTCATCGACAAGACCCTGATCGAGCTCGACGGCACCGAGAACAAGTCGCGCCTCGGCGCCAACGCCATGCTGGCCGTCTCGATGGCGGTGGCCAAGGCGGCGGCGGAAGAGGCGGGACTCCCGCTCTATCGCTACTTCGGCGGCATGGGCCCGATGCAGATGCCGGTGCCGATGATGAACGTCATCAACGGCGGCGCGCACGCCAACAACAGCCTGGACATCCAGGAATGCATGATCATGCCGGTCGGCGCGCAGAGCTTTCGCGAGGCGCTGCGCTGCGGCGCCGAGGTGTTCCACGCCCTGAAGAAGCTGATCGACAAGCGCGGCTTCCCGACCTCGGTCGGCGACGAGGGTGGCTTCGCCCCCAACGTCTCCGGCACGGACGAGGCGCTCAGCCTGATCCTCGAGGCCGTCGCCCAAGCCGGCTACGAGCCGGGCAGCGATGTGGTGCTGGCCCTCGATTGCGCCAGCTCGGAGTTCTACAGGGACGGCAAATACGAGCTGGCGGGCGAAAGGCTCTCGCTTTCCTCCGAACAATTCACCGATTATCTGGCGACGCTGGCCGACAAGTTCCCCATCGTCAGCATCGAGGACGGCATGGCGGAAAACGACTGGGCCGGCTGGAAAATCCTCACCGACAGGCTCGGCCGCACGGTGCAGCTGGTCGGCGACGATCTCTTCGTCACCAATACCAAGATCCTGCGCGAGGGCATCGCCCAGGGCGTCGCCAATTCGATCCTCATCAAGATCAACCAGATCGGCACGCTCACCGAGACCTTCGCCGCCGTCGAGCTGGCCAAGCGCTCCGGCTACACCTCGGTCATCTCGCACCGCTCGGGCGAGACGGAAGACTCCACCATCGCCGACATCGCCGTGGGCCTGAATGCCCTGCAGATCAAGACCGGCTCGCTCAGCCGCTCGGATCGCATCGCCAAGTACAACCAGCTCCTCCGCATCGAGGAGGACCTCGGCGACACCGTCAGCTATCCGGGACGCAACGCCTTCTACAACCTGCGAAAATAAGCGACGGCCGTGAGGTGGCCAACCATCGTGCTGGTCATCCTCATTGCCTTGCTGCAGTATCCGCTGTGGCTGGGCAAGGGCGGCTGGCTCAGGGTGTGGGAGGTCGACCGCCAGCTGGCTGCCCAGCGCGAGGTCAACCAGAAGCTGGAAACCCGTAATGCCGGCCTCGACGCCGAGGTGCGCGACCTGAAAAGCGGCTACGAGGCCATCGAGGAGCGCGCCCGCTACGAATTGGGCTACATCAAGCCGGACGAGGTCTTCGTCCAGGTGCCGCAGAAGAATCCCTGACGACAAGCCGGCGAGAAACGGATCGGGCTGGCCGGCGTTCGTATGGCCCGATCAGGAAAAGTCAGTCCCCGCCGGACGGCGTCATTGGCACGGCGGGCAAGGATCCGGGCGTTCCGGTCATTTTCCGCCCTTGATGGCGTACTGCATGCCGCCCTTGCCGTCCGGGGTGAACACGATGGTCAGTTCGACATCGTGGCCGCAGCCGCGGAAAGTCCACGCTTCCTCCCAGTGGCCGGCGGGCTGGTCGGCCTCCTTCGGCTCGCGCGGCGGGTGGGTGAGGCGGGTGTCGATCAGATCGGCTTCCTTGCACGCCTTGCTTCGTTTCGCCAGCCGTGCCAGGGCGGCGGGGGCCGCCGCCTTCAGGCCCTCGGCGATCTGCTGCATGGAAGCGTTCGTGGTACCTGGGATTTGCGGCCGCGCTTCGGGTTTTTCGCCCCTGCGCGCGACGAAGACGGCATTGTAGGTCATGCGCTTGCCGCAGCGCTCGAAGACGTAGCGATGCTGCCAGCTCCCCGCGATGGGGTGAGGCTGGCCGCCGGGGAACTCGATGCCCCTGAGCAGAAACAGGTTGAGCGGCTGGATGTTGTAGGGGCCCTTGCAGTCTTGCTGCAGGCCGAGCTTCCTGTCCCATTCGCGGCCGGTTTCATACAGGGCGGCGATCTGCTCCTTGCCGTAGAGGTAGGCGGTCAGGCGCGAAGGCTGGCGGCCGTCTTCCGATTCGGCGGCGGAGGCAGGGGCGGTTACCGGGGCGGGGGCGCTTGCCGGAGCGCCCGGCGGTTCTTTCTTGCCACAGGCGGACAGGCATGCGCAGACCGTGACGACCGGCGCAACGGCGGCAAGCCATCCTGTCCTGGGAAGGGAGGCGCTTCGGCTTGCCGTCGTCATCGGCGCAGTTTGGCCTACTCGGGCAGGGGTTGCAACTCCCGCCGATAGCGCTCGGCGCGTTCGCTGTATTGCCGGCAGCCGAGGCGTATCGCCGCCGCCTCCTCGTCGGAGAGTTGCCGCACCACCTTGCCCGGCGAACCGAGCACCAGGGAACGATCGGGAATGACCTTGCCTTCCGGAACGAGCGCGCCTGCGCCGATCAGGCATTCCTTGCCGATCACCGCGCCGTTGAGGACCACCGCCTGGATGCCGACCAGCGAGCCCTCGCCGATGGTGCAGCCATGCAGCATGGCCTGGTGGCCGACCAGCACCCGGCCAGACAGCGTTAGGGGAAAGCCCGGATCGGCATGCAGCACGGCGCCGTCCTGCACGTTGCTGCCGGCGCCGATGGTGATGAGGTCGCTGTCGCCGCGGAGGACGGCGCCGAACCAGACGCTGGCGCCGTCCTCCAGCACCACCGTGCCGATCACCGAGGCGCTTTGCGCGACCCAGGCATTGCCGCGCAGTTCGGGCCTGCGCTCGCCCAGTGCGTACAGAGCCATGTCAGTTGTATTCCTCAGTCGGCGGGCAGGCGCAGAACAGGTTGCGGTCGCCGTACACGTCGTCGATGCGGTTCACCGATGGCCAGAACTTGTTCTGCGCCACCCAGTGCAGCGGAAAGGCGGCTTCGCGGCGCGTGTACGGACGATTCCATTCGGCGTCGGCGAGGTCGGCCTGGGTATGCGGCGCCCGCTTGAGCGGGTTGTCCTCCGCCGGCCACTCGCCGCGCTCGACCTTGCGGATCTCCTCGCGGATGTTGGCCAGCGCGGCGATGAAGCGGTCGAGCTCCCCCTTCGATTCCGACTCGGTCGGCTCGACCATGATGGTGCCGGCCACCGGGAAACTCACCGTCGGCGCGTGGAAGCCGTAGTCCATCAGGCGCTTGGCGATGTCGATCTCGGCGATGCCGGTCGCCGCCTTGATGGCGCGGATGTCGAGGATGCACTCGTGGGCGACGCGGCCGTGGCTGCCCGTGTAGAGAACGGGGTAATGGTCCTTCAGCCGCGCGGCGACGTAGTTGGCGTTGAGGATGGCAACCTCGGTGGCGCGCTTCAGGCCCGTGCCGCCGAGCATGGCGATGTACATCCAGGAGATCGGCAGGATCGAGGCCGAGCCGAAGGGCGCGGCGCTGACCGCGCCTTGCGCGCCGACGCGGTCGGCTGCCAGCAGGTGGCCGGGGGCGTAGGGCGCGAGGTGCGCCTTCAGCCCGATCGGCCCCATGCCGGGCCCGCCGCCGCCGTGCGGAATGGCGAAGGTCTTGTGCAGGTTCATGTGGCTGACGTCGGCGCCGATGCTGGCCGGCGAGGTCAGCCCGACCTGGGCGTTGAGGTTGGCGCCGTCCATGTACACCTGGCCGCCGTTGGCGTGCACGACCGTGCAGATTTCCTTCACCGCCTCCTCGAAGACGCCGTGGGTGGACGGGTAGGTGAGCATCAGGCAGGAGAGGTTCGCCGCATGGCTCTCCGCCTTCGCCTTGAGGTCGGCGACGTCGACGTTGCCGCTCTCGTCGCAGTCGACCACCACCACCTGCAGGCCGCACATCTGCGCCGTGGCCGGGTTGGTGCCGTGCGCCGATTTCGGGATCAGGCAGACGTTGCGGTGCCCCTCGCCCTGCGCCGCCTGGTAGCGGCGGATGGAGACGAGGCCGGCATACTCGCCCTGGGCGCCGGAGTTGGGTTGCATGCAGATGGCGTCGAAGCCGGTGATGGCCTTGAGGCTGTCGGCGAGGCCGCCGATCATCTCGGCGTAGCCGGCGGCTTGATCCGCGGGGGCGAAGGGATGCAGGTCGCCGAACTCGGGCCAGGTGATGGGGATCATCTCGCTGGTGGCGTTCAGCTTCATGGTGCAGGAGCCGAGCGAGATCATCGAATGGTCGAGCGCGAGGTCCTTGTTCTGCAGGCGCTTGAGGTAGCGCAGCATCCCGTGCTCGGTGTGGTGCGCGCTGAACACCGGGTGGGAGAGGATGGCGTCGGTGCGCAGGAGGCCCGCGAGCGGATCGTTCGCCGCCGCCTGCGCGTCGAGCTTGTCGATGTCGGCTTCCTTGCCGGTGATGGCCTTCAGCAGGGCTGCGACGTCCTCGCGCGTGGTTTTCTCGTCGAGCGAAAGGCCGCGCACCTTTTGCGACACCAGGCGCAGGTTGTAGCCGGGCACCTCCGCGGTCGTCTCGACATGGAGCGTGTCGAACCAGCGCTGCGTCAGCACCTTCACACCGGCGGCCTTGAGGCCCGCGGCGAGGATGCCGGTGAGGCGGTGGATGCGGCCGGCGATGGTCTTCAGTCCCTGGGGGCCATGGTAGACGGCATACATGCCGGCGATGTTGGCGAGCAGCACCTGCGAGGTGCAGATGTTGGAGTTGGCCTTCTCGCGGCGGATGTGCTGCTCGCGCGTCTGCAGGGCCATGCGCAGGGCGCGGTGGCCGCGCGCGTCGACGGAGACGCCGATGATGCGGCCCGGCACGGCGCGCTTGTGCTCGTCGCGGCAGGCGAAGAAGGCGGCGTGCGGGCCGCCGAAGCCCATCGGCACGCCGAAGCGCTGTGCGGAGCCGAGGGCGATGTCGGCGCCCATGGTGCCGGGCGACTTGAGCAGCACCAGCGCCATCAGGTCGGCCGCCACCGCCGTGATGCAGCCGCTGACTTTCAGTTTGGCGATGACGTCGGTCAGGTCGACACATTCGCCGGAATCGTTCGGATACTGCAGCAGGGCGCCGAAGACGTCGTGTTTCGCGGCTTCCGCGGCGGGGCCGACGATCAGCTCGTAGCCGAAGTAAGCGGCGCGCGTCTTCACCACGTCGAGCGTCTGCGGGAAGCAGGCGGCGTCGACGAAGAAGGCGTTCGATTTCGACTTCGAGGCCCGCCGCGCCATAGTCATCGCTTCGGCGGCGGCGGTGGCCTCGTCGAGCAGCGAAGCGTTGGCCAACTCCATGCCGGTGAGGTCGATCACCATCTGCTGCCAGTTGAGCAGCGCCTCCAGCCGGCCCTGGGCGATCTCCGCCTGGTAGGGCGTGTAGGCGGTGTACCAGCCGGGATTCTCCAGCAGGTTGCGCAGGATCACCCTGGGCAGCAGGGTGTCGTAATAGCCCATGCCGATGAGCGACTTTTTGACGACGTTCTTCGCGGCGATGGTTTTCAGCTTCGCCAGCGCCTCGTGCTCGCGCAGCGGGCCGGGAAGCGGCAGCGGTTGCGCCAGGCGGATGGCGGCGGGCACCGTCTGGCCGATCAGCTCGTCCAGGCTAGAAGCGCCGACGGCGGCCAGCATGGCAGCCGTTTCGGCGGCATCCGGGCCGATGTGTCTTGCGATGAACTCGTCGCGCTGCTCGAGCGCGGAGAGGGGGGCGTGCGTCATGATTATTCTTCGGCAGCGACCTTGGCGTAGGCGGCGGCGTCGAGCAGGCCGTCCAGGTCGGCGGCGTTGTCCGGCTTCAGCTTGAACAGCCAGGCGGCGTAGGCGTCCTGGTTCACCGACTCCGGCGCGTCGGCGGCGGCCTGGTTGACGGCGACCACCTCGCCGCCGATCGGCGCGTAGATGTCGGAGGCGGCCTTGACGGATTCGACCACGGCGCATTCCTCGCCGGCCTTCACCTTGCGGCCGACCGCGGGCAGTTCGAGGAAGACGATGTCGCCGAGGGCTTCCTGGGCGTGGTCGGTGATGCCGACGGTGACGAGGCCGTCGTCGGCAAGGCGCGCCCACTCGTGGGACTTGGCGTATTTCAGGTCGGCAGGGATGTTCATGTTCTTCTCCAGAGTAGTTAAACCAAGACTTTCCCGTTGCGCACGAAGGGCGGCTTGACCACCGTCGCCTTCAGGCGCTTGTCGCGAATCTCCACCTCGACGGTGTCGCCGACGGCGCAGGCGGCCGGCAGGCGCGCCAGGGCGATCGAGCGGTTCATGCTCGGCGAGAAGCTGCCGCTGGTGATCTCGCCTTCGCCCTGGGCGGCAAAGATTTTCTGGTGGGCGCGCAGCACGCCGCGGTCCTCGAGCAGCAGGCCGAGGGTCTGCTTGTCGGGACGCCGTGCCGCCAGGACTGACTTTCCGGTGAAGTCGCGCGGGGCGTCGAGGTCGACCGTCCAGGCCAGTCCCGCTTCCAGCGGCGAGGTCTGCTCGTCCATGTCCTGGCCGTAGAGCGGCATGCCGGCCTCCAGCCGCAGCGTGTCGCGCGCGCCGAGGCCGGCGGGTTTCACGCCGGCGGCGAGCAGGGCGTTCCAGGCGGCTTCGGCACGGCCGGCGGGAATCATCAGCTCGAAGCCGTCCTCGCCGGTGTAGCCGGTGCGGGCGATCAGCGCGTCGCCGAACCAGGCGGCGTGGAAGGGCTTCAGCCCGCTGCTGGCGGCTTCCGAGCCGGGCAGGGCGGCCCAGGTCTTGGCGCGCGCGTTCGGACCCTGCACGGCGATCATGGCGAGGTCGCGGCGCGGCTTCACTTGCACGCTGCCGGCATGCTGCGTGATCCAGGCGAGGTCCTTGTCGGCGGTGCCGGCGTTGACCACGACGCGGTAGAAGTCCGGCCGGAAGAAGTAGACGATGAGGTCGTCGATGACGCCGCCCTGCGGGTTGAGCATGCAGGAGTACAGCGCGCGGCCCGGCACGGTCAGCTTGTCGACGTTGTTGGCGATGAGCCTGTGCAGCAGGTCGTGGGCGCCGGCGCCTTCGAGGTCGAGGGCGAGCATGTGCGAGACGTCGAACATGCCGGCGTCGCGGCGCACGAGGTGGTGTTCCTCGACCTGGGAGCCGTAATGCAGCGGCATGTCCCAGCCGGCGAAGTCGACCATCTTGCCGCCGAGGCGGACGTGGGTGGCGTAAAGCGGAGTTTGTTTGGTCATAGATACTTGGGTCGCGTTATTCGAGTTCTTTCACGCAATGAAAAAGGGGCGAAGCGTTTCGCTTCACCCCTCTGTCCCTTGTACCTGAGAGATTGCCGCCGTGTTTCCGCAGCGTGCCCCTTCGGTGGATGGGTGCTCTGTCGCCCCATCGCTCTCCAGAGTGTTCGTGCCCTCGCGCAGCCCTTTTGCCTGAGCGGTTCCGGGTGTTGCGCCTTCGGCGGCGGCCTTGTTCCATTTGCCGCTCTCTCCCGCGCGAGCGGTGCGACTATAGCTTGCGGCTGCAGCCGCAAGCAAGTGGAAATCATCGGTTATGATTCGCGTCTCATGAAATCAAGCACTTCCGAATTCCTGACGATCCGCGGGCTGAAAGGCCACGTATGCCTGTGGGGGCCGGCCGACGCGCCGAAGCTCTTCCTCCTGCACGGCTGGATGGATTGCTCCGCCTCGTTCCAGTTCCTCGTCGATGCCTTTTCGCGCGACTGGCGCGTCATCGCCCCCGACTGGCGCGGCTTCGGCCGGTCGGAGTGGCTCAACCATCCCTACTGGTTTCCCGACTACCTCGCCGACCTCGATCGGTTGCTCGACCATTATTCGCCGGACGAACCGGCGCGCCTGGTCGGCCACAGCATGGGCGGCAACATCGTCGGACTGTATGCCGGCGTGCGCCCCGCCCGCGTGGCGAAACTGGTGATCCTGGAAGGCTTCGGCCTGCACCCGACTGACCCGGCGCAAGCACCGGGACGCTACGCCAAGTGGCTCGACCAGGACAAGGCCGGCGCCTCTCTGCGCGACTATGCCGACCTTGGTGAATTCGCCGCTCGCCTGAGGCGCGACAACCCGCGCCTGGCGCAGGCGCAGGCCGATTTCCTCGCCGCCAATTTCTCGCAGCGCCGGTCCGACGGCCGCATCGGCTATGCCGCCGACCCCTGGCACCGCGTCACCAACCCGGTGCTCTACCGCTTCGAGGAGGCGAGGGCCTGCTGGCGCGCCGTGACGGCGCCGGTGCTGTGGGTGGTGGCGCGCGAATCGCACCTTTACAAGGAGTTCGCCGGGCGCGCCGAGGACTATGCGGCGCGGCTCGCCGGCTTCCGCGACCTGCGCGAGGCGGTGCTCGACGACTGCGGCCACATGCTGCACCACGACCAGCCGCAACGTCTGGCGGCGCTGCTCGAAGAATTCCTCGGGTAACATCGTCGCATGAAAGCCGACCTGCATTGCCATTCCACCATCTCCGACGGCCTGCTGCCGCCGGCGGAGGTGGCCCGACGCGCCGCCGACCGCGGCCTCGAGCTGTGGTCGCTGACCGACCACGACGACGTGGCGGGACTGGCGGAGGCGCGCGCCGTCGCCGAGGAACGCGGCCTGCGCTTTCTCGACGGCAGCGAAATCTCGGTGTCCTGGCGCGACGATGCCAGCTTCCACGTCGTTGGCCTCGGCATCGATCCGGCCCATCCGGCGCTGGTCGCCGGGCTGAAGGCGATCCGCGACGGCCGCGACGGCCGCGCCCGGCGCATCGGCGATGAACTCGAAAAGATCGGCATCCACGGCGCCTACGCAGGCGCGGCGCGCTACGCCGAGAAGGCCTCCATCATCAGCCGCGCCCACTTCGCCCGCTTCCTCGTCGAGCGCAAGATCTCGCCGGACGTGAAGAGCGTCTTCGACCACTATCTCGCCAAGGGCAAACCCGGCTATGTGCCGCACGAATGGGCGACGCTGGAAGATGCGTTGTGCTGGATCGGCGATGCCGGCGGCGTGGCGGTGCTGGCGCATCCGCTGCGCTACCGCGTCAGCCGCGACGAACTGCGCACCTTCCTCGGCGAATTCAAGGACCGTGGTGGCCAGGGGATCGAGGTCGCCTGCGGGGCACACACGCCAGAGGAGGTGCACGACTGCGCCCGCCTGGCGCGGCACTACGGTCTGAAGGCCTCCGTCGCCTCCGACTTCCATGGCCCCGGCGAGAGCCATGCCGACCTCGGCATGACCCCGCCGCTGCCCGACGACCTCGTGCCGATCTGGTCGGAGCTGATCTGAACCGAGCGATCCATGGCGCAATTCTTCTCCATCCATCCCGAGCAGCCGCAGCCGCGCCTGATTCGCCAGGCTGCGGAGATTTTGCGCGCCGGCGGGATCGTGGCCTTCCCGACGGATGCGGCGTATTCGCTCGGCTGCCGCGTCGGCGACGCCGATGCGGTGGCGCGCATCCGCGCCATCCGTGAAGTGGACGAACGCCACCACTTCACGCTGATGTGCCGCGACCTCTCCGAGATCGCCATCTACGCGCGGGTGGACAACGCCCAGTTCCGCCTGCTCAAGGCGACCACGCCGGGCAGCTATACCTTCATCCTGGAAGGCACCAAGGAATTGCCGCGGCGCATCCTGCATCCGAAGCGCAAGACCATCGGCCTGCGCGTGCCGGATCATGCCGTGCCGCTGGCGCTGCTCGAAGAACTGAACGAGCCGATGCTCACCTCGACCCTGCTGCTGCCCGGCGACGATCTGCCGCTGAACGACCCGGAGGAGATCCGCGACCGCCTCGAGAAGCGCATCGACCTCGTCGTCGAGTGCGGCGCCTGCGGCCTGGAGATGACCACCATCGTCGACCTCACCGGGCCGGCGCCCGAGCTGGTGCGCGCCGGCCGCGGCGCCCTCGAGCCGCTGGGGTTGGTCTAAGCCGGTCTGGTAGAATGACCGGCTTATCATGGACGCCCTGATCCAGACTCTGGCGATTTACGCCATTCCGGTCCTCCTCGCCATCACCCTGCACGAAGCCGCCCATGGTTACGTGGCGCGGCATTTCGGCGACCCGACGGCCTACCTGGCGGGGCGCATCAGCCTGAATCCGCTGCGCCACGTCGATCCGGTCGGCACCATCCTGGTGCCCGGCGCCATCCTGGTGGCAAGCAAGCTGATCGGTGGCAGCGCCATGCTGTTCGGCTGGGCCAAGCCGGTGCCGGTGGATTTCGCGCGGCTGCGCCACCCGAAAAAGGACATGCTGTGGGTGGCGGCGGCCGGGCCGTTCGCCAACCTGCTGATGGCCCTCGGCTGGGCGATGCTGATCAAGATCGCCAGCATCGCCCCGGAGAACGTATATACCGTGCCGATGGTCAGGATGGGGCTGGCCGGCATCGAGATCAACGCCGTGCTGATGCTGCTCAACCTGCTGCCGATTCCGCCGCTCGACGGCGGGCGCATCGCCGTGAGCCTGCTGCCGCACCGCCTGGCCTGGCAGTTTGCCAAGCTCGAGCCCTATGGGCTGGCCATTCTGCTGGTATTGCTGTTCACCGATATACTCGGCGTCATATTGTGGCCG
>JAANMW010003937.1_pt1 | contig 10783 bp, 9 predicted proteins | sample 7279671 | NCBI WGS metagenome assembly JAANMW01 (sample SAMN14094541, study PRJNA606508) | bioreactor metagenome | isolation source: A lab-scale SPAN reactor treating ammonium-rich wastewater day 247 | place: Ireland: Galway | collected 2017-09-19
TCAGGCCGACGCGTTTCCTGCACATCGGCACGAACGATGTCGGGCTGAAGCCCGACCCACAGCAACCTCCCGTAGGTCGGCCTTCAGGCCGACGTAACGTCCCGAATCGGCACAGACCTCGTCGGGCTGAAGCCCGACCCACGGATCAGCGGGCGTCCTTCGGTTTCTTCGCCGGCCGCTTCCAGTTCTCGACGGTCACCTGCTTCGCGCGCGCGAGCGTGAGCTTTCCGGCCGGGGCATCACGGTCGATCGTGCTGCCGCCGCCGATCGTCGCGCCCGCGCCCACCTCGACCGGCGCGACCAGCACGACGTTCGAGCCGATCGACGCGCCGTCGCCGATCACCGTGCGGTGCTTCGCGGCGCCGTCGTAGTTCGCGGTGATCGACCCCGCACCGAAGTTGACGCGCTCGCCGATCGTGGTGTCGCCGACGTAGGCGAGGTGGTTCGCCTTCGAGCCGCGCCCGATCGTCGAGGCCTTCACCTCGACGAAGTTGCCGATGTGAACGCCCTCGTCGAGCATCGTTCCCGGGCGCAGCCGCGCGTAGGGTCCGACCCACGCGTTCGCGCCGACGCGCGCGCCCTCGACGATCGAGTAGGCGCGGATCTCGCTCCCTTGCCCGACCTCGCAGTCGCGCAGCACGCAGCCGGGCTCGACGCGCACGCCGTCGTGCAGCACGACGCGGCCTTCGAAGACGCAGCCGACGTCGATCGACACGTCCGCGCCGCATTCGAGCGTGCCGCGCAGGTCGAAGCGCGCGGGATCGGCGATCGTCGTCCCGGCGCGCATCAACGCTTCCGCATACCGGCGCTGCACGATGCGCTCGACCTGGGCGAGTTGCGCGCGATCGTTGATGCCGCGGGTGTCGCGCTCGTCGGGCGCGACGATCGCCTCGACGGCGACGCCGTCGGCGATCGCGTGCGCGACCACGTCGGTCAGGTAGAACTCGCCCTGCGCGTTGTGCGGCTCGAGCTTCGCGACCCAGGCGGCGAGGAGCGCGGTCGGCGCGGCCAGCACACCAATATAGATTTCGTCGATCGCGCGTTCCGCGGGCGACGCGTCGCGGTCCTCGACGATGCGGCGCAGCCCCTCGCCCTCGCGCACGACGCGCCCGAGTCCCGCGGGGTCGGGCGCGATCGCGGTCAGGAGCGCGAGCCGCCCGCGCGCGGCATGCTCGGCGAGCGCGCGCAGCAGCGTCCCCGGAAGGAGCGGCGTATCGCCGTTCACCACGACCGTTACGCCCTCCCGCGGCAGCGCGGCGAGCGCGACCCGCACCGCGTCGCCGGTGCCGCGCGGCGGGTCCTGGCGCACGAACGCGAGCCCGGGCGCGGCGAGTGCGCGCTCCACCGCGTCGGCACCGTGGCCGACGACCACCGCGATCGCGGCGGGCGCGACCGACCGCGCCGCGTCGAGCACGTGGGCGAGCATCGGGCGGCCGGCGAGCGCGTGCAGCACCTTCGGTCGGGACGAGCGCATGCGCTTGCCCTGGCCGGCGGCCATCAGGACGACGTGGACGGGGGTCGCGGTCACAGGTGAGAGGCGGAACTCCGGCGCATTCTACGCGCGCGGCCGGGCGACGCCGCACGGCGGCGCGAGGCCTCCCCGCCCCGCCGCAGGTGTCGGAATGCGCGTTCCGGCGTGTACACTCCCGTTCGGGCCCGCCCGACCGAGCCGCACGACGATGCGGCACCGCACCCGTCCCGGGGGCGCGCGGCCCGACTTCCAGGAGACCCGATGTCCACGACCTTCCGCACGTTCCTGGCCGCGCTCGTGCTCGCGGCGCTGCCCATCACCCCGTCGTTCGCCGCCGACGCGTGCAAGAACCACGGCGAACTCGACACGATCTACTGCGACGACGACGGCAACATGACGGCCGACGTCCCGAAAGACCCGAAGAAGCTCAAGAATCCGTCGACCATCGTGTTCACCTACACGCCGGTCGAAGACCCCGCGGTCTACGAGAACATCTTCAAGCCGTTCACGACGCACCTCGCGGCGTGCCTCAACAAGAAGGTCGTGTTCTACCAGGTGCAGTCGAACGCCGCCGAGATCGAGGCGATGCGCTCGGGCCGCCTGCACGTCGGCGGCTTCTCGACCGGCCCGACCGCGTTCGCGGTCAACCTGGCCGGCGCGGTGCCGTTCGCGATCAAGGGCTACGAGAAGGACTTCCAGGGCTACAACCTGATCGTGATCGTCAAGGCGGATTCGCCGTTCCAGAAGCTCTCGGACCTCAAGGGCAAGAAGGTCGCCCACACCTCGCCGTCGTCGAACTCGGGCCACCTCGCGCCGCTCGCGCTGTTCCCGAAGGAGGGCCTCAAGCCCGACGTCGACTACAAGCCGCTCTTCTCCGGCAAGCACGACCAGTCGGTGCTCGGCGTCGCTTCGGGCGACTACGACGCCGCGGCAGTCGCCTCGGACGTGTTCCATCGCATGGGCGTGCGCGGGCAGATCAAGGAGTCGGACTTCCGCATCATCTACCGCAGCCAGAAGTTCCCGACCTCGTCGTTCGCGTACGCGCACGACCTCGACCCGAAGCTCGTCGACCGGATGCTGACCTGCTTCTACGACTACCGCTTCCCGCCCGAGATGAAGAAGGCGTTCGACGGCGCGGACCGCTTCTTCCCGATCAACTACAAGACGACCTGGGCGGTGGTGCGCGAAGTCGCCAAGGGCTCGGGCGGGGCGTTCGACCGCAAGACCTACGAGGCGGAGACCAAGCGCGAGGCCGAGGCCGCCGCCAAGAAGAAGAAGTGATCGTTGTCGTGTCGCGGTGCGGCGCCGGAGCCCCGGTGCCGCCCGCCCGACCCCGGAGCGCACGGTGCTGACGCTGCGGCGCCTGTCGAAGTCCTACGTGCCGGGCAAGCCGGTGCTGATCGAGATCGACCTCGAGATCGCGGCACGCGGCATCACCGCGATCATCGGGCCGTCGGGCACCGGCAAGTCGACGCTGATCCGCTGCGTCAACCGGCTGGTCGAGCCGACCGCCGGCGAGATCCTGTTCGAGGGCGAGGACCTCGCGAAGCTCTCGGGGCGCCGGCTGCGCCACGCGCGGCGGCACATCGGCATGGTGTTCCAGGAGTACAACCTCGTGGAACGACTGACGGTGATGGAGAACCTGCTCTCCGGCCGGCTGGGCTACGTGTCCGCGTGGCGCGCCTGGCGCCGCCGCTTCCCCGACGAGGACGTGCGCGCGGCGTTCGAACTGCTCGACACCGTCGGGCTCTCGGGTTTCGCGAACCGCCGCGCCGACGCGCTCTCCGGAGGCCAGCGGCAGCGCGTCGGCATCGCGCGCGCCGTGATGCAGGGACCGCGGCTGCTGCTCGCCGACGAACCGACCTCCTCGCTCGACCCGAAGACCTCGGTCGAGATCATGCAACTCCTGGCCGACGTGGCGCAGAGCCGCGGCATCCCGGTGCTCGTCAACATGCACGACGTCGAACTCGCGAAGCGCTTCGCCGACCGCATCGTCGGCATGTCGGGCGGCCGCGTCGTGTACGACGGCGCGCCCGCGGGCCTCGCCGATGACGTGCTCGCGTCGATCTACGGCGGCGAGGACTGGCTGCACTGATGGCGCGAGCGACGCGCCCCCGCACCTCCGCCGCCGGGAGCACCTGCGCGTGAGCGCGCCCGCGGCCGCGCACGAAGCGCCGTTTCGCCGCAGCCCGTGGTCGCGCGTGGCGCTCGCCGCGCTCGTCGCGTACGTCGTCTACGCGTCGATGCAGATGGAGATCTCGGTCGAGCGCGTCGCGACCGGGATGCACAACGCGGCGCGCTTCTTCGGGCGGATGTTCCCGCCCAATTTCGAGCGCTGGGAACTGCTGCTCAAGGGCCTCTTCGAGAGCCTCGAGATCGCGGTGCTCGCCTCCGCGCTCGGGATCGCGCTCGCGCTGCCGATCGGTCTCCTCGCCGCGCGCAACCTGATGCCGCCGTGGGCGACCTGGCCCGCGCGCGCGTTCATCGTCGCGTGCCGCTCGTTCCACCCGGTCATCGTCGCGATCGTGTTCGTCAAGGCGGTGGGCTTCGGCGCGCTCGCGGGCATCCTCGCGCTCGTCGTCGCCTCGATCGGCTTCATCGGCAAGCTCTTCACCGAGGCGGTCGAGGAGATCTCCGACAAGCAGGTCGAGGCGGTGCGCGCGACCGGCGCGCCGTTCGGCTCGATCCTGGCGTTCGGCGTGTTCCCGCAGGTGTTCTCGCGCTTCATCGGCTTCGCGACCTACCAGCTCGACAGCAACCTGCGGAACTCGACGATGGTCGGCATCGTCGGCGCGGGCGGCATCGGCGGCACGCTGTTCTCGGCGTTCCAGCGCTTCGACTACGATTTCGTCTGCGCGATCCTGATCGCGATCATCTCGCTGATCATGCTGGGCGAGATCGCGGCGACCGGCGTGCGGCGCGTTTTCCTCGATGGCGCGACGCTGCGCGACCTCTTCCGGCGCGGTGCGCGCACCGCGCGCGAACGGCGGCTCGAGGACGATTGATGGGCGCCGACGCCGCCTCCCGCGCCGAGGCCGAGTGGCGCCGCTTCACGCCCGCGCAGCGGTTCGCGCGCTTCGCGATCCTGCTCGCGATCGTCGCGGCGATCGTCGCGGCGGTCCGCTCGGTCGAGGTGATCCCCGAGTTCCTGGTCGACGCGCCCGAGCAGATGATGGACCTCCTCACGCGCATGTGGCCGCCCGACTGGCCGCACTATCCGGAATCGGTCCACGCGGCGCTGATGGAGACGATCCACATCGCCTCGCTCGGCACGCTGCTCGCGCTCGTGATGGCGCTGCCGGTCGGCGTGCTCGCCGCGCACAACCTCGTGCCCTCCACGCCGGTGAACCTCGCCGCGAAGTTCGTCCTCGTGTCCTCGCGCAGCGTGAACTCGCTCGTCTGGGCGCTGCTCTTCGTCGGCATCTTCGGTCCCGGCGCGCTCGCCGGGACGCTCGCCATCGCGTTCCGCTCGATCGGCTTCGTCGGCAAGCTCTTCGGGGAGGCGCTCGAGGAGGCGCAGAGCGGCCCGATCGAGGCGCTGACCGCCGCGGGCGCGCCCTGGGCTTCGCGGATGACCTTCGGCTACTGGCCGCAGGTGAAGCCCGCGTTCTGGTCGATCGCGCTGTTCCGCTGGGACATCAACGTGCGCGAGTCCGCGGTGCTGGGGCTCGTCGGCGCCGGCGGCATCGGCATGACGCTCGACACCGCGATGAACCTGTTCCAGTGGGACCGGGTCGCGGTCATCCTGATCGCGATCTTCGCGGTCGTGGTCGTGGCCGAGATCGTCGTCACCCAGGTGCGCAAGCGCGTGATCTGATCGCCTGCGCGCCTGTGCTGCACAACAATGCGCGAACCGGGCGCGCATTCACGGTATCCTCGCGCCGATGACGATCCTCGCGGTCTTCAACCAGAAGGGCGGCGTCGGCAAGACGACGACCGCGCTCAACCTGCTCGCCGCGATCGCGCAGCGCGGGCGGCGTCCGATCGGCGTCGATCTCGATCCGCAGGGCCACCTGTCGCACGTGTTCGGCACGCAGCCGCGCGCGGCCGACGACACGATGTACGGTTTCTTCGTGCGCCAGCGCCCGATCGCGGACATCGCGCACGTGAGCGCGAGCGGCGTGCTGATGTGCCCCGCGCACATGGAACTCTCGAAGCTCGACGCGCTGCTCGGCAAGGGCGTCAACGTCGTCACGCGGCTGCGCCAGGCGCTGCGCGCGCCCGGCGCGGTGGACGGCCCGGTCGTGATCGACTGCTGTCCGCTCCTCAACGTGCTCTCGCTCAACGCGGTGTTCGCATGCGACCTCCTCGTGGTGCCGGTGTCGGCCGACTACCTCGCCGTGCAGGGCGCGAAGGAGGTCGAGCGCGCCCTGAACGCGCTCGAGCCGGTGTTCAAGCAGCGGCTCCCGCGGCGCTACGTGATCACGCGCTTCGACATGCGCCGGAGGATGAGCGCGGAGGTCGTGCAGGAGATGGCGCGTTCGTTCCGGACCGAGGAGGTGTGCGTCACCCGGATTCGCGAGAACGTCAAGCTCGCCGAGAGCCCGGCGGCGGGGCTGGACGTGTTCCGCCACGCGCCGGACAGCCGGGGCGCGCGCGACTACGAGGAACTGGCCGACGAGCTAGTGGGTGCCGGCTTTCTGCGCTGAAGGGGCGGCCGCACTGATCATGCCGATCACGCTCTCGACGTCCAGGGTGTCGTTGCGCCGCGCGACCGCCTGCTCGCGGCATTCGATGATCTCGCAGCGTTGGTACATCTGGCGCAGGCGACGCTCGGCGTCGTCCTGCGTGCCGGCCATGATGTGGATGTTGTCGACGCGCTGGCCGTAGCGCGTCTTGATCGTGAACCCGTAGCGAATCATTGCTCCTCCTGCCCCTTGGTCCCGGCCACCTGTCCCGTCAGGGACTTGGCGGCGGTCCTTGTCGTGCCGATTCCGGACCTGCACGCAAATCCCGTTCCCCGTTGCCGAATTCCGCCGATGACGACCGACGATCCACTGGCGCAGGTGCCGGAAGGCCATGAAGTGTATCGCGAAATTCACGAAGCCTTGGTCCGGATGGCGCTAGTGAGCGCACACCAACCTATCCGGCTGATCCCCCTCGCGGGCGGAGTGTCCTCCGATATCTGGCGCGTGGAGTCCCCGGGCGCGACGTTTTGCGTCAAGCGGGCGCTCGCCCGCCTCAAGGTCGCGGCCGACTGGCGCGCCCCGGTCGGACGCAACCGTTACGAGGTCGCCTGGTTCCGCACGGTGGGTGAGATCGCACCACGCGCGGTGCCCGCGATCCTCGGCGACGACGAGATCGCCCAGGCGTTCGCGATGACCTGGCTCGCGCCCGATCACCACCCGGTCTGGAAGACACTGCTGCGCGATGGCATCGCGGATGCGGCGACCGCGCGCGCGGTCGGCGACGTGCTGGGCCGCATCCACGCGGCGACCGCGGACCGCGCGGACCTCGCCGCCGCGTTCGCGACCGACGCGACCTTCCACGCGATCCGGCTCGAGCCCTACCTCGAGGCGACCGGACGCGCGCATCCCGACCTCGCACCGCGGTTCGCCGCGCTCGTCGCGACGACGGCGTCCACACGCCGCGTGCTCGTGCACGGCGACTTCAGCCCGAAGAACCTGCTGATCGGTCCGCACGGCCCGGTGATCCTCGACGCCGAGTGCGCGTGGTTCGGCGATCCGGCGTTCGATCTCGCGTTCGTGCTGAACCACCTGCTGCTCAAGGGCGCGTGGCGACCGATGCACCGCGCGCGCTACCATGAGGCGTTCGGCGCGCTCGTCGACGGCTACCGCGCGCAGGTCCGATGGGAACCGTGGGCCGAGGTCGAGCGACGCGCCGCGGCGCTGTTGCCTGCGCTCCTGCTCGCGCGCATCGACGGCAAGTCGCCGGTCGAGTACCTGACGAGCGAGGCCGATCGGGAGCGCGTGCGCGCGTTCGCGCGGCCGAAGATCGTCGAGCCGCAGCGCGGCCTGGAGGCGATTGCGGATGGCTGGCGCTTCCGCTGATCGGGCACAATGCGCGGTCGTCTCCCCCGGCCGAAGGACAGCATGACCATGCCGCACGCGAATCCGGCTTCGCCTCGATGAGCGCCACCTCGATCACCGCGATCCGCGCGCGCCGCGTGTGGGATTCGCGCGGGCGACCGACGGTGGAAGCCGAGGTCGAACTCGCGGGCGGCGCGACCGGCCGCGCGATCGCGCCCGCGGGCGCGTCGCGGGGCACGCGCGAGGCGGTCGACCTGCGCGATGGCGGCACGCGCTTCGGCGGGCACGACGTGCTCGAGGCCTGCGGGCACGTGCGCTCGACGCTCTCGCAGGCGCTGCGCGGCCGCGACGCCCTCGACCAGGCGGCGATCGACGCGCGGATCGGCGCGCTCGACGGCACGCCGAACAAGGCGAAGCTCGGCGGCAACGCCACGGTCGCGGTGTCGATGGCCGTGGCGCACGCCGCCGCCGCCGCCGCGCGCGTCCCGCTGTGGAAGCACCTCGCGGGCAGTGGCCCGGTGCGCCTGCCGCTGCCCGAGGTGCAGATCTTCGGCGGCGGCGCGCACGCGAGCCGGCGCGTCGACGTGCAGGACTTCATGGTGATGCCGGTCGGCGCCTGGACCTTCGGCGACGCGATCGCGATCGTCGCCGAGGTCTACCGCGCGGCCGGCGCGCTGATGGCCGAAGCGGGTCTCCTCGCCGGTGTCGCCGACGAAGGCGGCTTCTGGCCGATGTTCCGCAGCAACGAGGAAGCGCTCGCGATGCTCGTGCGCTCGATCGAGCGCGCCGGGCTCGCGCCGGGTTCCGACGTGGCGATCTCGCTCGACATCGCCGCGTCCGAGTTCGGGAAGGATGGCCGCTACACGCTCGCGCTCGACCGGCAGGAACTCGACCGCGACGCGTGGTCGGCGATGCTCGTCGACTGGATCGAGCGCTATCCGATCGTGTCGATCGAGGACCCGTTCGCCGAGGACGACCGCGTTGCGTGGATCCGCTTCGGCGAGGCGGTCGGCGCGCACGTGCAGATCATCGGCGACGACTACCTGACGACGAACGCGGCGGAAGTCGACCGCGCGGCATACGACCAGGCGTGCAACGCGGTGCTGATCAAGCCCAACCAGGCGGGCACGCTCACCGAGGCGCGTGCGGCGCTCGACGCCGGTCGCCGGCACGGATTCGGCACGATCGTCTCCGCCCGGTCGGGCGAGACCGAGGACACGACCATCGCGCACCTCGCCGTCGGCTGGGACGCCGGCCAGCTCAAGGTCGGCTCGTTCGCGCGCAGCGAACGCATGGCGAAGTGGAACGAAGTGCTGCGCATCGAGGAGGCGATCGGCGCCGATGCCAAATTCGCCGGCGCCGACGCGCTGCCGATCCGCAAGCGCACCGCGGTGTTCGGCAAGCCGCAGCTATGATCCGGCGCCCGTCGGGCTGAAGCCCGACCCACGAAGCGCTGCGCTTGTCGGGCTGAAGCCCGACCCACGAAGCGCTGCGCTTGTCGGGCTGAAGCCCGACCCACAACACCTTCCCGTAGGTCGGCCTTCAGGCCGACAGCACATCCCACCGTCGTAGGTCGGCCTTCAGGCCGACGCGGTTCCAGCAGGTCGGCGCCGCGTTGTCGGGCTGAAGCCCGACCCACGAAGCGCTGCGCTTGTCGGGCTGAAGCCCGACCCACAACACCTTCCCGTAGGTCGGCCTTCAGGCCGACAGCGCATCCCGCCGTCGTAGGTCGGCCTTCAGGCCGACGCTTTCGCGCGCATCGACGATCAGTTGATCTCGGCCGCCGTCCCCGGCGCCGGCGAGAACCCGAGATCGCCGCGCGCGAGCGCGGCCTCGCGCCCGCCGTAGCTCGCGAGAAGCTCCGCCTGCCGGCGTTTCGCGCGCGCGTCGACCGCCTCCGGATCGAGGATCGCGCGCAGGCGCCGCTCGCCTTCGGCGAGTTCGACGCGATGGCGCGCGTCGCCGGCGAGGTCGTGGCGTTCCTCCGGATCGGCCTCGAGGTCGAAGAGCTGCGGCGGGTGCGCGACGTAGTGGCAGTACTTCCAGCGGCCGTAACGCAGCATGAACGCGCCGGCGATCGACGCGGTCGCGTGGTACTCGGAGATCACCGGACGCGCCGGCGTCGCGCCGTTCGCGACGTCGAAGAGCGACGCCCCGGGCAACGCTTCGCGGCCGCGCGGCAGCGGCGCACCCGTCGCCGCGAGGATCGTCGGCGCGCAATCGATGAGCGACACCGGCGTGTCGACGACCCGCCCGGCCGCGATGCCCGCGCCCGCCATCACGAGCGGCACGCCGGCGGACTCCTCGTAGAACGTCGACTTGCCCCACAGCCCGCGCGCGCCGAGGTTGTCTCCGTGGTCGCTCGTGTAGATCACGCGCGTGTCCGCCGCGAGCCCCGCGCCGGCGAGCGCGCCCAGTACCAGGCCCACGTTCTCGTCCATCGCCGAGACGAGCCCGGCGTATCCGGCGATCGCGCGCTTCACGTCCGCGTCCGAATGGAAATGCGCGTCGTAGTCGACGGTGCGCTCGTAGATCTCGTGGAACGGATGGCGCGGCCGCTCTTCGCGCGCGTAGAGCTTGGGCATCGGCAGGTCCAGCCGAAGGTAGCGGTAGAACCACTGCGGCGGCGCGATCAGCGGGAAGTGCGGCGACACGAACGACACGAACAGCACCCACGGCCGGTCGCGCCACTTCGGCGCCTCCTCGTGCAGCCAGATTTGCGCGCGCGCCGCGATGTCGCGGTCGTAGACCGAGTACGTCGACTCACCCGGGCCGGCGCGCTTCGCCATCTTGTCGCCGCCCTTGCGCTTCGGGATGTTCTCGCGCACGAGCCCCTTCACGTCGCCGATGCCGTCGACGACGTGCATCGGCACGATCTCCTCGGAGAAGCCGTGGTCGTCGCCCTGGCGGCCGCGGAAATGCAGCTTCCCGATCGACACGACGCGGTGGCCGGCCTGCCGCAGCAGGTGGTGCCAGCTCGGGACTGCGCCGTCGTAGGCGTCGGCGTTGTCGAAGTAGCCGATGTCGTGCACGTAGCGGCCGGTCGCGAACGCCGCCCGCGCCGGCACGCAGATCGGGCAGGGCGTGTACGCGGAGGAGAATCGCGTGCCGCGCGCGGCGAGCGCGTCGAGGTGGGGCGTCTCGACGAACGGGTGACCCGCCGCGCCCAGGAACTTCGGATTGTGCTCGTCCGACATGAGGACGAGGAGGTTCTGCGGGGTCATGTCGCCGGGGTCCGGGTCGGACACGCCGTTGGCCGTAAGAGTCAACGTCTGGCCTTTGGTCACGGGGTTGGGACCTGCGACGAACGTCTCGATGACGG
>JAANMW010003941.1_pt1 | contig 10776 bp, 9 predicted proteins | sample 7279671 | NCBI WGS metagenome assembly JAANMW01 (sample SAMN14094541, study PRJNA606508) | bioreactor metagenome | isolation source: A lab-scale SPAN reactor treating ammonium-rich wastewater day 247 | place: Ireland: Galway | collected 2017-09-19
CGCCCGGCGAATCTCCGCCTCCTCGGCACTGCAGTCCATGGTCGCAATGCGAAACACCCGGCCCTGGCCACCCTGGGTGCTTGCCGCAGTGGCGACCGGCTGTGGATCGAAGCCCGCCTTGCGGATAGCATCCAGCGCCAGGGGCAAGGCGCGATCGTCCGCATCGATCTTCAGCGTGCGCGCGCCGAGCTGAAAACCCAAGGACCTGATTCCCTCCAGAGGTTCCAGCGCCCGCCGGATCTCCGACTCCTCGGCGCTGCAGTCCATGGTGGGGATTCGGAACAGCGTGCCCTGGCCTGGGCTGCTTGCGGCGGCAGAAGCCGAGGCAACGGTACTGGAGCAGCCCGAGGAGCAGCAGGTGTCAACAACGCTGGAGGAAGTGCTGGTTTCTGTTTTCATGGCCTAATTGGAAACCCTGTAGTGACCTTAAAGTCAAGCGACTTTCGAGACGTCGCCGCCTTGTCCTACGTAAACCAGATTTTGCGAAGGACGCTTCATGAAAATCGGCGAACTTGCCAAGGCCACAGGCACGCAGACAGAGACCATCCGCTACTACGAGCGCGAGAACCTGCTGCCGATCGCGATGCGCACAGAAAGCAACTACAGGGTCTACGACAGCAGCCATGTCGAGCGCCTGGCCTTCATCCGCCATTGCCGCTGCCTGGACATGACGCTCGATGAGATCCGGGTGCTGTTGCATTTCAAGGACGCTCCGGATGAAAACTGCGGCGCAGTGGACGCGCTTCTTCGGGAGCACATCGGGCACGTGGTCTCTCGCATCCGGGAACTCCAGGCACTGGAGTCGGAATTGCGCAGCTTGCAACAACAGTACTCACCAGGCCATCCCGCCGGTGAGTGCGGCATCTTGGGCGGCTTGGCCAATGCGGCACTTCAACACAATCACATGCAGCCCAGCGAAGCCCACCCGCCAGGTGCTCATCATGATATTGGCGTGGCTCCGAGGCAGCGGGCCAACAAACGACGCTGATTTTCAGTGAGCGCGAATCTCTATCCCGACACTTGTCACTCCGTTCTCTGACCTGGCCACCGGCTTGCCCTGGTGCATGCGGGCAATCGCGCCCACGATGGCCAGGCCCAGGCCATGGTTGCTCTGCCCATGGCTGCGAGCAGGATCTGCCCGGAAAAACCGGTCAAACAGCTGGGGAAGTATTTCGGGATCGATGGTGTTGCCGTAGTTGGTGACGCTGATCAGCACGCGGTCCTCGTCAACAGTTCTCAAGTTGATCTGCACGATGGAGCCAGTGCTCGCGTAGCGGGTTGCGTTTCCCAGCAGGTTGGACAAAGCCCGGCGCAACAACGGCACGTCGAAGGTGCCATGCGCATCGCCGACTACTTTCGCGGTGAGACCCGCCTCGGCCAGCGCCGCCTCGTGGTAGTCCAGCACGTCGGCTGCCACCGATGCCAGGCTTGCCACGGGCACGCGACGCGCTCCCACGCCCCGATCCGCCTGGGACAGGAACAGCATGTCGTTGACGATACCGGTCAGGCGATGCAGCTCCTCCAGATTGGACGCCAGCACCTCGCGAATATCCGCCTGCTCGGGGCGCCGCAGCGCCAGTTCATTGTTGGCAATGAGCGTGGCCAAAGGCGTGCACAACTCGTGCGCCACGTCCGCATTGAAGCCCTCCATCTGGGAGTAGGCCTTTTCAATGCGAGCCAGGAGTGCATTGAACTGGTCGATCAGCGGCACGAGTTCAAGGGGCTGCTCCGCGCCATCGAGCCGCTGGTGGAGGTTGTCCGCCGAAACGGCGCGCGTCTGGCTGGCCAGTCTTCGAACGGGCGCCAGGCCCAGGTTGACCAGGGAGAAGCCGCCTAGCGAAACCACGACGGCCCCGCCAATGGCTGCCACCAGCAATGTGACTGCAAGCCGGTGCAGCAACTGGTTGTCGGTCTGGATGTCCAGCGACAGCTGGACGCGCAGACTCTTTGAGGGTGTCTGGCCTGCAGACTGCGCCACTTCGAACTGCCGCTGGCGCCAGACCGTCTTTTCATTCTGGTTGCGGGTATGGGCGTAGAGGACGGCCCCATCGGCCTGCGCTACTTCAAGCGAAAGATCTCCGTGCCCCACCAGGAAATCATCGAGCTTGTGAGCAAGGTCTTCCGAATCCCCGTGCTCCTTGCCGTCCGCCAGCAAGTGCCGGATGACGTTTTCCTTTTGCGCCAGCGTTTCCTCCTGTCGATCTCGGAAGTTGAATTCGGTCACCAGGTAGACGGCCAGACAGACCAGCCCGAGCCCGGCAAAGCTCTGAAGTGCCAGCCACCACGACAACCGCTGGCGCAATGAGCGATGTTGGACCAGGGCCTTCATCCGTTGCGCTCTTCCATGACGTACCCCATACCGCGGATGGTGTGCAGAAGCGCGGTGTCAAAGGGCACATCGATCTTGGTACGCAGGCGCCGTATGGCGACCTCCACCACGTTGGTATCGCTGTCGAAGTTCATGTCCCAGACCTGCTCGGCGATCTCCGTGCGAGACAGCACTTCTCCCTTCCTTCTCAGAAAAAGGGTCAGCAGCAGGAACTCTTTGGCAGTCAACTCCAAGCGCTGACCGCCTCGTGTCGCCTTGCGCCGCACCAGGTCGATCTCCAGGTCGGCCAAACGCAGTTGCGTGGGCTCTGCCGTGTCCCGTGCTCCGTGGCTACGCCTGAGCAGAACCTGGATGCGGGCGCTCAACTCGGAAAACGCAAAGGGCTTGACCAGATAGTCATCGGCACCCGTCTGAAGTCCGAGCACCCGATCCTCGACACTGACCCTGGCTGTGAGCATCAAGACAGGGGTCTGCCTGGTCTTGCGAAAGGCCGTCAGCAGGCTGAAGCCGTCGATCCCTGGGAGCATCGCGTCCAACACCAGCAGATCGTGGCCGCCTTCAAGGGCCATGTGCAGGCCGTCCACGCCGTTGTGGGCGACGTCCACCACATAGCCGACCTCTCCGAGGCCCTTGCGCAGGTACTCCGCCAGCTTGACTTCGTCTTCGATGAGCAGAATTTTCATGGTGCCATTCTCGAAGAATGCCTCCTGTTCGTAGATTACGAATTTGTCATCTGGCTGTTGGCGCCTTGTCGCGCGCCGATTTCTACAGTCCCACCGTGTCGAAAGGCATAGCCCGGGCAAGTCGCCGCTGGCTCATCCGAATCAAGGGACCACACCATGACCGTTCGCAAACCCCTCCCACTCTCCCTGATTGCCCTTGCCCTTGCCATTGCGGCCCCAGGCCTGGCATCTGCTTCGGCGCTCTACCATCCCGCCGGCGGTGAAGTGGGAATGACCACCCATCCCGACCACGTGCAAAGCAACATGTCCCGTGGCGACGTGCTCCGGTCGGTCGACGTCGCGCGCAAGGACGGTACGCTGGCGATCCTGTCACGGGGTGGTGCACTGCCTGTCAAGGCAACGGGCGGCTCCAAGACGCGTGAGCAGGTGCAGCAGGAATATCTGAACATGTCAGCCGCTGAAAAACAGCGCATCCAGGAACTGTACGGCTCGGGCGGCTGATCGTCACACGAAGTTTTCCGGACCGCGTGCTAGACTCAAAAAATGCGCCGCCTGATCGTCGTTTTTATGCTTGCATTGCTCCCGTTCCAGTTCAGCTGGTCCGCGGTGGCTGCTTATTGCATGCACGAGAACTCGACCGCCCAGGCGCAGCATCTGGGGCATCACGAACACAAGCACGAAGCCAAAAGCGGGATCGGCCAAGCCGACAAGACCGGCCAAGGCGCAGACATGTCCGATGTCGACTGCTCGGTTTGCCATGGTGCTGGCATCGGGGCCCTCAACTGGTCTTGTGCAAAACATCGCATCTGCCATGACAGCCGTGTGGACTCACCGTCAGGTGAGCGCTTGGCGGCTGTAACGCCCACCCCCCCCGACCGCCCACAGTGGCCCGTCCTCGCCTGATCGGCGGGGGCATCTCTCCTTCTTTCAGTCCTTCGTGTCCGCCTCCTGGCGGATGCAGTTGCGCTTGTCGCGGCTGCATTGACTGACGATTTGCCAGGCAGCTGCACGGTTGCCACCCCGCCGATTCCCTCGTGTTTTGAAACCACTGGAGAATCGGATGTTCAAGGGTATTTACCTTCAAGGAAAGCCGCACGCATGGCGCGGCCGCACTAAATTCAGGCTCGCGGCAGGTGCCGCGGCCATATTGCTGACCTTCTCGGGCGGGGCCTTTTCTCAGGGCACGTCGCAAGATCCAGTCGTTGGAGCACAGGATCCCCAGACTGCCGCGGTGTCTCCCGCTGGGCCTCTGTCGCTGGCCAAGGCCATCGAGTTGGCCTTGGAAGGGAATCCAGAGGTGGCTGCCGCTACGCGCCAGTTGGAGGCAACAGAGGGGCAGATTCTTCAAGGGCGTTCACGCCCCAATCCCGAGCTTGCCTACTCGCTGGAGGACGCACGGTCCAAAACACGTACGCAAAGCTGGCAGCTCAACCTTCCCGTGGAATTGGGGGGAAAGCGTGCAGCGCGTACCAAAGCGGCCGAAAAGTCACGCGAGCAGGCGGCGGCCCAGCTCGCTGAGCTGAAGGCGACCGTGCGGGCCAATGTGGCCGCAGCCTACTTCGATGTCCTGACGGCGCAGGAGCGATTGGCGCTCGCCAAAGACAGCGTGGCATTGGCCAAGTCGTCGACGGATACCGTGGCCAAGCGCGTAGCCGCTGGCAAGGTGTCACCTGTGGAAGAGTCCAAGGCCCGCGTTGCGGAAGCCGGCGTTCGCGTCGAGCTCGCCCAGGCAGCCAGCGAACAACGCAATGCACTGTCTCGCCTGTTTGCGCTGGTGGGACAGATCAACGCGCCGTTCACCGTCCTCGAGGGCAAAGCCGACAACCTTCCCGCGGTACCGCCCCTCGCCGATCTTCAGCCCTTGATATCTTCTTCGCCAGGCGTTGTCCTCGCCCGGATCGAGGTGGATCGGCGCCAGGCCCTGACTGAACTGGAGCAAAGCAAGCGCGTGCCCGATGTCACCGTCAGCGTCGGCATGCAGCGCAGCAACGAGACCCAACGCAACGTCCTGCTGTTTGGTGTCTCCGTGCCTCTGCCTGTGTTTGACCGCAACCAGGGCAACCTGCTGGAAGCGCTCAAGCTTGAGGACAAGGCCCGTGACGAGTTGCAAGGGGCCACGGTGCGCCTGCACAGCGAAGTGGCGCAGGCGCGCGAACGCCTTTCGACCATCACTGCGGAGATCCAGTCGCTGCAACAGGACGTCCTGCCCGGCGCGAAGTCGGCATACGACGCGGCCACCATTGGCTTCGAGAACGGAAAGTTCAACTTCCTGGAGGTGCTCGATGCCCAGCGCACCTACTTCACCGCCAAATCCCAGTACCTCAAAGCCCTGGGCGAGGCACACCGCGCGGCGGCGGATGTCGACCGCCTGCTCGGGGCCAGCACGGTTTCCGGCTTGATCGCAACGCACAACTGAGCATGACCATGAACACCAGCACATCCACCATCAGCAAAAAGCATCTCATCGCTATTGCCGTTGTCCTCGCGCTAGGGGTCGGGGCCGGAGCCTTCATCCTGCAAGGCGGCGGCAAGCCCAAAGCAGTCGCTGCCGAGGGCGATGGCCACGGCCACGGCAGCCATACCGAGGCCAAGGGGCACGGTGATGGAGAACACCACGGCAAGGGCGGTGAAAAAGGCCACGACGACGACAAAGGCCACGCCGATGGCGAGCACCATGAAAAGAGCCAGGCCAAGGGCCCCCACGGCGGTACCGTGTTCAAGGAAGGCGACTTCAGCCTGGAAGCGTTGCTGTCCGAAGACGGTGGCGAGCCTCGGCTGCGGATCTGGCTGTCCGACAAGGACAAGCCGCTCCCCCTGACCGCGGCAACGGTCACGGCAACAGTGACACGCCCGACAGACGACAAGCAGAAGCTGACGTTTGCCGCAGAAAAGGACAGCCTGGTCAGCCGCGAGATCGTGGCCGAACCCCACGCGTTCGACATCGAGATCATTGCGCAGACGGCCACCGAACCTTTCATGTTCGTGATGAGCAAGGAAGAGGGAAAGATCGAACTGACCGATGCCCAGATCAAGGCCGCCTCCATTACGGTGGACTCTGCGTCGGCAGCCAACATCAAGACGGCGCTGCTTTTGCCCGGCGAAATCCGGCTGAACGAGGACCGGACTTCGCACGTGGTTCCCCGTCTGGCGGGTGTGGTGGAGAGTGTCAGCGCCAGCCTGGGCCAGGTCGTCAAAAAGGGGCAGGTTCTGGCCGCCATCGCGAGCCCGACCGCTTCGGAGCAGCGCAGCGAGCTGCAGACGGCGCAAAAGCGCCTGGCGCTGGCCAAGACCACCTACGAGCGGGAAAAGAAGCTGTGGGAGCAAAAGGTCTCTGCCGAACAGGACTACCTGCAGGCCAGGCAGGCGTTGAGCGAAGCGGAGGTCGCTGTCGCCAACGCCAATCAGAAGCTCAGTGCGCTGGGCCTGTCCACCTCGTCCGTGTCCGGACTAAACCGTATCGAACTGCGCGCGCCCTTTGACGGCATCGTCATCGAGAAGCACCTGAGTCTTGGCGAGGCCGTCAAGGAAGATGCGGCGGTGTTCACCATCTCGGACCTTTCCACGGTGTGGGCTGAGATCAATGTTCCTGCAAAGGATCTGCCGTCGGTGCGGGTGGGCGAGAAAGTCACCATCAAGGCCACCGCCTTCGATGCCTCCGCCACGGGCACTGTCGCTTTCGTGGGCGCGTTGATCGGTGAGCAGACCCGTACCGCCAAGGCCCGCGTCGTTCTTGATAACCCCAAGGGCGCCTGGCGCCCCGGCCTGTTCGTCAATGTCGAGGTGGTGTCCGAAGAAACGGCAGCGCCTGTGACCATCTCGGCCGACGCAGTCCAGAACGTCGGAGAAAAGCCCGTGGTCTTCCTCAAGGTCGACGGCGGCTTCATCGCCCAACCTGTGAAGCTGGGCCGAAGCGATGGCAAGCGCATCGAGGTCCTGTCGGGCCTCAAGCCCGGCATGCCCTACGCCTCGACAGGCAGCTTCGTCGTGAAGTCCGAACTCGGCAAGGGATCTGCCGAACACACGCACTGATCCCGGAGCGCATACATGTTTGAAAAACTCATCCGATTCTCGATCGAGCAGCGATGGCTGGTGCTGCTGGCGGCCCTGGGCATGGCGGCGCTGGGCGTCTTCAGCTACCAGAAGCTGCCCATCGACGCGGTCCCCGACATCACCAACGTCCAGGTTCAGATCAACACCCAGGCCGCCGGTTATTCGCCTCTGGAGACCGAGCAGCGGGTCACGTATCCCATCGAGACAGTCATGGCCGGCCTGCCGAACCTGGAGCAGACCAGGTCGCTGTCACGGTACGGACTGTCGCAAGTGACCGTCATTTTCAAAGACGGAACCGACATCTATTTCGCGCGCCAGTTGGTCAATGAGCGCATCCAGGAAGCCAGAGACCGGCTGCCCGCCGGCATCACGCCAGCCCTGGGGCCCATCTCAACCGGTTTGGGCGAGATCTATCTGTGGACCGTCGAAACCAAGGATGGGGCCAGGAAGCCCGATGGAAGTCCCTACACCCCGACCGACCTGCGCGAGATCCAGGACTGGATCATCAAGCCGCAGCTGCGAAACGTTCCTGGCGTGACCGAAATCAACTCCATTGGCGGCTTTGCCAAGGAGTATCAGATCGCCCCCATCCCGGAACGACTTGCCTCGCTGGGCGTGACGCTGCAAGACGTCGTCACGGCACTGGACCGCAACAACGGCAACGTGGGCGCTGGGTATATCGAAAAGCGCGGCGAGCAGTACCTGATTCGTGCCCCTGGACAGGTCAAGTCGCTGGAGGACATTGGCAACGTGATCCTGAGCAGTGCCAACGGTGTCCCTGTGCGCGTGCGCGACGTGGCCGAGGTGGGCATTGGCCGGGAACTGCGAACGGGTGCCGCAACTGACAACGGGCGCGAGGTGGTTCTCGGCACGGTGTTCATGCTGATCGGAGAAAACAGCCGGACCGTCTCGCAGGCAGTGGACAAGAAGATGCTGGAGGTCAACAAGAGCCTCCCAGAGGGCGTGCACGCGGTGACGGTCTATGACCGTACCGTGCTCGTCGACAAGGCCATCAATACCGTCAAGAAGAACCTGCTGGAAGGCGCGGTACTGGTGATCGTGATCCTGTTCCTCTTTCTGGGCAATATCCGGGCCGCAGTCATCACGGCAATGGTCATCCCCTTGTCGATGCTCTTCACGTTCACCGGGATGGTCCACTACAAGGTGAGTGCCAATCTGATGAGCCTGGGGGCCCTGGACTTCGGCATCATCATTGACGGCGCTGTGGTGATCGTGGAGAACTGCGTTCGGCGGCTCGCCCATGCGCAGGCGCACCACGGCCGGCCGCTGACCCGGGCAGAGCGCTTTCATGAAGTGTTCCTGGCATCCCAGGAGTCACGCCGCCCATTGCTGTTCGGACAGCTCATCATCATGGTGGTGTACCTGCCTATCTTTGCGCTGACGGGCGTTGAAGGGAAGATGTTCCACCCCATGGCCTTCACGGTGGTCGCCGCCTTGGTGGGCGCGATGATCCTGTCGGTAACCTTCATCCCGGCAGCGGTGGCCCTCTTCATCGGCAATCGTGTCAGCGAGAAGGAAAACTTTCTGCTGGGCCACGCCAAGCGCCTGTACGGCCCCATGCTTGATCGCGTGATGGGCGCCAAGACGCTGGTTCTCACCATTGCCGCGGTTGCAGTGGTCCTGTGCGGATTGATCGCGACCCGCATGGGCAGCGAGTTTGTGCCCAACCTCAATGAAGGCGACTTCGCTATTCAGGCACTGCGCATTCCGGGCACCAGCCTTTCCCAGTCGGTGGCGATGCAGCAGCAGATCGAAAAGACGCTGAAAGCGAAGTTCCCCGAAATCGAGCGCATCTTCGCCAGAACTGGGACGGCGGAAATCGCATCGGACCCCATGCCGCCGAACATTTCTGACGGGTACATCATGCTCAAGCCGATGGATGAATGGCCCGAGCCTCGAAAGACCCGTGATGAACTGCTCGCTGCGATCCAGGAAGTCATTGGCAAGATCCCCGGCAACAACTACGAGTTCTCCCAGCCCATTCAGTTGCGCTTCAACGAGCTGATCTCAGGGGTGCGCAGCGACGTGGCAGTGAAGATCTTCGGTGACGACATGGACGTGTTGAACAAGTCCGCGGAAGAAGTCTCCGCCATGCTGCAAAAGATCCAGGGCTCCTCTGAGGTGAAGGTCGAGCAGACGACGGGCCTTCCGATGCTCACGGTGAACATTGACCGCCAGAAGGCAGCGCGCTACGGGTTGAACGTTGCCGACATCCAGGACACCGTGGCCACAGCCATTGGTGGTCGTGAGGCCGGCACCATGTTCGAGGGAGACCGCCGGTTCGATATCCTCGTTCGCCTGCCTGAGACGCTTCGCAACGACCTGGAAGGCATGAAGCGGCTACCCATACCGCTGCCGCGCTCTGCCGGTGCAACGGAAGCCAAGACGAACTTCATCCCGCTGGGTGAGGTCGCAACGTTCGAGCTGGCACCCGGCCCCAACCAGGTCAGCCGAGAAAACGGCAAGCGCCGCATCGTCGTGAGCACGAACGTGCGCGGGCGCGATGTGGGCTCCTTCGTGGCAGAGGCGGAGCAAGGTCTGGCGCAGATCAAGATCCCCACCGGCTACTGGACGAGCTGGGGTGGCACCTTTGAGAACCTGCAGTCGGCTACCAAGCGCCTGCAGATCGTTGTGCCGGTCTCCTTGCTGCTGGTCTTCGTGCTGCTGTTCGCGATGTTCGGCAATGCCAAGGATGGTCTGCTGGTCTTCACCGGCATCCCATTCGCATTGACAGGGGGCATTCTGGCCCTGTGGCTTCGGGACATCCCGATGTCCATCTCCGCAGCCGTTGGCTTTATTGCGCTGTCCGGGGTGGCGGTGCTCAACGGACTGGTGATGATTTCCTACATCCGCAGCCTGAGGGAAGGCGGCGTCGGCCTGGATGAAGCGATCCGGGATGGCGCCCTGACTCGGTTACGCCCGGTACTGATGACCGCCCTGGTGGCCTCGCTGGGCTTCATTCCCATGGCCATCGCCACAGGCACCGGCGCGGAAGTCCAGCGTCCTCTGGCCACTGTGGTGATCGGTGGAATTCTTTCATCCACGCTGCTCACGCTGCTCGTGCTGCCGATTCTTTACCGGCTGGCCCACAGGCCCGATGAAGAAGCCGAGGACGTGTCTGCCGAGCCCTCCCACCCGGACGCACCGAAGCCTGTGTAGTCGAAGACGGTCCCGCTGATCGCGGGACCTTCCCTTTTCTCCAACCCCAAAGGAACTGCCATGAAACTCTCCCACCTCATTCTCGCCCTCACGGTATCGATCTCTGGCGCAGCCATCGCGGCTGACAACCACGGCCACGACGTCAAACCGATGCACGGTGGTGCTGTGGCGGAAGCCAAGGACGTCGAGTACGAATTCGTCGCCAGTGCCGACAAGCTGCAGCTCTACATGCGCGACCACGGAAAACCCGTTGCCGTGGCGGGGATGACCGCCAAGGTCACCCTGCTGGCCGGCAGCGAGAAGCAGGAGGTTCAACTCCAAGCCGGTGAGGGCAAGTTGGAAGCCGCGGGTAGCTTCAAGGTCCCCGCTGGTACCAAAGCCGTGGTCGCCGTCTCGAAGGCCGGCAAGTCGGTCGCCTCGGTCCGCTTCACGCTGAAGTAACACCAACGCCGCCCGAAGCATCGCTCAAGTCCATGCGAACGACCCCGCAGTGGCGGGTCCGGACCGCCCCTCGGCGCTGTGCATGTCCTTGCC
>JAANMW010003946.1_pt1 | contig 10773 bp, 7 predicted proteins | sample 7279671 | NCBI WGS metagenome assembly JAANMW01 (sample SAMN14094541, study PRJNA606508) | bioreactor metagenome | isolation source: A lab-scale SPAN reactor treating ammonium-rich wastewater day 247 | place: Ireland: Galway | collected 2017-09-19
CCAGTCTTGAAGCTGAGTATTCAGATCCGAAACGTTGAATTTCGGATTCCGAACCCAGGGTACGCGTTTCGTGGTCCGACATCCAGATTTCGAATCTCGGAATTCAAATCTCAAATCCCGGATCTCAAACCTCAGATCCCGAATTTCAGATTTCAAGTTTCAAATTCCAAATCTCAAATTTCAAATCTCGAATCTGAAATCCCAAACCCGAAATCCAGAATCGAGAATCACTTTTCCGTCTCCTTGTGCCTCTGGCCCGGGTTCACGGCGTTGGGTGCCGCGTGCGCGTTTTTCTGCTGGCGTGTTCATCTCATTCCGCGTCGCGGTGTCCTCTCCCGTCCGCCCCTCATGCCACACGTAGCATCGCCGCGTACTCATTCAGTCGCTGATCGAGGTCCGCCCGCGTGACTCTTTCGATCCTGGCCGTGCTGAAATCCTCGATGGTAAAGGACGCCGCGATCGTTCCGCGAGCCAGTGCGTTCCGCAGGGCTTCGAACCCCAGATCCTTGCCCGTCGCCAGATAACCCATCATGCCCCCGGCGAAGCTGTCGCCGGCCCCGGTCGGGTCCTTGACCCCCGTCGTGGGGAATGCCGGCAGCACCGCCACCCGATCGGCCGTCACCAGCATGGAGCCGTGTTCGCCCTTCTTGATGATCACGAATGTCGGCCCCCATTCCAGGATTCGCCGACCGGCCTGCACGAGGTTCTTCTTTTCGGTGAACAGCAGGGCCTCGGCATCGTTGAGGATTGCCCCGTGGACCATGCCCAGTGTCGTCAGCAGGGCCTCGCGCTGCGTATTGATCCACAGGTCGCGCGTATCCGCCACGATCAGCTTCGCGGAACGCACCTGGCGGATCATGTCCTCCTGAAGCTTCGGATGCGTCGCAGCCAGAAACAGCAGCTCGCTGTCGGCGAATCCGGCCGGCACTTTCGGCCCGGCCTCCGCCAGTACATTCAGTTCGATCCCCGTCGTTCGGGCGTCGCTGGTCACGGTATCGTACTCGCCGGACCACTTGAACGTCTTGCTTCCCTTGCGGACCTCCAGGCCGGCCAGGTCGAATCCGAACCGTTCCAGGTACGCCCGGAACTCCGGCGGAAAATCCTCACCGACGACACCCACGAACCGCACTTTCGTGAACAGTCGTGCCGCCATCGAGAAATACACCGCCGACCCGCCGTAGGCATTTTTCCTTTCGCCTGCCGGCGTCTTCACATCATCGATCCCAATACTGCCCGTGACTAACAATGACATGGCAATTCCTTATTCTGCCTACGACCTTCTCTCACACCAGAATGTCAGATACTCATCCCCTCGCGCCAGCCGCTGCACATACAGCCCGAGTTCGCGCAGGTGATAGTCCCCCCACATGCTCGCCTCGCCGCAGGGTACCTTTTGTCCCGCAGGCACCTGATCCCATGCGTTCGGCCGGTGATACACCGAATGGAGCAGCAGCCCCTGGTGATTCGAATCGATTCCGAGATAGGTATCGCCGAGAAGTGTCCGCACGACCGTCAGACCGGCTTGCATGTATCGCCGCCCGTCGCCAGCCTGCCCCTTGCTCTGCAAGTAATGCCCGAGCCTCAGGAGCCCCTGGGCCGCGATCGCCGCCGCCGAGCTGTCCACCGGCTCATACTCGTTGAATGGGTCCGCCGGCCGGTCCAGGTAGCCTGCCATCTTCGCCAGCCCCGGCGCTCCCGTGTCCCAGTACGGTACGCCGTCGGCCGGTGTCTGCTCGATGTAGAAATCACACGTCGCTCTGGCTGCTTCAAGCATGAACGCCTCGACCGCCTGCCGGCCTTCCGGCGGGGCGAGGTCCTTGTCCGCTAACGTCTCGATGAACTCCAACTGTTCGGCGAATCCGCACATCACCCAGGCCAGCCCGCGCGTCCACGTCGAGAACGGCGAGTATCCCTGCTGCGAGTTCGGGCAGCGGTAGTTGCCGTCGTTCACATTGAAGATCGACTCGTGTGCCACTCGGCCGCGAACGTCGTACTGGTCCCGCCCCTTGCCGTAATAGACCGCATACCGCGACGTCGCCAGCGCATGCTCGACCAGCCGTTCAAGCAGCGATACCCGCCGATCGTTTTCCCCACATAGCACGTGGCCGAGCCGATGGGCGACCGCCAGCACGCGAAGCGAACGCATGGTGTCGGCAAACAGCGAGTGCGGTCCGTTGAACGAGTAGATGTATCCGCCGTCGGCAGTTTTCGTCCATCGTTCCGCCTGCACCGCCCCCGAGACCTTCAAGGCCAACTCATAGAACCGCTTCTCCCAGTCGCCGGCCGGGAATCGCCCTTCGTTCGCGAGCCGCAGCAGGTTGCCGTACGTGCTGACGTTGTTGAATCCGTGGTCGTGCACGCCGACGTGCGTCAGGTGCGGGCCCATCCGCTCGACTGTCCGCTGACGGCCGAGTTCAAGCATCTCTTGATCGCCGGTGGCGTCGAATTGCAGGATGGCCGACCCGTATTGAAACCCCTGCGTCCACTCCGTCCATCCCCGGCTGGTATACTTGCCGGCCACGGTATACACGGGTGCTCCCTGGCGAGCGTCATATTGCTCCTCGATCAGCCGAATCTTCCGCCCCGACAGCTCCCACATCCGTTTCAGCGCCGGTTCAAGATCCGCCGGTTTCAGTTGGTTGTCGATCTTGAGCATTGGTCCGGTCCATTGTCCTCGTTGAGCCTGCGCCTCAACCGCGCGGGCACAGTATAGCCCGACAAATCGTTCGCCGAAAACTGCACGGGAGGGCCTGCAATCGGTGTGACGGGGAGCCCACTGCCAGAATGCCCCGATTGGTCGCGCGGACGCAAAGAAAATTCATGGAATCCGCGGACAAAGGGGATTTGCCTGATTGCCTGGCCGATAAAGCGCGTGCATCTTTGTAGGGCACGCACAATGGCATAGTGTTGCCACGCCCAATGGGCGGAAGGGGCCAGGGATGGACGGCACTGCATGCATCGTTGCGGAAGGAATCCGGTCGGCCGGTTATACCGTTGAGGTCACAGGAATTGGGCAGTCCGGCCCAACCGTGGTCGCAACCCGCAAGGACGGCCGAACACTCGAAGTCACCGCCGCTTCCGACCTTGAAGCCATGGTCGAGTTGAGCAAACGAGTACTCCTCGACGATCTGGGCCACCACTGGCAGAACTGAGCCGGCTAACGCCGTTCCTGATCCCTGTCCTCTGATCCTCCAAGCCGAAACCGCACTTCCAGAGCCCAATTTCATTTTTGTATAGAGTGCCCAATTGTGGGCAGTATTGCCCGCCTGTCGCCCCGAATCCCCGTTTTTGTGCCTCCGCGCCCGTTTTTCTGTCTGGCACGCAAGTTGTTAAACCTGAATCTCGAATGGCTTGCGATGGGCAAGCGTGAAAGTGTAGACCGAACGAAACGACAAGGAGTTGACCATGCGGCGAGTGAATCACAAAGCGACGGCGAAAGTCCTGGCGGGCATCCTGGCTGCGGTTCTCGGCCTTTCGGCCCTGACCGGCTGCGATGACTACGTGATGGCCGGCGACTTCTACGAGCGACGCCCCGGCAAGAAGCCCGACCCGCCCGGCCGCGAACCGGTGGCCATGCTCCTGCACGGGACCGTCGCCGACCGGCCGCAACTGGCGCGACTGGCCAGCCCCGTTCTTCACGCCCACCACGAGGCCGCCCCATGCCTGCTGCTTCACGGCACCGACGACCTGCTCGTGCCCTTTGACCAGAGCGTGCGGATGGAGCAGGCCCTCCAGCGGGTGGGCGCGGCCGTCCAGCTCGTGGCGGTCGACGGGGCCGACCACGGCTTCGACAAGACGCCGTGGATGTCGCGATGCTGGTCGTTTCTGCGCCTCCATATGCAGCGCACGTGACCCGACGCCGCACCGAACCCCCGGCCGACGCTCGACGTAGAAGCTTGACGTAGAATGCCCGCCGCCCCGGCGCGCGGCGTCCGCCATCCGATCCGGATCCACCCCAGGCGCGTCCGATCGCACGTCATCAGAAAGAGGTCAATGCCCTTATGGCTCATGACTTTGCGAATCAGGATCGGCGGTTTCACACTCAGGAAGGGCGGATGAGTCTGAAGATCATCGCCACCCTGCTGGGCGGCACGGTGCTGGTCTGTGCCCTCGCGGCCCGGTTCATTTTCGAGAGTCAGGTGCATTCGGCCCTGCTCGGGGCCGTCGCCGCCTTGCTTCTGGGCACGCCCCTGGTCTATTCCGCCGCCCGCGACCTGCTGGCCGGCCACACACGCTTCGAAGAACTCATCGCCCTGGCCGTCCTGGCCGCCTTCGCCAAGGGCGATTACCTCGAGGCTGGCACCGTCGCCTTCTTCACCCTCATCGCCGTCCTTATCGAAAGCCGCACCGCCCTGGGCGCCCAGGCCAGCATCGAATCGCTCATCCGCATCACGCCCACCCGCGCCCAGCGCCTCCAGGACGGACAGGAGCAGGAGGTCGACGCGGCCGATCTGCGGCCCGGCGACGTCGTGCGCGTCCGCCCAGGCGACAACATCCCCGCCGACGGCCGCGTGCTGCGCGGCCAGAGCACCGTCAACCAGGCCAGCATCACCGGCGAGTCGCTGCCCGCCGACAAGACCCGCGACGACGAGGTCTTCAGCGGCACGATCAACCTCACCGGCGTGATGGACATCCAGGTCACCAAGGCCGGCCAGGACACCACCCTCGGCAAGGTCAAGGACATGATCCTCCAGGCCGAGGCCACCCGCATCCCGGTCATGCGCCTCATCGACCGCTATTCGCGCTGGTACACGCCGGCCATCCTCATGCTCGTGGGCATCGTCGCCCTGCTGACCATGCGGCGAAGTCCCGACGAGGCGTGGGACCGGGCCATCGCCATGATGGTCATCGCCTGCCCCGCGGCCCTGATCCTCGCCACGCCCACCGCCATGGTCGCCGCGCTCTCGGCCGCGGCCCGCCTGGGCGTGCTGGTCAAGAGCGTGGTCGACCTCGAAGCCGCCCGCAACCTCACCGCCATGATCTTCGACAAGACCGGCACGCTGACCACCGGGGAACTCGAAGTGACGCGGCTGATGCCCGCCGAGGGCGTCGAGGCGGCGCACCTGCTGGAGGCCGCGGCCTCAGCCGAACAGAACAGCCGCCATCCCGTCGCCCGGGCCGTCACCCAGGTCGCCCGCAAAGCCCGTCTGGCTCTGATCGAACCCACCCGTTTCGAGGAAGTCTCCGGCCGCGGCGTCCGCGCCGTCGTCGACGGCCGCACCACGCTCGTCGGCCGAGCCGAGTGGCTGACCAACGACGCCAGCGGGACCAGCGGCGCCAAGCTGCCCGCCTCACAGATCGACCGCGTCCGCGAAGCGGTCGCCAGCCCCGAGGCCGAGGGCCTGAGCCTGCTCTTTGTCGTGCGCGATGACCAGTTGCTGGGCTGGATCGGCCTGGCCGACAACACCCGCCCGCAGGCCGCCGCCGCCATGGACCGCCTGCGCGAGCAGGGCCTCAAACGCCTGTTCATCGTCACCGGCGACCGCGAATCCGTCGCCCGCCGCGTCGCCGGCCAGATGCACACCGAATACAAGGCCCAGGTTCTGCCCCACGAGAAGCTCGAGATGGTCGACGACCTCAAGGCCGCCGGTCACCGCGTGGCCGTGGTCGGCGACGGCGTGAACGACGCCCCGGCCCTGGCGGCGGGCGACGTGTCCATCGCAATGGGCGCCGCCGGCTCGGACGTCGCCATCCACTCGGCCACCATCGCCCTCATGAACAACAACCTCAACCGCATTCCGTTCATCGTCGACCTGTCGCGCAAGGCCTTCTGGGTCATCGCCCAGAACATGGCGCTGGGCATGCTGTTCATCGTGGTGTTCGGCACGATGGCGTTGTCCGGCCTGCTCGCCCCGTGGGTGGCGGCGATCCTGCACCTGGCCAGCGGACTGCTGGTGGTCTTCAACTCGGCCCGGCTGGTGCGCGCCGGCGAAGACATCGAAGCCCAGGAGGCCCAACAGGTCGGCGCCGCGCCGCGGCCGCGGAACGCGGGACGAGTCCACGGCTTGCCGCACGCAGACGTCGCGCCGGCATGATCCAAACCCACGGGTCCGAGCCGGCGACCGGCTCAGCCTACCTCGCGGTGCTGGAACAGCCCCACCGCCAGCAGCAGCAACGCCAGCGTGTAGAAGAAGCTGTAACCGCTGGCCGTGAGCACGAAATCGAGGGGAATCGGGTGCTGCTGCTTCAAAGCGTCAGCCACCCACAGAAGCTGGAGATCGGGAAGAAGATGATGAAGGCCGTGCGTCACCACCACCCACAGCTTGCGACCCAGACCCTGCATGGTTTCGAGGCTGTGCTCGCGCGCCCACTGGCCGAAGATCGAATTGTTCATCAGCCCCGCCACGAACAGACCCGCGCACGCCACCAGCGTCATCACCTGCTTCAGCCGCGTCGACGCCGCGATCGCCGCGGCCGTCAGAATCACCACCGACTGGAATACCAGCCCCATTGCCAGCATCACCTGTCCCAGCGGCATCGCCTTGCTGTAGGGGTCGTCGGGAACCTGGAACTCGGTGGTGATCGACTGGAATTCACCATGCCTGTTGACCACCAGCACCAGCAGGTACGCCCCGCCCAGCATCGCCGCCAGCAGCCCCACCAGGCTCGATGTGAACACCCAGCGGTACAGGTAGTTGCCCAGCGCCGCCAAACCCAGCGCCAGGCCCAGCGCGGCGAAGCCGAAGCCCAGCACCGGCAGGTCGAAATGCTCGGCCGCGGTCTGCATCACCCCGTGCCGCACGCTCATCAGAAACGCCAGCGACAGAATCCAGTACGCCACGCTCAACGCCGCCAGCACCCCGACGAACTTGCCCAGCACGAACAGCGGCCGCGTCACGGGCTTGCTGATCACCGTCAGCACGGTGCGGTTTTCCAGCTCGCTGGTGAGCACCCCCGTGGCCGTGAACGCCGCCAGCGCCAGGCCGATGATCGCCAGCGTGCTCAGCCCCATGTCCGCCAGCAGGTAGTTGTCGTTGTCCAGCGTGTAACTGGCCAGCATCGGGTTGAGCACCATGAACAGCAGCCCCAGCAGCACCAGCACGCTGAAGATCGGCTGACGAATGCTTTCGGTGAATGTGTTGCGGGCGATGGTGAGCAGTTGCTGAAGCATGGGGGCTGTTTCCGGCCCGGCGGTCCGTGGTGGACCGGCCCGGCACGCGTCGATCGGGTGAAGGTTCGAGGCTTTTATCATACGGCCGGCGACCGCGGCGGTTCATCCCGTCCCGACGGCTGGCACGAAAGGGAATCGCGCCCATGAAAGGCACCGCGGACCAGCAGACCTACCAGCGCGGCTTGATGGCCTGCGGCCTGGGCCTGGGGATTCAGCTTCTGCTGATCGTCGCCTCGGCTTTGGTGCAGCTCTGGTCGGGCAGCCCGGCCGTCGCCGCCGCCACCTGGCACCTTGTCGGTGGACTGCCCATCTGGATCGTCCTGCTGCTCATCTACCAGCAGCACCGTCTCGAACGCGCCGAAGCCCTCGAGGCCGAACAACTGGCCCGCAGTGCCGCCGCCGCCAGCGCCATCTTCGAAACCGCTGAAGAAGACCTCGGCCTGGCCCGACGTCGCCTGGACAACCTCTACAAGTGGGGCCTGAATCTCGTCAGCGTCCTGGTCGCCGTCTACCTGCTGACCGTCGGCGCCCTGCTGCTCAACCACACGCTGAACCTGCTGCGGCACGAAGCCCGGACCGCCGCCGCCCGGGCTGTCGACCTTCGCGACCAGGTGGGCCCGGCCCTGTCGATGGCCAACCTGCGCGGCATCGCCGCCCATGAGCCGGGCTCGGCGCTGGTCAACGGCCTGGTGATCTTCGCCGCCGCCGCCTCCATCATCGCCTTCGTCGCCGCACGCTACGTCTCGGGCATGACCCGCATCCGCGAATGGCAACTGCTGCGCGGCGGGGCCGGCTACCTCATGGGCAACGCCGTCATGCTCGCGCTGCTGCTGGTGGCTGCCTTCATCGCCATGTTCGCCGACCTCACCTTCGTCGGGGTCATGGCCCTGGTGCTGCCGGCCTTCATGATGTTCGTCGGCCTGGAAATCCTGCTGCTCATGCTCCTGGGCGCCTACCGCCCGCGACGCCCCGGCGAACTGCCTCGCCCGGCTTTCGAAAGCCGGCTTCTCGGCTGGCTGACCAGCCCCGAGTCCATCGCCAAGATCATCAACGAAACCATCAACTATCAGTTCGGCTTCGAAGTCTCGCGAAGCTGGTTCTACCAGTTGCTCGGCCGCGCCATCACGCCGCTGCTCGTCGTCGCCGCGCTCGTCATGCTCGGCGTCAGTTGCCTGGTTATCGTCGAGCCCTATGAGCAGGCCCTCGTCACGCGCTTCGGCCGCGTCACCGAAGCCAGCCCCCTGGGCCCCGGCGCGCATCTGAAGCTGCCCTGGCCCGTCGACAAGGCCGCCCGCTACGCCGTCGACCGCGTCCAGGAAATCGTCGTCGGCTCCGTCGCCGCCGCCCACCACCACGACGAGGCCATCCTCTGGACCAACGAGCACGCCGGCGGCACCGAGCATTACCTGATCACCGGCGCTTCGGCGCCCGCCCGCACCGGCGTCACGGACGAGCCGGCCGACGGCTCGCTCGCGCCTGGCGCCGCCGCGGCGTCACGCGGCATGGCGCTCATCGCCGCGGAGGCCATCGTCCGCTACCAGATCACCGACCTAAACGCCTACGTGCGCCGCGTCGATGAGCCCCGCCGCCTGCTGCGTGCCCTGGCCGAACGACGGGTCAACGAACTGCTGGTCGCCTCCAACATCGACCACCTGCTGGGCGACGGCCGCATCGCCGCCGCCGACGAACTGCGCCGCCGCCTTCAGGCCGACGCCGACGACGCGGGCCTGGGCGTCACGATGGTCATGGCCTCGCTCGTGGGCATCCATCCGCCCCAGGCCCAGGGGGTGGCCGAGGCGTTCCAGGAGCAGATCGCCGCCTTGCAGGAAAAGGAAAGCCTCATCGAGGAGGCCCAGCGCAGCGCCACCGCGTCGCTGGCCACCGTCGCCGGCAGCGTCGAGCAGGCCCAGGCCCTGGCTGAGGCCATCCGCCAGCTCGAACAGGCCGACAACGCCGACCCGCCCCAGCGCCTGGCCATGCAGGCCGCCATCGACCAGATGCTCGCCCACGCCCGCGGCCAGGCCGCCCAGCGCGTCCACAGCGCGCTGGGCTACCGGTGGGAACGTGAACTGACCGAACGCGGCAAGGCCCAGCGTTTCCTGGCCCAGGTCCAGGCCTTCCGCCGCGCTCCGGACTACTACCGCGCCCGCGAATACCTCGACGCCCTCACCCAGGTGCTTCCCCAGACCCGCCGCTTCGTCGTCCCGGACGCCGCCCAGGCGCCTGGCACCATCCGCCTGGATCTGACCGAAGCCGCCTCCGGCCTCAGCACGCTTCTCGACAGCCAGTAAAACAGCCGTCGCCCACGCCGCGACGCGGCAGGAACCATTCCGATGAAAAGCAGCTTCACCATCGTCCTTGGCCTGTTCATCGCCCTTGTGCTGGCGGCCTACATGTTCACCTTCACCGTCCGCTACGACGAGGTGGCCATCCTCACCACCTTCAGCCGCGCCCAGGCGCCCGTCATCGACGAGCAGGGCCAGGTCGTCGACCAGGGCAGCGTCCGACGCGAGCCACGCCTCTACGCCCGCCTGCCCTGGCCCATCCAGCAGGTCACCGTCTACCCCACCCGCCTGCAACTGCTCGAAGACCAGCTCGAGGAGCAGCAGACCGCCGACGCCAACAGCCTCATCGTCAAGACCTATCTCGCCTGGCGCATCGACGATCCGCTGGCCTTCTTCCGCCGACTCAAAACCGTCGGCGCCGCCCAGGAGCAGCTTCACGCCCTGCTGCGCGACACCAAGGCCGTCGTCAGCCGCTACGCCTTCGCCCAACTGGTCAACACCGACCCCACCCAGCTTCGGCTCCGCCAGATCGAACAGGAAATGCTCGAACAGGTCCGCCACCGCTTGGCGGACACCGGCTACGGCATCACCGTCGAACAGGTGGGCATCCGCCAGCTCGTGCTGCCCGAGCGCGTCACCGCGGCCGTCTTCGAACGCATGAAGTCGACCCGCCAGCGCATGGCCGAAAAAGCCCGGTCCGAAGGCGCCGCCCAGGCCGCCGCCATCCGCAGCGAGGCCGAGTCCGCCAGTCAGCGCATCCTCGCCTTCGCCGAGCAGCGCGCCCTCGAACTGCGGGCCGAGGGCGACGCCCGCGCCGCCCAGTACTACGACGTGTTCAACCAGGACCAGGATCTGGCCGCTTTCCTGCGACGCATCGAAACCCTCAAGGCCGCGCTGCCCGGCGCCACCATCGTGATGCCTGCCGATCAGATCGCCCCGCAAGGCGGTCTCATGCGGCCGGACTTCGAGCGCAACTGAGCCTCGCCGCCTCCAGGGAGCCGCACGTATGAGCCGCACACCCCCCGACCCCCAGAACCCCGACGATGCGCTGCAGCGACTCCAGGCCGCCGCGGCCGCCGACGACCAGGCCCCCCTGGCCCTCGAAGCCGCGCCCCTCGATCCCGCCCAGCAGTCGCTGGCCGACGCCCTGCGCGTCATGTTCTTGCTGCTCAAGCTCACGATGATCGGCCTGGTCGTCGCGTTCCTGTGGACCGGCTGCTACAGCGTCGACCAGCAGGAAGTCGGCCTGCGACTCATGATGGGCCGCATCGTCGGCGCCGACCGCGCCGAACAGGTCGTCGAGCCCGGCGGACCCTATTTCGCCGCGCCTTATCCCATCATGCAGGTCATCAAAGTCCCCACCACCAGCCGCAAGCT
>JAANMW010003954.1_pt1 | contig 10744 bp, 7 predicted proteins | sample 7279671 | NCBI WGS metagenome assembly JAANMW01 (sample SAMN14094541, study PRJNA606508) | bioreactor metagenome | isolation source: A lab-scale SPAN reactor treating ammonium-rich wastewater day 247 | place: Ireland: Galway | collected 2017-09-19
CATCTCGGCGCGCGGCGACTGGAAGATGACGCACCCGCTCGCATGGTACATCGGCAAGACGCGCTGGGAATCTGTCGGGGTGGATGTGGAGAGCCCGGCGTGGCGCGCGCACATCGCCGACCTCGACGCGCACCGCCCTGTGCGCGGCTTCGAATACGAGGCGCGCCTGCCCGGCGGCCATGTCGACATCCTCCAGGTGCACGGCCAGCCGCTGTTCGATGCCGCCGGCGCATTCCGCGGCTATCGCGGCGTCACCACCGCCGTGACCGCCGCGCGCAAGGCGGAAGCCGAGGCGCGCGCGAACGAGGAGCGCTTCCGCGATTTCGCCGAAAGCGCGTCCGACTGGTTCTGGGAGACCGGGCCCGATCACCGCTACACCTACGTCTCGCAGACGCACGGCACCGCGCGCACGCTGGCGCCCGAGCACCTCATCGGCCGCACGCGCTGGGAGCTGGCGGCCGCCGACCTGGCCGAGCCGCGCTGGGCGGCCCATCGCGCGGATCACGACGCGCGCCGCCCGTTCCGCGATTTCGAATACGCCTATGTGCGGCCCGACGGCGCCCGGCGCCACGTGCGCGTGAACGGACGGCCGGTGTTCGCGGCCGACGGCGCGTTCCGCGGCTATCGCGGCACGGCGGCCGATATGACCGAGCGGCTCGAGAGCGAGCAAAAGCTCCGCGCCGCGCGCGAGATGAACGAGAAGCTGTTCGAGAACTCGCTCGACCTCATCTGCATCACCGACCGCAAAGGCACCTTCCTCCAGGTGAACCCCGGCACCTACAAGCAGCTCGGCTACGCGCCGAGCGACCTCATCGGCTTCAACGCCGAAGGCTTCATCGACGCGGAGGGGCTGGAGGCCAGCCGGCGCGCGATGCGCGCGTCGCGCGAATCGCGCACGCTGCACACCTTCCAGACGCGCTGTCGCCGCAAGGACGGGCGCATGATCCCGGTCAATTGGTCGGTGGCGTTTTCGGAGGCCGAGCAGAAATACTTCCTGATCGGCCGCGACATGACCGAGCTGATGGAGACGCAGGAGCGCCTCAGCCGCGCGCAGCGGCTCGAGGCGATCGGCCAGCTCACCGGCGGCATCGCGCACGACTTCAACAATCTGCTCACCGTCATCATGGGCAATTCGGAGCTGATCGCGCAGGAGACCGGCGTGAAAGACATGCGCCGGCATGCGGAACTCAGCCTCGAGGCTTCGCGTCGCGCCGCGGATCTCACCGCGCAGCTTCTCGCCTTCGCGCGGCGTCAGCCGCTGGCGCCGAAATCGGTCGATGCCAACAAGCTGATCCGCGACATGCAGATGCTGATGCGCCGCACGCTCGGCGCGCAGGTCGATCTCAAGGTCGTCGCGGCGGCGGGTCTCCACCCCTGCAAGGCGGATCCCACGCAGCTCGAAACGGCGCTGCTCAATCTCGCGATCAATGCGCGCGATGCGATGCCGTCGGGCGGAACCCTCGTGTTCACGACCGCCAATCGCACGATCGCGCAGGGCGATCGGGCCGCGGGCGACCTCGCGCCCGGCGAATACGTCGCGATCGAGGTGGCCGACACCGGCACCGGCATGCCGCCCGAGATCATGGCCCGCGTGTTCGAGCCGTTCTTCACCACCAAGGCGGTCGGCAAAGGCAGCGGCCTCGGCCTCGCGATGGTCTATGGCTTCGTGAAGCAGTCGGGCGGTCACGTCTCGATCGCGAGCGAGCCGGGGCGCGGCACCGCGTTCACGCTGTTCCTGCCGCGTGCCGCCGAGGGCGCCACGGCGGCGGAGGCCGCCGCGCGCAGCAGCGGCGGCGCGCTGCCGCGTGGCAACGAGGTGGTGCTCGTCGTGGAAGACGATGCCGCGGTGCGCGATTTCGTCTCCGAGCGCCTGCGCTCGCTGGGCTACCGCGTTCTCATCGCCGAGAATGGGCCGAGCGCGCGCGCGATCGTCGAGGCGGGTGCCGCGGTGGATCTGCTGTTCACCGATCTGATGATGCCGGGCGGCTTGAGCGGCCTCGATCTCGCGCGCGAGGCGCGCCGGCTCCGGCCCGGCTTGAAGGTGCTGTTCACATCCGGTTATTCCGACATCCCCCAGGGCGCGGCGGAGAGCGGATACGCGCTGCTGCGCAAGCCCTACATGATGCGCGATCTCGCGCGCACGGTGCGCCGGGCGCTCGACGCGGCGGCTTAGCAAGCCGTCGCGCGACCGCACGATGGCCCGCCGCGGCGCCCGCGCCCTTGACCCTCCGATACACATTGGCTACTAGGCCAAGTGCGGGAATAATAAAAACAATTCTCGCGTGAGGCGACTGGGAGGAGTGCCGTGGGCAAGGGGTCGCGATTGCGCCCGTCCCATCCGGGAATCCGTTCGCGTTGGGCAGCGCGCGCTCGCATGTGCGCGCCGGCGCGGGGATGAGCGTCATGGCCGCAGCGGCGCCGGGCGAAACCTTCCCCGCTCTGCTCGAGCACAATGCCCGAATCCGCGGCAGCCGGCCCGCGATCCGCGAGAAAGATCTCGGTATCTGGCAGACCTGGACGTGGCGCCAGGTGCGCGACGAGGTGCGCGTGATGGCCGCCGGCCTCGCGGCGCTCGGCCTTTCGCGCGGCGACAAGGTGGTGATCATCGGCGACAACCGCCCGCAGCTCTATTGGGCGATGGTGGCGGCGCAGGCGCTCGGCGCCGTGCCGGTGCCGGTCTATCAGGACGCCGCCGCCAACGAGATGCAATTCGTGCTCGACCACGCCGAGGCGCGCTTCGCCGTGGTCGAGGACCAGGAGCAGGTGGACAAGCTGCTCGAGATCAAGCCGAGCTGCCCGAAGCTCGAGGCGATCGTCTATCGCGATCCGCGCGGCCTCCGCCATTACACGCAGCCGTTCCTGCACAGCCTCGCCGCCGTCGACGCCATGGGCCGCGAGCACCAGAAGGAACACCCCGAATTCTACGACGAGGAATCCGCGAAGGCGAAAGGCGCCGACGCCGCGATCATCCTCTACACCTCGGGCACCACCGGCCAGCCCAAGGGCGTCGTCCTCTCGTTCGACAACATCATCAAGATCGCGCGCATGTCGGCCGAGCTCGAGGGGCTCACCGAGAGGGACGAGACGCTCTCCTACCTGCCGATGGCCTGGGTCGGCGACAACATGTTCTCGCTCGGGCAGACCTACGTGACCGGCTTCTGCATCAACTGCCCGGAATCCTCGGCGACGGTGATGCAGGATCTGCGCGAGATCGGGCCCACCTATTTCTTCGCGCCGCCGCCGATCTTCCAGAACATCCTCACGCAGGTGCTGATCCGCATCGAGGACGCGTCGTGGATCAAGCGCCGCCTGTTCCACTATTTCATGAAGGTGGCGCGCCGCATTGGCAGCGACATCCTCACGAAGAAGCCGGTGCCGGCGGGCCAGCGCTTCCTCTATTGGCTCGGCAACCTGTTCGTGTTCGGGCCGCTCAAGAACACGCTCGGCTTCTCGCGGATGCGCCTCGTCTACACGGCCGGCGAGGCGATCGGGCCCGACATCTTCAACTTCTTCCGGTCCATCGGCGTGCCGATGAAGCAGCTCTACGGGCAAACCGAGGCGACCGTGTTCGTCACCGTGCAGCCCAACGACCAGGTGCGGCTCGATACGGTCGGCGTGCCATGCCCGGGCGTCGAGCTGAAGCTCGATGCGAGCGGCGAGGTGCTCTACAGGAGTGCCGGCGTGTTCAAGGAATACTACAAGAACCCGCAGGCGACGGCCGAAACGAAGACGCCCGACGGCTGGGTGCACACCGGCGACGCCGGGATCCTCGACCGCGACGGGCATCTCAAGATCGTCGACCGCGCGAAGGACGTCGGGCGCTTGAAGAACGGCGCGCTGTTCGCGCCGAAGTATCTCGAGAACAAGCTGAAGTTCTTCCCGGCGATCAAGGAGGCGGTGACGTTCGGCGCCGACCGCGACTTCGCCACCGCGATGATCTCGATCAACCTCGACGCGGTCGGAAGCTGGGCCGAGAAGCGCAATCTCGCCTACACGAGCTATTCCGAACTCGCGCAGAAGCCCGAGGTCTACGAACTGATCAAGAACGCGGTCGAGCAGGTGAACCGCGACATCGCGCAGGACAAGGATCTCGCCGGCTCGCAGATCAAGCGCTTCGTGCTGCTGCACAAGGAGCTCGACGCCGACGACGGCGAGCTCACGCGCACGCGCAAGGTGCGCCGCCGTTTCGTCGCCGAAAAATACGACGACATCATTTCCGCGCTCTACGGCGGGAAAGACGCCGTCCACGTCGAGGCCAAGGTGAGCTTCGAAGACGGACGCACCGGCACGCTCAAGGCGGATCTCAAGATCGCCGACGCCGCCGTCGCGGAGGCGCCTGCGGCGCGCGCGCTGGCCGCATGAGCGAGACGCATCGCCGCCGCATCGGAGACGTCGTCCTCAAGGTGGACAACATCTCACTGCGCTTCGGCGGCGTGCGCGCGATCACCGGCGTGAGCTTCGAGATCCGTAAGGGCGAGATCTTCTCGATCATCGGCCCCAACGGCGCCGGGAAGACGTCGATGCTCAATGTCATCAACGGCTTCTATCATCCGCAAGACGGCACGATCACCTGGAAGGGCATGCTGCGGAAGCAGATGCGCCCGCACGAAGCGGCCGCCACCGGCATCGCGCGCACGTTCCAGAACGTGGCGCTGTTCAAGGGCATGAGCACGCTCGACAACCTGATGACCGGGCGCCTGTTGAAGCAGAAGGGCAACTTCGTCACCGACGCGCTCTATTGGGGCCCGGCGCAGCGCGAAGAGATCCGCCAGCGCGAGATCGTCGAGAAGATCATCGATTTTCTCGAAATCCAGGCGATCCGGAAGGTGCCGGTGGGGCGGCTGCCCTACGGGCTCCAGAAGCGCGTCGAACTCGGTCGCGCGCTCGCGATGGAACCCGAGCTCCTTCTGCTCGACGAGCCGATGGCCGGCATGAACGTCGAGGAGAAGGAGGACATGTCACGCTTCATCCTCGACGTGAACGACGAGTTCGGCACCACGATCGCGCTGATCGAGCACGACATGGGCGTGGTGATGGACATCTCGGACCGCGTCGTCGTGCTCGACTACGGCCGCAAGATCGCCGACGGGACACCCGACGTGGTGCGCGCGAATCCGGACGTGATCAAGGCCTATCTCGGCGTGAGCCACTGAGGGCGGGCGATGGAGTTCATCTACAGCCTGCTCATAGAGCCGTTCCTTGCGATGGGCGCGCGGCCGGATTTCTTCGGCCAGGTGTTCATCGGCGGCCTGCTCACCGGCGTGATGTATGCGCTCGTCGCGCTCGGCTTCGTGCTGATCTACAAGGCCTCGGGCGTGTTTAATTTCGCCCAGGGCGTGATGGTGCTGTTCGCGGCGCTCACGCTCGTGGGGCTCATGGAGAAGGGCGTTCCGCTCTGGGCCGCGATCATCCTCACCGGCCTCGCGATGCTCTTGCTCGCGCTGGCGATCGAGTGGGTGATCCTGCGCCACATGGTGAACCAGGATCAGATCATCCTGTTCATGGCCACGATCGGCCTCACCTATTTCCTCGAGGGCTTCGGCGACACGCTCTGGGGATCGAACGTCAAGAAGCTCGACATCGGCATCCCCGATGCGCGGCTCGTGATCCCGGCGGATGCGGTCAATATCTGGCTGGTCATCGCGGCGTTCGCGCTGTCGGCGCTCGCGGCGCTCGTGGTCCTGCACCGGTGGCGCGCGCACCATGCGCGCCGGACTTACGACCCGAACCGCGCGCCGCTGCCGCTATTCACGCCGAAACGGCTCGTCTTCCTCACGATCGGCGTCGTGCTGCTCGCCGTCGGCATTGCCGGCATCCAGGCCGGCTGGATCGTGATCGAGGATTCGCGGCCCGCGCGCGCGGCGCTGCGCTCGCGCAATTTCTTCATCAGCATGGCCGTGGTCGGCGCGATCGCGCTGATCGCCGTGTCGCTGCTCGTCTCGGCCGAGGCCGCCGGGCGCAAGCGCGCCGCCGCCGATGCCGGCAAGGAAGTGCCGCCGCTGCACTACGGCTGGTTCGTGGCGCTGGGCGCCGCGGTCGCGGTGTTCTGCACGAGCGGCGTCGTCTGGGCGGCGCTGCTGCGCGTCACGATCAATATCTTCGAATTGTTCGCGGCCGTCATGGCGGCGGTGCTCGTCGTCGTCCTGGCGCTGTTCTTCCAGAAGACGCGCGTCGGCCGCGCATTGCGCGCGGTGGCCGACGATCACGCGGCGGCGCTCTCGGTCGGCATCTCGCTGCGCGGCATCTGGGTGATCGTCTGGGCCGTGGCGGGCCTCGTGGCGCTCGCCGCCGGCATCATCTGGGGCGGCAAGAGCGGCGTGCAGTTCAGCCTCTCGCTGATCGCATTGAAGGCGCTGCCAGTGCTGATCCTCGGCGGGTTCACCTCGGTGCCCGGCGCGATCGTCGGCGGGCTCATCATCGGCGTCGGCGAGAAGCTCGCCGAAGTCTATTGGGGCCTGGCGCTCGGCATCGACGCGATCGAGAACTGGTTCGCCTACATGCTGGCCCTCGTTTTCCTGCTGTTCCGGCCGCAGGGCCTGTTCGGCGAAAAGATCATCGAGCGGGTGTAGGCGATGCTCTACCGCGAGGCCGGGCAGTTCAAGGCGAGCTACGCCGCCGACCAGGCGATCTTCCCGATCGCGCAGGATCGCATCTTCGTGCTGCTGTTCCTGGTGGCCGCGTTCGTGATCCCGCCGGCCTTCGCCACGACCTACTGGTTCAACGCGATCCTGCTGCCGCTCTTGATCTATTCGATGGCGGCGCTCGGCCTCAACATCCTCGTCGGCTATTGCGGGCAGATCTCGCTCGGCACCGGCGCGTTCATGGCGGTGGGCGCCTACAGCGGTTACAAGCTCACCACCGTCTTCTTCCCCGATCTCGGCCTGCTCTTCATCTTCATGCTGTCGGGCGGCGTCGCGGCCGCGGTGGGCGTCCTGTTCGGGCTGCCGAGCCTGCGCATCAAGGGCTTCTACCTGGCGGTGGCCACGCTTGCCGCGCAGTTCTTCCTGCAGTGGCTGTTCAACAAGGTCGGCTGGTTTTCCAACAACAACGCCACCGGCACGATCGAATCGCCGCCGCGGTCGATCTTCGGCCGCATCGCCGAGCCGGGCGGCACGCTCGAGTTCCTCTCGTTCCTGAATCCGATGGTCTCGAGCCCGTCGGCGGCGCCGGCGAACAAGTACATTTTCGGGCTCGCGCTCGTCGTCGTCATGGCGCTCGTCGCCAAGAACCTCGTGCGCGGGCGGATGGGGCGCAAGTGGATGGCGATCCGCGACATGGACATCGCCGCGCAGCTCATCGGCATCCGCCCGCTGCACACGAAGCTGTCCGCCTTCGCCACCTCGTCGTTCTATTGCGGCGTGGCCGGCGCGATGATGCTGTTCCTCTATCTCAACAGCGCCGAGACATTGGCGTTCAGCATCGTCGAATCGTTCAACGTGCTGTTCATGGTCATCATCGGCGGCCTCGGCAGCATCGTGGGCTCGTTCCTCGGCGCCGGCTTCATCGTGCTGGTGCCGATCCTGCTCGTGAACGCATTGCCGGCGATCGGCATCGACATCGACGTGGCCACGCGCCGGCACATCGAGCTCATGCTGTTCGGCGGCCTCATGATCTTCTTCCTCATCGTGGAGCCGCACGGCTTCGCGCGGCTCTGGCAGATCGCGAAGGAGAAGCTCCGACTCTGGCCCTTCCCGCACTGAGCGGGCGCGGCGCGCGCTTGCCGAGATTACCGATTTCGGCACGGTTTGCGTGCGGTTTTTGGCCGTGTTAGCGTCGCTCAGTTCGGCTCGTCATCGCCGGATACATCGAAGTCTCAAACAAACGCTTAGGGAGGATGGCATGAAACTGAAATACGCGGCCCTCGGGCTCGCCTCCGCCGCCACGCTCGCCGGCCCCTGGGCCGTCAGCAGCGCTTCGGCGCAGGACGGCGTCTACATTCCGACGCTCGTCTACCGTACGGGCCCTTATGCCCCGAGCGGCATCCCCGTCGCCAACGGGTTCAAAGACTACTACACGCTGCTCAACGAGCGTGACGGCGGCATCGAAGGGGTCAAGATCATCAACGAGGAGTGCGAGACCTCGTATGACACGAAGCTCGGGGTCGAATGCTACGAGCGGATGAAGAGCAAGAAGCCGCTCGTCATCAACCCGTTCTCGACCGGCATCACCTACGCGCTGATTCCGAAGGCGTCGGTGGACAAGATCCCGATTCTGTCGATGGGCTACGGCCGCACCGACGCTTCCGACGGCCGCGTGTTCCCGTGGGTGTTCACGGTTCCGACGACCTATTGGAGCCAGGCCTCGGCGAAGATCAAATACGTCGCCTCCAAGGAAGGCGGGATCGACAAGCTCAAGGGCAAGACGATCGCGCTCGTCCACCACAACAGCCCCTACGGCAAGGAGCCGATCCCGACGCTCACCGAGCTGTCGAAGAAGCATGGCTTCAAGCTCGAGATCCTCGCGGTCGATCATCCCGGGCAGGAGCAGAAGGCCACCTGGCAAAAAATCCAGCAGCTCGAGCCGGACTGGATCTTCTTCTGGGGCTGGGGCGTGATGAACCAGGTCGGCGTCAAGGAAGCCGCGGCGATCGGCTTCAAGATGGACCGGATCATCGGCGTGTGGTGGTCGGGCTCCGAGGCCGACGTGCTGCCGGCCGGCAACGCCGCGAAGGGCTATCTCTCGGCGACGTTCCACGTGCCCGGGAAGGGCCATAAGATCCACGACGATCTCAAGAAGTTCGTCTACGACAAGGGCAAGGGCTCCACGACGTGGGACAAGGTCGGCGAGGTGCTGTACAACCGCGCTCTCCTGAACGCGATGGTCGGCACCGAGGCCGTGCGCTGGGCCATCAAGAAGTACGGCAAGAATCCGACGGGCGAGCAGGTGCGCGAGGGGTTCGAGAATCTCAACCTCACCGAGGCGCGCCTCAACGAGCTCGGCTTCGACAAGAAGTTCATGCACCCGGTCAAGCTGTCCTGCGCCGATCACGAGGGCAACGGCCCGATCCTGATCCAGCAGTGGGATGGCAAGGCTTGGAAGATCGTGTCGGACTGGATCGAGCCGATGCGCGACGTCGTGCGCCCGATGATCGAAGCCTCGGCCGGCAAGTTCGCGACCGAGAACAAGGTCGAGATGCGCAAGGACTGCAAGTAGGACGACGAGCCTCGTAGGGGCGGGTCGAACGCTCTCGCGTTCGCTCAGACCCGCCCCTCTCGACGCCCGATCACATCGATTGCCAGATTCGTGCTGTGGAGATGGGGGCGGGCTTGAAACCCGCCCCCACGATTATCGGGGCTGACCGCCGTGGCCGACGCTCTGCTGAACGTCAAGAACATCGAGGTCATCTACGACCACGTCATCCTGGTGCTGAAGGGCGTCTCGCTCGAAGTGCCGGAGGGCGGCATCACGGCCTTGCTCGGCGCCAACGGTGCCGGAAAATCCACGACGTTGAAGGCCATCTCCAACCTGCTGCGCGCCGAGCGCGGCGAGGTCACGAAAGGCAGCATCGCCTACAAGGGCGAGCGCATCGACGGGCTCACGCCGGCCGATCTCGTCAAGAAGGGCGTCATCCAGGTGATGGAAGGGCGCCACTGCTTCCCGCACCTCACGGTCGAGGAGAATCTGCTCACCGGCGCCTACACGCGCGGCGGCGGGCAGGCCGCGATCCAGCGCGACCTAGAGATGGTCTATGGCTATTTCCCGCGCTTGAAGCAGCGCCGGAATTCGCAGGCCGGCTACATCTCGGGCGGCGAGCAGCAGATGGTCGCGATCGGCCGCGCGCTCATGTCGAAGCCCAAGATGATCCTGCTCGACGAGCCCTCGATGGGCCTTGCGCCGCAGCTCGTCGAGGAGATCTTCGAGATCACGAAGACGCTCAACGAGAAGGAGAAGGTGAGCTTCCTCCTCGCCGAGCAGAACACCAACATGGCGCTGCGCTACGCCAAGTACGGCTACATCCTCGAGAACGGCCGCGTGGTGATGGACGGCGAAGCCAAGTCGCTGCGCGAGAACGAAGACGTGAAGGAATTCTACCTCGGCCTCTCGACCACCGGCCGCAAGAGCTACCGCGACGTGAAGCACTACAAGCGCCGGAAGCGGTGGCTGGCGTAGGCGCGTCCGCCGTTCAAATCTTCCGGCTGTCGTAAGCCCAATGCAGCAGCGCCTGGCGCTGTTTGCGGTGGCAGTTGAAGTCGTGCGGCTCGCAGTTCTTCTTCACCTGCGCGACGTGGCGGCGGATCGCTTTCCAGCGCTTGATCTGGCGGCGGTCTTCGCCGGGCAGGCGGCGGCCCATCCAGTAGCGGCAATACCATTGAAACCAGCCGCGCGGATCGTCGGGGTGGATCCAGCCGTTCGCGCGCCACACCGAAAGCGGCTGGCTCGCATCCACGCCGAAATAGTTGAGCTTGGGATCGCGCCGGCCGCTCGCGAGCTTCGCGCGGCGGAACCAGCTCGCCGGGAACTCCGCCCGGCAATCGGTCAAGTATTTCCCGGCGAAGACGCCCAACGCCAGCATTTCGGCCGGCGTGAGGTCAGGCGTGAATTCCGGATCGAAGCCGCGGCCCGGCGCCGCTACCCGCTCATAGCGGTAGCCCGTCTGCATCCTGTCGTTCACGGTCACGGTGCGCGGCTTGGCCATGGCGGTGATGCCTTTCGAGCGGAGCGGAGGCCCTGAGCCTACGCCGGCGGGTCACGCGCGGATGATCGGCGCGGCCGCACATTTCGCCGCAGCCCAACGGCCCGAGGA
>JAANMW010003959.1_pt1 | contig 10721 bp, 10 predicted proteins | sample 7279671 | NCBI WGS metagenome assembly JAANMW01 (sample SAMN14094541, study PRJNA606508) | bioreactor metagenome | isolation source: A lab-scale SPAN reactor treating ammonium-rich wastewater day 247 | place: Ireland: Galway | collected 2017-09-19
GCAGCAGCACCCGGCGCGCGGCGACGCCAGGGCACTGGTACAACGCCAGAGACTTGCCTGGCTTGGGTTCAAAATCCTTGTGGCGCAAGGCGTCCTGGACAATGACCGCGAGCGGATCGGCCCCGCCGGAGAAACCCTCGGCCACCAGCAGCACCAGCTGGTCGCATTTCTCGGACGCCGCGGCGCGCAGGTCCATGGACTTGAGATCAAAGTTCATAATTGCCTCTTTACTTCGCGTCCATGTTATTCGATTCATCCCTGCGCAAGGAGCTGGCCCGCAGCTTCGGCGCCACCCTGGTGGTCCTGGTCACCGTGGTCATGACCATGATGCTGATCCGTACCCTGGGTCAGGCCTCCAGGGGCAACGTGGGCCCGTCCGACGTGCTGCTCGTCATGGGCTACACGGTGCTCGGCCAGTTGCCCACCATCCTCAGCCTGAGCCTGTTCGTCGCCACCGTCGGCTGCCTCTCGCGCATGTACCGCGACAGCGAAATGGTGATCTGGTTCGCCAGCGGACAGGGCCTCGCGCGTCTGCTGCCCGCGCTGCTGCGCTTTGCGTGGCCGGCGATGCTGGGCGTGGCGGTGCTGTCGCTGGTCGCCTGGCCGTGGGCCAACAGGCAAATCCAGGAGTTGCGCGTGCAGTACGAGCAGCGCGGCGACGTGGACCGCATCGCGCCCGGTGAATTCCAGGAATCTGCCAGCGGCAAGCGCGTCTTTTTCATCGACAAGGACAGCCCCGAGCCCAACACCGCGAGCAACGTCTTCATCGCCGCCAACGAGCACGGCACGCAGGCTGTGACCTCTGCCTTGAGCGCGCGCGTGGAAATGCGCGGTGCCGACCGTTTCGCCCTGCTGAGCAACGGCCAGCGCCTGGAAACCCAGGCCGGCAAGCCGGAAATCAAGCTCAGCGAATTCGAGCTGTACGGCACGCGCATCGGGGCCGCCAAGGTCGGCCTGGGCGACACCGGAGCGGCGCGCACGCGCGGCACGGCGGAACTGCTGGGCCAGGCTTCGCCTGCTTTCCAGGCCGAACTCGCGTGGCGCATCGGCCTGCCGCTCACCGCTTTCAATCTGGTGGTCCTCGGCCTGGGGCTGGCCAGCGTCAACCCGCGCGCCAGCCGCAGTGGCAACCTGCTGTTCGCGCTGTTCGCCTTCATCGTCTACTACAACTTCATGACGCTTGGGCAAAGCTGGGTCGGGACCGGCCGCGTGGGCGTGGCGGCCTACGTCGGCCTGCTGCACGGCGGCGTTCTGGCCTTCGCGCTGGCGCTGATCGCCATCCGCCACAACCGCTGGTCGTTGGCGGCGCTGTGGCGCAGGAGCCCCGCATGAAGACCATCCGCCGCATGGTGCACCGCGAGGTGCTGGCCGCCGTGGCCCTGGTGACGCTCGGCTTCCTGGCGCTGTTCTTCTTCTTCGACCTGATCGACGAGCTGCGTTCGGTGGCCCGCATGCCCGACACCTACCCGCTCTCGCAGGCCGTGCTGTACGTGCTGCTGGGCATGCCGACGCACTTGTACGAGCTCCTGCCGATCACGGTGCTGATCGGCACCATCTTCGTCATGGCACGCTTCGCGCAAAGCTCTGAATTCACCATCCTGCGCACCAGCGGGCTCGGTCCCGGGCGGGCGCTGTCGATGCTGCTGTTGCTGGGCTGCGTGTTCGTCGTGCTGACCTTCGCCCTGGGCGACTACGTCGCACCCGCGAGCGACCGCGCCGCACAGGTGGTCAAGTCCAAGGGCCTGGCGCGCCTGACGACCGGCGGCACGGGCGCCTGGCTGAAGGAGCGCCAAGGGGAGGATTCCGTGGCCGTGAACATCCGCAGCATCCGCTCCGACGGGCTGATGGAGGACGTGCGCATCTACCGCTTCGACTCCCAGAGCCGGCTGGCCTCGCGCGTCCTGGCGCAATCGGCCACCGTGGCGCCGCAAGGCGACGCCTGGGTGCTGCGCCAGGTGCAGAGCGACACCTTCGTGCGCGGCGCCAGCGGCGAAACACAGCGCGCCGAGCGCCTGGAGCTCGCCGAACTGCGCTGGGCCACGGGCATCACCGCCGACATGGTCTCGGCCGCCGTGCTGCAGCCCGACCGCATGGCCACGGTGGACCTGTTCCAGTATGTGCGCCACCTGGAGGCCAATGGCCAGTCGGCCCAGCGCTACGAAATCGAGTTCTGGCGCAAGGTGTTCTACCCGCTCTCCTGCCTCGTCATGGTGGTGCTGGCGCTGCCTTTCGCCTACCTGCACTTTCGCGCCGGCTCGACCACGGGCTACGTGTTCGGCGGCGTGATGGCGGGCATCAGCTTCTTCCTGCTGAACAACGTGTTCGGCTTTGCCGGCACGCTGCAGAACTGGTCGCCCTGGCTCACCGCGGCGGCGCCCGGCCTTATCTACAGCATCGCCTCGCTGGCCGCCTTCGGCTGGCTGGTGTTGAGGCGCTGATGGACGCTTCACGCCCACCGGCCATGCGTGGCATCGTGCTGTTCGCCCATGGCTCGCGCGATGCGCTCTGGCGCGCGCCGATCGAGGCGGTGCGCGCCGACATCGAGCGCCAACGGCCCGACCTGCTGGTGCGCTGCGCCTACCTGGAACTGTGCGCCCCTGACCTGGCCAGTGCCTGCACCGAGCTGCATGCGGCCGGCGCGCGCGCGCTGACCATCGTCCCCATGTTCCTCGGCACCGGCCGGCACGCGCGGGAGGACCTGCCGCTTCTCGTGGAGCAGGTGCGCGCCCGGCACCCCGATGTCGCGCTCACGGTACAACCCTCCATCGGCGAGGACGCCCGCATGATGGCGCTGATGGCGCAGATCGCTGCCGCCGACCCGACCACCACCCACTGACACCGCGCGGTACGCCGGCGCATGCAAAACGCCAGATATCGCATAATGATCGGATTCTTTAGCCAGTATTCGATATGAACCTGCACCAATTCCGCTTCGTCCAGGAAGCCGCGCGCCGCAACCTGAACCTGACCGAGGCGGCCAAGGCGCTGCACACCTCGCAGCCGGGGGTGTCCAAGGCCATCATCGAACTCGAAGGCGAACTGGGGGTGGACATATTCGCCCGCCACGGCAAGCGCTTGAAACGCATCACCGAGCCGGGCCAGCACGTGCTCAGGAGCATCGAGCTCATCATGCGCGAGGTCGGCAACTTGAAGCGCATCGGCGAGCAGTACAGCGCCCAGGACAACGGTACGTTCAGCATCGCCACCACGCACACCCAGGCGCGCTACGTACTCCCACCCGCCGTGGCCAAGCTGCGCGAGCAGTACCCCAAGGTCAACATCAGCCTGCACCAGGCGACGCCGCACCAGGTGGCGCGCATGGTGATCGATGAAGTCGCCGAGATCGGCGTCGCCACCGAGTCGCTCGTCGAATACCCCGAACTCGTCACCCTGCCCTGCTACGAATGGCAGCATGTGCTGGTGATGCCGCACGGCCACCCGCTGGCGCAGAAGGAGCGCATCGGCCTGGACGACATCGCGCACGAGCCGCTCATCACCTACCACCCTTCGTTCACCGGCCGCACGAAGATCGACGCCGCTTTCGCCGCCCGCCGCCTGCAGCCGCACGTGGTGCTGGAGGCGATCGACTCCGACGTCATCAAGACCTACGTCCGCCTGGGACTGGGTGTGGGCATCGTGGCCGAAATGGCCATGCGCGACGACCCGCTCGGCGACCTGCTGGTGCGCCCCGCCGGCTACCTGTTCGGCCAGAGCGTGGCGCGCGTGGCCTTCAAGCGCGGCGCCTACCTGCGCAATTTCGTCTACCGCTTCGCCGAACTGCTGAGCGACCGCCTGAGCCGCGACCTGGTCATGCGCGCCATGGACGGCCAAGTCAACGATTACGAACTGTGAAACACCCCCTGAACCGCTTCGCGCCGTCCCCCTCCAGGCGGACGACGCCAGTGGCCGGGCAAAGCCCGCTCCCCAGCGTCCGCTGGCGCGGCCTGCTCCGCAGCCATCAGACCGATACAGCGGCGCCCATCGACAGAAAGCTTTCTCCATGACCGAGCGCACCCCCGTCCTCGCCAGCCGTCTGCCCCAGGTCGGCACCACCATCTTCAGCGTGATGTCGGCGCTCGCTAGCGAGCACGGCGCCGTCAACCTGGGCCAGGGCTTCCCCGATTTCGACTGCGACCCGCGCCTGCAGGACGCCGTCACGGCGGCCATGCATGCCGGCCACAACCAGTACCCGCCCATGCCAGGCGTGCCCGCCCTGCGCGACGCCGTTGCAGCAAAAATGGAAGCACTGCATGGCCGGCGGTACAACCCCGAGAGCGAGATTACCGTCACCGCCGGAGCCACGCAGGCGATCCTCACGGCGATCCTCGCCGTCGTGCATCCGGGCGATGAGGTCATCGTGCTCGACCCCTGCTACGACAGCTATGTGCCCAACATCGCGCTGGCCGGTGGCGTGGCGGTGCGCGTGCCGCTCACGCCGGTGAGCTTCCGGCCCGATTTCGGCCGCATCGCCGCCGCGATCACGCCGCGCACGCGCGCCATCATCGTCAACAGCCCGCACAACCCCAGCGCCACGGTGTGGTCGGAAGGCGAGATGCGCCAGCTTGAAGAACTGCTCGCCCCCACAGACATCCTGCTCATCAGCGACGAGGTGTACGAGCACATGGTGTTCGACGGCGCCACCCACCAGAGCGCAGCGCGCTTCGCCGGCCTGGCAGCGCGCGCCTTCATCGTGTCGAGCTTCGGCAAGACCTTCCACGTCACCGGCTGGAAGGTCGGCACCGTGGCGGCGCCGGCGCCGCTCACGGACGAGTTCCGCAAGGTGCACCAGTTCAACGTCTTCACCGTCAACACGCCCATGCAGCATGGGCTGGCGGACCACCTGCAGGACGCCGCGCCCTACCTGCAGCTGCCCGCGTTCTACCAGGCCAAGCGCGACCTGTTCCGCAGTGGTCTGGCCGGATCGCGCCTGCGCCTGCTGCCGGGCAGCGGCGCCGGCAGCTATTTCCAGTGCGTGGACATCTCGGCCGTGAGCGACCTGAACGAAGCCGACTTCTGCCAGTGGCTCACGCGCGAGATCGGCGTGGCGGCGATTCCGCTCTCGGCCTTCTATGGCGACGGGTTCGACCAGCGCGTGGTGCGTTTTTGTTTCGCCAAAAAGGACGAAACGCTGCGCGCCGCGCTGGAGCGGCTGCGCCAACTCTAAGAGCTCAGCGGCGCGCCAGCCACACCCCGCTGGCCGCCAGGGCCATTCCTGCCAGCGCCCAGCCGGTCAGCGTCTCGCCAAACACCAGCCAGGCCACCAGCGCCGTCATGGGCGGCGTCAGGTAGAACAGGCTGGCCACGTTGACCGCCCCGCCCCGGCGGATGAGCAGGTTCAACAGACTCACCGCGCCCAGCGACAGAACCAGCACCAGCCAGCCGAGCGCAAAGACGAACTCACCCGTCCAGCGCACCGCCATGGACCCGGTGGTGGCCGCCAGCGCCGCCGTGGCGACCAGGCTGGGCAGGTATTGGATGACCGAGCCCGTGCGCAGGTCGAAGGAGGGGCAAAACCGCTTCTGGTACAGCGTGCCCGCCGTGATGCCCAGCAGCGCGACCAGCGCCGGCATCAGCATGGTGACCAGCGCCCCGCCCGGCACCGACGCCGCCTTGCCCGCCACCACCAGCGCCACGCCGGCAAAGCCCAGCACCAGGCCCATCCATTGCGCCGGCCGGACCCGCTCACCCAGCAAGGTGCCCGCAGCCAGCGCCGTGAGGATCGGCTGCAGGCCCACCACGAGCGCTGTGGTGCCAGAAGGCAGGCCATGGCCGATGGCCGTGAACACCCCGCCCAGGTACACGCCATGCACCAGCAGGCCCGACACGCCGATGTGCACCCAGCGCATCCCCAGCGGCGGCCAGGGCGCGCGCACCAGCACGGCGACGGCAGACATCAGCACGATCACGATGGCGAAGCGCAGCGCCAGGAACGTGAGCGGCTCCACATAGGGCAGCCCCAGCTTGGCGCCAATGAAACCCGTGCTCCACAGCGCCACGAAGAGCAGCGGGGCCAGGGAAGCCAGCGCGGCCCCGGCTTCCGAACCGTCCGGGAGCGCTGATTTCATGGGCGCGGCCGCCATTTACAGCAGCACGATGTCGTACTGTTCCTGCCCCATGGCGCCCTCGGCCTGCAGCGAGATGGGCTTGCCGATGAAGTCCGACAGCCCCGCCAGGTGCGCGCTTTCCTCGTCGAGGAAGAGCTCGACCACGGCGGCCGAGGCGATGACGCGGAATTCGCGCGGGTTGAACTGGCGCGCCTCGCGCAGGATTTCGCGCAGGATGTCGTAGCACACGCTGCGCGCCGTCTTCACGCTGCCCTTGCCCTGGCAGGCCGCGCAGGGTTCGCACAGCATGTGCGCCAGCGACTCACGCGTGCGCTTGCGCGTCATCTCGACCAGGCCCAGGTGCGAAAAACCGCCCGCCATGGTCTTGACGCGGTCGCGCGCCAGGTGCTTGCGGAATTCGGCCAGCACCGCGCCCTGGTGCTCGGCCTGCACCATGTCGATGAAATCGACGATGACGATGCCGCCCAGGTTGCGCAGGCGCAGCTGCCGGGCAATGGCCCCGGCGGCCTCCAGGTTGGTCTTGAAGATGGTGTCGTCGAAATTGCGCGCGCCGACGTAGCCGCCGGTGTTCACGTCCACGGTGGTCAGCGCCTCGGTCTGGTCGATGATGAGGTAGCCGCCGGACTTGAGGTCCACGCGCCGGCCGAGTGCGCGCGCGATCTCTTCGTCCACCGCATACAGGTCGAAGATCGGGCGCTCGCCCTTGTAGTGCTGCAGCTTGCCCGCCGCCGCCGGCATGAATTCCTGGCCGAAAGCGCGCAGGCGCTGGAACTGCTCCAGCGAATCGATGCGGATGCTCTGCGTGTGCTCGCCGACCAGGTCGCGCAGCACGCGTTGCAGCAGGTCCAGGTCCTGGTGCAGCAGCGTGAGCGGTGGCTGGCGCAGCGCCGCGTCCTTGGTGCGCAGCCAGGTCTTGCGCAGGTAGGCGATGTCGTCGGCCAGTTCGGCATCCGACGCATCCTCGCCATTGGTGCGCAGGATGAAGCCGCCCCCGCCGCCCGAGGCCTTGTCGCCCACCAGCGCCTGGAGCCGCGCGCGCAGCGCCTCGCGCTCGCCAAGCGGGATCTTCTGCGACACGCCGACATGCTCGTCCTGCGGCAGGTAGACCAGCAGGCGCCCGGCGATGCTGATCTGCGTGGACAGGCGCGCGCCCTTGGTACCGATCGGGTCCTTGATGACCTGCACCATCAGTGCCTGGCCTTCGAACACCTGGCGCTCGATCGGCACCTGTGGCTCGCTTCGGCGCGCCAGGGCGCCGGCGTCCCCCTCAGGGTGGCGCTGCCAGACGTCGGCCACGTGCAGGAAGGCGGCGCGCTCCAGGCCGATGTCGATGAAGGCCGACTGCATGCCCGGCAGCACGCGCGAGACCTTCCCCAGGTAGACGTTGCCGACCAGGCCGCGCTCGAGCGTGCGCTCGACGTGCAGTTCCTGCACCGCGCCGTGCTCGACCACGGCCACGCGCGTTTCCTGGGGCGACCAGTTGATCAGGATGTCTTGTTGCATGGCGAGGCGGTCCATCCGGCGGCGCGCAGCAGCTGCGCGGTCTCAAACAGGGGCAGGCCCATGATGCCCGAATAACTGCCGCGCAAGACGGGAATGAAGGCGCCCGCGCGCCCCTGCACCCCGTAGGCCCCCGCCTTGCCGAGCGGCTCGCCGGTGGCGACGTAGGCAGCGATGTCCGCCGGGCTGAGCGGTGCGAAGCGCACGCTCGACACCGACAGCGCCGCCAGCCGCTTGTTGCCGACCTGCAGCGCCACGGCGGTGAGCACGCGGTGCGTGCGGCCGGAGAGCTCGGCCAGCATGCGCGCGGCGTCGCCCGCGTCGAGGGGCTTGCCATAGATGCGCCGTCCCAGCGCCACGGTGGTGTCGGCGCACAGCACCGGCGCGTCCGGCAGCTGGCGGCGCGCGCGGCGCGCCAGCGCGGCGTCGAGCTTGAGCCCGGTCACGCGCTCGACGTAGGCGGCCGGCGCCTCGCCCGGCAACTGCGCCTCCAGCGCCTCGCTGTCCTCGGCCTCGTCGCCGGGCGCGTTCGGCAGCAGGGGCTCGTGGCGCACTCCGAGCTGGTCGAGCAGTTGGCGGCGGCGCGGGCTTTGCGAGGCGAGGTAGAGGAAGTCGGGCATGGCGGCCAGGGCGCTTTCAGGGCAATGGGAAGAGCGGAATTTTGAACGAAATTGACCTCTCGCGCTTATCCCATAAGTGTTTATAGCTATGAAAACAGGAATATGCGCACCCCGTGGCGTGCCGCGCCGGCCCCTATTCGCGGTGGTAGGGGTGCCCGGCGTTCACCGACCAGGCGCGGTAGAGCTGCTCGATGAGCAGCACGCGCACCATGGCATGGGGGAGCGTCAGGTCCGACAGGCGGATGCGCTCGTGCGCGCTCTGGCGCAGCGCCGGCTCCAGCCCGTCCGGGCCGCCGATGACCAGTGCCACGTCGTCGCCGCCGAGCTGCCAGCCCTTGAGGCGCTCGGCAAGGGCCTTGGTCGTGAGGCTGGTGCCGCGCTCGTCGAGCACCACCATGCGCGCGCCCTTGGGGATCGCCGCGACGATGCGCTCGCGCTCGGCGGCGTAGAGGGTTTCCAGCGTCTTGGAGCCGCGTGGCTCGGTCTTGACCGCCTTGAGCTCGACCTTGAGTTCGGGCGGAAAGCGCTTGGCGTAGTCTTCGTAGGCGGTTTGCGCCCAGTCGGGCACGCGCTGGCCCACCGCCACGATGAGCAGCTTCATGGGCGGGCCGGATCAGGCCTTGCTGGCGCGGCCGGCCGCCTTCTTGGCAGCGGGCTTGGTGGCCTTGGCGGCCGGTTTGGAGGCCGGAGCAGACTTGCCGGCAGCCTTCTTGGCGACCGGCTTCTTGGCGGCGGGCTTGACCACCAAGGTCTTGATGGCCTTCTTGGCGGCGGGCGCCTTGGCCTTGGTGGCCGGGGTCTTGGCGGCCGGCGCCTTCTTCACGGCCGGCTTGGCGGCGGCAGTGGCAGTCTTTGAGGGGGCGGCCTTGGCCGGCGCCTTGGGCTTGCCGGGCAGGCGCGCGGGCACCTCGGCCACGGCGGGGGCCTTCTTCTTCACGGCGGCCTTCTTGGCCGGCGCGGGTTTGGCGGCGCCGAGCTTGAGGCGCACCGGCAGCTCGCCCCACAGGTCTTCCAGCCGGTAGTACTGGCGGATGGTCGGCTGCATGATGTGCGCCACGGCGGCGCCGCAGTCCACGATGATCCATTCGCCGTTGTCTTCGCCTTCCACGCGCGGCTTGGGAAAACCGGCCTCCTTGACCTTGCCCTGCACGCTGGTGGCCAGCGCCTTGGTCTGGCGGTTCGACGTGCCCGAGGCGACGATGACGCGCTCGAACAGCGGCGAGAGGCGCTCGGTGTTGAACACCTGGATGTCCTGCGCCTTCACGTCTTCAAGGCCATCCACGATGGCGCGCTGCAGTTTGGCGACGTCTTTCTTGGCGGCGGATTCCGAGGTCTTGGAGGTGGTCATCAGGGGGTAGAGGTGCGAGGGATGAAAACAATATAGCGTGCGCGCGCCGTACGGGCTACGCGGCGCACTGCCGGCGCGCCGGGTCGCGGCGCGGGAATTTGAATGAAATAGGCCGCCAGCGCTTTACCATCAAGCGCCTTCAGCTACTGAAATTATAGCGATTCGGTGTTGCAACAGCGCCTTCGCTTCACACCCAGTCGCGCGGCACGAGGAAATGCTCCGCCAGGCGCGCCTCGGGCGAGCCCTCTTCGGGCGTGCGCTGGTAGGCCCAGCTGGCCAGCGGCGGCATCGACAGCAGGATGGATTCGGTGCGCCCGCCCGACTGCAGGCCGAAGTGCGTGCCCCGGTCCCAGACCAGGTTGAATTCCACGTAGCGGCCGCGGCGGTAGAGCTGGAAATCCCGCTCGCGCTCGCCATAGGGCGCGCCCTGGTGCTTTTCAACGATGGGCAGGTAGGCCGGCAGGAAGGCATCGCCCACGGCCTGCGTCATGGCCATGCTGCCCGCCAGGCCCAGCTCGGAAAAATCGTCGAAGAACACGCCGCCAACGCCGCGCTGCTCGCCCCGGTGCTTGAGGCGGAAATACTCGTCGCACCAGCGCTTGAAGCGCGGGTATTTGTCGTCGCCAAAGGGGGCCAGCGCGGCCCTGCAGGTCTGGTGGAAATGCACCACGTCGGCATCGAAGCCGTAGTAGGGCGTGAGGTCCATGCCGCCGCCGAACCAGCACACGGGCTCCTGGCGGGGGTGACCCGCCGCGATCATGCGCACGTTCATGTGCACCGTCGGCACGTAGGGGTTGCGCGGGTGGAACACCAGCGAAACGCCCATGGCCTCAAAGGGCGCGCCCGCCAGTTCGGGCCGGTGCTGCGTGGCGGACGGCGGCAGGCGCGGCCCGCGCACGTGCGAGAAGCCGCAGCCGGCGCGCTCGAACACGCGCCCGCCTTCGATGATCTGGGTGATGCCGTCGCCCTGCAGCAGCTCGTCCGCACCTTTGCGCCACGGGTCCACCAGCACCTGGGCGCCGCCCTCGCCGTCGTCCTCGATGGCCTGCAGCGCGCCCATGATGCGCGCCTGCAGGCCCAGCAGGTATTCGTCCTCGAGGCCGAACCGCATCATCAGCACTTCACGCTCTCGCGGCGTCAGGCGGCTCAGAACTTCGTCGATTTGTTCTCTGCGGATCAGGTTCAGTG
>JAANMW010003960.1_pt1 | contig 10717 bp, 7 predicted proteins | sample 7279671 | NCBI WGS metagenome assembly JAANMW01 (sample SAMN14094541, study PRJNA606508) | bioreactor metagenome | isolation source: A lab-scale SPAN reactor treating ammonium-rich wastewater day 247 | place: Ireland: Galway | collected 2017-09-19
AGGCCCGCCATGCCGCGCCGTCGCTGCTGGTGCTGGACCTGGTGCCGGCTCTGGGCGAGCGGCTTTTTGCCACCTGGCCCCCCGAGTGGCAACTGCCGGAAATGGGCCGCCGCGTTACGGCCGCCTGGTGTTTCATGGTGGCGCTGGCGGGCAGCTTCGGCGCCTGCGGCCTGCTGATCTCGCGCAGCCCGCTGCCGGATGCCTGGCGCTCGCGCACCGCGCGTTTTGGCTATGCGGCGGCTCTGGTGGTCGCTGCTGCGCTGGTCCTGGCGGCCGTGCAGGGCTCCCTGGAAATCCTGGACCCTCTGCTGGTCGTGCTGCCCGCCCTGCTGGGCCTGATGCGCCTCAATCTGGCCAGGCGCCAGGGCGCGGGCCTGCGCGTGGCCAAGGCCGCCTTTGAGGCCCGCACTCCGGCGCTGGAGAAGCTGCACTTCAGCCTGGCCTTCAGCGTGGCCCGGCCGCTGCTGGTGGCGCTGGTCGTCGCGGTGGCTCTGCAGCAGCGTGAGGGCGGCCTGGTGCTGGCGGCATCGGCGGCCTGCTTTGCCCTGATGTGGCTGGGCAGCCTGCAGGCCGAACCCGTGCGTGCGGTCACCATGCGACTGCCCAAGGCGGCCCTGCTGCTGGCGCTGGCGGCCCCGGCACTTTACGCGGCGTCATTGCCACCCACGCTTCAGGCGCTGCACGCCCGTATTGCCGCAGAAGCAGACGACACCAAACGCGCCGAACTGCGCCGCGAGTTCGAAGCCGCGCTGCGCCGCAGCGCCAGCCGGGACTTTGACACCGCCGCGGCCCGGGCCCTCGTGACCCAGCAATTGGCGGCGCTGGGCAAGGCCACGGAGGCTGAGCGCGCCAGCCTGGCCGCCCGGCTGCAGGACACACTGGCCACGCTCCTGCTGGCCGACGACTCCCCGGAGGCCCAGCAACTGGAGCATCAGGCACTGGTGCCCAGCACCCGCGATGTGCAGCGCATTCTGGGCACGCTGGAAGGCGCGCGCGTACGTGACGAAGCCGCGCTGAGGTCAGCGTTCAAGGACATCGGGCTGCGTTTGGGGCGCGGTCGCGTGTCGCGGGCCAATTTCGACGGCGGGCCGGACACCGCAGCCTGGGCCGCCCCGCTGGTATCGGATATGGCGGAGATCTGGGGCACGGCCGGCCCCGAGGCGCGCATCATCCGGCGCGAGCTGGTCCGCGCGGTGGTGCAAGAGCGCACCCTGCTGCTGCCTGACGCGCGGGCCGGGGCAGTGTTTCTGGCCTGCCTGGCCCTGGCCTCGGCCCTGCTTACGGTTTCGCTGTGGCTGGCCCGGGGCTCGGCCAGGCCGTCATGAAGCGCCGTTGAGCGGGGCGCGGCAAGTTCGTATAAGGCGCTTTAAACGATCGTTTAACGCCGGAGCCAGCCGTGGACTTCAACCTCAATGAAGAGCTTCAACTGCTTCAGAAAACCGCCCGCGAATTCGCCGAGTCCGAGCTGAAGAAACCCGCGCGCGAGATGGACGAGCGCGAGGAGTTCAACGTCGAGGTGTTCAAGAAGCTGGCTTCGCTGGGGCTGGCGGGACTGACGGTGCCCGAACGCTTTGGCGGCTCCGGCTTCTATGAAAGCAATCTCGCCAACCAGGCGGCCTGTGTCGTGCTGGAGGAGATCAACCGCATTTGCGCCAGCACCGGCGTAACTTTGTCGGTGCACATGAGCCTGTTCTCGAGCGCGCTCAACAAATGGGGCAGCGAAGAACTCAAGGCGCGCGTCCTGCCCAAGACCGCCACCGGCGAATGGATCGGCGCCTACTGTCTCAGTGAAGCCGGCGCAGGCTCCGACGCCGGTTCCCTGACCTGCGCCGCCAAGAAGGTGGGCAGCGGGTACGTGCTCAACGGCAGCAAGCTATGGATCACCAGCGCACCCTACGCCGACGTTTTCCTGGTCATGGCGCGCACCTCCACCGAGCACAAGACGCGCGGCATCTCGGCCTTCATCGTTGAACGCTCCCGCAAGGGGGTCGTCATCGGCAAGAAGGAGAAGAAGATGGGCATCCGCGGCAGCGCCACCAGCGAGGTGCTGTTCGAGGATTGCCGCATTCCTGCCTCCAACCTCATCGGAGAGGAAGGCAAGGGCTTCACCATTGCCCTGGACACGCTTGACGGCGGACGCATCGGCATTTCGGCCCAGGCCGTCGGTATTGCACGCGCCTGCCTCGATGACAGCATCGAGTACGCCAAACAGCGCGAACAGTTCGGCAAGAAGATTGCAGAGTTCCAGGGCGTTCAGTGGATGCTGGCGGACATGGGCGTGAAGCTGGAAGCCGCGCGCCTGCTGATGTACCGCGCGGCCTTCCTGCGGGACAACGGCCAGCCCTGCGCCAAAGAGGCCGCCATGGCCAAGCTCTTCGCCAGCGAGATGGCCAACAAGGCGGCCAAGGACGCTGTGCAGATCTTCGGCGGCAACGGCTACTCCAAAGAGTACAACGTCGAACGCTACTTCCGTGACGCCAAGATCACGGAGATCTACGAGGGAACCAGCCAGGTGCAGCGTATCGTGGTCAGCCGCGCCCTGATTTCCTGACACTACGGGAAGTTTTCAAACGCCGCCTGCAAGCCACTGTGCAGGCGGTCTTGCTTGTCGCATAATCCAGGCTCCTACCGGGCACGCAGTCATGGCGGAAACCGAGTCCGATCCCATCATTGGCCAGCAGTTCGGCAACGTCGTGGTCAAGGGCATCCTTGGCCGCGGCGGCATGGGTGCTGTCTATCTGGGCTACCACCCGGGCCTGGACATGAAGGTGGCCGTCAAGCTGCTGCCGGACCTGTTCGTGGGCCGCAAGGAGCTGGTCGAACGCTTTCTGCGCGAGGCGCGGCTTTCGGGCAAGCTGCAACACCCCAACATCGTGCGCACGCTGGACGTCGGCTACCAGAACGGCGTGTATTACCTGGTCATGGAGTACGTGGAGGGCGTGGACGCCCAGCGCCTGCTGCAGCACGAGGGCCGTTTCTCGCCCATGCGCGCCATCAACATCGCCGGCTTCGTGGCCCGCGCCCTGGGCGAAGCCCACGCGCAGGGCGTGATTCACCGCGATATCAAACCCGCCAACATCATGATCGGGCGTGACGGCAAGGTCAAAGTCACTGACTTCGGCCTGGCGCGCTCGCTCCAGACCACCACGGCCCTGACGCTCTCCAACCAGGTGCTGGGCACGCCCCACTACATGGCACCCGAGCAGATCAAGAGCATGGACATCGACGAGCGTGTCGACATTTACGCGCTGGGCATCACGCTCTGGCAGTTCCTCACCGGCACACTGCCCTTTGACGGCCCCACGCCCATGGCCGTGCTCATGGCGGCCATCAACGACCCGTTGCCCATGCCCGATGAACACTTCAAGAAGCTGCCGCGCGAACTGCGCGAAGCCATCGTGGCCATGACCGCCAAAGACCCGCGCCGCCGGCTGCCCAACATCGCGGCGGTCCTGGCCGTGCTCAAGAAGGCTCGCGACGCCCTGCGCGCGGCCGGCCTCGACAGCACAGCGCCGCTCAAGGGCGGGTTGAGCACCTCCACGGACCCCGGCCACGGCCCCGACAGCGCGGGCTTTGACTCCGGAGCCGACGAAGCCGTGCGCCGCGCCCTGAACTCGGCGGTGCTGACGCGCCCGGCGGACGTCGGCAGTTTCACCAAACCGCTTGGCCAGGCCGAGCTCGAGGCGCGCCGCCGCGAGCGCGAAGCCGAGGGCGGCATTCCCTCGCCCCAGCGCCCCACGGGCAGGCCCCTGCCGCCGGGGCCCAAGCGCCCCACCGATCGCGGCCACCATTGAGCCGGGGGCACCATGTCTTCCTCCATTCTGCTGGAGTTGACGCGGCGTTACCTCGAGCCGCACCGCCACTACCACACGCTCGAACACATCGCCCACATGCTTGAAGGTACGGCCGTTGCAGCCAGGAGCGAAGGCCACGCCCTTGCCGACGAGCAGATTCTCGCTGTCTGGTTCCATGACGCCGTCTACGACCCACGGGCGTCCGACAACGAAGAGAAAAGCGCCGCGCTGGCAGCAGCCATGCTGCGCGCCGAGGGTAAAGACGAATCCTTCATTGCGCGTGTGGAGCGCATCGTACTTGACACCAAACACCACGTGCCAAGCATCGCCCTGAGCCAGGCCGTCATCGACGCCGATCTCCAGACTCTGGCCCTGCCGTGGGAGGGCTATTTGAAGATCGGAGCCTTGATCCGCCGCGAATACGCCTTTGTCGATGACGCCCAGTGGCGCCAGGGCCGCGCCCGTTTCTTTTCACAGTGGCTCCAGCGCGAGCGCATCTACTACACGCCCTGGGGCCGGCAGCTGGAGTCCCAGGCGCGCAGCAACCTGGCAAGGACGGTCGCCGGCGAAGCATGAGCAGCAGTTAAACCAGAGCCCGCCGCGGGCGCGGCGGGCCTGGGGTCTTGCGGAGCAGGCTACTCAAAGCGCAGGTCATCCATGTAGATCTGGCGCGTACCTGTGAACGTCGTGGGTTCCATGACGATCTCGATGCGCGTGATGCTCGCCTTGTTCACGCCCGTGAACGCCGAGAGCGGAATCTGGGCCTCCACGAAACGGTTGTAGTAGGGCTGTGCGCCGTTGTAGTCCGGCAGGTAGGTGGTGCTGGGCGCGGCGCGGTCCCAGATCGTCACCAGCGAGGTGGCGTTGGTGGAATCCGTCAGGCGGACTCTCACCGTCACCCAGTCGTATCCTTCCGTCGAGGTCTGGCCCAGGCGGAAGATGACGCGGCGGCACGCGTTGACGTCCTGAGCCGTGAAGTTCGTCTGGTAGGTGCAGTTGGTGCCGCTGGGAATGGTCATGATGTTGTGGCGGATGCCCAGCGACGCCATGTTGCCGAGGCTGGAGAAGATTGAGGCCTCCGAGCGCGAACCGCCAGTGAAGCTGTTGGCGCCGCCGCGCAGGTTCGTGGCCGTGTTGGCGTCCTGGAAGTCATCAATCAGGATGCGTTCGGCCATGTTGCGCCAGCTGTTGATGCCGTAGTGGGCGCGGGTGGTATCCCCGTTGGTCCACATGTCGGCGAACAGCACGCCGTCGAGATAGCGGCCGTCGGCGTCGGAGTAGCGCTTGATGAACGCCGTCACCAGGTGCCACAGCCTCGCCTTCTGTTCCGGGGCCGTGATGTAGGGCGAGCCGTCATTGGCGTGGGCGTCGCCCGTCTGGTTGTGGTTGGCGCCAAAGACGGTGACCTGCGTGGCCGGGCCCACGCTGCGGTCGCCGTACTGGTCAGCAAACGGATACACCAGGTCGCCGTCACGCTCTGCCGCCAGAATCAGGGAAGGCAGGCGCGGCTGCAGCGTGGGAATGGCGCGGATGGCAAAGCTCCACGAAGTGGGGCTGCCGCCCGCGTCACTGCCGCTGAGGCCCGTGACGCCGGCGACGGTGTTGGTGTCATAGCGCAGGTCAAAGGGCATGAAGTAGATCATGCCGCGGGCCTTGTTGTTGAAGTTGCGGACGTGGCTGGCGTGCGTGGCGCCGCCGCCGCGTGAGTGGCCGCCGATGAACACCTTCTGCGGGTCAATCTTGCCCACGAAGGGTGCCGAGGAAGGCGCCGTCAGCGTGGCCGTGGAGGTATATCCGGCGAGCATGGTGCCGGAGATGGTGCCCGTCGCGGCCTGGTTGAGCAGCAGCATGAAGTCCTGGGTGGCCTCCTGGAAAGCGCCTCCGGACTGCATGCCCGCCGTGTAGTAGCCCGAATCGTAGGTGCTGTAGGGGGAGCGATAGGTGGAGGTGGCAGGCGTCGAACTGGGGGCATAGAAGCTGAAGGCATCCTCGACACTGACGGTGATGATGCCGTAGCTGGCCAGGTGCGCCCCGAGGTTGTTGTACTCGCGGAAATGGAAGCCGCGTCCGCGGTGCATCACGAACAGGGGCGCGGGAGTGGTGATGGTGGAGAGGTCGGGCGCCCAGATGCGCGCGGTGGTCTGGCGCGTGACGCCGTCGTAGGTGGAGGTCGTGCTGTAGAGGATGTCGAGGTAGGCCGTGGTCACCGGCGTGGCACCGGTGGAGGGCAGAATCGTGAAGTTCTGCACCGCAACGGTGCCCGCACTGCGGAAGTTGGGCGCGGTGGCCGGAATCTCGGATTCGTTGGCACTGAACACGTCGAGCAGGCAGCGCAGGGGTTGGGCCGTGGTGCCGCCGGTCTGGCGCGCGTAAACGGTGAACTGGTACGAGCCCGCGGTGCTGGGCACGCCATTGATGGTGCCGTTGGTGCCGTCGAGCGAAAGGCCGGGGGGCAGCGTGCCGGAGAGCACGCCAAAGGTGCCCGCCGTGCCCGTGGTGGTACCGGCAAGCGCGAAGGATCCCCAGGGCCGGTCCGCCGTGGGGTTGCCCACCAGGCTGTCCGAGTAGTTCGAACCCACCCGTACAGACTTCAGCACGACAAAGGGCCCGGGCTGGTCCACCAGTGTGTAGGAGATGACGTCAATGTCGATGGTCACCGTCGTGGGCGTGTGGGCCGGAGTCGCGAAGGTGCCTTCAAGCCGGTAGCCGCCCGCCGTGCCGATAGGCGAAGGGGTCACCTGGGCGGTTCCGCCTGAGAAAGCCGCGGTGCTGGACTGCACGACGGCCGCCGTGGTGCGGTTGACCACCTGCCAGCTCAGCGACGAAATCGCGCCCGTGAACAGGTTGTTGAGCGCGTCGCGCACCTGGAAGTTGAAGGGGCTCCAGGCGCTGTTGATGACGACGGCCGTGGCGCCCGTGGCCGACACCGAAAAGTTATAGAGGAACGTAATGGGGTTGGTCGTGACGCTGCTGGCCTCCGTCGAGCTGAGCGTGAAGGTGGCCGGCCCCGCGTTGTCGTAGCGCGCGCCGTTGATGGTCACCGTGCTGCCGGAGCTGGCGGCGCTGGTGGTGCCGCTGAGGGTGCCGCCGCCGGAAGCCACCGTGAGAGACACCGTGATGGCCGGCGTAATCGCCACAGGTGTGCCGCTGGGGCGCTGTTGATGGTGGCGCTTACCGAGAAGTTGCCATTGACCAGGGGCGAGGCCGAAACCGTGGGGTTGACCAGCACCAGCGAGTCAAACGTGATCGTGCCCGAGGTGACCGTGCTGAAACCCGGTGAAGAAGCCTGCAGCGAGATGGTCTCGTTCACGGAGTAGCTGAGGCCCGAGAACACCGCGGAACTGGAACCCGAAATGGTCTGCATCAGCGTGCCACTGAGGGTGCCGCTGCCCGTGCCGGGATTGCGCGCCACCGTGACATCGACCGGGTAGGACGGAACAACCGGGGCCAGCGTGCCGGGGTCCACCGTGCTGACGGCCACGGTGAACGTGCGCGGGCGGTATACGGTGCCTGACGGAATGGCCGTGAAGCGCAGATCCATCTGCGCGCCCACATTAAAGGAAGCCGATATGCCCGCGGCCGTGGCTTTGGGCCCGTTGACCTGCAGCGTGTACGAGCCAATCGTGTCCAGCACCACGTTGTTGAAGGTCAGCGTAGAGGTTCCGTTGCCGGCCGACACAAAGCTGCCAACAAGGTTGCCGGGGCCCGAGGCCTTCGTCAGCGTCAGTGTTTCGACGCCGGACACGCTCATGGGCGTGCTGGTGCCGGGCACAAGGAAGTTGACAGTCACGGCAAAGGCGCGGTTGACCTGAATGCCGTTGACGGGCAGGGCGACAACCTGGATGTCGTAGGGCTGCTGCACCACCCCGCCTCCGCCGCCGCCAAGGCCGGTGAAGACGCTGCCGCTGCCGCCGCCGCCGTCACAGGAGACGCCATAGACCGACACACCTGCCACCGCCGCCAGCAACATCAACGCGCTCAAAGCGCGGGAAACTGACCTGGAATTCATGGGGCTTCCTCAGGGATACTGGTGAGTTGTGTGAGCCAGACGCTAAGCGCCCAGCAGGTACCACGCGCCTTCAACGCGAACGAGCTGGATGAAGATCTCTCCCGCGTTGCCGCCCACGTTGAACGTGACCCGCGCCCGGTCACCCGCTTCGTCGAAGCGAGCCGGTTCCGCGCGGTGCGCCGCTTCCAGCTTGTCCCAGAGTTCCGGGTGCCAGAGGTACTGGCGCCAGCCCGCCTGGAGATCGTCCTGCGTCAGTTCGGTCCGGCCGGCCAGGCTTTCGAGCGTGCGGGCCAGCCAGGCTTTGTCGCCCCGCGCCCGCGCCGCGAAGATTCCCTCAATGAGGCCTTGCGGCGTGGCATTGGTCATGGGGAAAGTAGTGTCCTCGGCCTTGGGAGAGGGTTCGCCCAGAGGTTTGAGAACCTCGGGGGCCAAAGCCTCGTCCTTGGGCAAAGCCGACTTGTCCGGCAGCACCGGCAATCGGCTGCTGTGAACTACATCTTGATCGCCTGACGCCAAAACGCCCGCAACGCCGCCACAAAGGACGCACATCGCGGCCACTGAAAGGATCAGTGCCTTGCGCATAGTGTTCTCCGCGTTCGGCCAGCCCCCAAGCAAGTCAAACGCTCGCACGCCGAATTGTCTGATTTGGGCATTAAGTGTGGCTTCTTAATGCTCTAAGCGCAAGGTTTCATGCGACAGTTTTGCCAAGTCCAGCGCGGCCATGGGACGGCTTGTCCCGGAGATGCGTGGCGCCTGGGGTTGGGCGCCCCGGAACCTGCAAAGGCCCAGGGGCCGGGGCCTTGGAAATCAGGCTGCCTGACGCTCTGACTGGCGCGAATGCCTCCGGTTTATACTCTTGCCCGCCTTATGGCCGATCAACCCGCGCGCGTTCGCATTGCACCCTCCCCCACCGGTGACCCTCACGTAGGCACCGCCTACATGGCCCTTTTCAACAAGGCCCTGGCCGACAAGACCGACGGCCAGTTCCTTCTGCGCATCGAGGACACCGACCGCACCCGCTACGTCGCCGACAGCGAAAAGCAGATCTTTGAGGCCCTGCGCTGGCTGGGCCTGAACTACCACGAAGGCCCCGACGTCGGCGGGCCCGTGGGCCCCTACCGCCAGAGCGAGCGCCTGCCCCTGTACAAGGATGCGGCCGAACAACTCGTCGCGTCGGGCAAGGCCTACAAGTGCTTCTGCACCAACGAGCGCCTTGAGGCCCTGCGCAAGATCCAGCAGGCCGAGAAGTCCAAGCATCAGGGCTACGACGGGCTGTGCCGCTCTTTGTCGCCAGAAGAGGTGGCCCGCAACGAGCGTGAGGGCAAGCCCTATGTCATCCGCCTCAAGATGCCGCGCGAGGGCGACATCGTGGTCGCGGACAAGTTCCGCGGCAGCGTGAGCTTTCCTGCCAGCGACCAGCAGGATGCCGTGCTGCTCAAGTCTGACGGATTCCCCACCTACCACCTGGCCAACATCGTGGACGATCACGCCATGGGCATCACCCATGTGATCCGCGCCGAGGAATGGATCGCGTCTTTGCCCCTGCACCACGAGCTGTACAAGGCCTTTGGCTGGCAGGAGCCCGTTTTTGCCCACATGCCTCTGCTGCGCAACAAGGACAAGAGCAAGATTTCCAAGCGCAAGAACCCCACGAGCCTGCTCTGGTACCGCGACGCCGGTTTCATGCCTGAGGCCCTGGTGAATTTCCTCTCGCTCATGGGTTTTTCCATGCCCAATGACGTCGAGATCTTCAGCTACGACAGCTTCCTGTCCGAGTTCTCGCTCGACAAGGTCAACCTCGGGGGGCCCGTCTTTAACCTCGAGAAGCTGCTATGGCTCAACGGCGAGTATCTCCGGCGCCTGCCGCCCGAAGCCCTGGCTGAACGCATTTACAACCACGTCAAGCTGCTCATGGGACGCGAGCGCGAGTTCGCCGACGTGCCCGAGGAAGAGCAACCCAAGGACACCTTCCTCAAGGACTTCGAGCAGAAGCGCCGTCGCTGGAGCCGCCGCCTGGCCGAGCTGGCCCCCGTTCTCATGCGCGCCTACGAACACCAGCGCGGCATGTTCCTCAGTGTCATGCCCCTGGTGACGGAGCGCCTGCACACGCTGTGTGAGGCAGCGGATTACCTGCCCATGTTCTTCGTCAGCGATTTTGCCCTCAAGCCCGAGGACTTCGCCGGCAAGAAGACATCCCCGGCCGACGCCAAGAAGGCCCTGGTGGCCATGCGCGAGATTGTAAGCCGCCTCGACTTCGCCCACAGCGGCGCCAAGGAAACCCTCGACGCCGAGGGCCGCACCCGCGCCGAAGGCCTGGGGCTGAAGGTGGGAGATTTCTTTGCACCGGCCCGCGTGGCCATCACCGGCGCCAGGGTCAGCCCGCCATTGATCGAAAGCATGATTGTGCTGGGCCCCAGCGAAACCCTGCGCCGTCTGGACCGCGCGATTGCCCTGCTGCCCTGAACCATGCTCTCGCGCGCCGAAATCGAGGAACTGTTTCCCGCCACGCGCAAACTGGTTTACCTCGACACCGCCTACCGTGGCCCGCTGTGCAAGCCCGCTGGCGACGCCGCCGAGGCATACCTGCGCAGCATCAGCGCGCGCGGCTCACTTGAAATCCCGCGCTACATCGAACTGTTGAACAACTGCCGCAAGCGGCTGGCGACCGTGTTCAACGCCAGGCCCGAGGAGTTCGTCTTCTTAGCAAACGCCACGGACGCGTTTTCGCGCGTCACGCTCGGCATTGACTGGCGCGAGGGCGACGAAGTGGTTGCGCCGGAGAACGACTACCCCGGCGTGCTGCGCCCGCTGCTGGACCTCAGGCGGCGCGGCGTCAAGCTCGTGCTCGTGCCCGCGCGCGACGGCGCCGTGTTCGCCGAACAGCTGCTCGCTGCCTGCACGCCGCGCACGCGGC
>JAANMW010003965.1_pt1 | contig 10705 bp, 9 predicted proteins | sample 7279671 | NCBI WGS metagenome assembly JAANMW01 (sample SAMN14094541, study PRJNA606508) | bioreactor metagenome | isolation source: A lab-scale SPAN reactor treating ammonium-rich wastewater day 247 | place: Ireland: Galway | collected 2017-09-19
CGTCACGACCTCATGCCATAGCACGCCGGTCTTCATGACGTTGCGCTTTTCCATCGAGGTCAGCTTGTTGCGGCGCTTGCGCGCGAGATCGAAGGCAACGCGCGCGATGCGTTCGATCTCATAGGTATCGTAGACCTGCGTATCGACGGCGCGCTTCTGGCCGTTGCCGAGATCGGTAACGGTCTTCGGCTCTCCGAAATAGACGCCGCCGGTCAATTCGCGCACGATCATGATGTCGAGGCCCTCGACCACCTCGGGCTTCAGGCTGGAGGATTCCGCGAGCGCCGGATAGCAGATCGCCGGACGCAGGTTGGCGTAGAGCGCGAGATCCTTGCGCAGCCGCAACAGGCCCGCTTCCGGCCGCACCTCATAAGGCACGGAATCCCACTTCGGACCGCCGACCGCGCCGAACAACACCGCGTCGGCGGCGAGCGCCTTCGCCATGGTGGCGCCGGTGATGCTGACCTTGTCGGCATCATAGGATGCACCACCCACCAATCCTTCTTCGGTCTCGAATTTGGCGATGCCCTGCGCGTCCAGCCAGCCGACCAGCCGCTTCACCTCCGCCATCACCTCGGGACCGATGCCGTCACCGGGCAGGAGCAGCAGCTTGTAGGTCGCCATGATCAAATCCTCGGACAGTCATCATGACCGGGAAAGCGGGCATGTGTTGCCCGCCCGACGCCCGGCCTATCCCTGCCTGCAAGCGATGAAGGCGGGATGCCCGGCTTAAGGCCGATCATGACATTGCATGTTGCGCCGATTGCTAGGCCGGTGTGGCGCTGTTGGCAAGACTGCCATTGCGGCGGACTGTTTTACAGTCAGGCATCGTCACCACACGCACGCAACTTCGATGTGGCGCGGCGAGCGGCGCCGCCGCGGCCGAACGCTGACGGCCGGGCACGCCGTTGCGGTCCCTGACGGGTCTACTCGATAACGCCGCAGGCGATGCGGCCCCCGGCCTCACCGGTCGGATCGGTCTTGTAGTCGTCGGCAGCGGCGTGAATGACGATGGCCGCGCCATCCGGCTTCAGCACCGAATTCGGCTTGTCCTTGTCCAGCGTGATGGCGGTACTGACAACATCGAGCTTCAATTCGCCGGAAGCAGGCACGACGATGTTCGGCAGATCTCCCGCGTGAGAACCATCGGCCGCCATCATGCCGTGCTTCTTGTTGTCCGGATTGAAATGGCCTCCTGCCGATTTGAAAGGCGGTTCGCACTTTCCGGCCGCATGAATGTGGAAGGCGTGTTCGCCGGGAGGAAGACCTTTCAGAGCGGCCTTGAGCAGAACGCCGTCCTTGACCTGAATCAGCTCAACCTTCCCGACCTCCGCGCCTTCGGCGTTCTTCAGCAGAGCCTTGGCCGAATTGGCGGAGACCGCGGTCACGCTCAGGGCAAGGAGAGCCGTCGTCGCGAACAGGACACGAGCGATCATGGTAAACCTCCGCTGCGGAATCATGACTTGGAATAATGGCTTGGAAAAACGACGTTGTTGCCGCCCTTATAGCAGCAGCTCCTCCCAGCGGCCAGTCACATCATCGGCCACTGAGGGAATTGTCATTCCATCTTCATCGAACAGCCGTTTCTTTGCGCGGTTGCGCGAAACCTGATTCACAAAACGCGAGCCGGGCTCCCCGCGCGGCTGGCCGCATCGCTGCATTGCCTTGCAAGGGACAACCTTGTTAACCAGCCCCTGCGCGCTTGTTATCCAGCCCCTGCGCGGCCGCCCGCGATCACGCCGCAGATCCATCATCGCCAACGGAAACCGTCATGAACGCCAACCTGTTCTCGCGCCTGTTCGACGATCTCGACGATGCAAGCCTGCTCGCGATCGAAACGCAGGACGGGCGGCGCATCACCTATGGCGACCTGATCGCATTCTCAGGACGGCTGGCCAACGTCCTGGTGGCGCGCGGCGTCAGGCCCGGCGATCGCGTGGCGGTCCAGGCCGAGAAGTCGGTGCCCAATCTCGCGCTCTATCTCGCGACCGCGCGCGCCGGCGCGGTCTATCTGCCGCTCAACGACGCCTATACGCTCAACGAACTCGACTACTTCATCACCGACGCCGAGCCGTCGCTGGTAGTCTGCGACCCGTCGAAGTCGGAGGGCATCCAGGCGATCGCATCGAAAGTGAACGCTACGATCGAGACCTTGGACGCAAAGGGAAAGGGATCGCTGACCGGAGCCGCCACGACAGCAAAGCCTGATTTCATCACGGTTGCGCGCGCGGGCGACGACCTTGCCGCGATCCTCTACACGTCAGGCACGACCGGGCGATCCAAGGGCGCGATGCTGACTCACGACAATCTGACATCGAACGCCATGAGCCTCGTCGATGCCTGGCGTTTCACCCAAAAGGATGTGCTGATCCACGCGCTGCCGATCTATCACACTCACGGATTGTTCGTGGCAAGCAATGTCACGCTGCTTGCACGCGCCTCGATGATCTTCCTTCCGCGGTTTGATCCGGAAGTTGTCATCAGCATGATGGCGCGCGCCTCCGTGCTGATGGGCGTGCCGACCTTCTACACGCGCCTGCTGCAACATCCGGCGCTGACGAAAGAATCGACCGGACCCATGCGGCTGTTCATCTCCGGCTCCGCTCCGCTGCTCGCCGACACTCACCGCGAGTGGTCGACGCGTACAGGTCATGCCGTGCTCGAACGCTACGGCATGACGGAGACCGGCATGAACACGTCAAACCCCTATGACGGCGATCGCGTTCCCGGCGCCGTCGGCCCCGCGTTGCGTGGGGTCTCGGTCCGCGTTACCGATCGGGAAACCGGAAAGGAGCTGCCGCGCGAGAGCGTCGGCATGATCGAGGTCAGGGGCCCGAACGTGTTCAAGGGCTACTGGCGGATGCCCGAGAAGACCAAGACCGAATTTCGCGACGACGGCTTCTTCATAACGGGCGACATCGGCAGGATCGATCAGCGGGATTACGTGCACATCCTCGGCCGCGGCACGGACCTCGTGATAACAGGAGGCCTGAATGTCTATCCGAAGGAGATCGAAAGCGAAATCGATGCACTGGCGGGCGTGGTCGAGAGCGCCGTCATCGGCGTGCCTCACCCGGATTTCGGCGAGGGCGTGACGGCGGTCGTGGTCCGCAGCAAGGATGAAGACCTCACTGAAGAACAAATGCTGAAAACTCTGGAGGGGCGGTTGGCGAGATTCAAGATACCGAAGCGCGTTATCTTTGTCGATGAACTGCCTCGCAACGCCATGGGCAAGGTGCAGAAGAATATCTTGCGCCAGACCTATGCCGGCCTCTACGGGTCGAAGGTCCGTGGCAGCTTCCCGCCGCATGATGTTAAGAAACGGTGAAGGCGGTGTTCCCCAGCGGCTATCCGTCAACAGCGATATTGAACGTTGCACAGGCTGGCTCAACTCCATAAGTATATGGACAGAATTGCTTGTCGCGGATCCCCAACAGGGCTTGCGTCGCGTGCCCGCAACCAGCGAAGCCATGATGACCGTCAGGATCGAACGACCGCTTTCGCCGCACCTGCAGATTTACCGCTGGACCCTGACGATGACGCTGTCCATCGTCCATCGCGCGACCGGCGTGGCGCTCTATTTCGGAACCCTGTTGCTGGTGTGGTGGCTGATGGCCGTGTCATCCGGGCCGGGCGCATATGCCGCGGTCCAGTCCTTCACGTCGAGCTGGGCCGGACGGCTGATCGCGTTCGGGTACACATGGGCGCTGATGCATCACATGCTCGGCGGCGTTCGCCACCTTGTCTGGGATCTCGGCTACGGATTCCAGCCGACCGAGCGTGAGTGGCTGACCCGGGCGACGCTGATCGGCGGTATTTTGCTCACGGTGCTGCTCTGGATCGCCGCCTATGCGATCGGAGGCGGCGGACGATGAACGCAACGCCGCCATCCGGCGCGAAGTCCATGCGCACCCCGCTGGGGCGGGTACGCAACCATGGCTCGGCCCATTCCGGCACGACGGATTTCTGGCGTCAGAGACTCACCTCGGTCGCCATGATCCTGCTCATCTTACCGATGGTCGTGGTGATGATGATCCTGCTCGGCCGCAACCAGGCGGGCGCGGCGCAGATTCTCGGCTCGCCGCCGATCGCCATCATCATGCTGCTGTTCGTGGTCGCCAGCATCTGGCATATGAAGATCGGGATGCAGGTGATCATCGAGGACTACGTGCACGACGGAAAGCTGAAACTGGCGTCGATCATGGCGAACAACTTTTTCTCCGTGACCCTGGCGCTGACCGCCGCTTACGCCATCTTCAAATTGTCATCCGGAGTTTAGTTCATGGCCGGAAACGGCAACGCGGCGGCGGCCGTCAATGGCAAGGCCTATCCCATCGAAGACCATACTTATGACGTCGTCGTCGTCGGCGCCGGCGGAGCCGGACTGCGGGCCGTCGTGGGTTGCGGCCAGGCCGGCCTGCGCACCGCCTGCATCACCAAGGTTTTTCCCACCCGCTCACACACCGTGGCGGCGCAGGGCGGCATTTCCGCCTCGCTCGGCAACATGCACAAGGATGACTGGCGCTGGCATATGTACGATACCGTCAAGGGATCGGACTGGCTCGGCGATCAGGATTGCATCGAATACATGGTGCGTAACGCACCGGAGGCGGTCTACGAACTTGAGCACTGGGGCGTTCCGTTCTCCCGCACTGAAGACGGCAGAATCTACCAGCGCCCGTTCGGCGGCATGACGATCGATTACGGCAAGAGCCAGGCCCAACGCACCTGCGCCGCCGCCGACCGCACCGGTCACGCCATGCTGCACACGATGTACGGCCAGGCGCTACGCCGCGCCGCCGAATTCTTCATCGAGTTCTTCGCCATCGACCTGATCATGGACGATCAGGGCGCTTGCCGCGGCGTGATCGCGCTGAAGCTCGACGACGGCACGCTGCACCGCTTCCGCGCCCAGACCACCATTCTCGCAACCGGCGGCTATGGGCGCGTCTATGCCTCCTGCACCTCGGCGCATATCTGCACCGGAGACGGCGGCGGCATGGCGCTGCGCGCCGGTCTGCCGTTACAGGACATGGAGTTCGTCCAGTTCCACCCGACCGGCATCTATGGTTCGGGCTGCCTCGTCACGGAAGGCGCGCGCGGTGAAGGCGGCTACCTGGTCAACGCCGAGGGCGAGCGCTTCATGGAGCGCTACGCGCCGTCCGCCAAGGACCTCGCCTCGCGCGACGTCGTCTCGCGGGCGATGACGATCGAAATCCGCGAAGGTCGCGGCGTCGGCAAGAAGAAAGACCACATCTTCCTGCACCTCGACCATCTCGACCCGAAAGTGCTGCACGAACGGCTGCCGGGCATTTCGGAAACGGTGAAGATCTTCGCCGGCGTCGACGTTACCCGCGAGCCGATCCCGATCCTGCCGACAGCGCACTACAACATGGGCGGCATCCCCACCAACTTCCACGGTGAGGTGGTCACCAGGAAGGACGGCAACGACAACGCGGTCGTGCCGGGCCTGATGGCGGTCGGCGAAGCCGCCTGTGTCTCCGTGCACGGCGCCAACCGCCTTGGCTCCAACTCGCTGATCGATCTCGTGGTGTTCGGTCGCGCCGCCGCCCGGCGCTGCGCCGAAAAGCTTACCGCCAATGCCGAGCAGCCGGATCTTCCCGCGAACTCCAGCGACATGGCGCTCGGACGTCTCGACAAATTTCGTTACGCCGCCGGCGGCACGTCGACCGCCAGGCTGCGCGAAAACATGCAACGCGTGATGCAGGCCGACTGCGCCGTCTTCCGCACCCAGGATACCCTGGCTGAAGGCCAGAAACTGATTCACCAGGTCCACGAAGGAATTTCCGACATCGCCGTGTTCGATCGCTCGCTGGTATGGAACACGGACCTGATGGAAACGATGGAATATGACAATCTCATCTCCCAGGCGGTGGTGACGATGGATTGCGCCGCCAACCGCACAGAGAGCCGCGGCGCCCATGCGCGCGAGGACTATCCCCAACGCGACGATCAGAACTGGATGAAACACACGCTGGCGCGGCTCAGCGATCGCGGCGTCACCACGATCGACTACCGCCCGGTGCACGATTACACGATGACAAACGACGTTCAGTCCATCCCGCCGAAGGCGCGGGTGTATTGATCCGAAGCTAGAGCTTTCATCGCTTCTGACGGTATCCGAAGCCGTGCTCTATGATCTTGATTTAACGCGTTTCTTCGCGCGAAGCCGGTATCCACTTCGCTCGAAAACGCTATAGTAACGTCATGCGCGGCCATGACCCGCGCATCCGTCGCGAGCAGATGGATTGCCGGATGAAACCTGCGATGACGGACAGACAGCAAGGATGCACCGATGGTTAAATTCGCGCTTCCGAGAAAGTCAAAGGTGACCGAGGGCAAAACCTGGCCGAAGCCGGGAAGCGCGACCGAAACCCGCGAATTCAAGGTCTATCGCTGGAATCCGGACGACGACGAGAATCCAAGGGTCGATACTTTCCATGTCGATCTCAACGAGTGCGGCCCGAGGGTGCTCGACGGACTGATCTGGATCAAGGATCATATCGACCCGACGCTGACCTTCCGCCGCTCCTGCCGCGAGGGTGTATGCGGCTCCTGCGCCATGAACATCAACGGCCAGAATACGCTGGCCTGCACCAAGTCGCTGCACAACATTTCCGGCGACGCGGTGAAGGTCAATCCGCTGCCGCACCAGCCGGTCGTGAAAGACCTCGTTCCCGACCTGACAAATTTCTACGCGCAGTATGCCTCGATCGAACCGTGGCTGAAGACCACGACGCCGACTCCGCAGAAGGAATGGCGGCAGAGCCGCGAGGATCGCGAAAAGCTCGACGGCCTCTACGAATGTATCCTGTGCGCCTGCTGCTCGACGGCATGCCCGAGCTACTGGTGGAACAGCGATCGCTTCCTCGGCCCCGCCGCCCTGCTGCAAGCGGCGCGCTGGGTCACCGACTCACGCGACGAGGCCGCCGGCGAGCGTCTTGACTATCTCGAGGATCCGTTCCGGCTCTATCGCTGCCACACCATCCTTAATTGCACCAAGGCTTGTCCGAAAAGTTTAAATCCGGCGGAAGCCATCGCCACGCTGAAGTTGAAGCTGGTCGAGCGTCAGGTCTGATTCCCGTTCGATGACGATTCGCAACCGACGCGACGCTCCTGCGCGCGCGCAGTCGCCTGCGCGGATGTCGGCAGCCGAAGGCGCGTCGTCATGATCGCGAACAGCAACCTCGGGAACATCACAGCGCCGAAACTGTTATAGCGTTTCGAACGAAGCAGATGACCTGTTCGCGTGAGGAAAACGCGTTGGATCAGACTCGTCGCTTATCTTTTGTTTTGAGCATGATCTTTTCCGGAAACCGATTTCCACTTTGCGGGATCATGCTTCCAGCGTTTCAGGTCCGGAGCAAATCGTCCGAGATTGCCGGATAAGACCTGTCATTTGAAAAGCCGAATGGAGAGGCCTGATGGGGGATGAACCGACCGAAGTGCCGCCCGCGGAACCTGGCCGTCCGAAGGAGCCGCCTCGCGAAGACCCGCCCGGAAGGCCCCAGCCTGGGCCAGACATTCCGCCGCCAAGACACGAACCGGATGCGCCCGTCCCTCCGCAGGAATTACCCGGCCAGATGCCCGATGAGCTGCCGCCGCAGAATCCTCCGACACCCCCCGCGCAACCTCCCGCTACCATGCAGGTGCTCCCCCAGACATGATGCGAAGAGACGCGCGATCCATCCGGGTCGGTGCAATCCGGATCTGAGAATGACGGGCGACGAATGCGGCTTGGTTTGATCCACCGGCGCGAAAACGGATCACTGCCACACTACAGCCTTATCGCTATCGATTGATCGGTTCCCCGCTCACTGACGGCAGGCTGGGCCTGCTGCCAAAATCTCTGTTGGAAGAAATAGTCATGACGCATTTTCGCCTGCTCCTGCTCGCCACGTCGGCTCTCACTCTCTCGTCGCTGACGGTGACGCCCTCACAGGCGCAATCCGGGCCGGTCCAGTTCGCGCAGGCAACGCCTTCGGGAGAGAACGGCGACAAGGACAAGCGGAAGGGACCGCCGAAAGCCGCCCCCGGTGGTCCGGCAGCCACATCAAGCCCGCCCGCGGCACCGCCGCCTCATGCGCGACCCAGGGCGCCGGAGCCTCCAGCGGCCGCTCCACCGCGACCCGCCATACCCCCGGCGGCACCGCCGTCGCGGCCGACAACATTGCCGCAGCGGGCAACGCCTCCCGCGACTCCAGAGACGCCTCGAGCCGCGCCATCGCCTCAGCCAGCCACACCTCCGGCTGCTCCTAAGCCGCCCACGCCGTCAGCCGTCGCACCGCCCTCTCCACCGAAGGGTACGCCGCCGGCCGCCATGAATTCCGCTCCGGCGACGTCCGCTCCGATCGCGCCGCCACAAGCCACGCGACCCACGACACCACCTGCCGGTGCGGAGCCGAATGCAATGCGTCGCGACGAGCGAGGCCGTAGCAGATTCGAGCGCAACCGCGGTGAACCTGGTAGCCCCGGCGAGCGTCAGAAGGGCGCAGCGTCCGCGCCGACGACAGCCCCGGCGGCCGGATCGCCGTCTGAAGCTCCAAAATCCGCGCCGGACGCAGCCCCGGTATCGCCCCGCGCGGCACCGGCTACGCCGCCCGCGCCGGCGACCCCACCCGTGGCCGCTCCGGCCGCCCCTGCCGCCAGCCCCTCCCCCAACCCGAACGGGACCAAGGCCGGATCTGAGCCTCCAACCCCCGCCAACCAGACCGCAAGACCGCCTGGCGCGCCTCGTGCCCCCCAGGCGCCGCCGACTGTCACCGCTCCCCTGCCGCCGCCACCGCCGGTCGCCGACAAGGTCGTGGCGCCCGGCGCCGCCCCACAGGGACCCCGCCGCATCGAGGATTTCCGTTCCAGGCGGCAGGAGACGCAGCAGGGTGGCCGCACCATCATCACCGAACCGGGTCGCGTGATCGTGCGCGATCCGAGCGGACAATCGTTCATCCGGCACAACGAAAGTGATCGATTCCGTCGCGGGGCGCGGGATATCCGGCAGGAGCGCGTCGGTAACGACACCCGTAACATTGTGGTGCGGCAGGACGGCACGCAGATCATCACCGTCAACGATCGCGACGGACGGATGCTGCAACGAATCCGCCGTGACCCGCGCGGTCAGGAGATCGTTATCATCGACAACAGGCATCCCGGCCACGGCGGCCGGGGCGGTGCGCTCGCCGCAGGCGTCGCCGCCGGCATAGCGGCCGGCGCGATCGGCAGCTACTTCGTATCGCTGCCGCCGCCGCATATCGGGATTCCGCCCGATCGTTACATCGTCGAAGCGGAAGGCGCGCCGCCCGAGGTGATCTACGACACCCTGATGGCGCCGCCGGTGGAGTCGATCCAGCGTCCTTATACGCTCGACGAAGTTCGTTACAGCCCAATGGTGCGCGCGCGGATGCCGAGCATCGATCTCGACACCATCAATTTCGAGACTGGATCGTGGGATATCTCGGACGATCAGGCCGCGAAACTGCAGGTGATCGCCGACGGCATCAACCGTGTGGTCTCGCGCAATCCAGGCGAGGTGTTCCTGATTGAAGGCCACACCGACGCTGTTGGCAACGACGTCGACAACCTGTCGCTGTCGGATCGCCGGGCGCAATCGGCCGCGGAGCTGCTGACGCAGCAATTCCAGGTGCCGCCGGAGAATCTTGTGACGCAAGGCTATGGCGAGCAGAACCTGAAGGTCCAGACCGACGGTCCCTCGCGGGAAAACCGGCGGGTCACGGTCCGTCGTATCACGCCGCTCCTGAACGGCGGGCAGGCCGCCGGGTATCAGCAGCCGCCCAACTGATCGAGAGCAGAAGCAAAACGAAACGGCCGGGAGTGATCCCGGCCGTTTTTGTCCTTGTTGGAGCCAGTTGCCGCTGTCGTCCTACGCGGACTCGCGATGCGCCTATAGCCCCAGTTTCTTTTTGCGCTGGCCGAGTGTGCGCAACCGCAGCGCATTGAGCTTGACGAAGCCCCGATACAGCGTTTCATCGGTGAACAGCGCCACCGCATCCACCCCATTTTTGACCATCTTGACAGCAGATGCTACGGGATCATACCCCCCGGATAAACGGTCACTCTCCGGCGCATACCGGATTTGACCGATTAGCATCACTGGAGCATCCTGCATCACCGTGCTTAAAACAGGCTGTGGACGTTTTTGCATACTCGCCAGCGCCCGTACCGCCTCAATTGGCGTTTTGGCTTTGCGTTCCTGCAAATACTGGCGTTTAGCAGCCAGAATGACATCCAGTTGTGGGGTTAATTCTTTAGTCGCCATAATTGGGCGGCAACTCCTCAGTTTTGGGACACAATTCGCCCCCGGAAATTTCAGTTCCTTTATATTCTAAATGCTTTTCTGCTTTTTGTGGCAACTTCGGTCAAAAAATTCATTTCCTTTTCCTAATCCTCAAACCTTACCCAAGCCCAAACTGATCCGTCTTCAAGGGTATATGACTTCATAAATCAGTCATGGATGACTCTCATTTACTCGCTTAGGAAACCTTCACTAAAATTTCGTGACACCCCAACGAAATCCTAACTCTACTACGCGAATATAATGTTAATATAAAACTACGTGTCAGGATATAGTTGAGGAATACAGCATGAAGCGGGTGTTACTGATCGAAGATGATGCTCAGTTGTGCGAATTGATCGCTGAAACACTGACCTTTGAAGGCTTCGATCCTGT
>JAANMW010003967.1_pt1 | contig 10705 bp, 8 predicted proteins | sample 7279671 | NCBI WGS metagenome assembly JAANMW01 (sample SAMN14094541, study PRJNA606508) | bioreactor metagenome | isolation source: A lab-scale SPAN reactor treating ammonium-rich wastewater day 247 | place: Ireland: Galway | collected 2017-09-19
GCCCCTCTCCCTCGCTCGCCCGCGGGAGTAGGGAAGAACGGTGCCGGACCGGTTCCTGGGGGGACGCGTTTCATCGCGTCCCTGGCCCTGGGGTTGTCGCCGGACCCGATCCCGACGAGTCGGGCGGTCCCGCCAGGGGCGCCGGTTGCGGGGGGCGGGCAGGCTGGGTTAGAATGGCCTCATCCCGGACGGAAGCGAGGTGGCGATGCGGTTTTGGACAACAGCGATTGTGGCGGCATGGATGGCGGGAGCGGCCTGGGCGGCGGGGCCGGACCCGGCCCGGGGCGACGCGGCCCTGCCCGAGCGGCTGCCCCCCCGGCCGACCGGGGCCAACGTGCTGGTCGTCTACCAGAGCGACGACCTGGACCGCGACAAGAACGGGACCGGCGAGAGCGAGGAGTCGGCCCGCTACTACGCCGAGCGGCGAGGCGTGCCGGCGGAGAACCTGCTGGGCCTGTCGCTGAACGACGAGAAGGGCCTGAAGCGGAACTGGGACTACAGGGACTTCTATGAGCGGATACTGACCCCGATCGCCGGCAAGCTGGAGGGCAAGGCGGCCGACGGCAAGCCGTTCAAGCTGCGGATCGCCTACATCCTGACGCTGCCGAACGTGCCGGACCGCATGGACACGCACCACGCGGGCGACCCGAAGTCCCGCGACTTTTTCGCCAAGACCACCCGCCGCAGCGTCGATCAGTATCTGATCTCGATCGAGCAGAACCTGGCAGCCGGGGTGGACGAGGCGACCGGGGCGCCGGGCAAGGGGGCGGCCGGTCCCCTGGGGGCGACCCGCCCGGAGGTGTCGCTGCCGCTGTTCGGCCGGTTCGCCAGGCTGGACCGGGCGCGGTCGTTCCTTCAGCTTCGCGGGCAGCACCCGGAGACGTTCAACTTTTACCTGGTGACGCGGCTGGGGGTGGACGAGCGGTCGGCGCGGGACATGCTGGACGGGGCGCTCTACGCGGAGCGTTACCTGCGGCTGCCGGAGGCGGGGGAAAAGCCAGCCTGGCTGCCGCACATCTGGCTGGACCAGAAATACGGGTTCGCCGCCGACCAGGTGGCGGCGATGAGCCGGACCATGCTGGTGGTGCACGGGGCGGGGGGCTCGCCATTCGCGGCCGGGAAGGGATTGGGCCGGGTCTGGCCGCTGGTGATCGACAATCAGCTCGCCGAGATCGGAATGGCGTCCGACGGCGCCCAGCACCGCCCGACGGCGACGGCGACGATCGCCGAGGGGGGCGTTGACGCCAAGGGGGTGACTCTGGCGGCGAATCCGAAGGCCCCGGCCGGGCGGGACGTGCCGGCGGTGCTGTATTTCGCCCCGGGGCGCGTGGTGAGCAACGGCCGGGCGCAGGCGCGCATTGTGGGCGCCGACGTGGGCAAGAACCGACTGCTGCTGGACTCGACGGCGGGTTTTGAGGCGGGGCAGCGGATTTCGACGGTCTGGGGCGGGGCATACCCCGCGGACGACTGCTTTATCTTCTACGGGTTCTACGGCCTGGGGCAATACGAGGACGTTTTCCGTTTTCCGCCGGGCGCGATGGGCATTCACGTGGACAGCTCGTGCATGAACTGGGCCCGCGGGGCGATTGGACGTGGAATAGCGGGAACGTTCGGCGTAACGGTCGAACCGCTGTCGGCGGGGATTCCCTACGGCGATCTGCTGCTTTTGGCGCTGGGGGCGGGTTATCCGTGGGCGGACGCGGTTTATGGCAGCCTTTTGTTGGGGCAGCGCTGGGCGGGGGTGACGTTTGGCGACCCGATCTACGCGCCGTTCCAGTCGCAGCAACTCGTCGACCGCACGCCGCCGGTGCTGAAACCGATCACCATCATTCGGGCCAGCGGCACGGACATCATCATCCGCGCCGAATTGGCGTCGGGCAGCGCCGACGAGGCGGCAGACGTCGCATTATTCAAGCTGGAATACGGGGCCACGACGGATTACGGGCAAACGATCGATTTTTACGACTGGCCGCAGCCGGAGAAGAGCAAAGGCGTCGCGGGGCGGCGATTCGGGTATTCGCGGCGGATTGTGAAGCGTTTGACGGGCCTGGAGAAGGGGCAGACATACCATTACCGCGTCACGGCGCGGGACCCGGCCGGTTTGGAGACGCGCAGCGAGGACGGCACGTTTCGGCCTTAAGCAGCGTGCGGGCGGGCGAGGCGCGGTCCGTCGGACCGGGCGGCTTTGGAGCGAGGCGACGATGGGCCGCGGCATCAGGCAGATCGGCCGGGCAGGCGGGGCGCTGGCGGGGCTGGCCGCCCTGGCAGCGCTGGTCTGGCCCGTCGGCGGGGCGCCCCCGACCGTCCAGATGAGGCAGCACGAGTCTCCCTACTACATCATCCACAGCGATCTGCCGCCCGACCAGGTCCGCGAGGCCTCGGCCCGCATGACCGCGATGGCCGAGGAATACTACGAGCGGACCAAGGGTTTCACCGGCGTCATCCGCCGCAAGATGCCCGTCTACCTGTTCAGCCGGGAGAAAGACTACCTCGATGCCGGCGGGCTGAAGGCCAGCGCGGGCGTGTTCACCGGCCGAAAGCTGATGGCCCTATGCGACGAGCAGACCCGCGGCTACCTGTGGGTGACGCTCCAGCACGAGGGCTTCCACCAGTTCACCGACGCGGTGATCGGCGGGCGAATGCCGGTGTGGGCCGACGAGGGACTGGCCGAGTACTTCGGGGCGGCCGTCTTCACCGGCGACGGCTTCATCAGCGGCGTGGTCCCGCCCGAACAGGCGGCCGCGGTCCAGGACATGATCCGAACCCGGCGAATCAAGCCCTTCGAGTCGATCATGCAACTGGACGCCGCCGAGTGGAACCGCCAGATGGCCGACGACACCGCCAATTACATCCAGGTCTGGTCGATGGTCCATTTCCTGGCCCACGCCGACGAGGGCAAATACCGGCAGGCCTTCGAGGCCTTCCTCAAGGCCGTCGGGCGGAACCGCGATTGGAAGGACGCATGGAAGCGGATCTTCGGCACCGACGTCGCCGCCTTTCAGAAGCGGTGGGCCGACTGGTGGCTCGCCCAGCCGGCCAACCCCACCGCCGCCCTCTACGCCAAGGCCGCCGTCGCCACGATGACCGGCTACCTGGCCAGGGCGAGCAGCCAGGGGCAGCGGTTCGAATCGGCTGACAGGTTCTTCCATGCGGCCGAGGGCAAGACCCTCAAGTCCGCGCCGGCCGATTGGCTGCCCCCCTCGCTGCTGGCCGAGAGCCTTCCCAAGGCGAAGCGGCTTGGCCACTGGGACCTGCTGAACGAGCCCGGCAAGCCGCTCCGGCTCCGCTGCCGGGCCGCCGACGGCACGACCTATCTGGGCCAGTTCACGCTGAAAAACGGGCAGGTCGAGAAGGTCACGGTCTCCGTCCAGGCCGCCACGTCGCAGCCGGACGAGCCGGGGCTGGGCCTGCTGAAACCGGGCGGCCGCAGATCGTAGCCGACAGGCGATCGCCGGCGGGTCAGCAACATGCGCTTGCACGGCCTGCCGCCGGGGGTCAACTCAGGCTGAAGCGGGCGCCCGGTTCGGGATAGGCGACGTCGGCGAAGCCCAGGTCGCGGCAGCGTCGGACGAAGGGGTCGGCCTGGCCCGGTTCGCTGTGCACCACGAACAGACGCTTCAGGCGGTCCTTCAGCGGCAGCAGCCAGGCCTCCAGCTCAGCCGAGTCGGCGTGCGAACTGAGCCCGTTCAGTTTGACCACTTCGGCCTCCAGCGGATACATCTTCCCGAATATCTTTATCTCGGGGACGTGGTCGATCAGCCGCCGGCCCAGCGTGTTGGCAGCCATGAAGCCCACGATCGCGATGGTGTTCTTCGGGTCTGGGGCGGCGTGCTTGAGGTGGTGAAGGATGCGCCCAGCCTCGCACATCCCGCTGGCCGAGATGATCACGCACGGCTCGGTCCGGCCGTTCAGCGCCTTGGAATCCGCCACGGCGGTCACGTAGTGGCAGCGGGGGCAGTCGAACAGGCTGCCCGGTTGGGAGTTCATCGCCCTGGCCTCGCGGTCGAATATCTCCGGGTGCAGCTTGAAGACTTCGGTGGCATTGACGGCCAGCGGCGAATCGACGAAGACGTCGACCTGTGGGGCAAGCTTCTCGACGAACACCTGGCGCAGGTAGTAGACCAGGGCCTGCGTCCTGCCGACCGAGAAGGCGGGAATCACCACGCGCCCGCCGCGCCGGACGGTTCGGCTGATCACGTCGGCCAGGCGGGTCTTGATGTCCTCGGAGCTTTCATGCCGGCGGTTGCCGTAGGTGGCCTCGACGACCAGGTAGTCGCAGTCGGGCAGCGGGGCCGGGTCGCGAAGGATGGGCAGGTTCCGCCGCCCCAGGTCGCCGCTGTAGCACAGCCGCACCGGCGCGTCGCCGTTGTCGGGCCCGGCGGTCAGGGCGATGCAGGCCGACCCGAGGATGTGGCCCGCCTCGTGGAACCGGCACGTCAGGCGCGGCAGAACCATAAACGGGTGATCGTAGTGGATGGAGACGAACTGGCCCAGAGCGGCGGCCGCGTCCTGGCGGGTGTAATAGGGCTCGATCGGCTCGTCGGGGTGCTTGCGGTTCCAGTAGGCGGCGTCTTCCTCGTGAATGTGGGCGGAGTCCTGGAGCATGATGGCGGACAGGTCGCGGGTGGCCGGGGTGCAGTAGATCGGCCCGGCGAAGCCGCGCTTGACCAGGTAGGGCAGGTTGCCGCTGTGGTCGATGTGGGCGTGGCTGAGCACCACGGCCGCCAGGTCGCGCGGGGGGACGGGGAAGTGGCGGTTGGCCCGCTCGGCCTCGCGGCGGTGGCCCTGGTAGAGCCCGCAGTCCAGGGCGATCCATCGCTCCCCGTGGCGGACCAGGTGCATCGAGCCGGTCACCTGCCGGGCCGCCCCGTGAAACAGCAGCTCCAGTCCGTCCTCATCCATGCCGAGAAGGTGTTTGAAGAATTCCATTAGACTCCCCAAAGTCAGGCGATCACATGGGCAAGATCACTCGTCGGTTTCCCGGTGCCGGGCTTGGCCAGGGGGCCTTTGGGAACGTCGTCGCTGCGGGTCAGGCGGGACCGAGTGAGAAATGATCTTCAGGCCTGGGACGCCAGCATAGTGACTCGCGTTGTGTGTCAGAAGTGCCAGGTCGTGCCGAAGGGCGGCGGCCGCGATCCATGCATCTCCACAGCTCACTTGGCGTCCCGCACGCCGGCAGTGCGCAGTCACTTCGGCCCATCGATCCGCCATGCGGGAATCGTATGGGAGGACGACGTATTTGCCGAGAACTTTATCGAGCCGCTCCCGCCGCCTCCTGCCCCAGTTGCGGAGGATCGCCCATGCCCTCAATTCCGCGACCGACTGGAAAGACAGACATGGCTGACGGCCAACCACGTCGGGGGCATAGAGGGGACCGCGCGAGTCGGCCTTGAAGAGGAAGGAGAAGACGTCGGTGTCGAGCAGGACCGCCTGCATCAGCGACGGCCCCTCCGGATGGAGCGGAGAAACTCGTCGATGGAGTCGTCGGCCGGCCAGTCGCCAGCGAGGTCCCCGGGATCGACCCCGGCCCTCACTCCCTGTTCGCGTGCCAGTTCCGCGACGCTCCGGTCTGACCAGAACTCGGAGTCGACGCGCTCGACTTCGATGCGCACCGGGGTGCCGTCGGGCAGGTCAACCGCCTCGTCGATTACCGCCACTCCGTTTCGAATGTGCCCTCGAAACGCCATGCCAAACGACTCCGCTGTTCGCACAGGGCTTCCGCATATCCATTCTAACACGTTCGCCCAGGACAGCTACGGTTTGCTTCGTCATGTCCAGGTCCGCTCATTCCAGCACAAAGTAGCCGTGTCCGACCAGGTCGAAGACCTTCTCCTCGCGGATGGACAGGCCGGCGCGGGCGAAAATCTGCCGCCAGCGGTCGGCCGTCTCGATCCGCTGGTTGGTGAGCTGGTGGAACAGGTGGTGCTCCAGAAACGCGGTCGGACGCTTCCGCAGCGACTCGTGGCTCTGCTTGCAGAACTCCCCGACGACCAGCAGCGCGTCGGGAAAGGCGGCCCGCAGACCGGCCAGCAGGTCGACGATCGGCTGCTCGCTCGTCCAGAGATACTCATGAAACGTGTCGCAGGCGGTCAGGCAGTCGATGCGGGGACTGTCCCCTTTTCCCGCGGCCGTTTGTGAAAAAAGGGGACTGTCCCCCTTCTCCCGCGGTCCGGTCAGGTCGAACATGTCGGCCACGGTCGCGGTCAGCCGCCCGGTCAGCCCCGCGGCGGCGACCTGCTCAGTGGCCAGTTCCACCGTCGAGGCGTCCAGGTCGATGCCGACGCCGCGCAGGTCGGGCGCCTGGCGGGCCAGCTCGATCAGAAACGCCCCGTCTCCGCAGCCGAGGTCCAGGACGCAGCGGCGCCCATGGCGGCGGACCATGTCCATCATCACCGGATAGGGCAGTTGCCGGCACAGCCGCCCGCTGCCCAGCCCGACCCACCGCGTCCGCCGCACCACGTCGCGCCCGTAGACCTTTGTGCCGCGAAGCATCGCCTCCAGCTCGACGAACGCCGGCTCGTAGGCGTAAAGCAGTTCGAACAGCCCGCGCGGCTCGGCCAGAAGGTCGGCGCCGCGCCGCGTCATCCGGACCCGCCCGGCGTCGTGGTCGTAGTCCAGGATCCGCACCCCGTCCAGGTATGAGCAGACCGATTCGAGCACGTGCAGGTCCAGTCCCTTTCGGCCGGCATAGTCCTCCAGGTCCAGCCCGTCGCTGCCCCGGCCGTCGCCGGCGCCCACCAGGTCGTCCCAGAACCCCACGTTCAGCAGGGTCCACATGCAGGTCGTCGCGGCGTAGCCGCGGATCAGCGGCAGGGCCCGCTCGTGCCGCTTCTTCATCCGGGCCGCGCGGCGAAGGCCCAGCAGCCGGATCAACTGGAACACCTGGTTTAGAGCCATGGCGTTTCGGGTCCCTGAGAAAGCGTGTTCTCCCCGCCCGGACCGGGCCATCACCCGGGCCGCTCGGCGGGCTGGCGCTGGGCCGGCTGCGGGCGATCGAAGCCCGCGTCGGCGTCCACCTCGGTGTAGAGGAACTGATGCTTGTACTGCTCGCGTCGGCCGTGCCGCTCGCGGAGCTGCCGTTCCTGCAACCGGGCGAAGAAGCCCGGCGCGACGTCGGCCAGGCCGATCGGTCCCAGCCGGCCGCTGTGCCGCTTCTGCTCGTACTCGACGTTGGCGGCCGACAGTTCGCGGTCGAGGGAATCGGCCAGCTCGCGGCGCCGCGCCGCCGGGCAGCGCCCGGACTCGACGTTCAGGACGTAGCGCGGGGGGTCGCCCCAGCGCGGGCAGAGCACGAAGTCGCCCAGGTCCAGCCGCAGGGCCGCGGTCGTCCGGGCCGCCGCCGTCACCGCCTGGTGCTCGGTCAGCTTCTCCCCGGTGATCGAGCTGACGTGCCTGCCCTTGTTCAGGAAGCTGATCACCGGTGCCCGTCCGACGAAGCCCTCGCAGCGGACCACGTCGCCGATGTGGTAGCGGAACAGCCCGCCGGGCGTCGTCAGCAGCACGTAGTAGTCCTGCCCCTCGACCAATTCGTGGCAGCGGAGCACGTCCGGGGCGGGCGAGCCGATCTGGTCGGGCGGGATGAACTCGTAGAAGCTGCCGTAGATCTCCAGCACGCCGGCCGGGGTGCCGTCCGAAAGCGGCACGCTGATCCGCCCCTCGCTGGCGACCAGCCCCAGGTCGCGGATGGGGGCGTCGCCGAAATACTCGGGGAACTGCCGCAGGTACAGCCCCACCGTCCCGCCGGTCCAGTTGGTCATCACGCCCAGCCGCCAGTAGTGCTTCGGCAGCAGGCGTCCGTGCGAAGCGGCCAGCGAGTCGAGCCGCTGTGCGGAGGCGGGATCGGGCTTGAGCAGCGGGCGCAACTGCTCGCGGATGCCCGCGGGCACGTCCAGGTCCGCGAGCAGCGTGCCGTCGCGGATGTCGCGTATCAGCGGCTCGGCCTCCTGCTCGGCCGTCTGCGCCAGACGCAGCGGCGTGGACGGGTTGGCCGTCGCGATCATCGCCACGTCCTGGGGGACGGCCAGCCGCATGATCGTGTAGTACTTGGCGCGGGGATCCTTGATGTATCCGACGCAGGCGGGGACGGCGTAGAACTTCTGGACGATCCGCTTCTGGGTGGCGAAGATGAACCCGCTGATCGCCCCGCAGGGGGTGCCGTCGGCGGTGCGCTCCTCGTCCATCGGGGAGGCGACCTGGAGGATGGTGCGCAGCCAGGCGTCAGGGTGATCGTCGTAGTTGGCGATGCCCCAGGCGTTCCAGGCGCGACGGTAGGCGGCCAGGTAGCGGTCGGTGACGGGCAGGTACTTGACCGCCCCGGTCGTGCCGCTGGTCATCGCCAGCATGCGGACGCGGGTGCCGGGGTTGAACAGCCCGGTCACGTCGCCGCCGCGGACCGGCTCGATGTAGGGGGCGAGCTGGTCGTAGTCCAGCACCGGCACGCGGGCGGCGAAGTCGGCGTAGGCGCGCACCTGGCCCAGCCCGTAATCCAGGCCGAAGCGGCTGTCCGCGGAGCCGGCCAGAAGCTCGGCCAGCACGCGGTCCTGGACGGTCGCCGCGTCGGGCAGGCCGCGATGGAACGCCGCCAGGTTGCGGTGCGCCTGCCAGCGCGCCAACGATGCGGCGGCCCGGATGAGCGGGTGCGGTTTCATCGTCAGAACAGTAGGCCAAAGCCGGGCCGCTTGCAAGCGGCCCCGCCCGGCCCGCGGGGGCGGGTCTGGCGCGGTCTGGGGCTCACGCCACTTCGGCGACGGCGGGGGTCAGGGCGTCCAGGTGGGTCATGTCGCCCTCGATGCCGGTGAGGAAGCGCTCGAAGAACGCCACGGTGCGGGCGCGGTAGGCGTCCGGGGCCAGAACGACGCTCTGGTTGTGCTTGGCCGACGGGACGATCCACAGGAACTTCGGCTGCGGCGCCAGGGCGTAGAGGTAGCGGGTCTGATCGCAGCGGATGTAGCTGTCGCGCTCGCCGTGGATGAAGAACACCGGCCGCGGCGTCATCCGGGCGATCGCCTTGCGGACCGAGGGGAAGCCGCAGTTGAACCGCCGCGGGGCGAACAGGAACAGCAGCCAGCGGAGGAAGCGCCAGAAGGCCGGGGGGTGGTTCTCGTAGATGAACTTGACCTTGGCGAAGATGTAGGCCCAGCGCTTCATCAGGCTTTCCAGCGTCACGTCGGTGCTGAACGCGCCGTCGGCGACGATGCAGCGGACGGCCTCGTTACCGGCCATGGCGATGAAGGCGGCGCCGGCGCCTCGGCTGATGCCGAAGATGCCGATCTGCCGCGGCAGCCCCTCGCTGTCCAGGTGGCTCTCGACGAACGCGCAGGCCCCGATGACGTCGGACACCTCGCGGTCGCTGGGCCACTGCCGGGGGGAGTAGTCGGGGATGTTGCTGGACCGCCCGTGCCCGCGGAAATCGAAGGCGAACACGTCGAAGCCCGCCTCCAGCAGCGGGCGGCAGTAGCGGGCGCAACTGTACATGTCGCTGGCGAACTCGTGGCAGAAAATGATCATGCCCTTGCGCGGGCGGTCCCGGTTGCCGTAGAGGAACATCCCGTGCAGGCTGACCCCGTCGGCCGACCGGAACTGCACGTGCTCGCCCTCGAGGCGCTGGAAGTCCAGCGGGCCCATCGACAGCGGGGGCGGGGTGTCGGCCAGGATGTTCAGCATGATGCGGACGTAGCGGGTCAGGATGGCCGCGGCCAGCCCGACGACGATCAGCACCGTCGTCGCCATCGACAGCAGCGCCCAGCGCCAACTGAGGAACTGCCACAGGCCTTCCAACAGGATTGCGTGGGTCGGTTCGATCATGGCATGGGCCAACCGCTCAGCCGATCTTTCGCACGATCACCGTGTCGTTCTGCCCGCCGAACCCGAAGGAGTTGTTCACCACGATGCGGACGTTCGCCCGGCGGGGCTTTGCGGGCACGTAGTCCAGGTCGCAGGCAGGGTCGGGCGTGGTCAGGTTCAGCGTCGGGGGGATGACCCCGTCGCGGATCGCCAGCACGCAGCAGATCAGCTCGGTGGCGCCGGCCGCCGCGATCAGATGCCCCAGCATCGATTTGGGCGAGGAGACGGGGATCTTCGGGGCCAGTTCGCCGAAGACGGCCTTGATGGCCCGCGTCTCGATCGTGTCGTTTTCCTTGGTGCTGGTGCCGTGGGCGCAGATGTAATCCACCTCCGACTTGTCGATGCCGGCGTCGCGGATGGCCTGCTCCATGCAGGCGATGCCCCCGCGCCCGTCGGGGTGGATGTCGGTGATGCGGAAGCTGTCGGCGCTGCTGCCGTAACCGACGATTTCGGCCAGCATCGGCGCCCCGCGGGCCCGGGCGTGCTCCAGCTCCTCCAGCACCAGGATGCTGCCGCCCTCGCCCAGCACGAACCCGTCGCGGGTCAGGTCGAACGGGCGCGACGCCGTGCACGGCGAGTCGTTCCGCTGGCTCAGCGCGGTCAGCCGGTTGAACCCGGTCACCCCGAACGGGTGAATCATCGAGTGGCAGCCCCCGGAGATCATCACGTCCGCGTCGCCGCGGCGGATGGCGGCGGTGGCCTCCCCCGTCGCCTGCGTGCTGGCCGCGCACGCCGTCAGGCAGTTGAAGTTCGGTCCGCGGGCGTTGAAGCGGATGGCCAGGTGCGCCGCCGGCATGTTGGGGTCCTGCTCCAGCTCGCGCATCGCCTCCATCCGCTGAAAGGCCAGCTCGGCCCAGCGGAC
>JAANMW010003968.1_pt1 | contig 10700 bp, 9 predicted proteins | sample 7279671 | NCBI WGS metagenome assembly JAANMW01 (sample SAMN14094541, study PRJNA606508) | bioreactor metagenome | isolation source: A lab-scale SPAN reactor treating ammonium-rich wastewater day 247 | place: Ireland: Galway | collected 2017-09-19
CCGGTGCGACGAAACGGCGTCGGCCTGAAGGCCGACCTACCGGGAGGGTGGTGGGTCGGGCTTCAGTAACCGACGCATCCCCCGTAGGTCGGGCTTCAGCCCGACGGGTTGCAGCATTCAGCCCCGCGCAAGTCCTTCAAAGCCCTTCCGCGCACATCGCCACGCCGACCGGACCATAACCCTCCGGTATCCACCCCGCCGCCATCATCGTCGAGCGCACTGCGAGACTCGTCGTGTAGCGGTGGTTGGTCGGGAGCACGCCGTTCCACAGCCGGTAGACCGGAACCGTGCTGCCCGGGCAGGCGCCGGTCGCCATGTCCGGCAGGTCGATCTGGAACATGTTGTCGCTCTCGATCACCCACTCGGGCCCGAACAGATGGTCGACCAGCCAGCACTCGTACGCGTTGGCCGAGAAAAAGTGCGTCGTGACCCCGCCCACCGGCCACTTGAAGTAGCGGCACACCGGGTTCATCGTCGCGCCGGCGCTGCTGCCGGTCGCGTAGGCCTTGAAGCTCTCGCCGGTGCGCGTCCAGCCGGGGAAGTAGCCGCTGTCGAGTCCTGCGATCTCCGGCGGGTCGGCCGACATGACGTAGTGGCCGAGTCCCGCATGGTAGAACTCGATCACGTCGACCAGCCCCACCGGAGGCGGGAACGGCACGAAATCGATCGATCCGGCGACGATCTTGCGGTCGGGCGCTGCGCCCGGCTTGCGCTCGTAGGCGTAGTAGTAGCCCAACGGGGCGAGAGGGTCGACGAGGTAGAGCGGCTGCGACGAAACGGCGCCGTCGAGCCGGAACTTCACCGACAGCCAGAGCCGGCGCTCGCCGCCGGTCCCTTCCATCGCCGTGAACTCGAAGAAATAGACGAATCCGCCGGTGATGCCTACGCCTCCGTTGACCGGGACCGAGTTGCCCGGCAGGTAGGTGAACGGCTGGTAACCGCTCCCGCCCTGGACCCGGATGTTCCAGGTCGTGACCTGGTTGGTCGTGTCGTCGTATCCGAAGCTGCCCACCGCGGTGCGGCCGTCGCTGAACACGACGTCCTGCAGCAGCCAGTACCGCGTCGCGGCGCCCGAAGGCACCGACAGCGCGAGCAGGAACGCGAGGAGCACGAATCGCATCGTCCGGACCATGGACCCTCCCTGTCGTCGAAGCGCGCCGCGCGCCCGTTTCGCGGAGCGCAGCCGCTCGCCCAATGTCCCCCGCTCCATCGCACGGCGCAACGGAAAAATCGCCGAACCGTCCGCGCCGTCGTTGAGCCAGGTTAAGCGCGCGAAATGCAGCCTCCGACGATCCGGCCTATCATGGGCGTTTTTCCCTCGCGGAGACCCCCATGAGCCAGCGCAGCGTCGTCATCCTCTCCGGCGTCCGGACCGCCATCGGCGACTACGGCGGCAGCCTCAAGGACATCGCCCCCGCCGAACTCGGCGCGAAGGTCGTGAAGGAGGCGATCGCCCGCGCGAAGGTCGACCCCAACGAGATCGGCCAGTGCGTGATCGGCAACGTGATCCACGGCGAGGCGCGCGACATGTACATCTCGCGCCTGATCGGCGTGAACGGCGGCCTGCCGCATTCGTCGGGCGCGCTGACGGTGAACCGTCTGTGCGGCAGCGGCCTGCAGGCGATCGTGTCGGCGTCGCAGTACATCCTGCTCGGCGACACCGACGCAGCGATCGGCGGCGGCGCCGAGAGCATGAGCCGCGCGGCCTACGCGAACACGACGCAGCGCTGGGGCGCGCGCATGGGCGACACCAAGGCGATCGACATGATGGTCGGCGCGCTGACCGATCCGTTCGACACCGTGCACATGGGCGTCACCGCGGAAAACGTCGCGGCGAAGTGCCACCTGACGCGCGAGGTGCAGGACCAGTTCGCCGTCGAGAGCCACCGCCGCGCGCACGCCGCGCAGCAGGCCGGCCACTTCAGGAGCCAGATCCTGCCGATCGAGCTCAAGAGCAAGAAGGGGCCGGTCGCGTTCGACACCGACGAGCACGTGCGCGCCGACGCGTCGATGGAAGGCATGGCCAAGTTGAAGGCGGTGTTCCAGAAGGAGAACGGCACCGTGACCGCCGGCAACGCCTCGGGCATCAACGACGCCGCCGCCGCGGTCGTGCTGATGGAAGCGGGTGTCGCCGCGAAGAAGGGTCTGAAGCCGATGGCGCGGCTCGTCGCCTACGGTCACGCGGGCATCGACCCGAAGATCATGGGCATGGGCCCGGTGTCCGCGGTGAAGAACGCGCTCGCCAAGGCCGGCCTCGAGGTGTCCGACCTCGACGTGATCGAGTCGAACGAGGCGTTCGCGGCGCAGGCGCTCGGCGTGTCGAAAGACCTCGGGCTCGACCCGGCGAAGGTGAACCCGAACGGCGGCGCGGTCGCGCTCGGCCACCCGATCGGCGCGACCGGCGCGATCCTGACCGTCAAGTGCATGTACGAACTGCAGCGCACGAACAAGCGCTACGGGCTCATCACGATGTGCATCGGCGGCGGGCAGGGCATCGCCGCGATCATCGAGCGGATGTGACGCCGAGCCGGAAGCGCAGCGCGAGCACGTTGCCTTCCGGCAGCCGGACGTAGCTCGCGTCGACGACGAGGCGGCCGACGAGCCAGGCTCCGAGGCCGCCGACCGAGCGTTCCTCGACGCTCGCGTGGAGGTCGGCGGGGGCCCGCCCGAGCGCGGGGCGCGGATCGAACGGCGGAGCGGCGTCCTCGAAGCTCACGAGCACGTCGCCCCCGTCGGCGCGAAGTCCGAGCCGCACCCAGCCGGCCTCCCCGCGGTAGCCGTGGCGCACCACGTTCGAGAACACCTCCTCGACGATGAGCGTCAGGCGCATGCCGTCGCCGGCCTCGACCCGGTGACGCCGGCAGAACGCCTCCACGAACGCGGCGGTCGCCGGCAACTCGTCCAGCGCCGCCGCGAAGGTCGCTTCCGTGGGCGTGGTCATCGGTCGACCCGCCGGCCGGAATTGCAGCCGGACCGGCGGCGGCGGACAATCCCGCCCACGGCGCCCCGCGCCCTCTGCTCGGAGAAGCCACGATGACTCCCGCTTCCGCCACCCGGCCCCCCTTCGCCCGCCTCGCGCTCGCCGCGGCGCTCGCCTGCGCGACGACGTTCGCGTTCGCCGCCGAGGTCGGCCAGGTCAAGACCTCGAAGGGCGAGGTCACGATCGAGCGCGCCGGAGCCAGGGTGCCGGCGCCGGTCGGCACGAAGCTCGAGGCCTCCGACGTCCTCGCCACCGGCGCGGACGGCGCGGTCGGCGTCACGATGAGCGACGGCTCGCTGCTCTCGATCGGCCCCAACAGCGTGCTGTCGCTCGACCTGTTCCAGTTCGATCCGACGACCCACGCGGGCAAGTTCGACTCGACGCTGTCGAAGGGCACGCTGTCGGTCGTCTCCGGCAAGATCGCGAAGCAGTCGCCGGAGGCCATGAAGGTCCGCACGCCGGCGTCGGTGCTGGGCGTGCGCGGCACCGAGTTCGTGGTGTTCGTCGACGGCTGACGTGCTCGCGACGGAGGAAGGTCTGCCCGTGGCGGCCTGCCTCCCCCCCGGAAGGCCGATGCGCCTCATGGCGATCGCAGTGTCCGCCGCGGCGCTCCTCGCCGCGTGCGCCCCGACGACGAAGGTCGTGCTGCTGCCGGAATCCGACGGCCGCAAGACCGCGGTGAGCGTCACCGACCAGCGCGGCGAGGTCGTGCTCGACCATCCGTACGCCGCCGCGAGCCGCAACGCGCTCGAGACGCGCACGTACGACGCGACGCCCGACGAGGTGAGCCGCGACTTCGGCCGGGCGCTCGCGGCCCAGCCGCGGCGCGAGATGTCGTTCACGCTGCACTTCGCCGAAGGCAAGGACGAACTGTCGGCCGAAGCGCAGGTGCAGATCGACGCGGTGCTCGCCGAGGTCGCGAAGCGGCCGGTGGCCGACGTGCTCGTCGTCGGCCACACCGACCGGGTCGGCACCGACGCGGTGAACGACGCGCTGGCGAAGCAGCGCGCCGAGACCGTGCGCGCCGAACTCGTCCGCCGCGGGCTCGCGCCGGCGAGCGTGCAGGCTTCCGGCCGCGGCAGCCGCGAACCGCTGGTGCCGACGCCGCCGGGCGTCGCCGAGCCGCGCAACCGGCGCGTCGAGATCGTCGTCCGCTGAACCGTCATCGCGGCCCGCGCCATCGCAGGGCGAGGATCGTGCAGTCGTCGGCGGGCTCGGCGCCCGCGGAGAACGACCGGACATCGTCCCGGATCGCGGCCACCGCCGCATGCGCGTCGAGCGGCGCCTTCCGCAGGTGGTCGAGCAATGCCTCGAGCCGCTCGCGGCCGTACATCGCGCCCGACGGGTCGCGCATGTCGGTGACGCCGTCGGTGACCATCACGACCATCTCGCCCCGATCGAGGAACGTGTGCTCGCCCGCGTACTCGTGGCCGTCGACCGCGCACAGCGGCGGTCCGTCGCCGCCGCGAAGCCGCCGGAGGCCCGACGCGGCCGCGATGCAATACGGGTCGTCGTGGCCCGCGTTGCAGTAGACGAGATCGCCGCTGTCGAGGTCGAGGATGCCCGCGAACGCGGTCACGAAGAGCGACTCGCTGTTGTCGCGCGAGATCTCGCGGTTCACCGCCGTCATCCACGCGCCGAGGTCGTCGTCGGGGTGGCGCACCGCGGCGCTCTTCGCGAGCGCCTTGCTGACCGCCATGAAGATCGACGCGGACAGCCCCTTGCCCGACACGTCGCCGACGAGGAAGAAGAGCCGCCGGCCGTCGAGCCGGAAGAAATCGTAGAGGTCGCCGCCCACTTCGCGCGCCGGGACCATCGCCGCGGCGAGGTCGAGCCGCGGATCGTCGCGGAACGCGTCCTCGCGCGGCAGCATCGCGACCTGGATGCGTTGCGCCGCCTCCATCTCGCCGGCCATGCGCGCCGACGCCTCGCGCTCTTCCTGCATCTGGCGCCGCAGCGCGCGCCGCTCGCGCGAGGCCTCGCCCAGCGTCAGCGCGAGGAGCGTCGCGAACAGCGCGAACAACGCGAAGGCCGGCGAGGCCGCGTCGAACTGGAGATGAGCGGCCGCGAACGCCGCGAGCGCCGCTCCTGCCGGGACGATCATGGCGGCGAGCGCGAAGGCCACGGTCGCGGGCGTGCGCCACGACGGCGCCGCGCGGATCAGCACGAGGCCCAGCACCGCGAAGAGCGCCACTTCGAGCGCGCGCGCCCACGGCGGCCGGATCACCGCGCTGCCCTCGACCAGGTTCTCGATCAGTTGCGCGTGGATCTCGACCCCCGGCATGCGCTCGCCGAGCGTCGTGTCCTGGTAGTCGACGCCCGCGACGCCGGTCACGCCGACGAGGACGATCTTGCGGGCGAGCTGTTCGGGGTCCACCCGGGCCTTGAGCACGTCGATCGCCGAGACGAAGCGGCGCAGGTCGCGCGGCGAATAGTGGATCCTGATCGCGCCGTCCTCCTCGGTGCGCGCGACGAACTTCCCGGCTTGCAGGGCGCGCACCCCTCCGTCCCGCGTCTGCAGGCGCAGCAGCGGCGCGCCGACCGACACGCGCACGAGTTCGAGCGCGAACGACGGCACCAGCGTGCCCTCGACGCTCGCGACCATCGGCAGGCGCCGCACGATGCTCGACTCGGTCTCGACCGACAGCAGCCCATGTCCGGCCGCGGCCTTCTCGAGTACCGGCAGGTTCGACAGCACGCCGGCGTAGTGCGGAATCCGGCCCTGCAACGCCGCGGCGCCGCGCGCGTCCCCCGCGACCAGGATCGGCGTGGCGTACAACACCATGCCGGTGGGCTCCGGCGTGCCGGCCATGCCGAGCACGACCTTGCCGGACGCGAGAGCGCGCGCGAGTTCCTCGTCGTGCGACGGCAGCGAGGCGAGCGATTGCGCGAGGTCGGCGTCGTGGGTCGGCAGGTTGTCGAGCCAGTGCTCGGGAGAACTGCGGTCCGGCTCCGACATCAGGATGTCGAGGCCGATCGCCTGCGGTGCGCCCTTGCGGATCTCGCGCACGAGCTGCGCGAGCACCGTGCGCGGCCACGGCCACTGGCCCAGCGCCGCGAGGCTCTTCTGGTCGACTTCGACGATCGTGACCGGCAGTTGCGTGACCTTGCGCGGCAGCAGGCGCTGGGTCGCGTCGAACCACTGCTGCTGCTGGCGCACGACGAACGGCGGCTCCAGCCACAGGAGCACGGAGAGCGCCGCGAGCGCCGCGACGCCGATCCAGCGGATTCGCCCCACCGTCGCGAGGGCCGCGGCGACACGGCCGGGGGCCGGCTCGGCCCCGTCGATCACAGGCGGATTTCCATCCCGTCGTACGCGGCGGTCACCGTCATCGGCGCGCCGGTCCGGCAGATTTCCTCGTAGCGGCGGGTGTCGGCGAGCACGCGCGCGATCGACGCGTCGTCGAAGGCGGGCTCGTGGTGGAACATGCACAGGTGCTTCACGCCCGCCGCGTGACACAGCTCGACGCCGGCGATGTTGCTCGAATGGCCCCAGTCGGCCTTGACCGAAATCGCGTCGGCGAGCGAATACATCGCGTCGAAGACCACCACGTCGGCGCCGCGGAAGAACTCGACGAACGCGTCGGTCTCGCGCCGGTTGCCGAGGTCGTGCTCCGAGTCGGTCGAGTAGATGACCGATCTGCCGCCCGACTCGAAGCGGAAGCCGAACGAATCGCCCGAGTGGCGCTGCAGCTTGAGCAGCACCCGCATGCCCGCGACGTCGTGCCAGCGGCCGGGCTCGAGGTGCACGAACGAGATGTCGGCACGGAAGGTGTCGAAGTCGACCGGGAAGCTCGGCTGCTCCTGCTGGCGGCGCAACGCGGCCTCGAGATGCGGATGGCCGCCGTAGATCACCACGCGGTTGCCCGGGATGTAGGCCGGCGTGAAGAACGGCAGGCCCATGATGTGGTCCCAGTGCACGTGCGAGAGGAACACGTGGTAGGTGCGCGGGCCGCCGTCGCGCGCGAGCGCCGCCTGTCCGAACGGCCGCACGCCGGTGCCGAGGTCGCAGATCGCGTAGTCGGGGCCGCCGGTCACGATCTCGACGCAGGAGGTGTGCCCGCCGAAGGTGGCGCCCTCCGCGAACGGGAGCGCTTCGACGTGCGACTCGATCTCCGCGTCGCTCGCGAAGCGGCGGCCGTTCGCCCCGCGCAGCGCCGCCACCAGCTTGCGCCGCACCTCGTCCACGGTGAGCGCCACCGGGATCGAGCCGCGGGTTCCCCAGAAGCGGATCGCCTTCACCGACCCTCCGCTTCCCGCGCGCGATCGTAGGCGGCGAGGGCCTCCGGCGAGATCTCCGCGATCGCCTCGCGCACGTCGTGGCGCACCTCGACGACGTGGTGGAAGCGGCTGATCTCGAAGATCTCGGCGACCACGCTCTGCAGCGCCGTGACCGCCACGGTCGCCCGGCGCGCGCGCAACGCCTTGGCCGCGACCATCAGCACGCGCAGGCCGACGCTGCTGATGTAGTCGACCTTCGAGAAATCGATCACGAGCCCGCGCACGCCCGAATCGGCGACGAGCGCGGAGGCGATCGCGGACTCGAGTTCCTGCGCGCCGGCGAAGTCGATCCGGCCGTCGGCCGTGGCGACGACGACGTCCGCGTACCTGTGGGTCGGGCATGCCATGTCGAATCCGGGCTCCCTCGTCTGGATCTCGTGCCGCCGCCCGCCGATTATAGGAGACGGCCATGGCGGAAACGCGCCCGCGCGGCGGACGCGAGCAACCCCGCCGTTCACCCTCCCCGCATCCGCGGGAGCAAGTCAAGGGAATATTCGCCTCGGGGCCTTCGTGGTCGCGTCAGGCGAGGTTCGCGGCCACGCGCCGGCGCGCGGCTTCGACGCCGCTGCCGTCCCGGCGCGCGAAGTCCGCGAGCTGATCCTCGCCGATGCGGCCGACCGCGAAATAGCGGGCCTCCGGATGCGCGAGGTAGAACCCGGACACCGAGGCGGCGGGCCACATGGCGAAGCTCTCGGTGACCGTGATGCCGCAAGCCGGGGCCTCCAGCAGGGTGAAGAGCGGCCCCTTGACCGCGTGGTCGGGACAGGCCGGATACCCGGGCGCCGGGCGGATGCCGCGGTACTCCTCGCGGATCAGCGCCTCGTTGTCGAGCGCTTCGCCCGGAACGTAGCCCCACAATTCGGTGCGCACGCGCCGGTGCAACCATTCGGCGAACGCCTCGGCGAGGCGGTCGGCGATCGCCTTCAGCATCAGCGCCGAGTAGTCGTCGTGTTTCGCGGCGAACGCGTCCAGATGCCTCTCGATGCCGATCCCCGCGGTGACCGCGAAGGCGCCCACGTAGTCGCGCACGCCCGCCGGCGCGACGAAGTCGGCGAGGCCCAGATTGGGCTTTCCCGCCGCGCGTTCGCCCTGCTGGCGGAGGTTGCGCCACACGAGCGCGGGCGTCGTGCGTGATTCGTCGGTCCACAGCACGATGTCGTCGCCGTCCGCGTTCGCGGGCCAGAATCCGACCACGCCGTTCGCCGTGAGCCAGCGCTCCTCGATCACCCGCTTCAGCATCGCTCGACCCTCGGCCTGCACCGTGCGGGCGGACGCGCCGACCAGCGGGTCGTCGAGGATCGCCGGATAGGAACCCGAGAGCTCCCAGGCCTGGAAGAACGGCGCCCAGTCGATGCACCCGGCGATCGACGCGAGGTCGACGTGGGCGAGCGGGCGGCGGCCGAGGAAGGTCGGCACCGGCGGCGCGTACGACGACCAGTCGGGCGCGAACGCGTTCGCCCGGGCCTGCTCGAGGCTCACCAGCGCCGGCCCCTTCTTCCGGGCATGCTGTTCGCGGATGCGCTCGTAGTCGGCGGCGACCTCCGCGACGTAGGCGGCGCGCTGCTCGGCCGACAGGAGGCTCGTCGTGACGCCGACCGCGCGCGAGGCGTCCGGCACGTAGACGACCGGCCCCGGGTAGTGCGGCGCGATCTTCACCGCGGTGTGCACGCGCGAGGTCGTCGCGCCGCCGATGAGGAGCGGCACCGAGAAGCCCTCGCGCTGCATCTCGGAGGCCACGTGCGCCATCTCCTCGAGCGAGGGCGTGATGAGGCCCGACAGCCCGATCGCGTCGGCGTTCGACTCGCGCGCCGCCTGCAGGATCTTCTGCGCCGGCACCATGACGCCCAGGTCGACGACGTCGAAGTTGTTGCACTGGAGCACGACGCCGACGATGTTCTTGCCGATGTCGTGGACGTCGCCCTTGACGGTCGCGAGCACGACCTTGCCCTTCGAGCGCGCGGCCTCGCCCGAGGCGCGCTTCTCCGCCTCGATGAACGGCACGAGGTGCGCGACCGCCTGCTTCATCACGCGCGCGCTCTTCACCACCTGCGGCAGGAACATCCGGCCCGCGCCGAACAGATCGCCGACGACGTTCATGCCGTCCATCAGCGGGCCCTCGATGACCTCGATCGTGCGCCCCCCGCGCGCGGCCACCGCGGCGCGCGCCTCCTCGGTGTCCTCGACGATGAAGGTCGAGATGCCCTTGACGAGCGCGTGCGACAGGCGCGAGGCGACCGGGCCCTCGCGCCACGCGAGGTCCTCGGAGGCGTCCTTCGCCTTGCCCTTCACCGTCTCGGCGAACGCGACGAGACGCTCGGTCGCGTCGGGGCGGCGGTTCAGGACCACGTCTTCGACGCGCTCGCGCAGCGCCGGGTCGAGTTCGTCGTAGACGCCGAGCTGGCCCGCGTTGACGATGCCCATCGACAGCCCCGCGGGGATCGCGTGGGCGAGGAACACCGTGTGGATCGCCTCGCGCACCGGCTCGTTGCCGCGGAAGCTGAACGACACGTTGCTGATGCCGCCCGAGACGAGCGCGTGCGGCAGGTTCGCGCGGATCCAGCGCGTCGCGCGGATGAAGTCGACCGCGTAGTTCGCGTGCTCCTCGATGCCGGTCGCGATCGCGAACACGTTCGGATCGAAGACGATGTCCTCGGCGGGGAAGCCGACGTCGTTCACCAGGAGGTCGTAGGCGCGCTTGCAGACCTCGATGCGTCGCTCGTAGCTGTCCGCCTGGCCGCGTTCGTCGAACGCCATCACGACCGCCGCGGCGCCGTAGCGGCGCACGAGCTTCGCCTGGCGCCGGAACTCGTCCTCGCCCTCCTTGAGCGAGATCGAGTTGACGATCGGCTTGCCCTGCACGCATTTCAGGCCCGCCTCGATCACCTCCCACTTCGACGAGTCGATCATCACCGGCACGCGCGCGATGTCGGGCTCGCCGGCGATGATCGACAGGAAGCGGGTCATCGCCGCCTTCGAGTCGAGCATCGCCTCGTCCATGTTGACGTCGATCACCTGTGCGCCGGCGGCGACCTGTCCGCGAGCGACCTCGACCGCGCCGGCGTAGTCTCCGGCGAGGATCAGGCGCGCGAACGCCTTCGATCCGGTGACGTTGGTGCGCTCGCCGACATTGACGAAGAGCGAGCCTTCGCCGATGTTGAGCGGTTCGAGTCCGGCGAGTCGCATGGGAATGCCGATGCGGGTCGGCCTTCAGGCCGACATCCGGCGACGGGCGGCAGCTCGCCGGAGACTCCGAAAGGCGTCGGGCTGAAGCCCGACCCACGAGAACCGCGGGCGGCTTGGGCGACTCGTGAGTTCGGCTTCAGCCGAACGCCCTTCGCCAACCCCGTCGGGCTGAAGCCCGACCCACGAGAACCGCGGGCGGCTTGGGCGACTCGCGGGTTCGGCTTCAGCCGAACGCCCTTCGCCAACCCCGTCGGGC
>JAANMW010003970.1_pt1 | contig 10695 bp, 9 predicted proteins | sample 7279671 | NCBI WGS metagenome assembly JAANMW01 (sample SAMN14094541, study PRJNA606508) | bioreactor metagenome | isolation source: A lab-scale SPAN reactor treating ammonium-rich wastewater day 247 | place: Ireland: Galway | collected 2017-09-19
CTCCAACACCGCCACCCCATCCACGACGGGCATGCGCTGGTCTGATGCCGGGCTTACTTTCGGCATGATCGTAATTGCCATGATGGTCTTTATGGGCGGCGATCTGCACATGTTCGTCAGCGAACATGCCATGATCATCATTTTCGGCGGCTCGATCGCCGCGACCATGATCCGCTTTCCGCTCGGCGCGATTTTGCACGGCCTGCCGCTTGGCGCCAAATACGCCTTCACCATGAGCCGGCTATCGGCGCGCGATCTTGTCGATGAACTGGCGCGGATCGCCGAGATCTCCCGCAAGCAGGGACCGGTCGGCCTGGAGAAAGTCGAAACCAGCGAGCCGTTCCTCGCCAAGGGAATTCGGTTCGTGGCGGACGGCTACGATCTCGAATTCATCCGCGATAATCTCGAGCGCGATCGCGACAACTTTCTCATGCACCTCGACGAGGGAAGCAAGATCTACCGCGCCATCGGCGATTGCGCGCCGGCGTTCGGCATGATCGGCACTCTGATCGGCATGGTGCAGATGTTCGCCAACATGACCGATCCTTCCAAGCTCGGACCGTTCATGGCGACGGCGCTGCTTGCGACGCTTTACGGCGCGCTCGTCGCCAATCTGTTCTGTCTGCCGATCGCGGACAAGCTCCACGGCAAGCTGCTGGACGAGGAGACTAATCGCACCCTGATCATCGACGGCATCCTGATGATCCGGGATTCGAAGAGCCCGGCGCTGGTGCGGGAAATGCTGCTGGCCTATCTGCCGGAAAAGCACCGCCACGAAGAAGGCGAGCCGGTTCCGGCGTGACCTGACGTCGATTCGGGAAACCAGCGATGGCCAAGAAGAAGCGAGGCGATGCGCACGGCGGAGGTCACGGCTGGTTTGTCACGTTCGCGGATCTGATGGGCCTGATGATGAGCTTCTTCGTGATGCTCGTCGCGTTCTCCACGATGGATAATCAGAAGCTCAAGATCGTTGCGGGCTCGATGCGCGATGCCTTCGGCTCCCAGACCGAGGTGCGATATTCCGGTATCGTCGAATCGGACGGCCTGCCGACGCGGCCCAAGCTGAAAAACGCCGCGCACGTCCCGCCGGATGAAACTTCCACGACCCCGACCCCCGATGAACAGGAGCGTTTCAAGATCGCGGGCGCTCGCCTCAAGACCGATCGCGAGTTTGCGCTTGCGTCCGCGTCGCTGCGGCAGGCGCTGCAGGACATGCCGGAACTGACAGAGCTTTCCAAGCACATCATGTTCGAGGAAACCAGGGAGGGCCTCAACCTGGAAATCGTCGACCAGGACGGCCGCTCCATGTTCGCGGAGGGGTCAAAAGAACCGTATGAGCGGACGCGGATGTTGATCAGGCGGCTTGCGGCTCCGCTCAAGGCGACGCCGTTCCGGATCTCGATCACCGGCCATACCGCTTCGAACTTCATTGCGATGCGCAGCGACTATGACGGCTTCGACCTGTCGGCGGACCGCGCCAACGTCGTTCGCCAGATCCTCGAGCGGGAGGGAGTGCCCGCTGGTCATATCTTCGCGGTCTCGGGCAAGTCGGACAGCATGCCCTTGTTTCCCGACGATCCGTCGCTGGCGGCTAACCGGCGCGTGACCATCACCTTGATGCGCGAGGCGCCTCCGCTGCCGCCGAACTTGAAGCCTTAATCGTCTACTGTACTCTTATACCGGAGTTGGATGACCAGCCGGGCAGGCCGGGTGCGGGCTGTCAATAGTATTCGATGATTGACGGGCAGGAGCTTGTGCGCGATAGCCCCGGATCAAATTTATCATCAGAGCGTTGGCACGACACCATGGCCGTCAGCGATCCCACCGCCGAAGGCAAAGACGAATCTTCGGCAAAGACGAGCGGCTTTTGGGCGTTGACGCTCGGAAGCGTCGGCGTGGTTTTTGGCGATATCGGAACCTCGCCCTTGTATGCGTTCCGGGAGGCGGTCGATCACGCCGCACAGGAGGGGGCGGTGACGCCCGCGATCGTGCTCGGCGTGCTGTCGCTGATCCTTTGGTCGCTCTTTATCGTCGTGACGGCGAAATACGTTCTCCTGCTGCTACGGGCCGACAATAACGGAGAAGGCGGAACGCTGTCGCTGATGGCGCTCGGGCAGCGGGCGCTGGGGCGGCGAAGCCTGCTTCTGCTGGCGCTCGGCGTGGTCGGCGCCTCGATGTTCATCGGCGATTCCATGATTACGCCAGCGATCTCGGTGTTGTCGGCCGTCGAAGGATTGAAACTCGCGGCGCCGGGGCTTCAGGATTATGTCGTTCCACTGACGCTGGTGATCCTGATCATGCTGTTCGCGGTGCAGAGCCGGGGCACCGCGCGGGTCGCTTCGGCGTTTGCTCCGGTGATGGCGCTGTGGTTCGTGACGATCGCGGTCCTCGGGGTTCTGCATATTCACGAGGATCCGCAGGTGCTGTTGGCGGTGAATCCCTGGTACGCCATTCACTTCCTGCTCAATCACGGGTTGCTCGGCCTCGTCATCATGGGCCTGGTGTTTCTGTCGGTCACGGGCGGTGAGGCGCTGTACGCCGATCTCGGCCACTTTGGCCGCAAGCCGATTCAGGTGGCCTGGTTCTGTCTTGTGTTGCCGTCGCTGCTGCTGAACTACTTCGGGCAGGGGGCGCTAATCCTCGCCCACCCTGAAGCCATCGAGAACACCTTTTACCGTCTGGCGCCCGCGCCGCTGATCCTGCCGCTGGTCATTCTGGCGACCGCAGCCACCGTGATCGCCAGCCAGGCGGTCATCACGGGGGCCTATTCGCTGATCCGGCAGGCAGTGCAGCTTGGCCTGCTGCCGCGTTTCGAGGTGCGCTACACATCCGAGACCCATGCCGGTCAGATCTACCTGCCGCGCGTCAATCTGCTGTTGCTGATCGGCGTGTTGCTGCTGGTGCTGTTGTTCCGCACCTCCAGCGGCCTCGCTTCCGCCTACGGAATCGCCGTCTCCGCCACGATGGTCGCTGACGGCATCATGGGCTTTGTCGTTGTCTGGAAGCTGTGGAACTGGCACCCGGCGGCTGCGGCGGTCTTGGTTGTTCCGCTTGTCGTTGTGGACATGATGTTTTTCAGCGCCAATCTGCTCAAGCTGTTTGACGGGGCCTGGGTGCCGCTTCTGTTCGGCATCGCGATGGTGGTGCTGATATGGACATGGCGTCGCGGCGTGGCGATCCTCATCAAGAAAACCAGGCGCACCGAGGTGCCGCTTCTGGATCTCATTCAGAGCCTTGAGAAGCGGCCGCCGCATATCGTCAAGGGCACGGCGGTGTTCCTGACCAGCGATCCCAATTTCGTGCCCACGGCGCTTCTGCACAATCTGAAGCACAACAAGGTTCTTCACGAACACAACGTCATCCTGACCATCGAAACCGCGCAAACGCCTCGGGTCGGTCCCGCTGAGCGCGTGCGCATGGAAAACATCAGCGAAAAATTTTCGACCGTCAGCCTCCGCTTCGGATTCATGGAATCGCCGAATGTTCCGAAGGCGCTGGCCATCGCGCGCAAGCTGGGCTGGCAGTTCGATATTATGTCGACTTCGTTTTTTGTTTCCCGCCGGTCGCTGAAGGCGTCCGCGCAGTCGGGAATGCCTGCGTGGCAGGACAAGCTGTTCATCGCGCTGAGCCGGTCGGCCAACGATGCGATCGACTATTTTCAGATTCCGACCGGGCGCGTTGTCGAGGTCGGGACGCAGGTCATCATCTAGAGCGTTTTCGAGCGAAGTGGATGACCTGTTCGCGTGAAGAAAACGCGTCAAAAACAATAATCTAGAGCGTCGCTTCTGATTCAATCAGAAGCGGAAAGGCTCTAGACAAGCCGTCATAGAACCGTGACGGTGCTTGATTTTATCGTCGCAAGGGGTGACCTTGCGCGGGAAGCGGCGAGACGGGCATCGCGCCGGGTGCGAGCGTCCGAAGGCAAAAGCGCGAGGAGGTCACGTTGGCGAATCTGAATTTTGTCGTTCACGATTTAACGCCGGAGGATGTCTCGAAAGGCATCACCGACGGACGCTATCTGCTGGTTGACGTTCGCGAGCCGAACGAGATTGCGGCGGAGGCCTTTCCGGACGCAGTGGCTGTCGCCCTGTCGACGTTCGACCTCACGGCGATTCCCGATCCGCAAGGCAAACAGGTGGTGTTTGCGTGCCGCTCGGGCAAGCGCTCGGTGAGCGCGTCGCTAGCGGCGCAGGCCTCCGGCCTGCCTTACGACAAGCATCTGGACGGCGGAATTCTGGGATGGAAGGCGGCAGGGTTGCCGACACGATCCGGCGGCTGAGAGTTGACGCTCTCGATGAACAAGGTCTTCGCTGACCTGCCGGTGACCATCTTCGAGACCATGTCGCAGCTTGCGCGCGACCACGACGCCATCAATCTCGGGCAGGGCTTTCCCGATGATCCGGGCCCGGAGGATATCCGGCGCGCGGCCGCGGACGCCGTTCTCAACGGTTACAATCAGTACCCATCGATGATGGGCATTCCGGAGTTGCGGCAGGCGATCGCCGCTCACTACCGCCACTGGCACGGTCTTTCGGTCGATCCGGCGAGCGAGGTGATGGTTACCTCCGGCGGCACGGAAGCGCTGACTAGCGCCATTCTCGCCACGGTCGAGCCGGGCGACGAGGTCATCGTCTTCCAGCCGTTCTACGACTCCTATCTTCCGATCATCAGGCAGGCCGGCGGCGTTCCGCGTCTGGTTCGGCTGGAGCCGCCGCACTGGCGGCTGGCGGAAGATGCGTTGCGCGACGCCTTCACCCCCAAGACCAAGGCCGTGCTTTTCAACAATCCGCTGAATCCGGCCGCGGTGGTCTATGCGCGCGATGAACTGGAATTGCTGGCGCGGTTTTGCCAGGAGTTCGATGTGGTCGCGATCTGCGACGAGGTCTGGGAGCATGTGGTTTTCGACGGCCGCGAGCACATTCCGCTGATCACCGTTCCAGGCATGCGCGACCGCACCATCAAGATCGGATCGGCGGGAAAGATATTCTCCCTGACGGGCTGGAAGGTCGGCTTTGTCTGCGCCGCGCCGCCGCTGTTGCGGGTCACCGCCAAGGTGCATCAGTTTCTCACTTTCACCACACCTCCCAATCTTCAGGTCGCGGTCGCCGGGGGCCTTGCAAAGCCGGACGATTATTTTTTCGAGATGCGTCGCGATCTGGCGCGACGCCGCGACCGCCTGACCCGCGGCCTCGAAGACATCGGGTTTCCGGTGCTGCCATCGCAAGGAACCTATTTCCTGACCGTCGATCTCGCGCCGCTCGGGCTTAATGAAACTGATCAGGCGTTCTGCAGGCGCATCGTCGCGGACCACAAGGTTGCGGCGATCCCGGTCTCAGCATTCTACGAAAAGGACGCGGTCACCTCGGTCGTGCGCTTCTGCTTCGCGAAGAAGGATGCCACGCTCGACACCGCGCTGGAACGTCTATCCGACGCCGTGCGGAGGTGCAGGCGATGATTCCGAACCGGTCCTTGTGGCTCCGGTTTGCCGTGGCGCTGGCGTTGGGTTCGGGCGCGGTCTTGTCGTCGCGTGCCGATGCCGCCGAGCGGGTGGTCAATTTTTTCAATTGGTCGAACTACATCGCGCCTGGCGTGCTCGAGGCCTTTACCGAGGAAACCGGAATCAAGGTGGTCTACGACACCTTTGACGCCAACGAGACGCTCGAAACGCGGCTGCTTGCCGGTAAGTCCGGTTACGATGTCGTGGTGCCGACGGCGTATTTTCTGCAGCGTCAGATCGGCGCGAACATCTTTCGGAAACTCGACAAGTCGAAACTGCCGAATCTGGCCAACGCATGGCCCATGGTGACAGAGAGGCTCGCAACCTATGATCCCGGCAATCAGTATGCCGTGAACTATATGTGGGGTACGACCGGTATCGGCTATAATGTCAAGGCGGTGCAGCGCATTCTCGGATCCGACGGCAGGATCGATAGTTGGGATGTCATCTTCGATCCGGACAAGCTCGCGAAGTTCAAGGACTGCGGCGTTCAGATGCTTGATTCCGCGGATGATATCCTGCCTGCCGCGCTCAACTTTCTCGGCCTCGATCCGAACTCGACAGAAAAGAGCGATCTCGAACGGGCAGCGGCTTTTGTCGGCAAGATCAGGCCGTATGTCCGAAAGTTTCATTCCTCGGAATATCTGAACGGTCTTGCCACCGGAGAGATCTGTCTTGTCGTCGGCTGGTCCGGAGATATCAAGCAGGCCCAAAGCCGCGCGGCGGAGAGCCATAACGGTGTCGAGATCGGTTATGCGATTCCGAAAGAGGGCGCCCAGATGTTCTTCGACAATCTGGCCATTCTGCTGGATGCCAGGAATGTCGATGAGGCCTACGAGTTGATCAATTATCTCTATCGGCCAGATGTTGCGGCGAAAAATTCGGACTTCCTGTCCTATGCCAGCGGTAATCTGGCCAGCCAGAATCTGATCGATCCGAAAGCCTTCAATGATAAGACGATCTATCCGGATGAAGCCGTGATGAAGCGGCTGTTCATCATCACTGCGCGCGATCTCGCGACGCAACGTTCGATCAACCGGCTCTGGACGCGCATAAAGACGGGACGGTGACGGGACGGAGAACTTTCTTTACGCGAACCGGATCCCGCTTCGCTCGAAAATGCCTTAACGCCAGCGGCGGTGCAGCCATAGCCATTGATCGGGGTATTCGCGGATCCAGCCTTCGATCACCGAGGTGATGATCTGCATCGTTCCCCGCACGTCGATCTCGCCGTTTGCATCCCGCGCCGGCGTGATCTCTTCCGACAGCTCGGCACGGAAGCGATGGTCCGGCAGGCGGATGATCCGCACGCCATGGATCGGACATTCGATCTGCCGCAAAAGACGCGCCAGCGTCGGATTAGCCTTGGTCTTGCGTCCGAAGAATGTGACGTCGACGCCGTTGGTGAAATACTGGTCCACCAGCATGGCGACATGCTGGCCATTCTGCAGCGCTTGCGCCAATCGGAGCGGTGCATCGCGACCCGCGGGGATCAGCGTGCCCATATTGACGGAGCGTAACTGTTTGATTGCGCGGTCGGCTGATGCGATGTTCGGCCGGCGATACAGAATCGCCGCATCGAGCCCGTGCGCGACGGCGGCGACCGCAGGCAGCTCCCAGTTGCCGATATGGCTTGCGAAGATCAGCGCCGGCTTACCATCCAGCCGCAGCTTGTGAAACAGCTCGCGCGTGCGTTCCCCGATTTCGATGCGGCCGTCTTCGGGATGATCCGGATCATGGTTCCAGACGTGATCGAGATGGGCGAACTCCGCGCCGATACGCCCCAGATTGTCCCATACCCCGGCCAGAATCTTCTCGATTTCAGCCGACGGCTTTTCGGGAAACGCGGCCGTGAGGTTCGCGCGACCGATCTTCTGTTCACGTAGCATCGGTCCGATCTTTCGCGTGATGCGGCCGAACAGATCCGCGGTCTTTATCGGGTCAAAACAGCGCGTCGCGCGCAACAGGGCGATCGTCAATGCGCCGACGGCGGCTGCGCCGACGGGTTTGACCGCATCGCGCAGTCCGGCTCTGGTTCGAAGCAGGAGGCGGCGCATCAGGGGACGACGATCCCGCCGAAGGCAGGCTTGTATCCTGCAAGGGCCAGCGGGTCAGCACACCGTGCGAGCATCGGCTGCACCGGCCGCTATACCGGTTCGCGCGTCAGGATCAGCGACGCGTTCTGGCCGCCGAAACCGAACGAGTTCGACATCACCGTGGTGACGCGCGCATCGCGGGCCGTGTTGGGAACGACATCGAACGGGATCGCCGGATCCGGGACATCATAGTTGATGGTCGGCGGAATGCGCTGATGCTCGAGCGTCAATAGCGAGAACACCGCTTCGACGGCTCCAGCCGCCGAGAGGGTATGTCCGACCATCGATTTATTGGACGAGACCGGAATCTGCCTGGCGCGCTCGCCGAACACGCTGGAGATGCCGAGATACTCCATCTTGTCGTTTTCCGGAGTGCCGGTGCCGTGCGCGTTGATGTAGTCGATCTGCTCGGTGGTTACACCCGCGTCCGCCAGCGCGTTGCGGACGCATCCGATGATCGGTTTGCCGTCGGGGCTTGAACGCGTGCGGTGGAAGGAATCGGCAAGCTCGCCGCATCCCGCCATGACACCCAGGATTTTCGCGCCTCGCGCGGCCGCCGCCTCATAGCTTTCGAGCACCAGCGCGCCCGCGCCTTCGGCCATCACGAAGCCGTCGCGGTTCTTGGAGAAAGGTCGCGCCGCGGCGTGGGGAGGGTCGTTCTGGGTCGAAAGCGCCGACAGCAGCGAGAACCTGATCAGCGCTTCGGGATTCACCGAGCCGTCGGTCGCGACGCACAGCGCCGCATCGGCCTCGCCGCGGCGGATCGCTTCGACGCCGAGCTGGATTGCGGTTGTCCCCGATGCGCACGCCGTCGAGAGCGAGATGGGTGAACCCTTGGTGCCGAAGGTTTCGGCGAGATGGTCCGCAACCGAACCGAACAGGAAACGGTGATGATATTGCTTGTATCTGCCGCCGCCGCTGACCCGCAGCATCTGGTCGTAGTCGATGTCGACATCGGGGCCGATGTCGCGGCCGAGTTCCTGCCGCTGCGGCCATTCAAGCTCGACCGGGGCGACTGCGAGAAACAAGGGGCCTGGAAAATCACCGGCGCGACCGATCCCCGCCTGCGCGACGGCTTCCTCGGTCGCGATATCGGCCAGGCGCTCCGAAAGATCGGTCGACGAGAACGGCTCGATCGGGATGAAATCGACGGTGCCGGCCACCGTGGTTCTCAGGCCTTCGGTTGGAAACCGTGTGATCGTCCTGATGCCGGATTCTCCCGCGCAAAGCCTGGCCCAGTTATCCGTCTTGCCGGAGCCGAGCGAGGTCACGACGCCCATGCCGGTCACCACGACGACGGGCCGGCCGGATTTGTCGCGCATTGCGGTCATGGTGTCCCCGTCGAGTCCCTAGGTCCGGTTAGTTGATCGCTTCGACCAGCGCCATGCCTTCGCCGCGCCAGTGTCCGGCGCCGATCACGACAATCCGGGCTGGAGGCGTCGTCATATCAATCGCCTGTTCCGATGTATCGGCGGACGCGAACAGCGCGCCTCGCGACAGCGATAGCGCGGCAACGGCCAAACCAAGCGGAAACTGCGCCTCCATGGTGTGACCGAACATCGTTCCCGTCGCGCGGACCGGGATGTCCGGATGGGCGCGAAGGAATGCGCGTTCTTCCGAGGTGGCGGGCTCGGCGCCGGTGGCGCCCGTGACGATGGCGGTTCTCTCCGCGCTGTTGCCGAGCCTGGACCACAATGATTCCAGCGTCGATGTGATATCGCCGGAACGTTTTCGCCGCGCATGGTCCGCGACTACGTTGGTCAGGCGCGCGAACGGCTTCGCGCCGCGAGCCTCCGCATGGGCGCGAGACTCAATCACCAGAAAGGCGCCGCCGGATCCGAGCGCGAAGCCGCTGTTGTGCTCGCGTGCCCAGACCGGCGCGTACGTCTCTTTCAGGTTGAAGTCCCCGAATTCGTATAGCAGGAGCAAATCCTTGCGTTCGCCATTATGGGCGGCGCCGACCAAAGCGATGTCGCTTTGACCGGCGGCGATGCGCGCGAGCGCGATGCGCACCGCGTCGACGCCGGAAGCCTCTTCGCCCATGAATGTGCGCGAAGAACCCGTCACGCCGTGAACGATGGCGATGTTGCCGGCGAGCAGGTTGGACAATTGCGCCAGGAACAGTGTCGGCCGCAGGTCGCTCATCAGTCGTTCGTTGAGATAGCCAGGCGCGGCGTTGCCCTTTGTCTCCGCGTTCAGAATCCCGGCATCGACGACGAGGTCGCGCTCGCCGCCGCCGGCGGCGACGATCATGTCCATCCGCGACAGGATATCCGTATTGCCTTTGACCCCGGCGGAATCGAGCGCCAGTCCCGCCGCGTATGTTCCGATCCGCTGCCAGGCTTCCATCTGGCGCTGGTCGCCCTTTTTCGGAATCTGGGCGTCGAAGTTGATCGGAGCCAGCGGGTGAACGACGTAGGGTGCGAAGCTCTTTTCGTCGGCGTTGACGCGCCGATGACTGAGCGCTTCCCAATGAGCATCCAGGCCTTCACCGAGCGAGGTGGCAAGTCCGATCCCGGTGATCCAGGCTTCGATCGGCGCTGAGGGTGGTGCTGTCTCAGCCATGAGCAAACATCTGTTGTGGAAACCCGATGCGTTTGGCCATGGTCTCCATGTGGCCGCGCAGGTCGTCGTTGGGGAAAGGCACCTGACGGAACGTCAGCGTCGCATTGCATTTCGTCTTTCCGCCGACGCTGACTTTCGCTTCGGTGATGGTGAAACCGGAGCCTTCGTGAACGACGGCGGCTTCGATCGTCAGCAATTCGCCGGGTGTAACGAAAGTCCTCATTTTGGCTTCCTTGACGGCTGCCAGAAAGGGCATCCGCTCGAACCTGGTCAGGGCGATCAACAGCCAGCCGGACAGCACCACGCAAAAGCTGGCAGCGCGCAGGCGCTGGCTCGCCGCGTGGCCGAGCGCATCCAGGCGCCGGACCTGTTCGCGGCGCAGTACCGGTGCCTGCGTTGCGGTCACGGCGCCTCTGCATGTTGGATGGAATGTGGAAACAGTGCGATCAAGGGAAACCAACATGTTCGCGGAGGGTCAAGCAACGGGCGCAGGCATTGTAGCTGCGCGATGCAACGACGCCCGTTCGCGCCGCTCGC
>JAANMW010003972.1_pt1 | contig 10692 bp, 9 predicted proteins | sample 7279671 | NCBI WGS metagenome assembly JAANMW01 (sample SAMN14094541, study PRJNA606508) | bioreactor metagenome | isolation source: A lab-scale SPAN reactor treating ammonium-rich wastewater day 247 | place: Ireland: Galway | collected 2017-09-19
CGGTCGGTTCTGTATTCGCCTGATCGACCCACGCGCACTGCGATCTGAAATCATCTCCCCAGGGATAGAGATCGCTGTCGCTGCCATTCCTTGCCGCGTACTCCCATTCTTCTTCGGTCGGCAGCCTGTATTGAACGCCGTCCCGTTTCGAACGCCAGCCAGCAAAGGCCTGGACGTCGTCGATATTCACGAAGCGAACGGGAAAATTCTCCTTACCCGCGAGCGGTTTTCCGTTGACCCAGTCCGCAGGCAGCGGTTTGTGGCCTGTCGCCTGCACAAACTGATAGAACTCAGCATTTGTTACCTCGGTGCGGTCCATCTTGAATGGATCGACGGTAACCTCATGTTCGGGCCGCTCGGAGGGCATTCCGTCGTTGCGTCCCATACGGAATTTGCCGCCAGGGATCGCGACGAGATCTGCCTTGACCGCAGGAATATCCGTCGGCGTAGCTGCCGGCGAGTTCGCGACGCTCGGCGAAGGCTCGACATTTGCCGTATGGCCTGTACCCGGGAAAAAGCCGAGAAAATACGCCGCAGCGACACCTGCTATTCCCAAGCCGAAAAGCACCAATAACGCTCCGATTCCAAGAAAAAGGCCGGTTCGGCTCTTTTTTGCGGGTGAAGGAGCGGGTGCAGGCGTCGCAACGGAGACGTTCGGTGTCGAGACCGATGCTGCGGGCGGCGGATTCGACGTCGAAGGTTCGACAAGCAGTGTTGCGCCGAGCAAGCTTTGCGTGTCGGGCCGCGGGATCGCGTTGATATCGGGCTGCGAATGCCTGAGTTCGGCAATGACGTCCACGGGGTTGCCATCGCAGACCACATTGTCGATCCAATCGTCGAATCCGTTATGGCTGATGCGCAAGAAATGATTGCCGCTCTGGATGCCCTCGAGCAGCAGCGACCCATCGACATGGCTTTCGCCGACCGCAACGTTATCGACAAAGACCTTCGAACCCGGCGGCCGTGTATGGACGCGGATCGTCGAGACCGGCAGTGCACCTGTGCCCGCAGTAACGTGGATATTTGACGTTACGTCGATAGCACGGCGCAACTCATCGACCATCAACTCAACAGATGAGGTTCGCTGATTCGGATCCTTCTCAAGTGTATGCAGGACGGCTCTTTCGATCTCCGGAGCCATCGGAACGCCGAGGCTCGCGAAGGTCGGTGCCGGGTCGCTGATGTGCTTTTTCATGATCGCCGGGATCGACGAGCCCTTGAACGGCACATCACCCGCGAGCATCTGATAAAGCATCACTCCGAGGCTGTAAATGTCGGCACGCGAATCCGGATCCTCGTCCGCCCATTGTTCGGGCGACATATAGTACGGCGAACCCATCAACCCGGTCGTCTGTGCTTGTATGAAAGAACCGAGAAGCTCGCCGGACTTGATCTTCGCAAGCCCGAAATCGAGGATCTTCACCGCCTGCGACATATTCGGCCGGTCGGAGCAGATCATGATGTTCAGCGGTTTCAGGTCGCGATGGACGATGCCCTGGTGATGAGCGGCCCCGACGCCCGCACAGATCGCTGAAATAAGCTCGAAAGCACTCTCGGGCGATAGTTTGCCTTCGCGTGCAAGAAGGTCGTGGAGCGATTCACCCTCGACGTATTCCATCACCAGGAAGGGAACGTTGCCGTTGATGACGCCATAGTCCGTAACGCTTACGACGTTCTGATGGCGGATCGCCGCGGCGGCAAGTGCCTCCTGGCGGAAGCGAGTAACGAGCTGCGGGTCGTTGCCGACAAGGTCGGGCAGAATGATCTTTATCGCATGCAGCGTCTTTAGATACGCATGCCTGGCCTTGTAAACAACGCCCATTCCGCCTTGCCCGAGCCGGAACTCAAGGTGATACTTGCCCTCGAGCACGCCGTCGCCGGGGATCGTGTGCACGGTCGGCATGCCTTCATTCGGACAGGTCGCGACCGTGTCGGCGAAACAAGTTTTACAGGTTTGACATTCCCTCATTCGAACTTTGTAAGAGTGTAGCTTAAAAAGACGTGTAGCTGCTTAAGTTAGACGCACTTCCTAACTAAAAAGAGGCAATCATTATCTAGATTTTAGTTTTTTTTCACTTTTGCAAGCAAGTTTTACCCAAAAAGGCTAAAGTTGCGGCAGAAAAGTGTCCGCAGCCCGCGGTAAGAAAGGGCTCGGCGTGAGATCCACTCTGCGGAGATTTGCGTGTCTTCGGTTGTCAGAAACGCAAAGATCGCAAAGGAAGTCGCAGAGGACGCCGCTCGGCGACGGGAGAGGCGGGCGGGGAGCCGTTTGTGCATTTTGTATCAATTTGTGCATTCTGTGCATTTTCATACAATTCGTGCAAAGTGTGCTTCAAATGGACGCGGAGCTTGGCTATGCTTGTTGGTGATCGAAGAGCGTGTTGGCATCGATCATGAAAGACGTGGACATTGCGAATCGATTTTGATCGGCTATCGACGCGTGAGCGATAACTTTTTTCGCTTATTTACGTTAATATGATTGAAATCTTTAAATTTAGACCCCGGAACAATTCTTTTTGCTTCTGCCAGTTAAAACCAAGATGAAAAAAATTGCACTTCTATCGCTATGTCTTGCTCTTTTGAGCATTTCGGCTGCAGCCCAACGCACGCGTCGAATGCCGGCGGCATCGCATGTAACGGTTACGGCCGCTGATTACGAACGCGCCGAGAGCCGTTTGAGCTATAAGACCAATCCGCTGATCGACCGCAACGGCGTTCGCGCGACGTGGCTGCCGGACGGCACTTTCTGGTACATGGTGCTTACGGCGACCGGCCGCGAGTACGTTCACATTGATCCGAAAACCGGTGCCCGCAAGGTCGGCGCAACTCCGGCTGAGATCGGTGTCGATGGCGGTGTGCCGAATATGAACGCATTTGCCCGTTTTGGCGGCGGCCAGGCGGTCAGCGTCTCACCGGACGGCAAGCTTGAGGCATTCATCAAGGATTGGAACCTTTGGGTCCGCGACCGTGCGACAAAGAAAGAAACTCAGCTCACGACCGACGCACAGGAAAATTACGGCTACGCCACCGATAACGCAGGTTGGAAGCACAGCCCGCGTCCGATCCTGATCTGGTCGCCTGACTCGAAGAAGATCGCAACATTTCAGCAGGACGAGCGGCACGTCAAGGATATGTACCTTGTAACGACGAATGTCGGTGCGCCGAAGCTCGAAAAATGGAAATATCCGCTGCCCGGCGACGAAAAGATCGCGATGATCGAACGCGTGATCATCGACGTTGCTTCGGCAAAGGTCGTTCGCCTGAAGATGCCCGCCGACGCACACCGCTCGGCGCAGTGCGACGATATCGCTTGTGACGGCGGCTGGAGCGATGTTTACTGGTCGAATGACAGCAGCTCGCTCGCATTTGTCTCTACCTCGCGTGACCACAAGGTCGAGGATCTGCGTGTTGCCGACCCTGACACGGGCGACGTTCGACAGGTCTATCACGAAGAGAGCCCGACGCAGTTCGAATCCGGCCAGGGCGGCACGAGCTGGCGCTATCTGCCCGAGACGAACGAGTTCATCTGGTACACGGAACGCAGCGGCTGGGGCCACCTTTACCTCTACGATCTGAAGACCGGCAAGCTCAAGAACGCGATCACGAGCGGTGATTGGGCGGTTTGGAACATCGAGGATGTCGATACGAAGAACCGCGTTATCTACTTTAACGCAGGCGGCCGCGAAGCGGGCGTCGATCCGTATTTCGGACACTTTTACCGCGTGAATTTTGACGGCTCGGGCCTCAAGCTGCTCACGCCTGAAAATGCGAATCACGCGGTCGCGATCTCGCCCGACGGGAATTACTTCATCGACAATTACTCGACGCCGAATACGCCGACCGTCGCCGTGCTTCGCGATATGACGGGCAAGAAGATCGCTGACCTCGAGAAGGCAGACGTCTCGCGGCTCGAAAAGACGGGCTGGAAAGCTCCGACGCCGATCGTCGTAAAGGCCCGCGACGGCAAGACCGATCTTTACGGCCTGATGTACTTCCCATCGAAGATCGTGCCCGGACGCAAATATCCCGTGGTCGATTACATCTATCCCGGCCCGCAGGGCGGTGGCGTCGGCACGCGTTCGTTCGTTGCTTCGCGAAACGATAATTCGGCGCTGGCCGATCTCGGCTTCGTCGTCGTAACGATCGACGGTATGTGCAACCCGATGCGCTCGAAGGCTTTCCACGATTCGTGCTACGGCGATATGGCCGACAATACTCTCGAAGATCAGATCGCCGGCATCAAACAGCTTGCCGCGAAATATCCGTTCATGGATCTTGATCGCGTCGGTATCTGGGGACACTCCGGCGGTGGCTTTGCAACTGCCGCAGCGATGTTCAAGTATCCCGATTTCTTCAAGGTCGGTATCTCGGAATCCGGAAACCACGACAACCGGAACTACGAGGACGATTGGGGCGAAAGGTATATCGGCCTGCTCAAGGGAGACAACTACGAGAAACAGGCGAATCAGGTCTATGCAAAGAACCTGAAGGGCAAACTCCTGCTTGCTCACGGTACGATGGACGACAACGTCCCGCCGTACAACACGCTTCTCGTGGTCGATGCTCTGATCAAGGCCAATAAGGATTTTGACCTCATCCTGATCCCGAACGCACGTCACGGCTATGGCCAGGCAAGCTACTATATGATGCGCCGTCGTTGGGATTATTTCGTCAAGAACCTGCTCAGTGCCGAACCGCCGAAGAACTACGAGCTGAAGCCCACTCAGGATCCTCGTATGGCCCCTCCAAAGAAGTAAGCCAAGTCGGGCTTGCCTCATCGCATTGTGGTCGGGCAAGCCTGCAAAATTGTTTGTCGCCAAGCGGCGAAGCTCTGCGGAGCTTTCCCGTTCGGCGACGAAAGGCACAGAAGTCCGAAAGCCCGTGAACGGGCTGAATCGATCTTCGTAGTTCTTACCACGCCGTAAACGACGTGGCGATACGACAGGCCTGTTACTGTTCGAGTTGTCGGGTTTCTTTTTCGGTGGATGCTTCGAGAAAGATCTCGCTCACGGAGGCTTGCGGCGGCGGGAGTTGTGCGGCGGTCTCGATCATATCCTTTTCGAGTTTTGCGACCGATCTGCGTGCCTGCTCGGCGTCCTCACGCGGTATTTTTAGAACGATCTTGCCGTTGTCATTCGGGAGCTTTGTGGATTTTGCGATCGAATTCAGACGCAGAACGATGCGGGCCCCGACGTTCAAAAATCCGCCTTTGAACTTCACAGAGTGAATGTCGGCGAGCGAGACGCGCACCTCTTTTACGCCATTCGAGAAGATACCGAGGAACTTCGATTCGAATTCGAGGATGATGCCCGCTGAGGAGAATTTTGCGATGCCGTTCGCATAATTCGGCCAGCCTTCGGCCTTGAAATGGATCGCTGCAAAAGCCTGATTCATACGCTAAAAAATTCTAGCATGGAATGGAGCCTGAATGCCGCGACGAAAGAGGTCGCGGTCAGCAGGAAACTCACTCGTCGGGATTCGGCTCCGGGCCGAAGAAGAATAGGTATGTCACGCCAAGAACCGTCGCAGCGAGTGATGCGCCGAAAATCGCAAGCTTCGAATCGTCGATAAGCGATTGCCTGCCCGCAAACGCAAGATTCGTGATAAAGATCGACATCGTAAACCCGATGCCGCCGAGCATTCCGACGCCCACGACCTGCCGCCAGGTCAGCCCTTTAGGCAGTGTCGATACGCCGAACATGACAGCTAGGTAGCTTGCGATAAAGATGCCGACAGGTTTGCCGACAACAAGCCCAAGCCCGATGCCCAGGCTGTTCGGCGAAGTAAGTTCAGCAGCCCAGTTCGACTCGATAATGATCCCGGTATTTGCAAGGGCGAATATCGGTAGAATGAAGTACGCGACCGGTTTGTGCAGCCAGTCCTCGAGCCACTCTGAAAGCGAAGGTTCATCGTCATTCTTTGAGGTGAATGGGATCGTGAATGCGAGGATCACGCCCGCGATCGTTGCGTGGACACCGGAGAGCAGCATCGCCCACCACATAAAAACTCCGCCGACCAGATACGGCCAGAGCGACCTAATGCCAAGGGCAAAGTTCATCGCAAAAAGCAGACCTGCGATCGCAAGCGCGGCGAAAAGATAGGTGAGCGAAAGATCTGTCGAATAAAAAACGGCGATGACGATGATCGCCACGAGGTCGTCGATCACGGCAAGCGCAACGAGAAAGACCTTTAGCGAACTGCTCGCCCGGTTGCCGAGCAATGCCAACGAGCCGATCGCGAACGCTATGTCCGTTGCCATCGGAATGCCGACACCGGCCTGCGTCTCGTGTCCGTGATTGAACGCAAAGTGGATCGCTGCGGGCACGATCACACCGCCGAGAGCCGCGATCACCGGCATCAACGCGCCCTTAAGGGACGAAAGTTTGCCGGCAAGGATCTCGCGTTCAAGCTCCAGTCCGACGAGCAAAAAGAAGATCGCCATCAGGGCGTCATTCACCCAAAGCTCGACGCTCAACGGCCCAAGTTTCTTGTGCCAAAAGTCGATATAAGCCTGTCCCGAAGCTGAGTTCGCGATGAGGAGCGACGCGATCGTACACGCGATGAGAAGAGCGGCACCTGCACGCTCCGAGCGCAGAAAGTCCGCAAAAAGACGTATCAGCCGAAATCCTTGTTTTTCTCCCATTTTGAAACTACTTCCCTGCTCCGGAACCGCTTCGCATTGCGAATTTCCCGATGCCGAAAAGGCTGATCAAGAGCCAAAAGAATTCGACGACAAATGCCGACAAGTTGAACTCGAAAAAGAGCGATACGATTATGAGCGATGCACCGGCGGCATTCAATACTGAGTAAAGCGGCCTGTCGCTCGAAAGCCGCTCGAACTGCAGTAGCAAATATGTACCGTTGATAAAGGCGACACCGACAGCGCCGACGATGTCGAACCACTGAATGGTCATTTAAGCTTGTACACGCCGCCCTTTTCGCCGACGGCCCAGACCGCGAATTTGCCTTTGGCAGCAACGGCGTTGAGATTCTCGGTGCCGAGCTTCTTCCAGGATTTACCACCATTTCGCGAGATGTCGGTGCCGTTCGTGCCGACCGCGATGATCGTCCTTGCGTCGATATACACAACTCCGGAGCGATAGCCGGAAAGGCCTTTCGCAATCGTCCACACCTTTCCGCCATCGGTCGTAAACGCGAGGTTATCGGTCATCTCATCCGGCTTTTCGTAGTTGCCGCCGACCAGCACGCCGTTCTTTTCGCCGTTCATCGCGATCGAGAAAATTCCGCTGCCGGCGGTTCCCTTCACGATCGGCGTCGTAACCCATTGCCAGGTCGAGCCTCGATCCTCGGAGAGGAAAACGCGTGCGTCGGCACCGCCGGAAATTAGCATCGCACCGCTCTTCCCGTGCGTGATCAGGCATGTGCCGCTTGCCGCGAACGCCGCCTCGCCGTCTTTGGCTGCAGGCATCTTATTGCTAACGATCGGCTCCCAAGTTTCACCGTCCGTCGTCCTGATGAGGCGATAGTGCCCATCGACGGGATCGCTCATCGCGATGCAGTTGCTGCGATCCCAACAGGCGAGCGCGTCGAAGAATTTCTTCGGATCCTTGTTAAGGAACTGTTCCTTCCAGGTCTTGCCGCCGTCCGTCGTTTTGTAGATGCGCGAGGCCTCGCCATTGCCGATCGAGAGAACGTATGCCGTATTCGCATCGAACGCCTCGATGTCGCGAAAGTCGAGACGCTCGGCACCGGGAACGTTCGTGAGGTCCCAACTCTTTCCACCGTCCGTCGTTCGGATCACGGTGCCGCGCGTGCCGCTCGCCCAAACGACATTCCGGCTCACGACCGAAAGTCCGCGAAAAGAGGCGTCCGTCGCCACTGTCCGCTTGACCCACTGCGCCGAAACGGACGTCGTTGCCAATAACAGAAAAAGCAATGTAATCTTCATGGTCACTAAGTATCGCACACCCGGCCGAAAATGGCGTTCGCGAGCCGATCCCGTCGCCATCTGTCTCTGCAGTCTTCGCGGTTTTTGATCGGCTCTATCGCCGAGTGGGAAAGCTACGCATTTGCACCGCGACGGCCAAACAAAACCGGCGGCTGAGCCGCCGAGAAACTTTTATTCTGACAACGGCGAAGCCGAGCTTCGCCGCTCGGCAACGTTCGTGGGCAAAGATCTCAGTAAACCATTCGCGACTTTACGGTTCCGGGAACGTCCTTTAGGAGCTCAAAAGCTGCCTTCGAGAGTTTTGATTCCACGTCGAGGATCACGTAGCCGATCGCGTCGTTCGTCTTTAGATACTGGCCCAGGATGTTGATTCCGCGTTCTGACAAACGCGAGTTTATCTCGCCGAGTACGCCCGGAATGTTGCGGTGAATGTGCAAGATCCGGTGCGTTCCGGCCTGCGGCGGGAGGTTTACGGGCGGCACGGTGTGCGAGCCTTCGCTCGTGCCGAAGTCGAGATATTTTATGAGCTTTGCGGTAACGTCTTCGCCGATGTTGGCCTGTGCTTCTTCGGTGGAGCCGCCAATGTGCGGCGTCAGGATCACGTTCGGCAGATGTTGCAAAACGCTCTCGAACTTATCGCCCGTACGCTCGGGCTCTTCCGGGAAAACATCGACCGCCGCACCGGAGATCTTCCCCGTCTTCAGGGCCTTTGCAAGTGCGTCAAGATCGACGACATCGCCGCGGCTGTAGTTGAGGAAGATCGCGCCTTTCTTCATCGACTTGAACGCGTCGGCATCGATCATATTCCGCGTTGTTACGTCCGACGGGACGTGCAAGGTTACGATGTCAGACCTTCGCAAGAGGTCGCGAAACTCGCGAATTTGCCGCGCATTGCCGAGCGGCAATTTCGTCGCCGCGTCGTAATAGATCACCTGCATTCCCATCGCCTCGGCCATCGTCGAGACCTGCGAACCGATGTTGCCATAGCCGATGATGCCGAGCGTCTTGCCGCGAAGCTCAAAACTTCCCTTCGACTCCTTAAGCCACACGCCGCTGTGCGCCGCGGCATTCTTGTCGGCGATGCGGCGGATCAGCATCACGCACAATCCAATTATCAGCTCCGCCACGGAACGCGTGTTCGAATACGGCGCGTTAAAAACCGCAACGCCTTTCTCGGTCGCCGCCTGCAGATCGACCTGATTCACGCCGATGCAAAAACACCCGACAGCGAGCAGCTTGTCGGCCGCCTCGATCACCTCACGCGTGACCTTTGTCTTCGAACGGATCCCGAGCAGATGCACGCCCTTGACCGCCTTCACAAGCTCGGCCTCGCTCAACGCTCCGCTCGCACGCTCGACATTCGCGTAACCCGCCGCCTCAAGCTCACGCACCGCCGCATCCGAGATATTCTCAAGCAGCAGCACCTTGATCTTGTTCCGAGGGTACGATGTTCCGACAGTTGCCATTCAATTCGTCAAGCACCAAAAACCGTTGGTGACCAGCAATGCTCTAGTCCGCACTGTCGGGAAGATGCTTTGGGACATCCTTCACCTTAATGTCTAATTCTTTGGCAAGGTTCTTCCACTTACCCTTCTTAGTTTTGAAATAGACGTATGCGAGGTCGACCCCTTTTCCGTTCACTTTTACTTCCCAGTAGCCTTGGTAACCTGCATCTACGGCATCGACAGACTCGATCGCCTCGACGCGATCGCCCTTGTCATCGCACGGAGCACAGTAATGACGGATCTCCTTTTTGTCCTTTAGAAATGCCGCCGCCTTTTCTGCCTGAGCTCGACTGACGTACGCCGCTTGATCCGCAAATATCGGAATGGCAAGCAGAGCCCCAACAACGATACCGATAAAAACTTTCTTCATAACCGTGAATAGCTCCCGACTCTTTTGAGATAGTTTACCTTCGGCACCGAACAATTGACACACCCGGCAACCCGAAAACGTCATGCAGCCTTCTTTGGACGGCCTCCGAGCTTGCCGTTTTTTCGGGATGCGATCCGTTTTCGCTCACTTGTCACCGCACCATTGCGACGACCAAGCTCCTTGACAAGATACTTATTGCCGATCAGATCGAGGATCAAAGAGCCAACGCCGAGGTGCTGGTCGAGCGTCTCCCATTCAAGGGCAAAGCCCTGACCCATCGGCCGAACCTCCGCAAGCTCTGCTTCCGTCGCATCCTTGAAAAACTTGAATCTCCTCGGATCGAAGCTGAAACTCCAGCCCGATAAGAGTCGAACGGTTACCTCTCCGTCTTTGTAGCTCGCCGATGCAGCCCTGGGCTCATTCTTCATCGCCCATTCGCCACGCTTCGTGGCCTCGCGATACTGCCGCTCGAACTCCTCGTCCGAGATACCGTATTTCTCAAGCCCTCGTTTGTTCTTACCACTTTCCATGAATCTTTACCCACTCCCGAGTGAAAAGATCGTTGTTCTCGCCGACGACCGCAAGGGCAAAAGCCATTTCCTGCCGCTTCATCCCGTAGTTCACTCGGATCGAGATCGGATGCCCATCAACTGCCAAATTCACAACGGCCACGACCCTATCACCTCGAACAACATGAATATGTGGCGGCGTATGGTCGTCCGGCCAGATCACAAATCGAAATCCGCCACTTCTCCAGATCGTTGGCATATACAGCGTAACCTAACTGTTAGGTTATTACAACCTTTTTTTCTTTTCGCTTCTCGCGCGGATAAGTATGGCCGGTCGCTTGGCAACCGGCCAGTTCTTCTGTTGCAGGAACGCTCCGCCTGTTAAATATGGATCGTCAG
>JAANMW010003977.1_pt1 | contig 10674 bp, 6 predicted proteins | sample 7279671 | NCBI WGS metagenome assembly JAANMW01 (sample SAMN14094541, study PRJNA606508) | bioreactor metagenome | isolation source: A lab-scale SPAN reactor treating ammonium-rich wastewater day 247 | place: Ireland: Galway | collected 2017-09-19
GGCCACCAAATACAAGACGGCCTTCAACGAAGACCCTGCTGTGTTCTCGGTCTATGGCTATCTTGCGATCGACAGTTTCATCCGCGTCGCGCAGAAGGCCACGCCCTGCTGATGGGTCCCCGGCTGACGGCGGCGGAGGCCCAGGCCGTCAATAGCTTGGCGGGCATCGCCCTGGACGCGACGTCCCGTGCGGCGCGATGGGCCGCCCTGATCGTCGGCGTCCTGCTGATCGGGGCCAACTTCTCGCTGCCGGAACGCCGCCCCGGGCGGCCCCGCTCCGACCGCGCCACGCCCGAGTTCTTCATGCTGCTGCTGTTCTCGCTGGCCGGGCTGATGCTGACCGGGATGGCCAACGACCTGATCGTCCTGTTCCTGGCGTTGGAGCTGGCCAGCGTGCCGACCTTCATCGCCGTCGCCCTGAGCCGTCCCCAGCACGGGGCGACGGAGGCGGCGGGCAAGTACTTCTTCCTGGGGGCCCTCTCGCTGGCGCTGCTGGTGATGGGGCTGGCCTACCTGTTCGGGGCCACCGGGCAGACCAACCTGAACCAGATGCACGCCCGGCTGCTGATCCAGCCGGCCGTCCCGGGCTACGTGCTGCTGATCGGGATGGGCCTGGTGGTGGCGGGCCTGGCGTTCAAGATCGCCGCGTTCCCCTACCACGTCTACATCGCCGACGTGTACGAGGGGTCGGCGGCGCCGGTGGCGGGCTGGCTGAGCTTCGTGCCCAAGGCCGCCGGATTCCTGGCCCTGGCCCGGCTGCTGACCGTGATAGGGGGACCGGCCGGCCTGCACGACCTCGAGTCCGGCGCCGTGCTGCTGAGCGGGTGGGTCGCCCACCCGGTGTGGGGCTGGTTGATCTGGGGCCTGGCGGTCGCGACGATGACCGCGGGCAACGTGCTGGCCCTGTGGCAGCGCAACGTCAAGCGCCTGCTCGCCTACAGCTCGGTCGCCCACAGCGGCTACCTGCTGGTCGCCCTGCTGCTGGTGCCCGAGACCAGCGCCCGCCAGGTGGCCACGCCCCTGCTGTTCTACCTGGTCGTCTACGGGATCGCCAACCTGGGGGCGTTCCTGGTGCTGTCGGCCGTCCGGTCGGCCGACCCCGCCGGCGGCACACGGGAGGCCGAGACATTCGCCGATCTGCACGGGCTGGGCCGCCGCCGGCCCGCGATGGCGATCGGGATGGCTGTCTTCGTCTTCGCCCTGATGGGCCTGCCCCCGACGGCGGGGTTCCTGGCCAAGGCCTACGTCTTCATCGGCGCGTTTCGGACCGGCTACGACTGGCTGGTCGTCATTGCCCTGCTGAACGCGGCGGTGGGGGCAGCCTACTACCTCCGCATCGTCGGGGCCTGCTGGATCGGCGGGGCGGAGGAGGAAGCGCCCGGCGAGCACGGCCAGACCGGCCTGGCCGCTGGGCAGTCCGATTCCGGCGACGCCGGGTCCGGCCGGTCGGCGGACCGCGCGGCCCCGCCGCTCGACGAAGCCGGCCAGCAGCCGCCCGGGCTGGTCATCGCCATCTGTGCCTTCGTCACGCTGCTGTTCGGGGTCGCGCCCGGCCAGCTCCAGCAGTGGTTCACCAAGGACCTGGTCCTCAACATCGGCCGAAACCGCCCGCCCGCCCGGCAACAGGCCGAGCCCGCCGACGCCCCGCAGCAGCCCCCCGCGCCCCGGCCGCTCGACCAGGGTCCCGACTGACCGGTCCGTGGAGAGCGCCTCGTCGCGGCCGCGGCGCCGCCTTCCACGTAGTCTTCCCCCCTCCCCGACACCTTCGGCCATGCGCAGGCAGCGATCCCCCGACCTTGACTTGTCGACGGTGCGGAGAATAATTACCCGTGGCTAATTAACCGCGGCTAAGTCGCCCCGGAGGTCGGCCCCATGCGAAGGCTCAGCCCATCCAAGCAGGACTATCTGGAGGTGATCTGGCTGCTGGGCGGGCGCGGGCGGGGGCCGGTCTCGGCCAGCCGCATCGGCGAGCGGCTCGGCGTCAAGCCGCCTTCGGTCACCCGCTCGGTGCAGGCCCTTGCCGGCGCCGGGTATCTGGAGCACGAGCCCCGCGGGCTGGTCCGCATGACCGATTCCGGGCGGGCGCAGGCCGAGATGATCCACCACATCCACCAGGACCTGATGCAGTTCCTGACCGACGTGCTGGGCGTGCCGGAGGAGGTCGCCGAGACCGACGCCGCCCAGATCGAGCACTGCCTGTCGTCGGCGACGGCCGGTCGGCTGCACCGCTGGCTGGAGATGCTCGAGGGCCTGGCCAGGTCGGCGCGTCCGGTGCTGGGCGAGACCCGCCCGGGCGCCGACCCGTTCGAGGACCTGGAAGAGACGCCCAGCGCCGGCTGGCGGGCGTAAGCGAGGGTGCGAGGCATGACGGCGTCACAACGCAAGCGGCTTGTGTGGGTCTGCGCCCTGGGCGTCGCCCTGTGCGGGCCGGCCCTGGGGGGAGGGTGCAGGCAGGAGCGGTCCGACTCCGACGGCCGGCCGACCGTGGTGTGCACGACCACGATGATCGCCGACCTGGCGGCCAACCTGGTCGGCGACAAGGCCCACGTCATCGGGATCATGCGCCCGGGCGAGGACCCGCACATCTACGAGCCGAAGACCGGCGACGTCGACGCCCTGGCCGACGCCGACCTGGTGCTCTACAACGGCCTGCACCTGGAGGGCACGCTGCTGAAGAACATCCAGGAGGACGCGACGGGACTGACCGTCGCGCTGGCCGAATCGGATAAGATCGTCCCGCTCGGGGCGGCCGGGGCGGCCGACCCGCACTGCTGGATGAACGTCCGCCACTTCATCGTCTATGCCGAGCGGGCCTGCCAGGCGCTCCAGAAGATGGACCCGCCCAACGCCGAGCACTATCGGCAGCGGACCGACGGCTACGTCCGGCAACTGGAGGCCCTGGACCGGGAGGTGCGGGCACAGATCGCCGCCGTGCCCCGCGAGCGGCGGGTGATGGTCACCAGCCACGACGCCTTTGCCTATTACGGGCAGGCCTACGACATCGACGTCCACGCGGTGATCGGCATCAGCACTGAGGAGCAGATCAAGCCCGACCACGTCGAGAAGCTGGAGGCCCTGGTCCGCGACCGCGGGGTGCGGGCGGCGTTCATCGAGACCTCCGTCTCGCGCGTGCTCAACGACACCGTCCGCGAGATCGCCGCCCGCACGGGCGTGCGGATCGGCGGCACCTTGTTCAGCGACAGCCTGGACGAGCCCGGCAGGCCCGGCGGGTCCTACCTCGGGATGATCCGCCACAACACCTCCACCATCGTCGAGGCCCTGAAATGAGCGGCGAGCCCGCGGCCATATCCGTCAGCCACCTGACCGTCTCCTACCACCGCGTGCCGGTGCTGCTGGACGTCTCGTTCCAGGTGCCGCCGCGCTCGATGACCACGGTGATCGGACCCAACGGCGCCGGCAAGAGCACGCTGCTCAAGGCGATCATGAGGCTGATACCCACCGACGCCGGGACGATCGAGGTGTTCGGCCAGCCGCTGGCCGCCTCGCGAGGCCGCATCGCCTACGTCCCCCAGACCGAGACGGTGGACTGGGACTTTCCGATCACCGTCCGCGAGGTGGTGCAGATGGGGCAGTATCCGCGCCTGGGCTGGTTCGGGCGGGCCCGGGCCGCCGACCGCCGACGCGTCGCCGAATGCCTGGACAAGGTGGGCATGAGCGAGCTGGCCGACCGTCACATCCGCCAGCTCTCCGGCGGCCAGCAGCAGCGGACCTTCCTGGCGCGGGCCCTGGCCCAGCAGGCCGACATCCTGTTCCTGGACGAACCGTTCGCCGGGGTGGACGCGGCGACCGAGGACGCGATCTTCGAGCTGATGGACCGGCTTCGCGCCGACGGCAAGACGCTGGTGATGGTCAACCACGACCTGACCATCCTGCACCGCTTCGACGCGGTGCTGCTGCTGAACCGCCGACTGATCGCCTACGGACCGGCCCGAAAGGTGCTCACCGACGACCTGATCAGCCGAACCTACGGCGGGCGGCTGACCCTGCTGGAGCAGGCCGAGACGGTGGTGGCCGAGGGAGTGCGACCATGAGCGCGGCGTGCCGGGCGTGGAGGCTGGGGCTGGCCGGGGCCATGCTGCTGGTGCTGGCCGCCCCGGCGCCGGCGCGGGGCGACCGCCCCGCCGACGCCGACGGGACCCTGCCTGCCGAACGGGCGCCGGCCGCCGGCGAGCCGGCGGACTTCGAGCCCGCGGCGGTGACCTACGGGACCGGGGACCCCGCCGAAGAGCGGGGCGGCATGGACCTGTCTCGGTGGAGCCGCCCGTTCTCGGCCCGCTGGATCCACAAGACCGCCGGGGCGATGCTGGTGGGCGTCACCTGCGGGCTGCTGGGCTGCTTCGTGGTGCTGCGGCGGATGGCCCTGATCGGCGACGCCCTCAGCCACGCCGTGCTGCCCGGGGTGGTCGTCGCCTTCCTGGTCGCCGGAACGAGCATCGTGTTCCTCTTCGCCGGGGCCCTGGCCGCCGGGCTGCTGACGGCGGTGCTGATCAGCCTGATCGGCCGGCACAGCCGCAGCAAGGAGGACTCGGCGATCGGCATCGCGTTCACGGCCCTGTTCGCGCTGGGCATTATCCTGATCAGCAACCTGCCGCGCGGGGCGCACTTCGACCTGAAATGCTACCTGTTCGGGGACGTCACGGCGATTCGCTGGGACGAGCTGAAGATGATGATCATCATGACCGTCGCGGTGGTCGGGGCGCTGATCCTGTTCCATCGCCCGCTCAAGCTGATCAGCTTCGACCCGACGATGGCCGCCTCGGTCGGCGTGCCGGTGGCCGCGTTTCACTACCTGCTGATGGGTCTGCTGGCCGGCGCCGTCGTCGCCAGCATCACCGCGGTGGGCGTGGTCATGGTCGTGGCGATGGTCATCACCCCGGCGTCGACGGCGTATCAGTTGACCGACCGGCTGGGCGTGATGATGGTTCTCTCGGCGGTCTTCGGGGCCCTGTCGGCGGCGATGGGCATGAGCATCGGCTTCGTCTTCGCCGACAGCCCCCCGGGCCCGGCGATGGTGGTGGTGGCGGCCGGGCTGTTCGGCCTGGCGGTGCTGGTCAGCCCGCGCTACGGCGTGGTCGCCAAGCTCCTCCGCCGACGGCGCTCCAACCGCCACATCGACAGCGAGAACATCCTCAAGATCCTCTACCACCTGTCCCAGCGGGGCGAACCCGCGACCGGCCGAACCGTCATCGACGCCGCCGACCTGGACCGCGCCCGCGTCCGCTCGCTGCTGCGGACGCTATCCCGCCAGCGGTTGGTCAGCCGGTCCGACGGGCGCTTCGAGCTGACGGACGCCGGACGGCTGCGGGCCGAGGAAATGGTCCGCTCGCACCGGCTGTGGGAGACGTACCTGGCCGACCAGGTCGGTCTGACCGGCGAGCAGGTCCACCGCCGCGCCGACGAGCTGGAGCACGCCCACGAACTGGCCGAGCAGGTCGCCGCCGAACTGGGCCACCCCACCACCGACCCGCACGGCGAACCGATCCCCCAGCCGCCGCCAGACGGCCAACGGTCCGGCTCGTCCTGAGCCGCCCGCCCACCGGCCTTTCAGTCCAACGTACAGTCGGCCTCGATCGCGTGGGACGGCCTGACGCGGACCACCCGCAGGTTCAATCGGTCCGCGACGTAGATGGCTTGCGGCGACGCGGACACGCAGGCAGGCCAGGCCAGCGGAATCTCCGGCGTGGGGATCGCGCTGCCCGGACCGGCGCTGTCCATGTTGCCGTAGCCGCCGAAATGGCCGAGCAGGTTGCCGCTGGCGTCGAACACGTTGACGCGGCACCGCGCCGCGTCCGGCACGTAGATGCGGTCGAACCGGTCCAGGTCGAACCGCCCGGACCCGCAGACGCACGTCTGTTCGACCGCCGGCACCGGGGCCATGCCCGGACGAATCCAGTGGGCGCCCGTCACCTTCACCGCGCCTCCGTCCTTGTACCAGCCCGGCCAGCCGGTCAGGTAGCGCCCGCCCTCGACCTGCTCGATCCGCCCCCCGTCGGGCCCGAACTTGGCCACGCTGCCGTAGAGCCAGGGATACCATGCGGCGTGCTCATAGTGGACGCCCCAAATCCGCCCGGTCGGCGCCGGCGTGACGCCCAGTTCCGCGGGAAACGGTTCGGCCGGAATCTTGATGTTGTCGGCGAGGTAGATGTTGCCGGCCCGATCCACGCGGACGCTCGCGGCCGTCCGCATGGCGATCAGCACGTCGGTCTGTTTGATCGTGCCGTCGGCCCCCACGACCGTGAGGGTGGTTCGAGCGCCGTCGGGCTTCCACGGATCGCCCGGATAGTGCAGCACGTAGATGTCCCCGGACGGGGCGACGGCGAAACCGCGAGGCCGGGCCTTCAGTCCCCCCGGCAGGTCAACGGTGTGTGTGCCCGTCGCCTCGAACGGCGCCGGGCTGCCGTCGGCGTTCAGACGAATCACGGTGTTCTTCGAGCCTGCTCCGAACAGGTACAGCCGGCCCTGGCGATCAAAGGCCCGCTCCTCCCCGAGAGGTCGAGGTCGGGGCGAGTCGATCGCCCGGCCGGTCCGACCGTCGAATACCCGCCAGGCGCGGGCAGAGTTGGCGGCGTCGGCCCGGACGTGGATTCGCTCGCTCACCGGGTCCACGGCGATGTACTCGCACGCGCTCAGGCCCGCCGCCCCGGTCGCCGGTCCCAGCACCGGCTGCGGCGGGCTGAACGAGTCGCCCTCGTCCAGGCAGCGAAACAGGCCCTGGCCACTGCCGTGGTATGTGCTCGGATGCGCCAGGGCCACCCACACGACCGCGGGGGCGACCCGGTCATCGACGGCGATCGTCATCGCCTCGAGGGCGTTGAGCAGCGGACCTTCGAGGACCGCGGCGGGTTTCGGTTCGGCCCAGCTCCGCAGCTTGATCAGTCGCTTCTTCTGCCAGCCGCGGACGTGGCCCGGACCGTGGTCGCCGTGATCGACCGACACGACGTAGATTGCCCCGGTCTTGCGGTTGACCGCGATCTGGTCCGGTTGGGCGACGGCGATCTGGCCGAGGAATTTCCCGACCGAATCGAGCTTGACGATCCGGTTGTTTCCGTGGTCGGCCACCAGGAGGCGGCCGTCGGCGTCGACGGCCAGGCCGCGGGGATCGTTCAGATGGTCCTGATCGTCGCCGGGCTTGCCGCGCTCGCCGAAGAACACCTCGGCCTCGCCCTGGGGACCGCCGGACAGCCTGGCCCGCAGGACCACGTGAGAGGGCAGGTGCTCCCTGGACCAGTCGTGCGTCTCGTACAGCCCGGCGGCATACACCGTCTCGCCGTCGGGGGTGGCGGCCAGGTGAGCGGTCCCCTCGACCGGCCGACCCGCCCACTGCCGTTTGTCCAGCACCGGTCCGGCGAACGACTCGGGACAGCTTCCATCCGTGTTCACGACCAGCAGACGGCGCGGGCCCGTTGAACCCACCGTCGAGTAGTTGAACTGGCCGGTGGTCATCACCAGCTTGCCCTGGCTCGTCACCGCCATCGTCTGGCGGCAGACGCCCGAAAGCCACGGATAGAACGTGGAGGCAAAGCCGTGGTGGACGCGCGGCAGCACGCCTCCGTCGGGCAGCCTGATCGGATCGATGCCGCCCAGTTTCTCCCGCGGCATCGTCGCGGGATAGGGCACGATGGCCCGGGCGTAAGGGCCGTCCCGACTGAGGACCGCCACCTGCGGTGGACCGGCGACGCCGTCCGGCTGGGCCCACAACACGCACAGTTCGCCGTCCGGTCCGACGGCCAGCGAGTAGATCTTCTGGATCGCCCTGGCGTCCCAGCCGATGATCCGGTCCAATCGGTGCGCCAGCCCGAGGCCGACCCGGACCCTGAACGGGCGGCCGACCGCCTCCCGGTCCGCGTCGTCCCTGCCGTCCCAGACGATCGTCTGGGTCAATCCGGGTTTCAATGGCAGCGGCGGGGCGTTCGCCCCGCCCAGCACCCCGGCGGCCAGGTGGCGGACCACCTTGCCGTCGGAGCCGAGGACGGACACCTCAACGTCCGTCGGGCCCGAGACCGCGAAGCGGATGCGGACCGCCGTCCCGTCCCGCTCAGCCGTCGGCGGGGCGGTGAAGCGGACCGCTGCCGCCCGCGACGAAGCGGCCCCCAGCGCCAGCACCGCCACGGCCGCCAGCAGCTTGCGCATCGTGTGCGCCTCCTTGGCAACCCCGGGCGGCCCATATCGCGCCGCCGCCCCGTCGAACCGCGCCGTCATTTCACCGGGCAGGTCTGCTCGGCCGCGAACACCTTGTCCACCCGCACCACCCGGTGGTTCAGGCAGTCGCCGACGTAGATGTGGTCCTCGCTGGCGCCGGCGGCGATAGGCCAGCCCAGCGGGATCGCCGCGTTCGCACCCGTCGCCTCCGTCGCGGTGTCGTCGAAGTTGCCGTAACGGCCGAATTCGGCGATCCGGTTGTCGGCGTTGTCGCAGACCGTCACCCGGTAGGTGAAGGCGTTGGGGATGTACAGCCGCCCGTAGCCGTCCACCTCGAACCGCGGCTTGGTGCAGTGGCAGACCGACCCGGTCGAGGCCCACGCCCCGCTGATCGGACCGCTCGCGGCGCGGTAGGCGGCCAGCGCCCCGACGGGCGCCTGCCCCCCGCCGACCTTGCGGAACTCCCCGCCTTCCGGACCGAACTTGTAGATCGTCCCCGTGGCCCGCTGGTAGGCCGGGTCCTTCTCGAAGCCGCGCGGGGCGACGTGGTCCTTGGGCCGGCCGATCTGGAGCACGTAGACGTGGCCGGACGGGTCCACGCGGATGCTGCCGCTCTGATCGACCATGCCGGTCACCAGGGCGGGGACTTTCGGCCCGGCGCCGTCCTCGCCCTCGGCGACCTGGCGCTGGAAGGCGACCTGCCGGCCGTCGGCGTCGTAGGCCTCGACCCGGCAACTGTTGCCGCCGTTGGTGGCGAACACCCAGCCGCGGGGGTCGACGTCCAGCCCGGCGACCGAGTTGCCCCGGCCGTAGCGGCAGCGGAGCTGGCCGTACTTGTGCGCCCCCGTCGCCTCCAGCGGCGCGGGCTTGAAGTCGCGACCGTAACGGGTGACCGGGCCTTCGTACCTGCCGGTGTCGCCCCAGGCGTAGATCAGCCCGCCGGGCCCGACGGCCAGGTCGCACGCCTTGATCGGCGCCAGCCCGCCCGCGCCGCTCTTGCCGTCATACCGCCACACCGGGCCCATGCCCTGGGTCACGTAGACCAGGTCGGCCTCCGGGTCCACGTCCATGTAGCAGACGAAGCCGATCGCCCCGTGGTCGCGATTGAGCAGGCCATCGCCGACGGGAACCAGTTCGCGGCCGCGGTCCTCGACGCGGACCAGGTCCCCCGCCCCGCCCAGCAGCAGCACGGGCCTCTCGCCCGATTCGTCCAGTGCGATCGTCGTGCCCACCTGGCCCTTCAGCGCCAGCCGGGCGACCGCCTGGGCCTGCTCGCCCCGGCCGCTGATCTTGATCAGCGTGGCCGGCTCGGGATAGCCGCGCGACACCTTGCGCGAGACGACGTACAGGTCGCCGGTCTTGCGGCTGACGATCACCTTGTCGGGCCAGTCGGCCGGGGTCGAACTCAGCTTCTTCCCCAGCGGGTCGATCTCGACGACCGCCATGTTCACCAGGTCGCAGACCAGGACGTTGCCCTTGGCGTCGGTGTCGATTCCGGCCGCCGCGGACTTTTTGTCCCAGGCGCTGGGCATCCAGTACTTCTTCGTCTCCCAGTCCGGCAGCACCAAGTCGTAGAACGGCTGCGGGTCGGCGCCGGGGCGGGTGAGGTCCTGGCGGTAGACGCGGCCCTGGGGCCAGTCCGGGTCGATGTCCGACGGCTTCTTGCCGTCGTACGGCGTGTTGGCGACGTTGGAATAGTAGGCGTGTTTCCCGTCGGGCGAGAAGGCGAGCTGCGGGGCCAGCCATTTGGCCCACTTCAGTTTGTCCGGCGCCGACCGCATGGGGATCGATTTCAGCTCGTTGGAGCCGTCAATCTTGAACGAGTGCAGGCGGGCCGAATTGCTGTCGATGAACACCAGCCGCCCGTCCACGATGCGGTGGTGGATGTTGTCGCCGAGGTGGAAGAGCACCGGGTCCAGGGGGGTCAGGCAGGCCGGCGTTAGTGCCGGCTTGCCGTCGGGACCGACGGCGTCGAGGAGGGTGAAACCGGGCGTCTTGGCGGGCGGGGTCGTGGCCGAATAGGGCAGGATGGTCTTCTGATACTGGCCCGCGCGGTCGAACCTGCGGACCTGCCAGGGCATGAACTGGTGGAGCTGCGGCACGAACGAGCCCATCTTCACGTAGAGCGTGCCGTCGGCGTCGACGGCGATGCTGTCGGACGGGGCGCCGGTGGTCAGGTGTCCGGTCGTCGGGTCGCCGCCGAGGAACCGCCCGAACTTGACGTCCATGCCGATCCGCACGCGGACGGAGAACGGCCCGCCGCCGGCCTGGTCCGCCATGCGATTCACGCCCGCGTCGTCCTTGCCGTCCCAGACCAGTGCCTGGGCCAGGCCGGGCTTCAGCGGCGGCGGGGGGGCTTTCGCCCCGCCCAGCACCCCGGCTGCCAGGTGGCGGACCACCCGCCCGTCGGCCTCCAGGACGGCCACTTCCACGTCCGTAGCGCCCGAGACGGCGAAGCGGACCTGCACCCGCTCCCCGTCCCGCTCGGCCGCCGGCGGCGCCGTGAACCGGACC
>JAANMW010003981.1_pt1 | contig 10659 bp, 13 predicted proteins | sample 7279671 | NCBI WGS metagenome assembly JAANMW01 (sample SAMN14094541, study PRJNA606508) | bioreactor metagenome | isolation source: A lab-scale SPAN reactor treating ammonium-rich wastewater day 247 | place: Ireland: Galway | collected 2017-09-19
GGGTGAACCTGCTGGCCGCTTGGCTCGAAAAGGGCGTGCGGGTCGTGGCCGTCAGTCAGCAGCTTGACTTCTCGGGGACGGTCGGTCAGATGGTCGCCAGCGTCCTGTTTGCCGTGGCCCAGATGGAGCGCGAGAACCTTCGGGAGAACACGAAGCGCGGGATGGCGGCGGCGAAGGCGAGAGGCGTCAAGCTTGGCAAGCGGCCGTCGTTTCACGCCGAAGGCGTCGTGCCGATGATCCAGATGGGTATGCCAGTGGCCGAGGTCGCCAGCCGCTTGGGCAAGACGCGGCAGGCCGTCTACCTGTCCTTGAGGCGTGCAGGCATCGACGTCAAGCAACTGCGGAGGGTCGAGACGCAGCAGTCGTAGCAACTGAATAGTCACGGTGACCGAACAACGGAGCCGGCCGTCTGCAACACGCGGACGCCGGCTCTTTGCGTTGTGGAGGACGCAGCAATGAGGCCACGAAGACAGGACGCCATAAATCGCACTAGCGGACCTCGCCAAACCGGACGAGCCAGCATACCCGATGCTACCCCAGGACGCGGCCCTGACCAGCCCTGCGATCCTGGCAAGCGATCAAAGCCTGGCCTGCCAGCCGTGTTCCGCCCCCGGTTTTGGGAGGACGCCGACGGCCGCTGCGCAGCGGTGAAGGAGATCAAGCGGCGTCTGGACCGTCTGCGTGAAGACGCAGGGGCCGACAGCTACCAGAAGGAGATGCTGTGCGAGCGGGCCGTCTTCATGGCGTTGCGGCTTGAGACGATGGAGACGGAGGCGACGGAGGGCCGGGCGTTCGAGGCGGGTAGTTACGGGCAGGCCGTCAACACCTTCCTCGGCCTGCTGAAGGCCCTGGGCCTGGAGCGGAAGGTGAAGGCGGTCGGCCTCAAAGCCTACATCAGGAGCGGCGGATGAACATCTTGACCGCCATTGCCGACAGGAACCTGTTCCGGCCGTTCCTTGGGCAGACGCTCGGGACCTGGCAGAACTGGTTCGCGGCGCTGGCGATCTTGTATGGGCTGCGATGCCCACAGCCGCAGCGTCAGGTCGTCCGTCAATGCACGGGCCGCAAGTGCCGCCCCATGCCCAAGGCCGGGTTTGACACGGCCTTGTTCTTGACTGGCAGGCGCTCTGGCAAGTCACGGGTCGCGGCCCTGATTGGGGCCTACGAGGCGGCTCTGGCCGGGCACGAAAAGAAACTGGCGGCGGGCGAGAAAGGTGTCGTCGCCGTATGCGCCCCGACCAAGTATCAGGGCCGCATCGTGCGGGACTACCTTCGGGCCATCTTCGACCCGCCCTTGTTACGTGACGAGATTGCGGCCGAGACGCGGGAAGGTTTCGAGCTGCGCAACGGCGTTCGGATCGAGATGCTGGCCGGTGACTGGCGGACGATCCGGGGCTACACGTTGATTGCCGCGATCGTGGACGAGCTTGCATTCTTCGGCCTGGACGAGGAATCCAAGGTACGGTCCGACACGGAGCTTGTTCGGGCGATCAAGCCGTCGCTCGCCACTGTCGGGGGCAAGCTGGTCTGCATCTCCACCCCCTACGCGAAGAAGGGGTTTTGCCACAGCACCTGGAAGAAGAACTTCGCCAACGACGCGGGCAAGGCGCTGGTCTGGAACTGCCCAAGCCGCACGATGAACCCCACCCTGCCGCAAGAGGTCGTGGACGCGGCACTTGAGGAAGACTTGCAGGCGGCCCGGTCTGAGTACCTGGGCGAATTCAGAGATGACGTTGCCGAGTTCCTGCCCCGCTCTTTGATCGAGGGCCTTGTCGTTCCCGGCCGCACAGAGCTTTTGCCTCAGCCCCGGACGGCGTATCAGGCGTTCGTCGATCTCAGCGGGGGCCGTCACGACGACGCCGCCCTCGCCATTGCGCACCGCAACGATGGACGGAAGGTCGTGCTGGACCTGCTGCGCCGTTACCGTCCACCCCACAACCCGCACGAGGTAATCACGTCGATGGTCCAGGTTCTCCGGCTCTACGGGTTGCGGCGCGTGACGGGCGACAACTACGCGGCCGAGTTCGTGGCCCGTGCCTTCCAAGGCCAGGGCATCGGCTTCTCGAAATGCAAGAACCCGAAATCGGTTCTCTATTTGGAGCTGCTGCCCGTGCTGTGCAGCGGCGAGGTCGAATTGCTGGACCACGAGGCGATGGTTACTCAGCTTGCCGGTCTGGAACGCAGGACGCGGAGCGGCGGGCGGGACATTGTGGACCACCCGGCAGGGGCGCACGACGACCTGGCCAACGTCACCGCGGGCGTGACGAATCTGCACTGCAAGAGGCGGATAACAGTCGGGGCCTGGCGGCCCACGGAACACTGAGAAAGGAGACTGCGATGGACCAAGGTGGAATCAAACGGCGGGTGGCGGAATTCGACGCGCAGCACGGGGCCAGCGTCGCGGAGGACGGCTGGATTCTGTTCGAGGACGGGGCGGCCCGTGAGGCGAACCCGATGGGCGCCCTGGTCGATCCGCCCACGAAACCGTGGGAGCTTGCGAAGCGGGTGCTCCACTATCGAGACGTTTGCCTGAAACAGGCAGTGGCCGAGTTCTCGCAGCGGAAGACCTACCTGCTGAAAGCGGCCGCGCACAACCTGAAAGAACGGCTGTGCGGCCCACCCCCGGCCGACATCGCCGAGGCCGAGGCGGGCCTCAAGCAAATGCAGGCCAAGGTCCGCAAGTGCCAGAAGGCCTACGACGCAGCCCTGAAAGCCGTGGAAGATGCACGGCCAGAGAGGCTTCGCCAGTTCTTGGAGCGTGACGCGACAAACAGGTCGGCCAATCAAGCGTTGATCGACCGCATTGACAAGATCGAGGTCTAGAGGAGGACGAGATATGAAGACGTACGTCTGCAACGTCGAAGGGAGCGAGGCGCAGGACGAGGTGTTGCCGCTGCCGCGAATGGACTTCACGCCGCCAGCGCCTCAGCATCAGCCGCCCAGCAAGGCCCGCTACGACGGCAAGGCAGAGCCAGCGACGAAGACGGACGACGAGCCGCTGCCGCTGCCGCCTTCAACCCTGAGCAAGGAGTGAACCGTGCGGATCCAAACCAAGACCCTCGAAGGCCGCAAACATTTCGTGGCCCCCGCGGTCATGATCGTGGAGGGCGTCCTGAACGGCTCTCGGGGTCCGTTCCTTTACCCGGCCGACGAGCTGCGCCGGTCCGTGCCGCATTGGAATGGGCGACCTGTCGTCGTTTATCATCCGTCGATGCAATTCAACGGCGTCGCAGGCAACCCGGAGGTCTTCACGAGCCAGCGGGTCGGGACCATCTTCAACGCGCGGGTCGAGGGCAACGCGCTGAAAGCCGATGCGTGGCTTGACGTGGACCGCCTGGCGGCCGTGGACTGGCGGGTGTACGACGCTGTCCGCCGGGGCGAGTTGATGGAGGTGTCAACCGGCCTGTTCACGGACAATGAAGAGGCCCCGGGCACGTGGGGCGGGCGAGAGTACCTCGGTGTCGCCCGCAATCATCGACCCGACCACTTGGCAATCCTGCCGGACCAAGTAGGCGCGTGTTCCATCGCCGACGGGGCGGGCCTGTGCCGCAATGAGATCGGCGAAGTGCCGCTGCCCATCCCTGAGATGGCCTTCTGACAAGCAAGGAGCTAACGATGTCTGAGACCGACGCGGAAAACGAACGCTCGCGGGGCGAGGAGCTGTACCTCAAGGGATGCCGATGCATCGCCCGTGTCCGAGAGCTGCGGGCCGAAGCGGAGACACACTCTGCCAACGGTACAAAGATGAGGGGCCGGGCGGGGGACCTGCGGGCGAGAAGCCGGTACGCGGAAGGCGGCGATGCGATGCGCCGTGAAGCGGACCGATGCTGGTCTACGGGTTGCCAGAGCCGCAAGCTAGCTGAGCAGCGACACAAGCAGGCCGCGGAGCAGGAGGCGAAGGGCAAGAAGTTCAAGGAGCAAGGCGCAGCGCTGATGGAGCAATCAAACAAGACGCTCCAAGCTGCGCTTGAGCAGATCGCCGCAGGGCAGTAACAGCACGCCTTATCCAGGGGCGTGGCGGGTTCTCCTTTCTGGGGTTTGACGCCCCCCCATTTCCACCCCGCCACGCCCCACAAAACTTCTCTCATTTCCATCTTGCAAAGGTATACGCCTGCGTTATACTTCTTTTTGGTGCAATGGAACAACCTAACCCAAAGGAGAGAACGATGAGCGAGATCGAATTCCAAGACGCCTTGATGGAACTGCTGGGCGAGGTATCCTGCATGGACAAGCTGGACCTGGACGAGGCCGGCCTGCCCCACGGCCTGGCGGACGTTGAGGAGGCTCGCAGTTTCCAGGCCGCCCAAGTGCTGACGAACAACGCCGGGCTGGTCGTGCAGATGAAAGACGGTTCGGGGTTTCAGCTTACCATCGTGCGGAGCCGATAGGGCAGCGGGAAGGAGCCAACATGAAATACCTGACCACAAAGCAAGCGGGCGAAGAACTGGGCATCGGCAACGCCCGCGTCAGGCAGCTAATTCTCACCGGCCGCCTCAAGGCCCAGAAGTTCGGCAGCCGTGACTGGCTGATACGCCCCCGCGACCTGGAGGCTGTCAAGTTCCGTCCGACTGGACGACCGCCCAAGAAGGCGAGGAGGGCACGACATGGCAAAGCGTGAGAAGGCCAGCGTGCCGCGGGTGTATAGCTACATTCGGTTCTCGACGCCTGAGCAGGCGCTAGGTGACAGCGAGCGCAGGCAGTTGGCCGGGGCGAAGGCGTACGCGGCAAAGCTAGGTGTACCGTTTGACGAGGACTTGCGGATGACTGACCGGGGGCTGAGCGCCTTCCACGGCGACCACCGCAAGAAGGGCGCGCTCGGGCAGTTCTTGGCCCGAGTGCAGGCCGAGGAGATTCCAAGTGGCTCGACACTCGTTGTTGAGAACGTGGACAGGTTGAGCAGGCAGGATGTTGTCGATGTATTCAGCCTCATTACCGATCTGATTCGCAGCGGCATCAGCATTCACACTCTGAAACCCGAAGACACGTACGACCGGCAGAGCTTAAACGGCGGCCAGGTTTGGAAGCTGGTAGGCCAGGTGCAGCTTGCCCACGACGAATCGGTCAAGAAGTCGGATCGGCTTAGTGCGGCGTGGGCCGAGAAGCGCCGCAGGGCTGCAGACGGTGAGGTAATGACCCGGCGCACGCCAGCGTGGCTGCGCGTCAAGGACGGGCGGTATGAGGTCATCGACGCCGCCGTCGAAGCCGTCCGCACGATCTTTGACCTCAAGTTGAAGGGCATGGGCAAGGGGCTGATCGCAACGACGTTGAACCGCACCCCTGGGGCTTGGCGACCGCCGAAAGGCTGGCGACCGAGCTACATCGTCAAGATACTGTCCAACCGGGCTGTCATGGGTGAGTATCAGCCGCACACAGGTCGGGGCAGCGCCCGCAAGCCAGACGGCGACCCGCTGCCCGATTACTACCCGGCCATCGTCGAACCGGACGTTTTTCACGCCGTGCAGGTCCGGCTCAAGGAAAACCGGGGCAAGGGCGGTGAAACTGGCAAGGCCCTCAACCTGCTGTCGAGCCTCGTCAAGTGTGCCTACTGTGACGGGTCGGTGCACTACGTGTCCAAAGGTGACGTGGGCTACCTGATCTGTGACAACGGACGGCGCGGGGTCCGGTGCAAAAGCCACAGCATCCGGTACGACGAATGCGAGAAGGCCATCCTTGAGAACTGCCGGGGCCTGAGGCCTGAGCAGGTCTTGCCAGACCCCAACGAGCAGGCCCGACAGTGCGAGGCGTTGCGGAAGCGCCTGGCGGGCCTTGACGGCAAGCTGGCGGACATTGCGGCCATCACCGCCAACCTCATGGGGCAGATCGAGCGAACGCCCAGCGCAGCCATGCGGGACCGCTATGAGGCTCGCATCGTCCAGTTGGATTCGGATAAGGCCAAGCTGGAGGCCGACCGTAGGGGCGTCGAGCAAGAGCTTGTCAAGGCCGAGACCGCCTTGCAGTCATTCGACACTTGGAAACGCGGGATGAGCAACTTGCAGGCGGCACTCGCCGAGCATGACGGCATTGAGCTTCGGCTGCGCATACGAACCCATCTGCGAGAGCTTATTGACAAGATCGACGTGTTCGCGGTAGGCTTCTCACGGCAGTCGGACCCAAGGCAGTCGGACGAGCAGAACAAAGACACTGAGGACCTTGCAGACTACGTCCGCGAGGTCGCGGCTGAGGTCGCCCCGGCCACGTTGAAGACCAAGGACTTCGCTGCGTTCTGCCGCTACGTCACTCAGCAGCGGATGTCCAAGGCGGGCCGGTTCTTGCGGGTCCATTTCAAGACCGGGGCCGTGCGAGACGTAGTGCCGAAGGGCAGCGTAGCGTCTGGCCGGGGTCTTGAGGTGGACGAGGAAGGGCAAGTGGGCTGGCGGATCGTCAGGCCAGACATTGAGAAGTTGCGGCGAGAATACAAGCATCAGGGGCGGCGTGTAAGATCGTAGACAACATTAGGATGTTGTGCCCGCCGCCGGTTGCGATGGTCAGGGCCCGCTTGCGGTTTCGCCGGGTCGGCCGGGCGAATCGGTCGCCGGGGGCCCATGAGCGTGTCCGGGCCGGGGGGCCGGGCGGCTCGCCGGGGGGAGGGGTGTGCGTGCGCTTGGCCGCTTGGCCCGCGCACGTCGGCGAAGTCGATCTCGTAGTGGGCCGCCTGGGCGAACAGCGACTCGCGGTCGATGCTCGTCGGCTCGATCTCGAGCTGGCCGGTCAGAACTGGCATGGGCATCCTGCCCATGCATCACGGGCTGGAAGCTCGTGCCATCGCTGCGCGCCTGTCCTGGCACACGCTCTCGGCCGGGTGGGCGACGCTGCCGGGCGGCCACCGAGCATCGAACTTCCGGCATCCAGCATCGGTTACGCCCAACGCGTACGCCAGCGGGGCTGCGGCCAAACGCAGTGGATCGTGCCGTTTCCCCAAGTCCCCATCATCCAGCATCCATCATCCGGCATCCAGTGTCGAGTTTCCGGCATGTCCGGCGCGTATCCATGCGGGACGACGCCTGCGCGGAGCGGGTCTGAGGGGGATCGCGGAATTCTTCGAGCAAGGGCTTGGCGCGGGGACGGGGGGACGGTAGAATGCGGCGGTCCAGAGTGAAGGTGCAGGACCGGCCGGGCGCCACCCGGCTGGGTGTTTCCCCCGAATCTCAGGCCAGTTGAAGAGAAGGCCAGGCGTCGTCGAGCGTTCGGCCCGCGGTCTGTACGCCCGCGGGGCGGCGGGTGATCGGGCGGCCTGCGCCGACGGTCCATTCGTCCCTCGCGCCGGCCGCCGGCTGGGTGAATATCGGAGTGGTCGTTCTTCTGGAGAGGGCATCGATGAAGGCTGCAACACGGGCGATGGCGGTGGCGGCGATGGCGGCAGCGGCGGCCTGGGCGGCGCCGGCGCGGGCGGATTTCATCCTCACCGGCGTGGACCATCTGGACATCAACTCGGCCCACTCGCTGGGCTACCTGTACGAGCAGAGCTCGGCCGACGCCCTGGCCGGGGGCTACGTCTACGACATGAACACCTTCGACCAGTCGCTGCTGCGGGTGGCGGAGGCGCCGACGGGCACGCGGAACGTCAACCTGCTGAGCCTGCGCGGCTACGGCGCCAGCCGGGTCGAGGTGCTGAACGGGCGGGTCGAGTACCTGTGGGGGTTCGACCAGAGCCGGGTGCGGGTGGCCGGCGGGCGGGTGCCCAGCCTGTTCGCCCGCCACAACAGCACGCTGGAGATCGTCGGGGGCGAGGTGACCAGCCTGGTGCTGCACCACGACAGCGTGACGGCGATCCGCGGCGGGCAGGTGCACGCGGTCGAGATGCACTCCCACGCGGCACTGGATCTGTGGGGCGGCCGGGTGGACCTGATGGCGATCGAGGGCTATTCGCAGGTGACCTTCCACGGGCACGATTTCGCCGCGTCGGACGGGCTGGTGATCGACGGCGACGTGGTGCGCGGGGTCGGGGTGCTGAGCGGGCGCTGGAGTGACAGCACGGCCTGGACGACGGCGATCATGGGCAACGACCCGCTGAGCACGGTGCGTCTGTCGGTGGTGCCGGAACCGGCGACGGCGGGGCTGCTGGCGGCGGGCCTGGCCGGGTTCGGTGTGTTGGCGGTGCGGCGGCGAATGCGGGCGGGCGAGCCGGCCCGGGCGAAATGAACCGGGTTGAGCGGTGCAGTGCGTCGGGCCGGCGGCCGGTCTTTTCGGTCCGTCTGCGGATTTTTTCACGAAGTTTCTTGACAGGTCTGCAAATGCGGGTTATATTACAGTTGCCAGTGGTCTGAAGGTGGGGTGGAGGGGTCCTGCCAGGGACTTCCCTGCCGTTTTCCGCGCCAGTGACAGAGTGGACCGATTTGTTGTGCGCCCGGTACGTAGCGACCGTGCGCGCCGGACGGGCACGGGCCCGTTCGTGAGCATGGAAGTGTCAGGGAAGTGTCTGTCGGGCTCGACCGGCTCGCGTTGGATCGGTCGGCTTCGGCTATCTCGGTGGTCCGCCTAGACGTTCCGTGCGGTGAAGTCCATGCACCGCGACGGACCGTCCCACCGGCCGCGCACCGCGGCCAGCTTCCCGAACAGTTCGTTGAATTGCCTGCGGACGGACCGCGCCGCCATCGCAAGGGCGGACGGTGCGTCCCGGCCGGGCCCAGATCCGACGCGGACGTTCCGCGCCGGTTTGGGCCGGCTCCCACAGGGGCTGTTGGAGGAGAGGATCGATGAACGCAGTTCGGACCCTACTGGCGGCGGGCGCGGTGCTGCTCGCGGCCGAGACGGCGCGGGCGGACTTCATCCTGAACGGCACGCAGCACATGGCCGTCACCACGGCCCACAACACGGGCACGTTGCTGGACTTCGGCTGGGCGGACGTGCTCGGGCCCGGCTACATCGCCAACGCCAACGTCTACGACAACGCGCGGCTTCGCGTGACCCAACCGGCCACGTCGGTCTACGGCAAGAACGTGCTGACCGCGCGGGTGTACGAGAACGGTCACGCGGCGGTGCTGGCCGGGCGCATCGACTACCTTTACACCTACGACACCACTACGGCGGGGGTGTCGGGCGGGCTGGTCGGTTACATGAACGTCCGCCAGAACAGCGACGCGTTCGTGCTGGGCGGCACGGTCTCCACGCTGCTGTCGCAGCACAGCTCGTCGGTGGACATCCGCGGCGGAAGCATCGCCTCGCTGGAGAACCAGGCGACCACGACAGCGGACATTTCCGGTGGAAGCGTCGGCACGCTGGCCGCCCGCGGCTTCGCGGTGGTGACGATCCACGGGATGGACTTTCAGCCGATGGGCGCGCTGAGCATTGTCGGCGACGAGGTGAACGGCACGGGCGTGCTGAAGGGCAAGTGGGCCAACGGCACGCCGTGGTCAATCAACATCACCGCCAACGACGCGACGGCGACGATCCAGCTCGACGTGGTGCCCGAGCCGATCACGGCGAGCCTGCTGGGCGTGGGAGGTCTGGCGTTGCTGGCCGGGGCGATCCGCCGACGGCGGCAGGCCTGAGACTGCGCGAGGCGATGCGGCGGTCCGGCGGCAGAGTTTGTTGCAGCCGTCGGGCCGGGCGGCCGGCTCAGCGCCGACGGCGGCCAGCCGGCCACGCCCGCGCGAGGCGGCGGGGCCGCTTGCCGGCTGTGAAGCTTTGGACTTGCGGATGCGATGCGGGCGCGGCGTTCCGAGTCGCCGCGCCCCCGCGTCTGCGCCCCCGCGGATCCTGCGCTCGCTGGGGGAGAGCGAGCACAGGGGCCGACCGCGGCGGGCCTGTTCGTCGCTTCCGCGCACCGCGCCCGGCCGATCGGGCGCGCCCGCGGCTCGTGCGCCGGGCCGGGCATGAGAATCCGGCCGGGCATGCTCCTCCCCGGCAAATCCTTGGAATCCCAACTCACCGGCCGGCGGCCCGGCGGCCCCGGCTGTCCGGCTGAGGCCGTGGCTCGACCGGGAACGGTCCGCTCGGGCACGCTCACCGCCTGTCATTTCGGTCGGGGGCTGCGGCAGCCTGCGAAGCGGCCGACCGGAGCGCTGGCTTGCGGGCCGGCCGGACTGCGGTATGCTGGTCCCTCGGGTCGGTCCAGGGGCAAGAGGACGTGCGGGATGACCAAGGCGAAAAAACGGAAGCGGCAGCGGCGCGAGTCCCGGCGGGCGCGGCAGGCGGAGGGCGACGCCTCTTCGTCCTCGAAGCTCGAACCGTCCGCTCAAAGACGGGAAAGGTCGTCGGCGCCCGGCGAGCGGCCGCGATGCGGCTTGTGCGGCAAAACCGGGGAGCTGACCCGGACCGAGTGCTGCGACAATTGGATCTGCAACGACGAGCACCTCTACGTGCCGTTCACCTACGCGAAGGTCAGTTGCCATCGCAATCACGACCGCTACACGATCTGCGCCACGCACCATCACGAGGGCCACGAGGGCGACTGGAAGACCTGCGCCAAGTGCCGCAAAATGTGCGAGCCGGAGATGTATGCCTGGTTCGCCACCAACGAGTACAACTTCGAGAGACTGCCCAATCCGCCGGCCTACAAGCCGACCCACTGCGCCAAGTGCGGCCGCGTGATCCGGTTGGCCACCGACGGGTACGTCGTCAGCAAGGGCGAGTATATGTGCTCCCGGTGCGGGACTGAGGGGTTGCCGGACCATCTGCGATCCGGACTCTAAAACGGGTCCGCGCAGAGTCGCATCCCCG
>JAANMW010003983.1_pt1 | contig 10656 bp, 7 predicted proteins | sample 7279671 | NCBI WGS metagenome assembly JAANMW01 (sample SAMN14094541, study PRJNA606508) | bioreactor metagenome | isolation source: A lab-scale SPAN reactor treating ammonium-rich wastewater day 247 | place: Ireland: Galway | collected 2017-09-19
GGCCGCCGTCGCAGCTGCTCGTTCGTCAACGGCGTGCCCGTGGGCCGCTGCTGAATCGCGGGGGTGGGCGGCCCCTCGCAGGCATCGGCCGAAGCAGGACAGCGATCGCCGATACCGACCCGACACGGGACCAATACACGACTGACGCACGGCGGATACGAGGCCGGCGGAACATGTCGCGGCGATTCAACGAGGATCCCGTAGTGAATTCACGCCCTCGCCGGCTCGAGTGCCCGTCGCCGGCGCCGCCAATTACCTGATCGAGCGTGGGACCGGCGAGTCGCCCTGGCAGATCCAATTCGCCGGGGCCGGCCTGACGGCGGAACCGCGATTCACCGATTTGGCCAAGGGCGAGCGCGGCACGATCCGCTACTACCGCGTCATCGCCGTCGACGCGATCGCCCAGCGGGGCGGGCCCTCGCTGACCGTCCGCACTCAGCCGCGGGCCCCCGCGATGCCCGTCGTCTCCGTGCTCGCGGGCGGCGGACTGGAGATCGACTGGGCCGCCAGTCCCGAGCCCGACGTTGTCGGCTACGACCTCTACCGCTTCGACGGCTGGGAGCGGATCACCTACGGCCGCAAGCCGGTTGGGTTGACGAAGCTGAACGACGCCCCCCTGGCCGAGCGGCGTTTCACGCTGAAGGACGCTGCTGCGGCGACCGGCGAAAACGCTGGGCCCCTCTTCGTGGTCCGCGCCGTCAACCGCGCCGGGGTCGAGAGCGGGCCGAGCCCGTGGGCCGACACCCTCATCACCGAGCCGACCGGGCTGCTGGCCCGCGAGGTCGACGGCAAGGTCACGCTGACCTGGACCGCCAACCCGCAGAAGGGCGTCCGCGGTTACAACGTCTACCGCGCCGACAGCGGTAGCGGCGACGTGAAGACGCTGGCCAAGAAGATCGCCGGCCCGGTCGCGGGAACACGCTTCGTTGACGAGTCCAAGGCCGACCGGCGGGCGTGCAAGTACTACGTGACCGCCATCGACGCCGCCGGGCGCGAAGGACGCGCCTCCTACGGCGCCTGGTTCAACGACGACGGGCGGAACTGAGAAAGGAATCGGCGCGTGAGCGACCGCCTCAACCTGCTGCTGATCACCAGCGACCAGCAGCACTACGACACCCTGGGCGTGGACAACCCGCGGATCCGCACGCCCGCCCTGGACCGGCTGGCGGCCGAGGGGACGCTCTTCAGCCGGGCTTACTGCCCCAACCCCACCTGCACCCCGACGCGGGCGTCGATGATCACCGGGCTGTATCCGTCGATGCACGGCGCCTGGTCGCTGGGCACCAAGCTCGCGGAGGACGTGCCCACCCTCGGCGACCTGCTCCGCGGGCACGGCTACGCGACGACGTTGATCGGCAAGGCCCATTTTCAGCCGCTGGCCTCGACGCCGGAGCAGACCTCGATCGAATGCCACCCGACGCTGCGGAACCTGGACTTCTGGCGGAGCTTTCACGGTCCGTGGTACGGCTTCGGGCACGTCGAGACCGCCCGGATGCACGCCGATGAGCACCTGGCGGGCGGGCACTACGCCGTCTGGATGGAGGAGCAGGGCTTTGTCGAATGGCGCGACCATTTCCAGACGTACCCGCCCAACCCGGCCTCCCCCCCGCGGCAGTGGAAGTGGTCGCTGCCGGAGAGGTTCCACTACAGCGTCTGGACGGCCGAGCGGTCCATCGCCGCCATCGAGCGGCATGCGGCGCGGGACGAACCGTTCTTCCTGTGGGCCAGCTTCCACGACCCCCATCCGCCGTACCTCGTGCCCGAGCCGTGGGACACGATGTACGACCCGGACGACATGCAGCCCGGCACGCTCGTGCCCGGCGAGCTGGAACGCATGCCGCCGCACTTCGCCCTGACCCAACTGGAGCGCCCCGACTTCTCGCCGTGGCAGGAGACGCGCTTCGCCAACCACGGCTTCCACTCGCACCGGATCGACCCGCAGACGCTGCGGAAGAACATCGCCGTCTACTACGGCATGGTCAGCCTGATGGATCGCGAAATCGGGCGGGTCCTCGACGCCCTGGACCGCCTGGGGCTGGCCGGGAGCACGCTGGTCGTCTTCACCACCGACCACGGCCACTACCTTGGAGGGCACGGGCTGCGGGCCAAGGGTGCGTTCCAGTACGAAGACGCGATTCGCGTGCCGTTCCTGGTCCGCTGTCCGGGGCGGGTGCCGGCCGGCGCACGCAGCCCGGCCCTCCAGAGCCTGGTCGATCTGCCGACGAGCCTCCTGCCCGCGGTCGGCGCCGAGGCGCCCGGGGCGATGCAGGGCGTCGACCAGTGGCCGGTCTGGCAGGGCCGGGCGCCGTCCGCCCGCGACCACGTCGTCTGCGAGCACCGCCATCAGCCGACCGCGGTGCATCTGCGGACCTACGTTGACGCCCGCTACAAGATGACGGTCTACCGCGACCGCGACTATGGCGAGCTGTTCGACCTGGCCGCCGACCCCGAGGAGCGGCGGAACCTGTGGGACGAGCCGTCGGCCGCCGCGACCCGTGCCGAGGTCCTCTGCCGATTCCTCAACGCCGAACTGAAGCGCGAACCGATGCGCTTTCCCCGCATCGCCGGGGCGTAGCGGTCCGTCAGCGGGCGCCGGCGGTTTCCCTCGGCGCACGCCCGCCTCCGGATTGCGCCTGACCGTTTGGCCGCGACCCGAAGGGGAGCGCGCCCCAGCGGCCCGACCCGCACATCGTGCTTGCGTATTCCGCACACGTCCGCGTCAGCAGTGCACCAGCACCAGCAGGCGAAGGTCGCGGAGCCGTCCGACCACGGCCACTGCCCCGATCGTCGCCGCGCCGGCCGCCGCCCCCAGCCAGTGCGCCAGGGGGACCATCTCGCCCATCCGCCCGACCGCGGCGTGGCTGAAGCTGGGCACGCCGCTGAACGCCTCATAGCTGATCTTGCCGATCCACCCGATCGCGACCAGGACGATGAGCACCCGGGGAAGCATCGCGCTCCCGAGCCGCGAGCGGCAGCTCGCGGGTGCGTGGGCGCAAGTATACGTGGTCCGGTTCCAACGCGTCCGCGAGCTTCCGCTCGCGGCTCGGTCACAATTCGCGGTTCGGGCAAGTGTGGAGGATGCCCGCGTCTGCCCCCACGCCGCCCAGATCGCCAGCGCCATCGCCGTGTTGTCCAGCCCGCTCCAGCCGCGGTAATACTCCATCCACGGCAGGCCGACCCACACCCCGACGCCGATGGCCGCCATCGCCGCCGCCGTCGCGATCGGCCACAGCCGGCCGAGGCGGCGCTCGTAGATCAGCCCGATCGCGACCCACGGCAGCAGGTCGATCCAGAAATGCCCCGCGGAGTAGTGGACCAAGTGGCAGGTGACCAGCCGCCACAGTTGCCCGTCGGCCAGGGCGGTGCGGTCGAACTGGAGCGCGTCAGCCATCCGCTCCGCCAGCGCGGCGTCGCCGACGATCCAGCCGACGTTGGCAGCCGCCACGACCAGAGCCGCCCCAATCGTCCACTGAACGCCCCGGAGTCCGGTCTTTTCATTTTTCATTTGCCATTCTTCATTTGTCATTTGCACAGCCCCCCGGCGGGGCTCCCCCTGCGCCCCGCCGGGGTTGGGATGGCTACGCCCCGCGGCGCCGCCGCAGGCAGCCGGGCAGGCCCGCCGCCAGCAGCGTCGCGAAGAATCCAATGAACACCCACTCGACGGCCCCGCCGCCGGAGCCGGGTTTCGCGCCGTCGCCGCCGGTCGCGACCGGGTCGCCCTGCGGGGCGGCCGACGGGTCCCACGCGTTGCGCACCTGCTGCGACGTCCGCTCGGCGGCGATCCGCTCGCGGTTCAGCCGCTCGATCCCGTAGCGCTTGAACTCCGCCTCGTTTTCCAGCACCAGGAAGCTGGTGTAGGGGGTGACGATGCTGAAGCGCGTGCCCAGTTCGACGATGCGGGCGCGGTCCGCGTCGCTGCCCTCGCGGGCGCTCAGCCTGCGGTCCATGGCCTCGCACGTCCGCTGGGCCCACATCCGCTCGACCTCCGGGTTGTCGGCTGTGGCCGCGGGCCAGTCCAGGTCGGCCGACAGCGTCATCGGCTTGCCTGCCACCGTCGCGGTCAGGGTCAGCTTCGCCGGTCCGGACTTGCGATAGCGTCCGAAGACGACGAGTTGCTGGCCTCGATACAGGTTGGGCAGCGGGTCGGGCTGGACCAGCTCGACCTGCTGACCAGAGCCCCCCATCTCGCTGTTTTGCGATGGGGGTGCCCCGCCCCAGTCGATCTTCACGTCGGCCATCACCGGCGAGTCGATCTTGGTCTGGAGCGAGCGGACCTTGCGGTCCAGGTCCTCCTGGCCGGACACATAGTCGGCGAAGCCGCCGGTCCGCTCGGCCAGCGCCCCCAGCAGCGGGCGGTTCACGTCGTTGCCGATGCCGAAGCTGAAGACGGTGGTCCCGGCGCCGCGGCCGGCCAGCAGCGGCAGGTAGGCGCTGTGGTCCTCGGTGGTGGTCGCCTGTCCGTCGCTGAGCAGGACGATGACGTTCCGCATGCCGGGCAATTGCAGCCCGGCGGCGAGCCGGAGCGCCGCCAGCAGGTCCGTGCCGCCCGCGGCGTTCAGCCCGGCCAGGTAGGTCTTGGCCCGGTCCTTCTCCGCCTGACCGCCGGGCAGCGAGGCGCCGGCCAGTGCCTCCGGGGCGATGTTGAACGAGACGATGTTGAAGCGGTCCTGCGGGCGGAGGCGGCCCAGCATCTGCTCGACCGCCGACCGCGCCAGCGGCAGCTTGCCCAGCTCGCGCATCGAGCCGGACACGTCCAGAACGAAGACGCAGTGGATGGGCTCGGCCAGGCGGTCCAGGTCGGTCGACGGCGTGACCAGCAGCATGAAGTAGCCCGCGTCGCCGTCGCGGCGGCTGGCGATCAAGTCGATGCCCGTCCGCTCCCGCTCGAGCTGGCAGACCAGCACGAAGTCGCGATCCAGCGTGCCCTTGGCCAGCTCGATGCCGGCCCGGAACCGCTGCGGCGTCGTCTGGCGGACCAGCAGCTCCGTGGCGTGCGATGGCGTGTAGACCTGCTTCATCGGGATCGCGCTGGTCACGTCCACCAGCACCGAAAACTCGCCCTCCAGGTCCGTCCGGCTCACCCCGGCCGTCTCCAGCGGGTAGGTGTAGACCAGGTAGCCGGCGTCGTAATCGACCGGCTGGTAGTAGCTGATCTGGATCCGCTGCTCGCCGTTGGCCGGCACCGGCGAGACGCGCATCTCGAACCACTTGAAGTTGGTCTGCTCCAGCAGGCCGGGGTCCTTGGGCGTGGAGGTGACCTCGCGGTAGATCTGGCGGGCGCGCTGCTTTTCGAGCACCTCGCCGATGACCTCTGTGCCGTTGATCCATAGCGAGAAGTTGCTGACCGAGGCGTTCTCGGGCACAGGGAAGCGGTAGACCGCCTCCGCGGGCGCGGGCGCGTGGTTGCGGAACACCTGGTCCACCGTGGTCACGGCGATGCCGTTGTTGACGTGGACGGTGACGTTCTGCCGGGCGATGGCCATCGACCGCTCCTGTCCGACGGGGATCAGCAGCCCGGCCGACCGCCCCGCCTGGGGCAGGGCGAGAAGCCCGATCAGCGCGGCGGCCAGCGCGGCGAGGGCCCGAGGTCCCGGCCCGGTCGTTCGATTGGTTCTGCGGTCCATCGTGGTTCCTCCCGTGAAAGAATACTAGTAGGTGCTAACATAATGTCCCAAAAGAAATCCGCCCTGGACAGCCGGTCCGCTCACCTTCACCTCCTTTCCGTCCATGAGATTAGTGTTCGCTAACTTTCCATCCGCGTTCAACCTGTCGCGATTGGTACGCCATTGAAGGTCCGTCACCGCCCGGTCCATCGCCCCGAATCGTTCGGCCCCGACGTCCGGCGCCCGTCATTTTCTCATCAGTCCGTCCAGCAGCAGCCGCGCCGACTCCGGCACGAAGGTCCGCCTGCGGAAGACGGGAGGGCGCAGCTTGTGGCTGAGCCGCCAGCCCATCGCCGCGTGGATGAGGAACCACGCCGCCACCCGCGGGTCGACGTCGTCGCGAAGCTGCCCGGCCGACTGGCCCCGCTGGATGATGCCCGACACCAGCGACTCGTAGACGCGGTAGTGGTCGGCCAGCAGCGGGCGGACGTCCGGCGCGCCGCGGACGGCGCCGGTCGGGTCCTCCCCCAGCGACGCCAGTGCCCGGTCGATCATCGCGAACGGTTCGCTGAACCGCTCGGAGACCTGCGGGTAGCCCAGGATCAGGATCTTCAGTTGCTCCCGCGGGTCGTCGGACCGCCCGGCCCGCTCGCGCATCTCGCCGATCACCCGGTCGCTGATCGCCTCCAGCAGGCGCAGAAACAGGTCGCGCTTGCTGCGAAAGTGGCGGTAGAGGATGGGCTCGGTGACGCCGGCGGCCGCCGCGATCGCCGCGGTGGTGGTCTGGCTGTAGCCGCGCTGGGCGAAGAGGCGCTGGGCGACCTGCATGATCTGCCGCCGTCGCTGATCGGCCCGCATACGCTGTCCGGCCATCGACCGCTCCTTCCTGGAGCTAGTAATAGCTAACATATCGGTCCCGGTCAACTCAAAAATCAGAAAAATCCGCGGACCGCCGCGCCCTCCATCGCGGGCTGGCGAACCGGACGGGCGTGGCGGCAGGTCCGAGCGGCGGGTAAGATGTCCTCCCGGGGGGCGACGAAGGCACGCCAACGCGAACGGAGAGCCATGCCCATGAGCGTATCCCGGACAACCGGCCCGGCCGTCCTGGCGGCGGTCATCGCGACGGGGCTGCTTCTTGGCGGGTGCGACGACGGGCGGCGCGCTGATGAGCGGGGCGATGCGGCGCAGCCGCAGGCGGAGTCGCCGGACACGCAGCCGGACGGCCCGTCGGCGTCCGGGACTGACCTTTCGTCGGGATTCACGGCCGATTGGGCGGCGTTCCATCGCGGCGGGCCGCTGCACGGCGCCGCCGACCCGATCGCCCCGCCGCCGATGAAGGTCCGCTGGACCTACCGAGTCGGCGACCGCGCCGGTGTGGTCAACTCGGCCGTCATCGTGGACCGGACCGTCTACGTCGCCGACGACGCCTCGACGGTCCACGCGATCAACCTGGACGACGGTCAATCCCGCTGGAAGCGGGCGTTCGAGGACGGATTCGAGACCGCCCCGCTGGTCGCCGACGGAAAGGTCATGCTGGGCGATGCCGCCGGCGTGTTCCGCTGCCTGTCAGCCGACAAGGGCGAGGAACTGTGGAAGTACGACAGCGAGGGCAAGATCTGCTCGTCGGCCAATCGGCTGCCCGACGGCCGGATCGTTTTCGCCAACGACAACGGCCGGGTCGTCTGCCTGGACCCCGCGGACGGCAGGAAGGTCTGGACGCGCGACGTGGAGCGGACCAACGGGGCGCCGGTCGTGGACGGGCAGACGATCTGGATCGCCTCCTGCGACGGCAAGCTGCACGCCCTGGACGCGACCGACGGGCATTCGCTGCTGGAGGTCGAGATCGGCTCGGAGACCGGGGCGGCGCCTCTGGCGGCTGACGGGGCGGTGATGGTCGGCCAGAACGAGGGCAAGGTGCTGTGCGCCGACGCGACGACGGGCGAGGTCCGCTGGACCTACGACCAGGTGGCCGACGGGGCGATGATCTATTCGTCCGCGGCGTTTGCCGACGGCGTGGTCGTGTTCGGCGCGCGTGACAACCAGGTGCACGCGATCAACGTCGGGGACGGCACACGGCGGTGGGTCTTTCCGACCCAGGGCGAGGTGGATTCGTCCCCGGCCATCAGCGGCGGGCGGGTCTACGTCGGCAGCAAGGACGGCAAGCTCTACGTGCTGAACCTGGCCGACGGCAAGCCGCTGTGGCAGTTCACCGCCGGCCGGGAGATCACGGCCGGTCCCGCGATCGGCCGGGGCGTAGTGGTCGTCGGCGACTCGGCTGGAAACGTCTACTGCTTTGCACCTTGAGGGAGGGCATCCGATGGGGTCGTCACCACAGGGCAACCTGGGATCGGGCGGACCGCTGTTTCCGGGGCCGGGCTCGCCGCGCTTGCCAGGCGAGCGCGAACCGGCATCGCCGATGTCGGGCGCTCGGCCGATCGCGCCGCTTCCGGTCGCACCGAACTGGGCGGTTCAACCGCCACCGCTGCCGCAGCAGGCTGCCCGCACCAGGTCCTGGGCGCTGCTGACGATCGTCGCCGTGGTGGTGGTCGGTCTGGGCGTGATTGCCTGGGCGATGCTGTCGGGCTGGATCAAACTCCCGCCGGGTCTGGGCGGTCGACATCCGCCGCCTTTCCCGTCGGAGTCCGACTGGGCCGAGCCTGACGGCTCGGGCGCGATCTGGCCCGGCGCCGGGACGCCGACGACCGGTCCCGACGGCGCCGCCGAGGTCCCGGTCCCCGAAGACGTTCGTCGGGACATCGTGGCCGCGGTGGAGCGGCTGGCGGCGGCGATGCGGGCGAGCGACGGGGAGGCGGCGGCCGATTGCCTGGACATCGACGGGATCACCTCGGAGTTGATCCGCCGGATGCCGGCCATGAAGTTGTCGGCGCGTGAGCAGCGGGATTTCCGAGTCGGGCTTCGCGCCGGACTGCGCAGGCTTCCCGAGTTTCTCGATCCTGCGGGCGGGTTCATTCGCCCCGAGGTCCGGCGAATCCGGCTGCTGGGCGATAGGCGTTTCGCCGTGGTCTACGTGCGCCTTTGGACGGAGGATGGCATCGACACCAAGCAGCGGATATTCATGCGCCGCAGCAGCGCCGGTTGGCTGGTCTACGACATGGAAGACCTTAGCGTCGGGCTCACGATGCTGACGGCGATGAGCTCGGTGTTCCCTCGCGCCATGTCGGACCCGTCGTCGGTGCAGGAGTCCGGTCAGAAGCTCAGAGATCTCTGCCTGCGCATGAGGGAGAAGGACTTCGAGCGGGCGGACGTACTGCTGAAGGACCTGGAACGACGGCGGCTTCCGGACGAAATACAGGGGATCGTGCGGATGCTGCGTTGCGCGGAGCGAGTGCAGCGTGGGGAGTTCAAGCAGGCCCTGGAAGCCGCGGACCAGGCCGACCGGCTCAGGCCCGACATGCCGCTGTTGGACCTGCTGCGGGCGCAGGCCTGGCTGGGGTTGGGGAATCACGACTTCTGCCTGGCGCACGCCGATAAGTTTGCCGCCCTGCTGGGCGAAGACTACTCCGTGCTGTGGCTGCGGGGGCAGGTGGCCGCCGCCCAGGGCCGCCCCGGGCAGGCCCGCGACTACTTCCTCCGCTCCCTGGACGACAACCCCAACCAGCCGGAACTGCTGGTTAATCTGGCCGCCGTCCTGCCCGAGGGCGACAAGGCCGAACTGGCCCGCCGTTTCGCACGCCTGCCCAATCCGCAGGAGTGGTTTGCCACCGTCGGGATGGGCCTGCGCGACGCGTGGGACACCGAAGGCCTGTTGGTCCTGGTCGAGGCCCACCGGCGAATGAAGCCGGACGACCTGGCCATCGATTACTTCCTGGCGTGGGTCGATCTGCGACAGAAGCGCCCGGAGCAGGCGGCCGACCGCATGCGCCGCGCCGTGCCCCGCGTCAGCGACCAAGTCGAACAGCAGGCGTACATCGACCTGTTCGTGGAGGCGATGTGCGCCATGAACCAGCCAGTGCAGGCGTATCGCCAGATGCCCCATCCCGACTACACGTTTATCCATGTCGCCGAGAGCGTTCGGTTCGAGCTGGACGCACTGGAGGCGGTCGTGGCGGCGCACCGCGAGCGGTCGCCCGGGCACGCATGGCTCGGCTTCTACCAGGCCCAGGTGCACCTGGGGCGCAAGCAGCCCGATCAGGCCGTCCTATTGCTGGACAAGATGTGGGCGGTGCCGTTGAACGAGGAGGATCGCGAGACGGTCCGCGACTGGCTGACGCTGGCGCTGTATCGGTCCGGCCGGGGACCGGAGGCCTATCGGCGGCTGCCCCCCAAGGATGCCACGTTCGATCAGCTCGGCTGGCTCTACTACGGGGATGACGATGCCGCGGGGCTGGAGGGCCTGATCGAGCTGCACAGGAAGGACTCGCCGGCCGACCCGGCGTTGCCGTTCTGGCAGGCCGACGTGGCGATGCTCCGCAAGGACTACGAGAAGGTGGTGGCGATCCTGGGGGCGGCCGGCAAGGGCGTGCCGGAGGAGCTGACTTGGCGGCACGAGGACCGGATGATCCGGGCCCTGCTTCGGCTGAGCAGGGGCCGTGAGGCGCTGTTGCTGGCCAAGGAGTCGACCGCGCGGGACGGCGATCCGTATTGGGAGGCGATCGTCTACGCGGTCCAGGGGGACGTGCAGCGGACGATCGAGCTGGTCGGCCGGCTGGTCGAAGAGCACGGTTACGACCTGGAGGAGTTCTACGAGGACGCCGACGCCGGTCCGGCGCTCCGCTCGCCGGGGGCGGCCGGGTTCCGCAAGGCCCACCCGGAGCCGGGGACCACGCTCCCGACCACCCAGGCCGATTGAGGCGGCCGTCCGCTCGCGGGTCCGCGAGCCCAGGGTCGCGCAGCAAAGGGGCCGGACGGTCCTGCCGTCCGGCCCCGCGTGGTCGATTCAATGGCCTCGCTTACAGCGCCCGCATGAAGGCGACGAGGTCCTTCTTCTCCTGGGCGTTCAGCTTCACGCCGGTGACCAGGTTGAAGAACTCGACGGTGTCTTCCAGCGTCATCAGACGCCCGTCGTGATTGTACGGCGGGCTGTCCTTGATGC
>JAANMW010003985.1_pt1:0-5000 | contig 10651 bp, 6 predicted proteins | sample 7279671 | NCBI WGS metagenome assembly JAANMW01 (sample SAMN14094541, study PRJNA606508) | bioreactor metagenome | isolation source: A lab-scale SPAN reactor treating ammonium-rich wastewater day 247 | place: Ireland: Galway | collected 2017-09-19
GTTCGTGGATGAAGCAGTTTTTCGCAGGCCGAAACTTGATGCTTCGACCGTACAGAATATCGCTGAAGCAGCAACTAAATTAAGCCTTTCGGCGAAGGCACGCGATGACGGCTTCGGCGTGATCAGCGAGGGCCTTTCGCGGTACATCGCAACTCAGTTCATCGGTGAGAAATATGGAGCGCCGGTCGCCGACGCTGTTCGTGCTCGACAGCGGGCCGCATACTCGGCGGTCGTTGGACGGGACATTCCGCTCGGTATCGTTTCGCCTCTTGATGATGTCTATTTCGGCGAGGTGTCGAACAAGGGAGCGATGCTCTGGGGCCTCCTCGACAAACTCGTCGGCAGAACTGCGTTCACGAAGGCGATCGCCGATTCGCTTGTGGACGGTGTTTTTAACCTCGATGACGTTCGTTCGAATTTCCCGACGCAGAAGGACCTGATCGCCTACTTTCTCGAAAAGCCGACCGAGATGAATCTGCTTGCCGGGTTGCCGCAGGCAGGAGCAGGCGAAACAAAGGTCGCGTTAAGGAACTCCGGGCCGATCGATGTGACGGTCAACGTCCGCGCAACGACCGCCACCGGTGTGGCTCTCGATGCTCCCGTTACGCTAAAGGCCACAAGCTTTGGTGAGGTTACGTTTAAGACGCCCGAGAAGATCGTTCGAACAGAGATCGACACCGAAAAGCTTTACCCCCAGAACGTATATTTTGACGACGTCGCTCCAAAGGTGTTCGATGAGAACGATCCGATCGCCGGTGTGAAATCACTTCTCGATCAAAAGAAGTTCGACAATGCGGCTCGGGCGGCAAAGGATATCCTGAAAGCTCTTCCGGCTTACGACGACGTATCTATTCAGTTAGCGCGTGCTTATCTCGGCCTCGCGAATTATGCCGAAGCTGAACAGCAGGCGAATACGGTAATTGCCGCGAAGCTTCCGACAGCGCGGAGTATGGCATGGGCGATGGAGATCCGTGCAGAGGTCGCTGCGAAAGGTAACCGAGCGGCGGATGCGTTGGCGTTGGTAGAATCGACGATCGTTTTTGACGGCGATTACGGTGCGAGCTATGCCGCGAGAAAACTCCGGACAAGCTTGAACGGTACGACGAAGATAGACCCTGCGATCAAGGACTTTTTTGCGAAGTTCGACGGGGTGGCGGTCGCTCATAAAAAGGCCGAGGTGTTCTCGATGGTAATGCCCGGTGAGATCACGCGATTCGCCGAGAATCTTTCCGGGTCCGCTGCCAAATGGCAGACAACCGTTACGCAAGTCGATCAAATCGACGACACCGAGTGCCTTGTCGAAACAAATCTTGCAACGCAACTTCTTGCAGGGCCGGAACAATCGGGCCTAGCGGTTTTCCGAATGATCAAGATCGATGGTGCGTGGCGACTCGCAGGCGTCGAGATCTTTGAGGTGAATTAGAGAAATGGGAACGGTTAAGATCTTAACAGCGTTGTTCTGCATAACTGTGGTGGTGGGCCTTTGCACCTCAGCGTCTGGACAGACGAAGCGGGCGATCGGACAGGTTTGCGGCGACCCGACCGCGAAGTGTGCAGCGGCCGAGAATTTTCAACCCTATGATCTTGCTTTCGAAACCGGAGCCGATTGGGTGATCGTTCAAAGCAAACCTTTCTACGGAATCGTGCTCAAGAGCGTTAAGGTGCCGGATTGGGGCGACTGTGCAAAACCGAGTTTTCCCGAATCTGAGCGGCTCGAGATCCAGGAGCTTTTTCCGAAGAATAAGGTCTTTGCCCAGAACTGTGTGGAACCGGGCACCAATTACTACACCGGAACTGCCGACAAAACCGCTCTGATAGGTGTATTTGCCGGCAACACTCTTCGCGAGGCGAACGCCTTTCTCAAGAAAGTGCAGGCTACGGGAAAATTCAAGAACGTTCGCGTCCGGAAGATGCGTATCGAGATAAATGGAACTTGATCCCGATATCCGTGCGAGAGCGCAAAAGATCGAACTTCTGCTGATGGATTGCGACGGCGTTCTCACGGACGGTCGCCTCTATTTCGGCGCGGACGGCGAGGCGTTAAAGGTCTTCCATGCACGCGATGGTGAGGGTTTAACGCAGTGGAGAGACGCGGGCCTGGCTGCAGGCATCATCTCGGGCAGAAACTCGCCCAGCGTCGCTTTACGGGCGAGCCAGCTGGGTATGAAATTTGTGCTTCAGGGACGGAATGACAAGTCGGCCGCACTTGACGAGATCCTTGCCGAGAGCGGCCATTTGCCCGAAGAAACTGCGTACATTGGCGATGACACGCCCGACCTAGCCGTTTTTGCCCGCGTCGGGTTAGCCGTTGCGGTTCACGATGCACATTCAACCGTGAGGAAGGCCGCGCATCTCGTAACCGAAGCCAACGGCGGGCTGGGAGCAGTTCGCGAGGTCATCGACCTAATTCTCGCTTCGAGGTCTGATATTTCCTGAACTATCCCACCAATAGTCCCGCATCTGCGAACGCGAGAATGTTGCTCATTACGGATTCGCGCATATCTTCCGGAGTAGGCATTGCGGCGGCATCGAAATCTGCTGCGTATTCGAGCATTGCCTGCGTGAGGTCATCGATGTCGCGCGTGCCGTCCGTAAGGTAGAGCAGCCTGCCGATCGCCGGATCTTTGATCTCAAGATTCAAACCGGTCAGCGTTGCGACTGCGTTCGAGCCATTCTCGACTTGGAATCTCGCAAACCGGCTCACCTCGGGCTTTTCGCTGATCGTCGTGAAAAAGTCCTGTTTTAGGGTGTGGGCCTTTAGAAATCCGGCCATAAAGAGCTGCATTAGGTACCCGAGCGTCGCCGCGGCGTCATCTTTTGTCGCACCAGCGATCAGATCTGCCGCCTTTGTCATATGCGGCCAAGCGTCGGCAACGTTGACGAGGCTCTTCTTGGTCAGCGGGTGATTGATCGTCAACTTGTTCCCCTTGGCCGTCCTAAAGGACATCGGTGTGTCGCCGGACACATCATCCCGATCATCGAATTCGAGCTGCCCGGCGAGGTAGAGATCGCTTATTCGTTCCGGTGCGAATGTTCGGTCTACATCGAGTCCCCGGCGGCAGAAGAGTGTCGTTCGGAATCGGCGGCCAGTTACAAAGTCGCGATACTGCTCTTGGGCGATGGTGCCGGTGATCGTCTTAGGGAACTTGAAGGCCGCTGCTCTGGCCAGCTCTGACGGTTCAGCCTCGCATAGATACTGAAAGCCGTGCTCGGAGAGCATCTTTGCAAAGTCTTCGAAATAGAACGGCCGATTCATTTCGGAAAGGTCGTCGTGAAAAACATTCTGTGGCGTTCGCTCGCTGATCTGCTCGAGCTCGAGGTCCAGCATCGTCTGATAGACGCTGTCATCCTCGGCAGCATCGACGATGCCCGTCAGGAAATCGATGCCGGCAGAGACCTTCTCGCTCGGGTCGGCAATGTCTCGCGAAGCGAAACGCATCATGCCGTGCGTGATCTCGCGTATGAGGCAGCCGGGAAGTGCGTTGTAGCTAATGTAGCCGATGCCGTTCGGAGCGAGGCATTTCGAATAGAGTTCAAGGATCGCGGGCCGAACGAAATCAGGCACCCAGGAGAAAAGCCCGTGTGCGACGATGTAATCAAACTCCCCGAGAGCTGTAGCGTCGGCCTTTGTGACGTCAAGCTCAAAGAATTCAACATTTGAGATGCCGAGCTTTGCGGCCGCTGTTTTTGCGGAGTTGATATGTGTCGCCGCGAGGTCTATCCCGACGAATCGGCTATCCGGCATCGCGTATGCGAGGGCGAGAAGGTTCGTGCCGTCGCCGCAGCCGAGCTCAAGCATTCGGCAGCTAGCCGGCCGGGCGGCATCGATCCCGTGCACGCGGGCAAGTGTTGCAAGCCGGTCCGGGCTTGTCTGCGGAAAGACAAAGCTCGGATAGGGTACGTCGTCGTAAATGAAGTCGCTTGGCATCTTTGGTCTTGTTAAAGACGCTATTCTATGGGATATTTGCCTTAAGCCGATAATCGCGCGGCATAACAAACGCGGGTGTAACTCAATGGTAGAGTGTCAGCTTCCCAAGCTGAAAGTTGCGAGTTCGAGCCTCGTCACCCGCTCCATCGCCTGATCTAGGCGGCCGCGACGTCGCCGGGAACAGGCCGTTTTGCTGGGGTTTTCCTGCCCGGATCACACGAGCTTAGATAAAAGTTACATATTTGCTCGTCCTCGCTTGACACACGTCCGTCGGATGTAGAGAATACATATTTGCCTCAGCACTTAGCCCGCAGGGCGGTGAGAAAAAAAGTTGAGAAACTTTGCATTGGGGCTTGACAATGATATTCGGTTCTGTATAATCAAGAGTTTCGCCTCTGGGTTAGACGGAGACGAAAATAAGTTGATATTTGAAAACTAAATATGCGTGTCCATGTGTTAATTCGTATGAACAACACGGTTATCGGGATTCACGTTCCGCATAACCAGATCCGTCAGGTTTCGGCCTGACAAAAATGAACTAGGAAATCAACGAGAGTTTGATCCTGGCTCAGAATCAACGCTGGCGGCGTGCCTCAGACATGCAAGTCGAACGATTAAAGCTCTCTTCGGAGAGTGCATAGAGTGGCGCACGGGTGAGTAACACGTAAGTAATCTACCTTCGAGTGGGGAATAACGTCCGGAAACGGGCGCTAATACCGCATAATGCAGCGGCATCGCAAGATGACAGTTGTTAAAGGAGCAATCCGCTTGAAGAGGAGCTTGCGGCAGATTAGCTAGTTGGTAGGGTAATGGCCTACCAAGGCTACGATCTGTAACCGGTCTTAGAGGACGGTCGGTCACACTGACACTGAATAACGGGTCAGACTCCTACGGGAGGCAGCAGTCGGGAATTTTGGGCAATGGGGGAAACCCTGACCCAGCAACGCCGCGTGAAGGATGAAGTATTTCGGTATGTAAACTTCGAAAGAATAGGAAGAATTAATGACGGTACTATTTATAAGGTCCGGCTAACTACGTGCCAGCAGCCGCGGTAATACGTAGGGACCAAGCG
>JAANMW010003987.1_pt1 | contig 10648 bp, 10 predicted proteins | sample 7279671 | NCBI WGS metagenome assembly JAANMW01 (sample SAMN14094541, study PRJNA606508) | bioreactor metagenome | isolation source: A lab-scale SPAN reactor treating ammonium-rich wastewater day 247 | place: Ireland: Galway | collected 2017-09-19
AAGCGCGATTGGATGTCTCACACGCCATGATCGACATCGCCATGGCCGCGCTACTCATCCGCCGCATCTCACATCCATAGTTATCAAACGGACTCTAAGAGCGGCGGGCGGCGATGGCCTTGAGCGCTTCCACGCCCGGCACCGGCCGGTCGAGCGGCAGCGTCCCGAAATCGGCCCGGCCTTCCAGCGCGACGTCGAGTAACGCCCGGTAGCGCCGGCGCGGGATTTCGATAGCGCCGAACCCCCGCAGATGGTCGGTGACGAACTGCGTGTCGAGCAGGACGAAGCCTCCCGCGATCAATCGGGCGACCAGATGCACGAGCGCGACCTTCGACGCGTCCCGCACGACATGGAACATGCTCTCGCCGAAAAACGCTCGGCCGAGCCTGACTCCATAGAGACCGCCGGCCAATTCATCGTCCTGCCAGACCTCGACACTGTGGCAGTGGCCGAGCTTGTGCAGGCCGATATAAAGTTCACGGATCCGATGGTTGATCCAGGTATTGTCGCGGCCGGGTTGCGGCGCGGCGCAGCCGTTGATCACCGCGTCGAAGGCGGTATCGACGGTCACCGTAAAACTGTCCGATCGAACGGTGCGCGCGAGCCGCGACGGAATTCGAAAGCTCTCGAGCGGAACCACGCCGCGCATCTTCGGCTCGACCCAGAACAGGGTCGGGTCATCGACACTTTCCGCCATCGGAAAAATGCCGCAGGCATAAGCGCGCAGCAGCAGTTCGGGCGTGATCTCGGACGAGGCGGTCTCGCGGGACATCCGGTTATCTTATAGCAGAGCTGGAAGGTTTCCGCGTCGATAATCTGGTGTGCGCGGAGCGCGGTATCAGTCTGCTGCCGCCGTGCTCATGCAGCCGTCGCGGACAGGGGTTTCGTGACCTGAGGAGTTCCGCCGCGGAACCGCAGAACGATGCGCGTGCCCGTGTGGGTGGGATCGCGTTCGGCCTGCGCGTCGAGCTTCTGCGCCATCGCTGAAACGATCCGCTGACCCATTCCGGTCGAGCGCGGATCGCTTCTGGCATTGAGGCCGACGCCGTCATCGGCGATCGACAGCACGACATCATCGCCATCACTCGCGAGTTCGACATGGATGGGGCCGGGACCATCGGGATAGGCGTATTTGACCGCATTCATCACCAGTTCGTTGACGATGATCCCGATGGCCACGGCGCGATCGGGATCGATCTCGATAGGCTGGGCTTTCAGGTCGAGGCGCGACATCCGGTTGCCTTCGGCGGAGCGACGGAGATCCTCGAGCAGCGCTTCGAGATACTGGTTCAGCAGGACGCTGTTCAGGTCGTGCGACGTGTAGAGCCGGCGATGCACCTGCGCGACGGCCGCCACCCGTCCCATTGCGTTGGTGAGGGCGGCCTTGATGTCTTCCTCGGGGCTCGAATTGGCTTGCAGATGCAGCAGCGACGCAATGATCTGGAGACTGTTACCGATGCGGTGATTGACCTCACGCAGCAGCACCTCGCGCTCGGCGGCCAGCGCTGCATAGCGGTCGCGTGAGGCGCGGACTTCGGCTTCGGCCTCGTCGCGCGCCTTCTGAACGCGCGCCTGACGGATCGCCACTTCGGCCGCGACATGCAATAGCGGAACGAACTCGCCGAACGTGTCTTTGACAAGATAATCGGCCGCCCCCGCTTTGAGCGCGGTCACTGCGATTTTTGAGTTTTGCGAGGCGGTGACGAACACCACGGGGGGCGCATCGGGAATTGCCTGAATCCGGCCCAGCGTCTCCAACCCGTCCAGGCCGGGCATGTATTGGTCGAGCGCTATCACATCGATGCCGCCCTGCGCGATGCGGGCAAGTCCAGCCTCGCCGTCGGACGCGTACTCCACGCAAAACCCGTGGCGCGTCAGGCCGCGCTCCACCAGACGAGCCAGCGCTTTGTCGTCATCCACATACAAGAGGGTAGGCTTGACGTTCATGGAGTGGCCTGAGGTACCTGAATGATGGAGAAGAACAGACCGAGTTGCCGGATCGCGTTGGCGAAATTGTCGTAGTTCACCGGTTTTGTGATGTAGACGCTGCATCCGAGTTCGTAGCAACGCTTGATCTCCTGCGAATCGTCGGTTGTCGTCAACACCACCACCGGCGCGCACTTGAGGTATCTGTTTTCCTTCACGCGCCGCAGGATCTCGATGCCGGTCATGTCAGGAAGATTGAGATCGAGCAGGATAAGCAGCGACTCTCCCTTATGGGGAAGACCGTTGCCATCCGCGCCGAACAGGTAATTGACGGCTTCTGTACCGGTGGTGAACGACTTGATCTCATTGTTGACGCCGGAACGCCGGATATTTCGTTCGATCAGCCTGGCGTGACCGTCATCGTCTTCGATCATGATGATGGTGACTGGCGTACTCATGATTGTTCGTCCCGGTTTGTGCCCACCCATGTGCTAGGCAGCGTAACTGTAAATGTGGTGCCGGTACCAAGCTCCGACGAGACTGATATGGTCCCTCCGAGCTTTCGGACCAGTGCACGGACGTGTGCAAGTCCGATACCCTGGCCCGGTCGATCCTGCGGACCCGCCCGGCGGAACAGATCGAAAATCCTTTGGTGATCCTTCGGATCGATGCCGCGACCGTTGTCCGTGATCTCAAAAATAGCGAAACCCAGCTTGCGCCGACCACTGATGGCGATATCGCCGGGTACGTCAGATTTGAGATATTTCAAGGCATTGTCGATCAAATTGGAGAAGATCTGTTCGATCGCGATGCGGTCGGTGACAATATCCGGCAATGGCTCGACCCGGATCTGGGCGTCCGCTTCGGCGGCCTGATGCGCTACCGTGGATACGATGCTCTCGATCAGATCGCGCATGGCGATCGAAACGGGATGAAATTCGCGTCGGCCCTCGCGGGTCAGGCTGAGGATCGCGCCGATGAGACGGTCCATCTTGGCGATCGACGACTTGATGAATCCGAGAGCCTCGTTGAAATCCTGCGACAGTTGCTCGTCCGCTCCATCGAGAACCGGTTCGGCCGCATTGGCTGGATCGCTCACTCCCGGAGGCGGGAGGCTGTTTGCCCGGCTGAGCTCCGCGATCCGGCGAAAAATGTCACCCCGCAGTTCCTCCAGCTCGCTGGTGAAACCCATGATGTTGACCAGCGGCGAGCGCAGGTCGTGACTGACGATATAGGCAAAACGCTGGATTTCATCGTTGGCTTCCCGCAGATCGCTGGTCCGCTTCTCGATGGCCGATTCCAGGTTGAGATTGATATCGCGCAACCGGGCGTGAGCCAGGTCGCGTTCCCGGCTCGACCGCCGCACCAGATAGATCGAAAGCCCCGCAAACAGCACGACCAGCCCTGAACCCACGCTGGTAATCAGCGCCGAGCGCGATTGGCTGACATCGGCTGACGCCGTGCGCGCCGCTAGCAGACGATTTGCCTCGATTCGCATCTCGTTCCCCAGATCGCGGATCTGTCGCGTGGCGTCCTGACCGGCCTCGCGTCGCGCGCTCTCAACAGCCTGATCCAGCCGGTTCGTCAGCGCGAGATCAATGCTCTGCCGCAATTGCTCGATCCGCTGATTGGTCAGCGGGACCATCTGCTGGAGCCGCTGTTGCTGGTAGGGGTTCTCCCTCGTCAACGTCCTCAGCCGTTCGAAGCTCTGCGGAATACGGCCAGATGCTTCTTCGAACGCAGCGCGGAATTCCGGGCGCTGCGTCAGTAGAAAGCTGCGTTGCGAACTTTCCGCCCGCTGTATCTGAAGTTGGGCCAGTGAAATTTCATTCTCGACCGCCATGCTGTGCAGGACCCAGCGGGTGTCGTCGCGCGCCTTGTTGACAAGATAGACGGAAATGGCGCTGATCAGCGTTAGAACCACCAGACCTGCCGTCAGCAGGATCAGCTGGCTCAGCGCGGGGCGCGACGATCTGGCTCGCGGCGCTGCGATTTCATCGTGTTCGGATCGAGACAGTCTAAATCGCCCCCGCACCGTTGCCAGCCATTTGCTCAACCCCTCAGCACGCAATCGGTTCCAGGCCTTTTGTTCCTAAAAAAAACCGATCCGGACTCGAGGCGGCTCAGACTCCTGTAAGACCGCCGCTGGAGAGATACTGCTCCAGCCAATGGATATGGTAGTCACCGTCGATAATGCTCGCCTCGCGGACCAGCGCCCGGAACAGCGGCAAGGTGGTCTCGACGCCTTCCACGACCATCTCGTCGAGGGCCCTGCGCAGCCGCATCAGGCATTCGGCGCGCGTCTTGCCATGCACGATCAGCTTGCCCACCAGCGAGTCGTAGTAGGGCGGGATCACATACCCCTGATATACGGCGGAATCGATCCGGACGCCGAGCCCGCCCGGCGCATGGAATTGCATGATCTTGCCCGGAGAGGGGCGGAAGGTGACGGGGTTTTCCGCGTTGATGCGGCACTCGATGGCGTGGCCGTTGACGGCGATTTCCTTCTGGGTGGCGGGAAGGTCGCCGCCGGCGGCGATGCGGATCTGCTCCAGCACCAGATCGATGTCGGTGATCATCTCGGTGACCGGATGTTCGACCTGAATGCGCGTGTTCATTTCGATGAAATAGAATCTACCGTCCTCGTAGAGGAATTCGACCGTTCCGACGCCGAGATACTTTATCTCGCTCATGGCATTGGCAACGATTTCGCCGATGTTGTTTCGGGCTGCCGCCGTCAACGCGGGCGAGGGGCCTTCTTCCCAGACCTTCTGGTGACGCCGCTGCAGCGAGCAGTCGCGCTCTCCAAGATGGATGGCGCCGCCGCGCCCGTCGCCAAGCACCTGGATTTCGATGTGGCGCGGCTTCTGCAAATACTTTTCCAGATAAACGGAGGCGTCGCCGAACGCCGCGCGGGCCTCGTTACCCGCGGCCGAGATCGCCATCATCAGGTCGTCGGGTGTCTTGACGATCTTCATGCCGCGCCCGCCGCCGCCGGCGGCCGCTTTCACCAGGACAGGAAAGCCGATCGCCTTGGCGATCGCCATGGCGTCGTCATTGGGACCGATGCCGCCATCGGAGCCTGGGACCACCGGAATACCGAGCCGCTTCGCGGTCTTCTTGGCTTCGATCTTGTCGCCCATGAGGCGGATGTGTTCAGCCTTGGGGCCGATGAAATGCAGGCGATGGTCAGCGAGGATTTCGGCGAAACGGGCATTCTCGGATAAAAAGCCGTACCCCGGATGCACGGCCTCGGCGCCCGTGATCTCGCAGGCTGCCAGCAGCGCCGGGATGTTGAGGTAGCTGTCCTTCGTCGGCGGCGGTCCGATACAGACGCTTTCGTCCGCGAGCCGGACATGCATGGCGTCGGCATCGGCGGTGGAATGGACCGCCACGGTCGCTATACCCAGTTCCTTGCAGGCGCGCAGGATGCGCAGGGCGATCTCGCCGCGATTGGCTATCAGGATTTTATCGAACATCACTGCGTCCGCGGTTCGAACGGCGTCATTCAATGATGACAAGCGGCTCGCCGAACTCGACGGGCTGGCCATCCTCGACGAGAATCTGCGTGACGGTGCCGGACCGCGGCGACGGGATCTGGTTCATGGTCTTCATGGCCTCGATAATCAGCAGCGTCTGACCTGCGGTGACCCTGGACCCGACCTCGATGAAGGGTTTTGCGCCCGGCTCCGATGCCCAATAGGCCGTTCCGACCATCGGCGAGGGCACCATGCCGGGATGCTTGCTGACGTCGGCGGCGCCTGCGGCCGGCGAGGGGGCAGAGGCCGCCGCGGCCTGATAGGTAGCCGGTACCGCCGCCCCGACGGTGATGTTGCGTGCGACACGGACACGAAGTCCATCGCGCTCGATTTCGATTTCCGTGAGCCTGGTTTCGTCGAGCAGTGCGGCGAGTTCGCGGATCACGTCGCTCTCCTCGCGCAGTTCGTTGCCGGTTTTGATTTTTGCAGGTTCTCCGGGCTGGCGGGACATGTTCTCGATCCGAAACTTTCTGTGAGAATGACGCTGATGTGTCAGGATTTAACTTTGTTCGACGGGTCTACCGCGCCGATCTTGGCTGCAAGGCCATTGATCGCGAGCCGGTAGCCATCAATTCCGAACCCGGACAGGCTTGCGAACGCGGCTTTGGCTGTGAAGGAATGATGACGGAAGTCCTCGCGCGCATGAATGTTGCTGATATGAACTTCGACGGCCGGAATTTTGACCGCGACGAGCGCGTCGTGAAGCGCAATGGAAGTGTGCGAGTAGCCGCCGGCGTTGATGACGATACCGGCCGCGTTCCTTGCATGAGCTTCGTGAATGAAATCGATCAGTTCACCCTCGCGGTTTGACTGGCGGCAATCCGCAACCAGTCCAAAAATTTGGGCCGTCTCGGCGCAAAGCTGTTCGACGTCGGCAAGGGTGGCGTGGCCATAAGTATCCGGCTCCCGTATCCCGAGCATGTTGAGGTTCGGGCCGTTGAGCACGTAGATCGTCTTGGCCATCTGAAATCCCGAGAATCAGCCATTTCCGCCGCCGAACGCCGGAGTTCGGGCCGTTATATGTAACAAGGGCGTCAAGGGGAAGCCTGAACACTCCCTGATTCGGCTTGAGATACCTCGCGCTGTTTGCGAGAATTCATGGAGAACATACGGAAATATCTCGTTAACCGACCTCGGGCGCCGCGACGGGGCATGCGAGCGTATCAGATAGCCAGTTCCCGCGCCCACTGAGGAACCTCTCAAACGACGATAGGTAAAGGAGAATCGTCGCGAGAGATTCGGAGGCTCTCAAGCGAAAGCGGGTACCGGCCTGCGACGCGAGGCTCGCCGGTGAGCGCTGCTTCAAAACAGGGACGCGCCAATCAGCAGGAGGCTTTGCCGCAGCGCGCCGTGTTGATTTTCTCCTTCAGGTTCTCGAGCCCCACGGCTCCCACGACGACCTGCTTGCCGATGACGTAGCTTGGCGTTCCATTCATCCCCATGGATTCGGCAAGCTTGAAGTTCTCCTCGAGCGTGGCGCGCACCTCGGCGCTCGTCATATCCTTTTCGATCCTGGCTATGTCGAATCCGGCCTCCTTGGCGGCGGCCAGCGCTCGCGCCTTGTCGGCCTGACCGCGGCTTCCCAGAAGCTTTTGATGGAAATCGAGGTATTTCTTGCCGGTGGGATCCTGCATTCGCGCCGCGACAGCGACTTGTGCGGCCTCGACCGAACTCTGGCCGAGCACGGGAAACTCCTTGAGCACAACCTTGAGCTTGGGATCCGACTTCATAAGCTCAAGCATGTCGAGCATCGCGCGCTTGCAGTAGCCGCAGTTGTAATCGAAGAACTCGACGAAAGTGACATCGCCGTCCTTGTTGCCGAGTGTCACGCCACGCGGTGAATTGAAGATGACTTTCGCGTTCTCCGTAACCGCGGCCTCGTGCTTGAGCGCTTCGGCGGCCGCCTGACGCTTGCTGAGTTCGGCCGAAACCTCTTCAAGGATTTCGGGATGTGCGAGCAGATAGTGTTTGACGATCTGCTCGATCTCGCCGCGCTGGCCGTCGGAGAAGCTCTGAGCGGACGCGGCGGGCGGAGCGCTGAACGCGAGCGCAAGAAGGGCGGGAGCGAGAAAACGGAGAGGGGACATTGTCAAATCCTTTGAAAGGGGCCGCGTGGCGGGGCCGTCTGGTCTTATTTCTTGTCCGGAACCTTGGATGAGACGATATCGTCCGCCTTGACCCATCCGGGAGTGCCGATCGCGAAGCGGGTTTTCGCGCGTGATGCGAGTTCGCGTGCCGTCTTGTTGTCGCCTCGCAGGAACGCGGCCTGAGCCGATGCCAGATCGGCTTGTGCATAATCGCCCTTGCGACCGTAGGCTATCGCAAGCTGCGAGTAGCCGAGCGGAGCCTCCGGCTCCCGTACCAGCGCCGTTCGCAGGATTGCGATAGCTTCGTCGGCATTGGCCTTGTTGTTCGAAGCCACGAGCGCCTGACCCAGCAACATCTCGATGAGCGGAGCGTTTTGTGAGAGCTGGACGGCTCGCCGCAGCGGCGCGATCGCCTCAGCGGGGCGGCCTCCCTCGAGCAAAGCCTGCCCACGCACTTCGTGGAAATAGGGGTTTTGTGGTTGCAGCTTGATCAGCGCATCGATTTGCTCGATGGCCGAGCGAAGATCGCCATGCAGGTACGTGGTGATGGCATGCGCGTAGCGGGCGGGCAGGCTGGTGTCTGATCGGGGATAGCGCCGGTATACCGTATCCTCGCGTTCCATGAACGCCGAAATCTTGGCGCGCACCATGTCGTGGCGCAATTGCAGGGCCGGATCATCCTTCTTTTGCCAGTTGGGGCTGGTCTTGACGAGTTCCGCGAGTGAGGCAACACGGTCGGCCGGCATCGGGTGCGACTGCGCATAGGGATCGGCGCCGCGCGCGGCGAACAGGCTTTCATCGGTAAAACGCTTGAAGGTCTCGTACATTCCCCGGGGGGATTGTCCGGTGGCGTTGAGGAACTTGACGGCGGCGCGGTCGGCGTTTTCCTCCTGCTGGCGCTGATAGCCCAACAGGCTTCGGCGGGCGATTTCCTGAGGCGCGCTGAGTGCGGCCGCGCCGATATTGCTGCCGGCGCTGTTGCTTCCGCCGCGGCCGGCTCCGGCCGCGAGAGCGCCGGCCCCGAGAAGCATGGCGATGATGAGCTGGGTCTGGGTTCGGGCGAGTTGCTCGCGAAACTTGGACAGATGGCCACCGGCGAGATGCCCGGTCTCGTGCGCAAGCACGCCGATCAACTGGTTCGGCGTTGTTGATTTCGAGATCGCGCCGTAATTCACGAAGATGCGGCGGCCATCGGCGACGAAGGCGTTGAAGGACCTGTCGTTGATGATGACCATCTGAATGTTGTGCTTCTGCAGCCCCGCCGCGCGCAGGATCGGCCGCGTATAGTCTCGCAGCAGTTGCTCGGTCTCGCTATCGCGCAACATCGGCAGACCTTTGTCCTGTTGCGCTTGGACCGGAAAGGAGGCGTTCGCGATCGCGCAGGCGGTGACCAGCGTCATCAGCTTCGAGACGGGACGACGCAGGGGAGTGACGGGACGCCGGGTCATATCTTCGTTAGTCAATGCCTTCGGAATCATTGGCGCGGGTTCGAATACGCTGTATGTCCTAAACAACCCATCGAATAAGGCGGTAACGCGGCCTCGGGCGAGAGAGCGCATTAACAGATTTCCATGGCCGACGCGACACCGAGAGAGCGGGCCGCCAACGTGCTGGCGGCATCTGGCCGCAGCCAGGTTCCACCCTTCATGGTGATGGACGTCATGGCGGCGGCGGCGCGGATCGAGGCGGAGGGCGGACACGTCATTCACATGGAGGTCGGACAGCCTTCAGCGCCGGCGCCCCGAACCGCGCTGAACGCGGCCCGCGCCGCGCTGGAGTCCGGCCGGATCGATTACACGCCCGCGCTCGGCATCCCCTCGCTGAGAGAACGGATCGCGCGGCATTACCGCGAGTTCTACGGCTGCACGGTCAGCCACGAGCGGATCGTCGTGACGACGGGATCATCGGGCGGATTCATCCTCGCGTTCCTTTCGATGTTCGAACCGGGAGACCGCGTCGCGGTGGCGGTGCCGGGCTATCCGCCGTACCGGCACATCCTGACGGCGCTCGGCTGCGAGCCGGTTCTGATCGAGACGTCAAGCGAGAACCGTCACGCGCTGACGGGTGAGGCGCTGTTGGCCGCGCATCGTAAGATGCCGCTGAAGGGGGTATTGGTCGGCAGTCCGGCAAATCCGACGGGAACGATGATGTCGCGCGAGGCGCTTGCGCATCTGATGGCGGCTGCCGAGAGCGAAGGCATTCGCTTTATTTCCGATGAGATCTATCACGGTCTCGATTATGCGTTTCCTGCCGTCACCGCCGCTGAACTGTCGCCGCATGCGCTGATCATCAACTCGTTTTCGAAGTATTTCTGCATGACCGGCTGGCGCGTCGGCTGGATGGTCGTGCCCGAACACCTGGTGCGAACGATCGAGCGGCTGCAGCAGAACCTGTCGATTTCGGTGCCGATGCTCTCGCAGATCGCGGCCGAGGCGGCTTTCGCGGGCCGCGAGGAGATGGAGATCGTGAAGCGCGGCTACGAGGAAAACCGCAACATCCTGATCGCGGGTCTTCCGAAGGCCGGCTTGAGCGAGTTTCTGCCCGCGGATGGCGCGTTCTACCTCTATGCCGACGTTTCGAGGTTCACGACGGACAGCCATGACTTCGCACGCAGGATGCTGGAGCAGGCGCGCGTCGCCGCGACGCCCGGGGTCGATTTCGATCCCATGCGCGGCCACTCGTTCCTGCGCTTCTCCTACGCCCGGTCGGCCGCCGAGATGCACGAGGCGGTCGCGCGCCTCGGGAAATGGCTGACCTGAGCCTCCGCGCTTAAGCGGGCTACCTCCGGCCGGGCTTGGAATCCTTCCGCGATTGCCGGCATTTTGTTGCAATTCCTGACGGAAATTCGGCCGTTCAGCCGAAAGCCGACATTGCGCCGGAGGTTCGATTTTGGCATGGTCTCGCCCGATTTATCGTCGCCTTGCGATAAAACGGACCTCCCTTGAACGTCCGTTCGCGGGCTCGCGGCGTGGTCGGGACAACTTCCGGAATTCTGAGGCAAATTCAATGACAGCACTGGTAGGGATTGTGCTCTGCGGAGCGCTTTCGATTGTTTATGCGGGCTGGGCGACCTCTTCGGTGTTGAGGGCGGATGCG
>JAANMW010003989.1_pt1 | contig 10640 bp, 5 predicted proteins | sample 7279671 | NCBI WGS metagenome assembly JAANMW01 (sample SAMN14094541, study PRJNA606508) | bioreactor metagenome | isolation source: A lab-scale SPAN reactor treating ammonium-rich wastewater day 247 | place: Ireland: Galway | collected 2017-09-19
ATCAGGTGTAAGCCGAAGTTGGGCGCCATATAGCCGGTAGTATTCAGTTTCATAGTTATTGCTGTAATCAATCGGTCCTCACACCGAGAGCCACTGGTGGTGAATCCTTCTTTCATTCAGACCCGGATCGGTGGTCCGTGGTAGGACTACCTTAAAATCGCACTCTTGCCATCCCTGTCCGCTCTCCCATTGGTACAAGTCATCCCTCCAAATCGATTCCCCTCATAACGTCGGGGTAATCAGTACAAACAGGCGGCAATAATTTACCGGTGGGCTAATATGAGGTCTCTCAAAGTACGAGCCTTCACCAGCGTCGGTATGATAAATTCCTATCAGACTCAACCCGATGCCTTTTGCGAATTCCTTAACAAGCTCATACCCCTGTTCAAGGGCATAGGTCAGCTAGTTCATACCACTGGCTGGTCTTGCCGGCAGGCAGGGCGGCATAAATGAATGCTGGAGCTGGTGTTCCGATGAGGAAGCCATATGTTTCCAGCGGGGTATACATACAATCCATACTTGGTGACTTTGCTGGTTGCTTTCCGAGAGACCGTCACAGTCATAACATCTCCTGTTAAGTACCTGAAGTATTTATATAAATAGAGGAGATTCAGTACTATAAACTTACGGAGTTAATTTTTGAAGAATTTTCATATGCAGAGAGTTTACGAAGCGGTGTGGAGATATGAGACAGAATGCCAAATGGAGTTAGCACAATTTTAGCACAGCCTCATAAAAAAAGGGTTACGGCTACAACCGCAACCCCTTGATATTATTGGTAGCGGGGGTGGGATTTGAACCCACGGCCTCCGGGTTATGAGCCCGACGAGCTACCAGACTGCTCTACCCCGCGTCCATCACTATGCAAAAATTAGTTTTTACGTATACTTTCTATAAATGTGCCTAATACGATAAGAACGTAATCATTGTAACTATAATATACTACAGAGTCAATACCAATCTATTAAAGAATAAAAAGTTTTTATTTTCATAAAACATTTTGTACAATTTAAAGATTAAAAATGTAGATTTGTTTAAGAAATAATTAAGGTGGTAAATCAGATGGAAATATTGATTATCGGAAGCGGGGGAAGAGAACATGCCCTTGCATGGAAGATTGCGCAATCACCCATGGTAAAAAAAATATTCTGCGCACCAGGAAATCCCGGAATTGCGGAAATTGCTGAATGTGTAGATATCGGAGTGGAAAATATAGAAGGTCTTTATAGTTTCGCACTCAAACAAAAAATAGATTTGACCGTTGTTGGCCCGGAAGACCCTCTGGTAGCGGGTATCGTAGATAGATTTAACGAGGGAAACCTCACAATATTTGGACCTAATAAGCGTGCATCGATTATTGAGGGAAGTAAGGTCTTCTCAAAAAATCTTATGAAAAAACACGGTATTCCAACAGCAGACTTTAAGGTATTCGAAGATTCAACACAAGCAAAAAAACATGTATCGATGTGCGAGTTTCCTTTGATTGTTAAAGTTGATGGGTTGGCCAAAGGAAAAGGTGTATTTGTATGCAAGACATTGGAAGAAGCAAATAAATGTACAGATGATATCCTGGAAAATAAGATTTTTGGGCCCGCAGGGGATAAAGTTATTATTGAGGAATTCCTTTCAGGAGAAGAAGTATCAATCCTTGCTCTTACCGATGGAATAACGATTCTTCCTCTCTCATCAGTACAAGACCATAAAGCGGTTAACGATGGAGATAAAGGACCCAATACCGGCGGGATGGGCGCATATTCACCTGTACCAATAATTACCCGTGAGCTACAGTTTTATATAGAGGAAAATATCCTCGTACCCATTGTGCATGCCATGAAGAGAGAGAATCGGCCATACAAAGGTGTTCTTTACGCAGGATTAATGATTACCAGCACCGGGCCAAAGGTCCTTGAGTTTAATGCCAGGTTTGGCGACCCTGAAACTCAGGTTCTTCTCATGCGGATGAAGACCGATTTAGTTCCGCTTCTCTTATCAACTGCAACAAATACCCTAGAGAATATAGAAATTGAATGGAATAAGGGTGTTTCTATTTGTGTTGTTATGACCTCTAAGGGTTACCCAGATAAATATGAAAAGGGATTTGAAATTTCGGGACTTGAAACAGTCAGGGAACTTGATAACGTCCAGGTTCTTCATGCAGGAACCGCTACAAAGGATGGAAAGATTGTAACCAACGGTGGACGTGTTCTTGGTGTAACAGCGATCGGAAAGGATATCCAGGAGGCGCAGAAGACTGTCTACCGTGCTATTCAAAATATAACCTTTGAGGGGGCACATTACAGAAGAGATATCGGGGCAAAGGCTATGTACCGAAAAAGCTGACTAAAATCAATACTGCAATTTACCTATTTATTGGTTTTATTTATTCTGAAGAACAAAAAATATCTTCAATAAGGCTCTTCGGTTTATCCAAAGTAAATAAACTCCGGAGTATCGTAAAATATCTCTTTTATTTTATTTAGTAGTTAGACATATCGAGTGAAATGTCCATTGCCTTTGCTGAATGCGTAATCGCGCCAGCAGAGATCCTGTCCACACCCGTTTGAGCCACAAGGTGTACAGTTTCCAAAGTAATATTTCCAGATGCCTCTGTAACGGGCAAATGTGTACCTCCGGCAGATTTCCAATCTTTCACTATCTTTACTGCCTCTTTCAATTGTTCAATATTCATATTATCAAACAAGATTATATCCGCTCGCGCCCCAAGGGCATCTCTCACCTCTTTTGGTGTTCTTGTCTCTACTTCAATCAAAATCCCTTGTTTTACTTTTCGCCGTACTAAAGATACAGACCTTTCAATAATGCTGTCTGTGGAAAGATCAAGGAATAATCTATTTTTCATAATATCAAGATGATTATCTTTAATAAGCACCTGATCATAGAGACCTATCCTATGATTCACTCCGCCACCCATTACAACTGCATACTTTTCCAAATATCTCCAGCCAGGGATGGTTTTCCTCGTGTCCATGATAGGAGTTTTTAGCGGCTTTATACGTTCAACAAATTGTGCCGTATGTGTTGCAATTCCCGAAAGCCTTTGGAGGAAATTCAAAGCTATGCGCTCACCAGAAAGCAATGTCTTCGCACTACCGCTTATCGTAGCAATGGTTTCACCTTTATTAACGGAAATACCATCCTTAACCCAATGTCTAAAAAGAACATTTTTATCAAGTTTCGAAAAAAAGTATTCAATAACCGGCAATCCAGCTATAGTTCCATTTTCTTTTGCAATAAATACTCCCTCTACAAAGAGATTGTCCGGAATAAGGTTCTCTGTTGTAATATCCCCTGTTCCGATATCCTCCTGAATAGCTAATTGAATAAGGGTATCTATCTTTTCTAATTTCAGGTTAAAATCCATATATTTTCGTACATGAAAAATTTTAGGTATCTTTGCCCGAAGTATATGTCAGAGAATAGCTGTTATTGTGATGGTGTGCAAGCCTAGGGCAATTTCTGAAACCCCATTTTCCCATAGCTTCTTTGATAATGTATTATCTGTATTCATAAAATCCTTCCCCGCTTTTCTTCCCAAGTTTTCCACCTGCCACCATTTTTTTGAGCATTGGACAAGGCCGATATCTTCCTCCTAAGTCTGTATAAAGCATCTCAAGTATAATCAGGCAAGTATCTAAGCCAATGAAATCCGCAAGTTCAAGTGGCCCCATAGGATGGTTTGCCCCGAGTCTCATGATGGTATCGATATTTTCCCTGGAAGTAACTCCTTCCTGCAGGCAGTAAATTGCATCGTTTATCATGGACATGAGTACACGGTTTGAGACAAAACCCGGAAAATCCTGAACAACAACAGGTGTCTTTCCTATTATCTCAGAAACAGCTATAAGTATACCGATGGTTTCCTCAGAGGTATGCAATCCCCGAACTACTTCTATAAGTTTCATACCATAAGCGGGGTTCATAAAACGCATACCAGCAAAGCGTTCAGGTCTTCCAGTAGTACTGGCAAGTCTTGTTATGGAAATAGACGAGGTGTTTGTAGTAAAAATTGCTTCTTCATCGCACAGGATATCCAATTCCCTAAAAATTTGTTTTTTGACATCTTCTTTTTCTGTCACAGTCTCAATGATAAGATCCACATCTTTACAATCTTCCAATTTTTGAACGGTTTTTATATTTGAAAGTGCTCTATCTCTCTCCTTGCTTTCAAGCTTTCCTGCGCCTACCTTTTTTTCCAATCTGTCTTTTATTTTTGCAAATCCCGCTCTCACATATTCCTCTTTTATATCTTCAAGTACTACCTCATAACCGCTTTGTGCTATTACTTGGGCTATACTACCTCCCATCGTTCCAGCGCCTATTATTCCTATTTTTTGTATATTCATAATTTTTTACTCGGATTTCTTTTCGTGATAAAGAGGCTATTAAAAGCCTGAATATATCAATTGCTCGATTTATAAGCTTTATCTTAGTAAGCATGTATTAATTCTATAAGACTAGGATAAAATAGCGACGAACACAAGATTAGATATCAAAAGGCTGTAACTCAATAAACTTCATAGAGGTAACCTGTGTTTAAGGAAGAACATTAAGAATGGATGATACAGGTAAGATAAGTTCTACGTATTTTCCCATAAAAAGGGTGCAATAAGTAAAAAAGCAAAGCCCATCCAGGTGATGAGGTTAAGGGGATGGGCTTTGAGTGAGTAATTCCGGCAGTGACCTACTCTCCCGGCTTTCGCCAGTACCATTGGCGTAAGAGGCTTAACTACCGTGTTCGGAATGGGAACGGGTGTTTCACTCTTACTATGCCCACCGGAACATAAAGGACATATGATGAACAGATGAATATCTTAACGGTAACAACAGATACTTTTGGATAAGGCAATCAAAAAGAGTCAAGCTTTTTGACGAATTAGTACCAGTCAGCTGAGCACATTACTATGCTTACACCTCTGGCCTATCGACCTCGTAGTCTTCGAGGTGTCTCTCTTCTTTACAGAAAATGATATCTCGTCTTGGAGTAGGCTTCATGCTTATATGCCTTCAGCATTTATCCTTTCCGTACGTAGCTACCCAGCTATGCCGTTAGCACGACAACTGGTACACCAGAGGTACGTCCATCCCGGTCCTCTCGTACTAAGGACAGATCTCCTCAAATATCACACACCCACGACAGATAGGGACCGACCTGTCTCACGACGGTCTAAACCCAGCTCGCGTACCGCTTTAATCTGTGAACTCCAGAACCCTTGGGACCTTCTCCAGCCCCAGGATGCGATGAGCCGACATCGAGGTGCCAAACCGCCCCGCCGCTATGGACGCTCGGGGGCGATCAGCCTGTTATCCCCGGAGTACCTTTTATCTGTTGAGCGATGGCGTTTCCACACACAACCACCGGATCACTAGGCCCTGCTTTCACATCTGCTCGACTTATAAGTCTCACAGTCAAGCTTCCTTCTGCCCTTACACTCTTCGTGCGGTTGCCAAGCGCACTGAGGAAGCCTTTGGACTCCTCCGTTACTCTTTGGGAGGAGACCGCCCCAGTCAAACTGCCCACCTATAACTGTCCCAAATCCGGATTCACGGACTTTGGTTAGAATTTTAACATAGTAAGAGTGGTATTTCAACGTCGACTCCATCCTGGCCAGGGCCAGGACTTCTCAGTCTCCCACCTATCCTACGCATACTGTGCCAAAACCCAATAATAGGCTACAGTAAAGGTTCACGGGGTCTTTCCGTCTTGCCGCGGGTACGTGGCATCTTCACCACGACTACAATTTCGCCGAGTCCCTCGTTGAGACAGTACCTAAGTCGTTACGCGATTCATGCACGTCAGTAATTATCTGACAAGGAACTTCGCTACCTTAGGACTCTCATAGTTAGAGCCGCCATTCACCAGCGCTTCGGTTCTGAGCTTCGCATCCTTTCGGACACTAACCCATTCCCTTAACGTTCTGGCATCGAGCACGCGTCAGTCTCTATACGTTGATTTTAGATCTTAGCAGAGACTTGTGTTTTTAGTAAACAGTCGCCCAGGCCTTTTCACTGCGACCCTGATAGTATCAGGGTACTCCTTTTCCCGAAGTTACGGAGTGATTTTGCCGAGTTCCTTAACGAGGGTTCTCTCGAGCGCCTTGGGATCCTCTCCCCGCCTACCTGTGTCAGTTTTAGTACGAGCACCACACGAACTTGCAAACGAGGCTTTTCTTGGAAGGTGCTCCGGTTACTTATCGGCTTACGCCTACGTACTCACCTTTGATGCCATATGTCCCGGATTTTCCTGAGACAACACCTCCGGCTTGAACAAACCGTGTCTAATAGGTTTGCTAACCTTCACACCTCCGTCCCCCCATGCTCAAATGCTCGTATGGTGGCGCAGGACTATTAACCTGCTATCCATCGTCTACGCCTTTCAGCCTCGACTTAGGTCCCGGCTAACCCTGGGCGGATTTACCTTCCCCAGGAAACCTTAGGCTTGCGGCGAATAAGATTCTCACTTATATTATCGCTACTTATACCGGCATTATCACTTCTACATCGTCCAAGAGTCTTTTCAGTCTCTCTTCAACCTACCGTAGAACGCTCCCCTACCACTTGTAAGATTACGCATAATCTCACAAATCCGAAGCTTCGGTAATAGACTTGAGTCCCGTAATATTTTCGGCGCAAGAATGCTCGATTAGTAAGCTATTACGCACTTTTTAAATGATTGCTGCTTCTAAGCCAACATCCTAACTGTCTTCGCACTCTCACTTCCTTTATCACTTAGTCTATTTTAGGGACCTTAGCTGTCGGTCTGGGTTGTTTCCCTTTTGACCATGAAGTTTATCCCCCACAGTCTGACTCTTATGATACATAGAACGGTATTCGGAGTTTGACAGGATTTGGTAGTCTGGTGGACCCCAAAATCCAATCAGTATCTCTACCCCCGTTCCACAGTTCCATAAGGCTAGCCCTAAAGCTATTTCGAGGAGAACCAGCTATCACCAAGTTTGATTAGACTTTTACTCCTCCCCTCAGTTCATCGCCTCGCTTTTCAACGCAAGTGCGTTCGGACCTCCACGAACTTTTACATCCGCTTCATCCTGACCAAGGGTAGATCACCTGGTTTCGGGTCTACTATGCACTACCATATATCGCGCATTTCACACTCGCTTTCGCTACGGCTCCGTCCTTCACAGACTTAACCAAGCAATGCACAGTAAGTCGCCGGTTCATTATGCAAAAGGCACGCGGTCACACTGTATCTTGCGATACATAGTGCTCCCACCGCTCGTAAGTACACGATTTCAGGTTCTATTTCATCCCCCTAACAGGGGTGCTTTTCATCTTTCGCTCGCGCTACTTGTGCGCTATCGGTCGCTAAGAAGTATTTAGCCTTAGAGGATGGACCCCCCTAATTCACACCCGCTTCCACGAGACGGATGTTACTTGGGAAATTGCAAAGAAAGCGAAATTCTTTTCGCCTACAGGACTATCACCTTCTATGGTTAGGCTTTCCTGCACTATTCAGCTAAAAATTTCGTTAGTAACTTTCCCGGCAAGCCTTGTCTTGCCGAATGCAATCCCCACGACCCCGGCTGTGCAACACACAAGGGCTTGACACACAACCGGTTTGGGCTTCTTCCCTTTCGCTCGCCGCTACTGAGGAAATCGAATTTCTTTCTTCTCCTGGAGTTACTGAGATGTTTCACTTCTCTCCGTTCACCTCGATACCCTATGTATTCAGATACCGATACTATGGCATAAACCCATAGTAGGTTTCCCCATTCGGAAATCTCCGGATCAATGCTTGTTTGGCAGCTCCCCGAAGCTTATCGCAGTCTTCCACGTCCTTCATCGTCTCTTAGCGCCTAGACATCCACCATGTACCCTTCTCTAGCTTGACAACTTTTGTAATCATCTTATCCAAAGAGGATCTAATTGCTACCCGTTAAGTATTCACTTTTCAAAGAACAAAATTTAGTATTTTACGTATTCTTTAATTACCTTAAATCCTTATGCCGATTTAAAGTGGTGGAGATGAGCGGGATCGAACCGCCAACCTCTGCCTTGCAAGGGCAGCGCTCTCCCAATTGAGCTACATCCCCCGCTTCCAAAACTCCATACATCATAATCGGAAGTGGTGGGCCTAAGTGGATTCGAACCACTGACCTTTCCCTTATCAGGGGAATGCTCTAAACCAACTGAGCTATAGGCCCAAAATGGTATCAATATCTTTGGGCCTGCACCTTCCCTTACTCCTATCACTGCTTGCCTTAGCTCTGATAATGAAAACGTATTTTTATAAAATAACATAAGAAGCCTTCCGCGTGCGAGCTGAATTGAATCAGTTCTTTTTACTCCTTAGAAAGGAGGTGATCCAGCCGCAGGTTCTCCTACGACTACCTTGTTACGACTTAGTCCTCCTCACAAAACACACCTTAGACACTTCCGTCCCTTGCGGGTTAGGCCAGTGGCTTCGGGTGCATCTTGCTTGGGTGGCTTGACGGGCGGTGTGTACAAGGCTCGGGAACATATTCACCGCGGCATAGCTGATCCGCGATTACTAGCGATTCCTACTTCATGGAGGCGGGTTTCAGCCTCCAATCTGAACTGGGATCGGCTTTATTTGGGTTTCGCTCCGTCTTGCGACTTGGCATCCCTTTGTACCGACCATTGTAGCACGTGTGCAGCCCGGGACATAAGGGCCATGATGACTTGACGTCATCCCCACCTTCCTCCGTCTTGACGACAGCAGTCTCTTTAGAGTGCCCAGCTTGACCTGTTGGCAACTAAAGACAAGGGTTTCGCTCGTTAGGGGACTTAACCCAACGTCTCACGACACGAGCTGACGACAGCCATGCAACACCTGTGATAGCTACGGACTGGATACCGTTCGTTACCCTTTCGGGCTCCTACTTCTACCATGTCAAGCCCCGGTAAGGTTCTTCGTGTTGCATCGAATTAAGCCACATGCTCCACCGCTTGTGCGAGCCCCCGTCAATTCTTTTGAGTTTTAGCCTTGCGGCCGTACTCCCCAGGCGGGGCACTTAACGCGTTAGCTCAGGCAGAGAGATAATCAAAACCCCTCTACCGAGTGCCCATCGTTTACGGCTAGGACTACCGGGGTATCTAATCCCGTTTGCTCCCCTAGCTTTCGCACCTCAGCGTCAGTTACGGGCCAGAGAGTCGCTTTCGCCGCCGATGTTCCTTCTGATATCTACGCATTTCACCGCTCCACCAGAAGTTCCACTCTCCCCTCCCGCACTCCAGCCCTATAGTATCAACTGCCGTTCTTCCGTTGAGCAGAAGGATTTCACAGCTGACTTGTAGGGCCGCCTACGTGCTCTTTACGCCCAATAATTCCGAACAACGCTTGCCACCTCTGTATTACCGCGGCTGCTGGCACAGAGTTAGCCGTGGCTTCCTCCGGAGCTAACGTCAAGTAAGAGGGCTATTCACCCCCTTACACTTCTTAACTCCCGACAGTGGTTTACAACCCGAAGGCCTTCTTCCCACACGCGGCGTCGCTTCGTCACCCTTCCGGGCATTGCGAAAGATTCTCGACTGCAGCCTCCCGTAGGAGTCTGGGCAGTGTCTCAGTCCCAATGTGGCCGACCACCCTCTCAGGCCGGCTACCCGTCTTCGCCTTGGTAGGCCTTTACCCTGCCAACTAGCTGATAGGACATTGACCCCTCTCTGAGCATATGGAACCTTTCAGCCCCAAACCTTTGACTCCCGATACCGAAGCACCATGAGTTTTATCGGGTATTAGCAACCCTTTCGGGAGTCCCTTGCGGAACGTTGTTATCCCCGTCTCAAAGGTAGGTTATCAATGCATTACTCACCCTTACGCCACTCGGTTTGTCGGGATGTTGCGCCCCAATTCCACAGGCTCATTGAAACGTTTATACTTGCATCCCAAGTATCTCTAAAAGCGTCGACTGTGGGAACAATTCGCTGATTAGGGCGATTGTAATAGTAATTTCCGCCCAATGATACTTGAGGATACCAGCCTGATTTTGCGGTAATTATGTTTTCTTGACTTGCTTTTATCCGATAATCGGCCGCGAGAAGCTCCGGGCGTTGTTTTTTTGCTTTGGCCAGTAATTCGTCGGGTGCGCCAAGCGAACCGGCCGCCGCGTTCGGACCGGTTGCTATAATTACAGACGCGCCGAGAGGTCGCCCTATGTAATTATTGAGAACGACGGTTGCTAACGACGCAGCGTTTTGTGCGTCGACTATGGCAAGTTCGGCATTTGAAAGTTGCACCCTTACTTTAAGAACGTCGTTGGCTGTTGCCATGCCGTTCTTTTCCATATTCACAATATCGGATAAATGTGCCTCTACCGTTGATTTGTTTTCTTCGGCAACACGCTTGAATTCCTGCGCTTTGTATAAATTCCAATAGGCAGTCTTTACGGCAAGAGATACATCAGATTTATCTTTGGTATAATCCACTTGCGTTGCTTGCGAAATATACTCCGATGCTTTCTCGCCGCTTTCAAGCCGGAAACCCGTGAAAGCCGGTTGCTGTAGAGAGAGCACCAATGAGTAGTTGTCGAATACTACGGGTGAAACTACCATACTTTGCGATGTACCCGGAATAGTGAATGTAAATGGCGGTACAGATGATAGCCGCGTATAGCCGCCGCGAAACGACAATTGCGGCAGGC
>JAANMW010003990.1_pt1 | contig 10626 bp, 9 predicted proteins | sample 7279671 | NCBI WGS metagenome assembly JAANMW01 (sample SAMN14094541, study PRJNA606508) | bioreactor metagenome | isolation source: A lab-scale SPAN reactor treating ammonium-rich wastewater day 247 | place: Ireland: Galway | collected 2017-09-19
CGACTGCGTCATCATCTGCGTTCCGACTCCGCTCAATGAAAGCCGCGACCCCGACCTGAGCTACATCGAAGGGACGGCGGACTGCATCGCCAAGACGCTTCGCAAGGGTCAACTCGTCGTGCTGGAAAGCACGGTCGCTCCGGGCGTGACGGAGGAGGTTTGCGGTCCCACTATCGAAGCCGTTTCGGGATTGGCTTGTGGTCGCGATTTTTTTCTGGGTTATTCACCCGAGCGCATCAATCCCGGAGACCGCGAGCACACGGTCGAACGCATCACCAAAGTCGTCGCCGGGCAGACACCGAAGACGGCGGAAGCCCTTAAGAACATATACGGCGCCATCACGGGCGGTGGCGTCTTCGTCGCCCGTAATATCCGCACCGCCGAAGCCGCAAAGGTGATCGAGAACGCCCAGCGCGACATCAATATCGCCTTCATCAACGAAGTCAGCATGATCTTCGCGCGCGCGGGCATCTCGATTCACGACGTGCTCGATGCCTCGGCGACGAAATGGAATTTCCTGCGGTTCACCCCGGGCTTGGTCGGCGGCCATTGTATTGGCGTCGACCCATTCTACCTGGCCGAATTCGCCCAGCGCGTGGGACATCACCCGGAGATCATCCTGGCCGGTCGTCGCATCAACGATGGTATGGGTGACCACTTGGCCGGTGGCATCTCGGCAGCGCTTGGAGCCGGGACGTCGGTGCTCGTCCTGGGCCTGACATTCAAGGAGAATGTGCCCGATCTGCGCAACTCGAAAGTCGTTGACCTGATCGAAGGCACAATCAACGAGTTACACACAACCCTCTAAACTTATCATTCAACAGGGGCATGGTCAGGCATCATGCCCCTTTCCTTCAGCAGCGTTTCTAAATGCGGCGTCACGCCCCAAAAGGCTTTGAGCGCGTTGTACTCCTCGATAAATTCGGGGGCATTTGGCGCAGTGCGCTTGATCGCCCGAATCATCAAATTGCGTCCGGTATGCTCCGACGAGATGAATTCGATCACATCGGTTTTGTAGCCCATAATCCGCAAAATCAACGCGCGAAAGCTGTCCGTCAGAATATCCGCCAGCCGTTCTTTTAGGATGCCGTGCCGCATGACCGGGTTAAACGGTTCGCGGGCGACGAGCTGTTCATGCAAATTGTGATGGCAGCAGGGTACAGCCAGAATCAGCGGTGCATTATGTTGTATGCCTAAGGCGAGTGCTTCATCGGTGGCGGTATCGCAGGCATGGAGCGCCAGCAAAATATCTGGCGGTGTCTGCGGTTGATGCTGGATGATCGTACCGGGAGAAAAACAAACTTCGCGCAGGTTCAGCCGTTCCGCCCGAATGTTGTTGCGTTCCATCAACCCGCTGTTCATATCCACGCCGGATAGCGTTGCCGGGATGCCCCGAATCTTGCTCATGTAATGATGTGCCGAAAGGCTCAAATGTGCCGAGCCGCAGCCGCAGTCCAAAATATGCACCGGAGAATGCTCAAAATCATCGAGTACCCCGGTGCTTTCCAGCATCTTCAAAAACTCATTAACCTGTGCATATTTATCCCGCATATCGGCGCGGATGCGTCCATCATTGGTTGTCAGGCCAATTTCCATTAGGAACGGATCATCGCGCGGAATCGGCTGCGGCTTGGTCGAGTCGTGTTTCAAGTCAGGCGGTTGGGCATGTTCGGGGCCAAGTTGGGTTTGAAAGTCACCCCCCAAACGCTCAGCGCCGACCAGCGGCCCGAACTGCTGCGCGCATGTCGCGGCGCCGTGTATCGAGTGGACGAACAGGTGCTGTCGCCGGCGTCGCTGCTCGCCGCGCTTGCCAGGCCGCATGCCGATTGCCTCATCAAGATCGATCCCGAAGGCGGCCTGCAGTTCTGCCCCGCGAAACCAAACCGGGCGCCCACCGTTCGGCTGCAGCATGCCGGCGAAACGGTGGAATTGAATCCGAACTGGCTGCTGCTCGCCGCCGGATCGGGCAACGAACACCTGCGAATACAACTCGGGCTCGCCGCCCAGGCCATGCAACGCCGACCCCTGCACATGGTGCTGATGCGCGGACCGCTGCCCGAGTTCTACGGGCATTGCGTCGATGGAGGACACACCCGGGTTTCGATCACCTCGGCCATCGATTCGGCAGGCCGCGTGGTGTGGCAGGTGGGAGGACAAATTGCCGAAGACGGCGTTGCCTGGGGTGCTGACGAATTGATCGCCAAAGCCAAGGCCGAACTGGCCGCCGTGCTTCCAAATTTGGATCTAACCCCAGTCGAATGGGCAACCTACCAGGTGGATCGGGCCGAAGGCGCCACCCGATCGGGAAGTCGTCCCGATTCGTTTCGCCTGCTGCGAGAAGACCGCGTGCTGACGGTGTGGCCCACCAAGCTGGTGCTGGCGCCGCAGCTTGCCGAAGCCGTTGGTCAAGTGGTGGGCGAATCCGCGCCAACGTCTCCCGATGCAGCAAGCGAAGCAGCCCAGGCCTGGGCGAATTGGCCCCGTCCGCTAGTCGCCCAACCACCCTGGGAAGGCGCGGCATTCACCACCTGCAATTGTTCCCATTTGACGGGCGGCGATCATAACGCCCGGCGCAAAGCCTGCTGATCGCCAAAAGTCTGCTCTCCTCCGCGTGTTCCTTCCACTAGTTGCATCATGCCTGATATGCCGCGCAATTCCGGAACCGGCTCACTTCCCCGCACCGCCTTGGGGAGTACCGGCCTTGGCGTGAGCCGCTTGGGCTTCGGGGCCTTCAAAATCGGCCGCAACGAAAAGATCAAGTATCCCCAAGGCTACGACCTGCCCAGCGAAGCCGCCGTGCAGCAGTTGCTGGAAGGCGTGCTGGCGCTGGGCATCAACCATTTGGATACCGCCCCGGCTTACGGGCTGAGCGAAGAACGCATCGGCAAGGCGCTGTCGCATCGCCGAGACGAATTCGTGCTTTCGACCAAGGTGGGCGAGATTTTCGCAGGCGGCCAATCGCGATACGATTTCAGCCGGCAGGCCGTGCTCGACAGCGTGGCCGGCAGCCTCAGGCGGTTGCGGACCGACGTGCTCGATATCGTGTTCATCCACGCGCCCGGCGACGACGTGCGCACCCTGGCCGAAAACCCGGTGGTCGAAACCCTGCAAGAACGCCAGGCGGCGGGCGATATCCGCGCCATCGGGCTTTCTGGAAAAACCGTGGAAGCCGCCCAATCCGCCCTCGCCTGGGCCGACGTGCTGATGGTCGAATACCACCTGCACGACACCTCGCACGCGGGCATCATTGCCCAAGCCGCCGCCCAGGGGATCGGCGTGATGGTCAAAAAAGGACTCGCGGCCGGCCACTTGCCCCCTGCAGAGGCCATTCCTTTTGTGCTGAACACCCCCGGCGTGAACAGCCTGGTGGTGGGCGGGCTCAATCTGCAGCACCTGGCAGCCAACGTGCAATTGGCCGCGCGGCTCGAAAGTGTGTAGCTCGGGGGCATCCAGCCCAATTCGCCAGCCGCGCGCCGAGAAACGCGCCGAACACGCGGCCCGGCTGGCGACACTCTGCCGCGCAGGCGTCCCCTGTCTGTTCGCGCGATTGCCGCCTATAATCGGGCAATTCACGCGACCCGATCCCGCCGCGATTTGCCTCCCCACCCCCAAAGCGTAGCTGCTCGATGCCCCGGATTGGTTTGTTCATTCCCTGCTATATCGACCAGTTTTACCCCGAAGTGGGGCTGGCGACCGTCGAAGTGCTCGAGCGGTTTGGCTGCGAGGTGGATTTCCCCGAGGCGCAAACGTGCTGCGGCCAGCCCATGGCCAACACCGGTTGCGTGGACCAGGCCCGCCCTCTCGCCCAGCGGTTTGTCGAGATCTTCCACCCGTACGAATACGTGGTGTGCCCCTCGGGCAGTTGCGTGGCGATGGTGCGGCATCACTACGAGGACTACTTTCCAAGTGACGCCCGCTACGCCGCGCTGCACGGCCGGGTTTACGAACTCACCGAGTTCTTGGTCGACGTGCTCGGCGTGCGCGAGATCGGCGGTTCGTTTCCGCACAAGGTGGGGCTGCACCAAAGCTGCCATGGGCTGCGCGAGTTGCGGTTGGGCAGTTCCAGCGAAGTGGTTGGCCCTGCATTCAACAAAGCCCGCCAGTTGTTGGAAACGATGGACGGCATCGAGTTTTCCACGCTCACCCGGCCCGACGAGTGCTGCGGCTTTGGCGGCACGTTCGCGGTGAACGAAGAAGCGGTGTCGTGCATGATGGGCCTCGATCGCTTGCACGACCACCTGCAGGCAGGCACCGAAGTGCTGACCAGCAACGACATGTCGTGCCTGATGCACTTGCAAGGCCTGATCCGCCGGCAGAAGCAGCCGCTGCGCGTGATGCACATAGCCCAAATTCTGGCGGGACACCCCTGAACGGCACGCGACGGCGCGGCCGGCACGTCGGCCACACGCGAATTCCTCCACCAGCGACTCCCCATGAATTCCCATCACGCCACCTCCCATCACCCCGCCGCCGCGGCCGAGTTCACCCGCGACAACGAGCGGGCACATTGGCACGACCAGGCCCTGTGGTTCGTTCGCGTCAAGCGCGATCGCGTGGCCCAATCGCTGCCCGAGTGGGAAACCCTCCGCGCCAAGGCGTCCGCGATCAAGGCCCATACCGTCAGCCGGTTGGCCGACTACCTCGAACAGTTCGAATGCGAGGCCACCGCCCGCGGCGCCGTGGTGCATTGGGCGGCCAACGCCGCCGAGCACAACGAAATCGTGCTGGGCATTCTCCAGCGGCATGGCGTGGCCAAGGTCGCCAAGAGCAAGTCGATGCTCACCGAGGAATGCCACCTCAACCCGTTCCTCGAACGGCATGGCATCGAAGTCGTCGACACCGACCTGGGCGAGTGGATCGTGCAGCTTCGCGGCGAACCGCCCAGCCATATCGTGCTCCCGGCCATCCACATCAAGAAGGAAGAGGTCGGCGAACTGTTCCACCAGAAGCTGGGCACCGCCGCCGGCGCCACCGAACCGAAATACCTGGCCGAAGCCGCTCGCCAAAAACTGCGCGAGGTGTTCCTCGCCAGCCACGCCGGCATCACCGGAGTCAACTTCGCCATTGCCGAAACCGGCGGACTCGTGGTCTGCACCAACGAAGGCAACGCCGACCTCGGGGTTTCGCTCCCCAAGCTGCACATCGCCTGCCTGGGCATCGAAAAGCTGATTCCCCGCGCCCAAGACCTGGGCGTGTTCCTGCGATTGCTGGCCCGCTCGGCGACCGGGCAGCCGATCACTTCGTACACCTCGCACTTCCACGGACCCCCGCCCGGCGGCGAACTGCACATCGTGCTGGTCGACAACGGCCGATCGAACATCCTGGGCAACAACGACTACCGCCGCTCGCTGCATTGCATCCGCTGCGGAGCCTGCATGAATACCTGCCCCGTGTATCGCCGCAGCGGAGGGCACAGCTACCACGCCACCGTGCCGGGCCCGATTGGCTCCATCCTCAACCCGGCACGCGATCCACAGCAGTACGCCAGCCTGCCGCACGCGTGCAGCCTGTGCGCCTCGTGTACCGACGTTTGCCCGGTGAAGATCAATCTGCACGAACAATTGCTCACTTGGCGGCGCGACCTGGCCGCCGCCGGCCACTTGAGTTGGACCAAACGCGCGGCCATGAAGCTGGCCTCGCAAGTATTCCGCCGCCCTCGCCTGTATGCGTTCTGCGGCAAAATGGCCCGCACAATGCTCCGCTGCTTGCCGCGATTCCTCATCTACGGTCCCTGGAACCCCTGGGGAAAACAGCGCGAACTGCCCGCCGCCCCCCAGCGCAGCTTCCGCGCCGAATTTCGCCGCCGCGCCACGGCAGCCCCGCTCGGCCCGCCAGCCATCACGCCTTCCCGGCCTTCCGAATCCGTTGCCAGCGAGGGCGAGCGATGAGCTCCAAGAACGACATCTTGGCTTCCATTCGCCGCCAGGCGGTTGCCGACGCGCCGCTGCCCGACCTGAACGAAAATTGGATCGCCTACGCCGACCCTGAACGGCAGTTTGTCGAGGTGCTGGCCTCGGTGGGAGGGCAGGCCGTGCTGCTCGACAACCGCGCGCAGCTTGAAGCGGCCATTCGCGAACTGCCCTGCCTGGCCAATGCCGCGCAGGTGGCGTGCAACGTGCCAAACCTGTCGCTGGCGACCATCGATCTGCAGGCTATCGACGATCCGCACCGCCTCGCCGACCTCGACGTGGCCATCCTCGCCGGCGAGTTTGCGGTGGCCGAAAACGGCGCCGTCTGGCTTACAGATCGCAACCTGCGGCATCGCGCCGCGCCGTTCATTGCCCAGCACGTGGTGCTGGTGGTTCCCCGAACCCAACTGGTCCACCACCTGCACCAGGCCTACCAGCGGCTGGAGTTTTCCGGCGCCGGCTACGGGGTGTTCATTTCGGGGCCATCGAAAACGGCCGACATCGAGCAATCGCTGGTGATCGGCGCGCACGGCCCCCGCTCGCTCACGGTGATGTTGGTGGGCGAATAGCCGGTGCGCGGCAGGGAAAGTCGGGCGTTTCAGCACCGCCGCCGGCTGCCCGCACCGTGCAAAAAAATCCTTGGCTGCGGTGACGTTCAGCCTGCATCGATCCATTGGCACGTTTTGAACCACCGCGGCCGTAGCGTGCGAGGCCCGGCCAATATGCTGGCTCGGTGCCCAAATCGGCGCTCGCCCGAAACCGCCGATCACGCCGAAAACTGCGTGACAAAAGTAAAACCGACGGCGACAATTCGAGTTGCCACCGTCGGCTGCCCGCGCGCTGCACGGCAGTCCCTCGGCCTGCAGGTCATACACAAGAACTTCCTGACTGCAAGTTCGGCGGTGTCGCAGCGACTGGAGGTGTTCGCATGATTCGCACGATCCTCATCGCCGCGGCCCAGTGAACTTGGGCGTTCGGTGCGACATGCGCTATGTAGTGGCCCACTTTCTTTTCCGCCTCCGGTTCCCGCGTGGCTGGCTGCGCGGCACGGATTTTCAACCGCACTTCGACGGCCATGTGCTCAACGCCGTCATCTTGATACCCACGGGTCTTGACGATGCTGCCACGGAAGCCGCCCTTTTTCGTCGCCTGCGTCAAGCGTTCCACTGGATGCGCCGACTTCGTTTCCTGCTCCGTCGCGGGGATCGCGTGCAGTATTGCCTGGGAACGGTCAATCCTCGTCAGCAATACCTGAAGGCGTGGTCGTCGTGGGACGATTTGGCCAATGGAGTCGAACCCCGAAACGTTGTCGAATACTGGCGTGACCGGCCGCAGATGCGCCGAACCGCCACCCCACGCGGTCGTTGAACGGTATGGGTATTTGCCAGCGACCACCGTACCAGGTGCAGCCAGGCCATGCTAACTTCGTATCATCCAGGAAACCAACTCGCGCAGACACATATTCCTTACGAGGATTGCGCGCTTACGAAGAAATAAGTTGGCAGCATGGGCCGCGAATCAGCGGCCTCCAGGTAACAAGCAGAAAACGATCTATCAGCAAGTTCGCCAACAAGTGGAATGGTATGTTGACACCCGATGGCCAAGTCAAGCGGTGGAGCGACATGACGCCGGAAGAGCGCACCGCGGATCGAATGCGCCATTTCCCGACGTTGCTGAAACGGTGGAGAGGTGGTTACGCGCGGTTCTGGAGCTACTCGGTGTCCCATCGTTCCTTCGTAATTCGGATTGAACGGGCCGGCGTTGAAGGAAATCTGGAGATCGGTTGCCACGCCGAGTACCTATGTGGCCCTACCGCGTGGGACAACGCGGACATTGAAATCAGCATCGAGCCGAATGTTGGTTATGTGATCCAAGACCGGGCGGCGGGGGTCCGGATCGTCGGGGGACCCGTATCCCTTGCGGAGCATGTGAAGCCTGTTGATGTCGGAATGCGCACGCCAGGCACAGCGCCAGAGAATGGCGGCGCCTAGGGTGCGAGCGGTCCCGCGGCGAACCAGCCGTTGTTCCTGAACCGGAGGGCAAGTAGGCTTTCCCAGAAGTGGAGCTCCCCGCGCCCGCCGAGCAGGCGAGCTTGGTTGTTCGGCGGGAGAAAGCAGGGTAACGATGACACGTAACGATGTTGAAGCGAAGTTGCAGTCGCTGACCAGTTCGCTGGTTGAGGAGCTGATTGCCCTGACTCCGGAAACGATGACAGAAATTCAGTTCGAGATTGCATCCACCGACGACGGGGGCGCCGACATTGGCCTGCTCGAAAATCACCCTGATGCGACGAGAGTAGTTCTCAGTGATGCTGTCTACAGTGCCGCATCCCAGTATCTTCCATTGATCAAGCAATATGTGCCTGGGTGGAAGCGCTCGCTGATCGTCATTCGGGAGTCCGAGCACGGCTGGAAGGTGAAAGTGGATTTCGAGCACTTGTAGCCAAGACCGGCCCAACTGCCGGATGAACTTGTTGACCGCGTTCCGCGCAGGTGAACTCGGGCGATCGAATGTTACCTGAGCGGCGAACCACCCGCTGGACCGGAGCCAGCGCGCCGGTCGAGATTTCATGGGGAGTGGATTGGCGGCGGCCCGGTGATCGCCGCCGCTAGTTTCTTGCTCGTTGCCATCTTCGCAAACTGCAGAGAAGCTTCGAGAGGCAACGAGCGACTGCGGTTTAGCCGCCGCTAGGAGGGACATATGGACCTTGCCGAACTCCAGCGAATTGTCGACGCAATCGTCGAGAAGAAGCGTCTCGATGGCCTCAGGCCCCATGATTTGTTGGCGTCAATTCACCGCAAGACCTTTCCCGCGAGCGCTTTGCCGATTGTTGAGCCGCTCCTCCACATCAAGGACGGCGCAACCTATAAGTACGCGATCGACATGGTTGGCAAGATGAAAGGGGCGTCGGGCGATGCGTCGGATGCCGTCGAGGCCGCATGGGAACGGTCATGGGACCACGGCGTTCCCCAAGCATGCAAAGAGGCGTTTCGGGCACTACTCAAGATCGGAAATAATGACGAGCGGCTGCTAGCGATGATCTCCAGAGCACTGGAAGTGGACAACTACGGAATCCACAAGGAATGTGCCGAGACGTTGATGAAGATGCGTGGCGCGAGAGCGCTCTTGGCTAAATGGAGCGAAACAATCCCCGGCAAGTGCGATTGCGACTTGCACACAAAGCTGACAGCCAAGATCGCTCAGCACCTTACGCCTGCCTAACCGCTCCATGGACTCTGAAGTCAAGTGCGCGCACCTTGAAGAGGCCGCGATTTCATGCGGATGAGTTTGCCGCGCTGCCCGCACGGTGTTCTTCAATCCGGGCCTTGGTTTATTCGGGTTTCCCGCCGCAAACATGCCTTCGGCAGGGCGAGCATTTTTGGTAGCTTCAATCCTTTGCGCCTCATGCCGCCACGCCACCCTGCTTCCGACTGCGCCCAAATCGCTCGCCACTTTCCCCTCGCGGCACCGTTCCGTTACGCGTTTCGTAACGCGCCTTCGTCAGACGAAAACGCGGGCGTTCTGCAAACGCAATGCTTTAAATGGTGTGCGTTGGAATCCTGCTTGCGCGGCCAAATGCCCCTGTCACGGAAACCGTAAGGGAACGACGCTAAAATACCGTTGCCGATCGTTCCCAGCCGGTCCCCGGCACCTCCCGATTCGTGTCGCGCGAGAGCCGCCTAGCATTCTCCCGCGTTACACCTGCGCCATTTCCAACGGCAGCACCGCATCTTCGCTCGCAGGCGGAAGCGCGGTGGGCGTTGCCTCCGTCGCCGGCGTTCCTTCCACGCGCGTGCTGCTGGTGGCAATTTCGTAGCGGAAGTTGCCTTGGCCGTCGAGCGTGAGATGCACGGACGTGATCTGGCCGCCGTCGGCAAGGCAGGCCAGAAACTCGGCCGACATTTCCGGCAGCAGCGTCTTGGTGAGAATGTGGTCGACGTTGCGGGCGCCGGTGTCGACTTCGGTGCAGCGGGCTGCGACGGCATCGACCAGCTCTTCCGAGTAGCTGAACTTGGCCTGGTATTGCTCGACGACGCGGCGTCCCACCTTGCCGAGCTTCAGCCGGATGATCTTGCGCATCACGTCGTCGCCCAGGGGATAGAAGGGCACCACGTTCACGCGGCCCAGGAAAGCCGGCTTGAACGTCTTGAGCAACTCGGGAAAGATGGCCGCGGTGAACGCTTCGGGCTCGGGCATCGTTTCCGGATCGCCGCACAAATTCTTGATGAAATCGGTGCCCGCGTTGGTCGTCATGAGGATGACCGTGTTTTTGAAGTTGATGTCGCGGCCCTCGCCGTCTTTCATCGCGCCCTTGTCGAACACTTGATAGAAGATGTCTTGCACGCCGGGGTGCGCCTTCTCCATTTCGTCGAGCAGGATCACGCTGTACGGCTTGCGGCGAACGGCCTCGGTCAGCACGCCGCCTTCGCCGTAGCCCACATAACCCGGAGGCGAACCCATCAGCAGCGACACTTTGTGTTCTTCCTTGAACTCGCTCATGTTGATGGTGGTCATGTTTTGTTCGCCGCCGTACAGCAGGTTGGCGAGCGTGATGGCGGTTTCGGTCTTGCCCACCCCGCTGGTGCCGGCCAGCAGGAACACGCCGATGGGCTGCTTGGGATCGGCCAGGCCCGCGCGGGCGGTGCGAATCCGCTGGGCAATGGCCTCCAGGGCGTGCGATTGGCCGATGATGGCTTCTTCCATGCTGTCCTTGAGG
>JAANMW010003993.1_pt1 | contig 10601 bp, 9 predicted proteins | sample 7279671 | NCBI WGS metagenome assembly JAANMW01 (sample SAMN14094541, study PRJNA606508) | bioreactor metagenome | isolation source: A lab-scale SPAN reactor treating ammonium-rich wastewater day 247 | place: Ireland: Galway | collected 2017-09-19
GGGACGAGCAGACCCGCAGCTGGGACCCCGGGCCCAGCGGACCCAGGACTGCCTGGAGTTTCAGCCAGCGCGCGTCCCAGGGGCTCCCCGCGCTTCCTTATGCCGTGCGCCTGACCGTCATCGTCGCCGCCGCCGATCCCATCCTGGCGGAGTCGCTCATCACACGTCCCCTGAGCGCCTCAGACACCATGGTCGACGTGGAGAGCACGGCCAACTTTGCCGATGCCGGCGACCCCAGCGCCTATGTACGGCTCAACGGCGAGCTGCTGGCCTATGGCGGCAAGAGCGACGGCGGCTTTGGCTCCTGCGTGCGCGGTGCCCTTGGCACCCGGGCCCAGGCCCACCCCATCGGTACCCGGGCCCGCGGCGGCGAAGCTTTCCGGCGCGTCATTCAGCTTCCTGCGACCAAATAACCCATGACCCGTGCCCACTCCAGATCTCGCAGTCATGCCAGGCGCGGCTTCACCGTGCTGGAAATCCTGATCGCCTTCACCATCCTGCTCGTTGGCTGCGTCAGCGTGTACGCGCTGTTCGGGCGCGGTCTCATCTCCCACAAGCGCGCCGTGGACAACACCAACGCCTCGGTGCTGGCCGGCGCGGTGTTTGACGACATCTCGGCGAACTACGACGCCTACTACTACGACCGCAACCGCAACGGCACGCCGGATCTCGGGGAAGATCGCAACAGCAACGGCGTGGCGGACTGGTTTGAACTCGACGCCGGCGGCCGGCCCCGCCAACCGGTTCCATTCCGCGCGGGTTACCGCTACACGATTCAGTACCAGCGCCCCGCAGACCCCGAGTTGCGCCAGTGCCTGTTTGTTACCGTCGTCATCTTCTGGGGCGAGGGTACGGAACAGGTCCGCACCGAGACCTTCTACCGCACGCTTTACATCAAAGACCTGCCGGACCTTCGCGGCTGATTCAACGCCGGCCGGAATCGTGGAACCGCGCGCGCCATGGCCGCGTCAAAGCTCCGACATTCAATTCGAGGAAAACTCCATGAACTACTGTTCTCGCTGGCTTTGGGCCCTGATGCTGGCCGTGCTGGCCGCTCCGGCGCTGCAAGCCAAGGAAGAGCTGGTGACGCTGCCCAAGCGCGACACGGTGCAGCTCACGATCTACAACTCGGTGGACCTGACGCTGGTGCAGGAAACCCGGACGCTGAGTTTCAAGAAAGGCAACAATCGCCTGCAGTTCTCATGGGCCCAGACGCTGATCGACCCCACGAGCGTCGAATTTCGCGCCCTTACGCAGGGCGACAAGCTGGAAGTGCTGGACACCAGCTATCCCGCTGAATCCAACGAAATGCTGATCTGGACCATCTCGGCCGAGGCGGACGTTTCCGCCCGAGTCGAGATCAGCTATTTCACCAGCGGCCTGACCTGGAGCGCTCAATACGTCGGCATGCTGGCCGCTGACGAGGCTTCCATGACACTGACGGCCTACGTCAGCGTGACCAACCGCTCGGGCGAGGAGTACGAAAACGCCCAGGTAAGGCTGGTGGTAGGCAGCATCAACCTCGTCGAGAAAATCAATCAGCTCGCCGGCGGTGAGCGCGAGCGCTACAAGCGCGATGCGGAAGGTGAAATGCGCCGCGCCACCAGGGAAAGCGCGGGCAAGAAGGACATCGTCAAGGAAGGTCTCAGCGAGTACTACATCTACACCGTGGGCGGCACAGAGACCATTCCGCACGGCTGGTCCAAGCGCCTGGAGAGCTTTGTGCAGGCGGGAGTGCCCGTCAGCACGGTCTACACCTATGACGCCCGCAAGTACGGCGCCGGTCTGACCAAGCTGCTGACCTTCAAGAACAACGTCGAACACAAGCTCGGCAAAGAGCCCCTGCCCGAGGGCACCGTGCGCCTCTATCGCACCATGGGCGGCAACGCCTTGAGCTATGTCGGCGAAGTGGCCACGCCCTACATCGCCAAGAATGACGAAATCAAGGTGAATGCCGGAGCCGACGCCGAAGTCACCATGAAGCTGACGCGCCTGGGCCTGGAGAAGAAGGACCTGGCCTTCCGCCGCTGGGGCGGTCGAGCCGAAGACCAGTCGCTCGAGGGCTGGACCACCGTCGAAGACTTCAAACTCGAGGTCAAGAACTTCCGCAACAAGGACGTGCGCTTTGAAATCAACCTGGTGTTCGGCGGCGACTTTGACTTCGACAGCTCCGCTGAAGCCTCCAAGGTGGACTTCCAGACGCGCCGCTTCGCCCAGGAACTCAAGGCGGGCTCCTCCACCCAGATCACATTCAAACTGACCACTCGCAACGGCACGAACGTCAAGAACAGGTAGTCGGTCGTCGGTGGCCGGTAGTCGGTAGTCGGGAACTGCCGCGCCACCTTCAACACGATCCCGACGACTTTGACCGACGACTGAACACCGCCATCCAAGGACAAACCCATGAAACTCCGTCTCTTTGCCGCTGCCCTGCCCACCGCGCTGGCCTGCGCCATCATCGGCCTCTCCAGCCCCACGCCGGCCGAGGCCCGCATCAAGCTGGCGACTTTGCCTGACCGTGAGGCCGTGGCCGTGCGCTTTGACCACCCCAACCAGGTACTGGTGGAGGAAGAGCGCACCATCGCGCTGCAGGCCGGTGTGAACAACATCGACTTCTCCTGGGCCGGCACCAACATCGACAAAGGCAGCATCGTGTTCCGCCCCGCCGCCGCGGACTCCAAGGTGGAAATTCTCTCCACCAGCTACCCGCCCGGCGAAAACGCCCTGACCTGGGCCGTCTCCAGTCCTGATGCCCGCAGCGAGAAGTTCCGCATCAGCTACCTGATGGGAAACATCCAGCGCGAGACCAGCTATCAGGCCATGGTCAGCAAGGACGAGACCACCTGCAGCTTCAAGCATTACTTCAAGATCCGCAACTGGAGCGGCGAGAGCTTTGCCGAGGCCGACTTCATCACCCGCGACGGCAAGAAGTTTGAAAAGGCCCTGAGCCAGGGCGAGGCCAAGCGCGTGCTCGTCAACAAGTGGGACAACGTCAAGATCAAGAAGGAGTATGTCTATGACTTGACGCGTCAATATGAGGGCAAGGTGCTGACCGACTACGTGCTGGTGAACAGCAAGGACATCGGCCTGGGCCAGATTCCCCTGGAGTTCGGCAAGGTCCGCATCTACCAGGACGACGGCAAGGGCACCGCGGCCTTCACCGGCGAGGACTGGGGCCGCTTCACCCCCATCGGCGACGAAATGCGCCTCAACATCGGAACCGCCCAGGACATCAAGGTCGAGTTCAAGAAGATGGTCAACGATGTGACCAACCGGCGCGGCAACGTCTACGACACCGACGAGCTGGACCAGTACGAGATCAAGAACTTCAAGGACAGCGAGGTCATTCTCACCCTGGTCCTGCGCGTGGACGGCGAATGGGAGATGATGAAGGACGCTTCCGGCTTTGAGAGCTTTGAGCGCATGGACAACGAGACGGTCAAGTTCCGCGTCAAGTGCCCGCCCAAGGGCGCCCCGGTATTGCTCAAGTTCCATTACCAGCGCAAGGACGTGTGGTAGGCAAGGCCTTGCCTTGACCACATCAGGGTTCGGGTTGCAGGTTTCAAGAAGCCTGCAACCACGACCTGAGGTCTGACACCTGTGTCCCAAAACCTCGGAATACCCATGTGTCCTGTTGCCTTCATCTGTCTCACGCTGCTGGCCTGCGCGCCGCTGTGCGCGAAGGAAGAGCTGGTGACGCTGCCCAAACGCGACGGGGTGCAGCTCACGATCTACAACAGTGAAGACCTGACGCTGGTGCGCGAGACCCGCACCCTCAGCTTCAAGGCCGGTGAGAACCGCCTGCAATTCTCCTGGGCCAACACGCTGATTGATCCGACAAGCGTGGAGTTTCAGGCCCTGGCCGACAAAGAGGGCAACCTGGAAGTCTCAGATACAAGCTACCCCGCCGAGAGCCACGAGATGCTGATCTGGACCATCACGGCGAAGAAGGCGGCCAGCCACCAGGTCCAGATCACCTACTTCACCAGCGGCATCTCCTGGAGCGCCGAATACACGGGCCTTGTGGCCGCCGACGAAAGCGCCATGGACCTCACGGCCTACGTCACCGTCCACAACCGCAGCGGCGAAGACTACGAAGATGCGGAAGTCCGCCTTGTCGTAGGCGTCATCCATCTCGTCGAGAAGGTCATCAACCTGGCACAGCCGGCAACCAGCCGCGCCATGGATCGCAAAGAAATGGAAGATTGGGCGCGCGATGCTCCCAACAAGTCACCCTCAGGCCCCGGTCGCGGCGGGGGCGGCGGCATGTCCAAGCCAAAGCAGATCGACAAGGCCGGCCTGAGCGAGTACTACATCTATTCGGTGGAGGGCACGGAGACCATTTTGACCAACTGGAGCAAGCGTCTGCGCAGCTTCAGCGTCGCGGGCGTACCGCTCAAGACGGTCTATCACCTCAACCCGGCCAAGTTCGGGCCCGAATTCACCAAGGTGCTGGAGTTCAAGAACAACGAAGAGTGCAAGCTCGGCAAGGAGCCCCTGCCTGACGGACTCATTCGCCTCTTCAGGCAGAGCGCGTCTGGCATGGGCTACATGGGTGCCCTCGCCAGCAAGTACATCGCCAAGAACGACGAAGTGAAGATCAGCGTGGGGTCGGACCCCGAAGTCACCCTGAAGGAGAAACGCAAGAGCTTCGCCAAGCAGGACCTGGTGTTTCAGCAGCGCGGCAACAACCGCGTCGTTTCCGGCTGGACTACGTTGGAGGAGTTCGAGATTGAAGTGAAGAACTTCCGTGGCCGGGAGATTGCCGTCGAGATTCATCGCAGCGCAGCAGGTGACCACGACTTCGACAGCGAGGACAAGCCGGAGGTTGAGAATTTCAATACCCGCAAGTTCCGCTTCGCTCTTGCGGCCAATGCATCGCGCAAGCTGGTTTTCCGCATTACCACTCGGTTCGGCGAAAACGTCAGGGCCAAGTAGGCAGGCTCCGCGCAACTGACCCAGCCGCCGGAAAGGCGCCTGCCGGGCGGCAAGCCTCCACTTGACCCGGAGCCATGCCCGGGCTTATCTTTCCTCAATGCGCGGCGAGCGCGCCCTGCCCAGCCGTCGCCCGGCCAGTTGGATGAGGCGGTTCGCCCCGGGCCAGCTTGCAGCCGCGCGGCAGGATCTATGGCCGCCGTCCCCTGGCTCGTTGTGCGGGGAGACGGAGTGACAGGGCGAAGCGACGGAGCAGCCCGACATGCTTTGGGCCGCCATTCCTGTCGCGTGGTAATATGCTGACGCAGCGCGGCGCGAAATAATGGTGCAGCACGACTGAGATGATGACGTAGGACGAGTGACTTGATAGAGCAGTACGACGGAGTGTCGCACTCCCTAGCCAGCCTTCGGCGAAGCCCCGGACAGCGACGCATCAAAGATGGGAGAGTTGCCGGCAGTGCCGCCAGAGGAGATAAATGCGGGCGTAGCTCAGTGGTAGAGCTCCTGCTTCCCAAGCAGGTGGTCGTGGGTTCGAGCCCCATCGCCCGCTCCAAACCAAACCCGCCTCCAGAGCCAATTCGGAGGCGGGTTCGGTTTTTGGCCGAAGCTCGAAAAGGCAATTGTACACGATATTGTACACGATTTGCCCGGCGAAACTCCGCAATCGCATCATGCCCCAGCCACACCACGCGCGCCACATCGCAAAATTGAGTAGTCCAATGGACTCACGCCCGCAGCGCTCTTATGGTACGCGCGTCACAGATTCGATTTTGGCAAAGGAACCAACCATAATGCCGCAAGCAGCCGACACGCCTAACCCGTTGCTTCAGCGCCCCGATTGCGGCGAGAGCCTTGGCTTTGAAGACAAGCTTTGGCAGGCCGCCGATGCGCTGCGCAACAACATGGATGCGGCCGAGTACAAGCACGTCGTGCTCGGCCTGCTCTTCCTGAAGTACATCAGCGACGCCTTCCAGGCCAAGCACGCCAGACTCGAAGCCGAAAGAGACCAGGGCGCGGACCCCGAAGACCGCGACGAATACCTTGCCGACCGCATCTATTGGGTGCCGCCCGCCGCTCGCTGGCCCGCCCTGTTGGCTCGCGCCAAAGACCCGCTGATCGGCAAGTTCATCGACGACGCCATGCTGGCCCTCGAAAAAGACAACTCCGACCTCAAGGGCATCCTGCCCAAAGAGTTCGGCCGCCCCGGCCTCGACAAGGAGCGCCTTGGCCAGCTTGTTGACCTGATCGGCAACATTCAGTTCATGCGGCCCGGCCATTCCGAAAAAGACCTGCTCGGCCGCGCCTACGAATACTTCCTGTCGCAGTTTGCCAGCGCCGAAGGCCGCAAGGGCGGCCAGTTCTATACGCCCTGCCCCGTGGTGCGCCTGCTGGTTGAGATGCTCGAGCCCTACAAAGGCCGCGTCTACGACCCCTGCTGCGGCTCCGGCGGCATGTTCGTGCAAAGCGAGCAGTTCACCGAGGCCCACGGAAACAAAGTCGGCGCGCTAAGCGTGTTTGGCCAGGAGAGCAACTACACCACGTGGCGGCTGGCCAAGATGAATCTGGCCATTCGCGGCATCGACTCCAAGATCACCCACGGCGACAGCTTCCACGACGACCAGCACAAGGACCTCACGGTCGATTACGTGCTGGCCAACCCGCCCTTCAACGACAGCGACTGGCGCGGCGAACTATTGCGCGACGACCCGCGCTGGAAGTACGGCATGCCGCCATCGGGCAACGCCAACTTCGCATGGGTGCAGCATTTTATCAGCAAGCTGAACGCCACCGGCCAGGCCGGGTTTGTACTGGCCAACGGCAGCATGTCCAGCAACCAGAGCAACGAAGGCGAAATCCGCAAGAACATCATCGAAGCTGACTTGGTGGATTGCATGGTGGCCCTGCCCGGCCAACTTTTCTATTCAACGCAGATTCCCGTCTGCCTTTGGTTTCTGGCCAAGGACAAAAAGAACGGCCGCTTTAGAGACCGGCGCAAGCAGTTCCTGTTCATCGACGCCCGCAACATGGGCCGGATGATCGACCGCGTCCACCGCGACCTGACCAACGCCGATATCGTGAAGATCGCCGACACTTACCACAACTGGCGCAGCAAGACGACGTTTGAGCAGTACCAGGACATCCCCGGCTTCTGCAAGAGCGCCACACTGGAGGACGTTAGAAAACACGGCCACGTCCTGACCCCCGGCCGCTACGTCGGCAGCGAAGCCGCCGAGGTCGACGGCATCCCGTTCGAGGACAAGATGAAGACCCTTGTTGAGAAGCTGGCCCAGCAGCAGGCCCAAGCCGCGAAACTCGACCAAGCCATCGCCCACAACGTCAAGGAGCTGGGCTATGGCGGATGAACGCCTTGCAGATGCGTGCGAAGTCATCATGGGTCAATCGCCGCCGGGGGATTCATGCAATGACGATGCTGTCGGATTACCGCTTCTCAACGGCCCCACCGAGTACGGCCCGTATCATCCGTCGCCCGTTCAGTTCACAACCGACGCGCGCAAGCGGGCCAACGCCGGAGACGTGCTGTTCTGTGTGCGGGGTTCAACGACCGGGCGAATGAACTGGGCAGACCAAGAGTATGCGATTGGTCGGGGCGTTGCTGCTATTCGCCACAAGACGGACCTGACCCTTCAGCCTTTTGTACGTGCCGTCATCGAGTTCGGACTTCCAACCTTGCTTGCGCAGGCTACCGGTTCGACGTTTCCGAACGTGTCGGCCGACCAGCTCGCATCGCTTTCGTGGCCGCCACTTCAACCCGCCGAACAGCGGGCCATTGCCCACATCCTTGGGACACTGGATGACAAGATTGAGTTAAACCGGAGGATGAACGAGACGCTGGAGGCGATGGCCCGCGCACTGTTCAAGTCCTGGTTCATCGACTTTGACCCCGTCATCGACAACGCCCTGGCCGCAGGCAACCCCATCCCCGCCCAGTTCCAACAACGCGCCCAAACCCGCAAAGAGCGCCTCAACGACCCCAACACCCCCAAACTCCCCGACCCGATACGCACGCTCTTTCCCAAATCCTTCCAAGATTCACCGCTTGGCCCGATTCCCAAAGATTGGAACCCTGGAACGCTCGGCGACGTCGCCGACTTGAACCCCGAAACTTGGTCCAAGAGCAACCGACCTAAATCCGTTCTGTACGTGGACCTATCCAACACCAAATGGGGCAGAATCGAATCGACTGTCAGCTATGCGTCAGCAGACGCCCCTAGCCGGGCCCAACGAGTGCTCCGACCCGGCGACACAATCTTCGGCACCGTGCGACCCGGAAACGGCTCATTCGCTTTGATCTCTGAACAAGGCCTAACCGGAAGCACAGGGTTTGCAGTCCTGCGACCCAGGAGGATTGAAGATCGGGACTTTGTGTACCTGGCCGCCACTGAACATGAGAACGTGGACAGGCTAACACGCCTAGCGGACGGCGCAGCATACCCAGCAGTGCGCCCAGACGTGGTCGCGGCTACTGGCCTTTGCGTTCCGCCAGCGGCTTTACGTGACGCTTTCAGTCAAGCGGCTGCAGGGTGCCAAGACCGCATCGCGGCCGCTCAGCGCGAATCCCGCACCCTAGCCACCCTGCGCGGCACACTGCTGCCCAAGCTCATCTCCGGCGACCTGCGCCTGGAAAACCCCGACCAGTTTCTCACGGAGGCTGAATAGTGTTCCAACCTCGCGCCAAGCTGGAGTTCATCCGCCGCTACTGCCCGCCATCAGACGGCTGGCGCGTGTTTATGGACATTGACGCTTCCGAAGAGGGGCGAACCGGCGGCGAACGGAAAACTCGCGAGGCTGCTGAACGTCAAGAGGCTATGCAGCGCGATGCCCAAGCCGTTCGAGACGAACTCGAGGAGTTGAAAGTTGCGGTCGGGGGATCGCGTAGTCTTTGGTTTGAACGCAACGCCTTACCGGCCATCGACGGCGACCGCGATGTCGTAGCGTTCGACCCGGCCCGCAGGATTCTGGTCATTGCCGAGGTTGAAGGAGTGTCGTCAGGCCAGCCCGAGCAGAAACTCTACAAAGCAATCGGTCAGGTCGTGATCGCCGCGGGCGAACCGGTACCCACCGGTTGGACGCGCAAACTCGTTCTTGTGACTTTCGGAAATGCCATCGCGGCACACATGCGACGGGCATCGGCATTGACCAAGTTGGGCGCTTCGGCCGTTGCCTTGGCAGAGAAAGCCGACCAAGACGAATGGGTTTTCGGCAGCAAGCCTTAGCGAGTATTGAAAGCGACGATGGCAGAAACGAGCAATCAGCCATTCACCATGCACGGTGCACGCGAAGCCATCGCGGCCGGACTCGTGCAGGTTCGTCGCCAGGTTGAAACGCTGGAGCGAGCGGTATTCGAAAACCCTGCTCAGGCGTTTGACCTTGCCCGTTACATTGCCGAAGCTGCATGCCGCACAATCTTGACCGAACGAGGAGTGACTTGGGAGGAGAAATGGGAAGTTCCCAGGCTTGTCAACGAAGTGTGCAACGTTTTGCCAATGGTTCCCTACCATGCATCAACTGAAGCGGAGGCACGCGAGAGCGTAAAGCGAATGTTGGGCGGCCTCAAGGGTGCTTTGCAGGCAGTATGTGAATTGCGCGGTGGCTACGGCTTCAGTTCGCATGGCCCGGACGGAGAGAAGCCTGCCATGGAGACCATGCAGGCATTGCTTGCCGCACAAACAACAGACGCGATCGTGGGTTTTCTCTTTCGGGCCCATCGCGGCGACCGCCGCAAAGAGCTTGCCGCGCGCGCAGACCGCGACCGGACAACCAAGGCGTTGATCGACTTCAGTTATGAGGAACCCGCCCTGATTGCAGGCCGCCCGTACCCACACAGCGATGCACTAATGGCGGTGGACAAAGATGGCTGGGAGGAATGGGCTACCGCATTTGAAGAGTCACGAAACATTCTCGATGACCTTAGGGCAAAGTTTGCGGGCATCCTTCACCCCGGGTTAGCCAAGGTGAGCTTCATACACCATGATGGCGCAGTGTACTTGCGAATCGTAGATACAAGCCAGACCGTGCGCGTTTACGATGCGTCGGCGGCGGACAGCGGCGAACCGGGCGACCAAAAGTTCCCAGCGACGTGCACGCCGGACGAAAACGCAGACGAGTTGACGAAGCATTGGGACGATTGGGGTCTTGCGATCTTGTTTCCCGTCCTGCTCAAAGATGAAGACGCCCAGCGCTTGAACGAGGAAACCAAGGAGAACGCCGCGTGGGTAGGGGAAATGCTGGCGCGAGAATCCCGGCCAAGCACTCCCGTCGCGAATCATTCCCGAGCAGCGCCGCAGGGGGAAGAAGAATCAACCAATGGCAACGTTTAGCGAATCCGTCGTCGAACAAGCTGCCCTTGCGTGGTTCGAGGGCATCGGTTACGTCGTGCGCGGCGGGAACGAGTTTGCGCCGCCGGAGCAGGAAGGCGGCGAGGGCGAGCGGCGCGACTATCGCACGGTTGTACTTGAGGAACGCTTGCGCCAAGCGTTGTTCCGCATCAATCCCGACGCGCCCAAGGCCGTCATTGAGGAAGCGCTGCGCAAGCTGACCAACCCTGAAGGGGCGGACACTGTCGCCCGCAACCGCGCCTTTCACCGCATGCTGACGCGGCCGATCACCATTGAGGTCCCGCGCCCCGACGGCTCCATAGGCACGTT
>JAANMW010003994.1_pt1 | contig 10599 bp, 9 predicted proteins | sample 7279671 | NCBI WGS metagenome assembly JAANMW01 (sample SAMN14094541, study PRJNA606508) | bioreactor metagenome | isolation source: A lab-scale SPAN reactor treating ammonium-rich wastewater day 247 | place: Ireland: Galway | collected 2017-09-19
GCTTGCGCCGGATGGGCGAGAGGGGCAGGGCCCCCTTGGGCCCGTCAAAACCCAGCCGCGTGCCCTGCCCGCCGGCGACGGTGAGGCAGGCGACCCGCCCGGCGCGGATGAGCTGCTCGCCGCGCGCGCGGGCCTTGGCGTAGTGCTCGGCCTGGGCGGCGTCGCCCGGCTCGTTCGGTAGGATGTCCGGGGGCTTGAGGTCTGCGGGCAGCTCCAGCGGCGGGGCGTTCAGCACGTGGCTGTCGATCAGCCGGGCCACCTGCGCAAAGTCGATCCGCTCGATGTCGTCCAGCAGCCGGCCGCGCCCTGAGTCATCCAGCTCATCCCAGAACCGCAGCAGGCGCTGCTGGCTGTGCCGCGTCAGGACCCGCCGCGCATTTTCGCATCGCTGACTGAGGTTCATACCGGAATCACAGCAAGGCAAGGAATTGCTCGACCGTCATGCCGGAGGCTCGGATCAGGCTCCGCAGCGTTCCCGGCGCCAATTCGCGGTGCATTGGGACCGACAAGCTGACCGCGCTGTCGATCTTGAGAAGGACAACATGGCTTCCCCGCTGACGGTCTTATTGAGTTTCGCATAAGTAAAGGAAGGAAGAGCGTTCGTTTTCCGTCCGTCCATGTGGTTGCTTGGGTTGGGGAGTGGACTTCCATTACTTCTGCGAAACCCAATAATGCCAGCCGCCTGCCTGGAAGGCCCTGACCGCCTCTCGGCCGGAGATGACCGGCAGCCTCGGCATCAGGCGACGACCTCGACCTCTTTGACGCGAACGGTCAATGGCATGCCGTTGGCGGCCCGGGCCTCCAGGCAGGCAGCAATCGCCTCGCGGATGTTGGCCACCGCTTCCTGTTCGGTCTTGCCCTGGGAAATGCAGCCCGGGATTGACGGGCACTCCGCCACGATCATCCCTGTCTCATCTCGCTCCAGCGTTACGAGGAATCTCATGGTCCGATCCTCCCGCCGATATTGTAGCAGGGCGTCGACGTTCATATCGATCGGTTGCGGTGGATCCTCTCCAATATCCGCTGGATGGAAACCGCCTCGATCTCGCCCCATCCTGAGCGTCGAATGGCTGGCCCGTCTCCTTCGGCACGCCGGCGCTACGGCTCCGCGGCCAGTTCCTCGCGGACCTGGGCCAGCGACTTGTGGGGGCCCTTCCTGGCCCGCTCGACCAGGTCGGCCAGGTGCGCCATGAACTCGGGACTGGATTGCATGGCAAGCACCTCGATATCGGCTTCGTCGGCCACAGCCAGCACGAAGCGCAACTCGGCATCGGCAAGGATAACGGCGCCCTCCGCCACCGCTTCGGTGAGCGCTTTTCGCAGAGTAACGTCCTTCGATCCGACTCTAAGTGTCTTCACGGCACACTGCGAATCGATCCGCAGCCCGCTATCAGTAGTGCACCTTGCCGATCTTCAGGCGGGCGTGGCGCTCGACGTCGGCCAGGTAGACCGCCGTCGCGATCGACAGCATCTTGTTCTCGATGGGATCGGCGCGGCTGGTCAGCACGATCGGGCAGGCGGCGCCCAGCACGATGCCGCACATCCGCCAACCGCTCAGGAAGACCGCGGCCTTGGCCAGCATGTTGCCGGCCTGGATGTCGGGGACCAGCAGGATGTCGGCATTTCCCGCGACCGGGCCTCCGACCTTCTTCTGCCGGGCCGCCGCTTCGCTGACCGCGTTGTCCAGGGCGAACGGACCGTCGACGTCGCAGCCGACGCCGAACTGGTTGCGGTCGGCCATCTTCGACAGCGCCGCCGCCTCGATGGTGGCCGGCATCGACGGGTTGATCAGCTCGACGGCGGTCAGGCAGGCGACTCGCGGCCTCTGCACGCCCAACGCCAGCGCCATGTGCACGGCGTTAAGCACGATCAGGGCCTTTTTCTCCAGGTCCGGGGCGATGTTCATCGCCGCGTCGGTGACCATCAGGAACTTGTGCCGCGTCGGGTCCTCGATCAGGAAGACGTGGCTCATGATCACGCCGGAGCGGCGCAGCCCGCGCTCCTTGTCCAGCACCGCGCGCAGGAAATCGTCGGTGTGGATGTAGCCCTTCATCAGCAGGTCGGCCTGGCCCTCGCGGACCAGCGCGACGGCCTTGGCGGCCGACCGCAAGTCGTCCGGCTGCGAGTGAAGCTCGAACGCCGAAAGGTCGATACTGTTCTTGGCGGCGAGCTGCTCGATTTGATCGCGCGGCCCGCACAGGTGGAACTCGGCCCAGCCTTTGGCGCGGACCTCCGCGGCGGCCTCCAGGACGCTGAGTTCGTTGGCGGCGGCCACCGCGATGCGGCGCCGCTTGCCCGTTTCACCGATGTTGCGAATCAGATCGTCGAAGTTTTTCATGGTCGCGACAAGATAGGGGCCCGGGCACGCGGTGTCAAGACGGCAGGCGATGGACCTGAGCAGGCGACAATTTCTGGGGGCGCTGGCCGGCGGTGCCGCCCTGGGCGCCCTGGGGGCGGTGGCGCGCGGCCAGACCGGCGAGCTGCCCCGTCCAGGCTGGCCCGGCGAGCCCAACGACCACGCCCGGCCGAGAAGCCGCCTCCTCGTCGTCGGAAACCCCGTCGTCGTCAAGGGCCCCAGGGTGTCCGAGAAGCACCTGGGCCGCATGCTCGACGCGGGCCTGACCGGCTTCACCGGTCAGGCCAGCCCGGCTGACGCCTGGCGCTCGCTGGTCCGACCGGGCGAGAAAGTCGCCGTCAAGTTCAACCGCTCCGCCGCCGCGACCATCGCCACGACCGACGCGATGCTCAAGGTGCTGCTGGCGTCGCTGGTCGCCGCCGAAATCCCCCCGGGACGCACCATGCTTCTGGACGTGACCCCCGGCCAGCAGCAGGCCGCCGGAACGCACCCCCCCGTCCTGGGCTACCAGGACGAGGCGATCACCGTGCTGGAACGCAGCGAGCACCTCGCTTCCGCCTTGGGCTGGGCCGACTGCCTGATCAACGTGCCGTTCATCAAGGACCATCACCTGGCCGGGGTGACCTGCGCGATGAAGAACCTGTCGCACGGGCTGATCAAGGGCCCGGCCCAGTGGCACGGCGACCACTGCCGCGACTCGATCCCCCACCTGTTCGCCCTCCCGGCGATCCGCGACAAGCTGCGGATCACCATCTGCAACGGGCTGCGCATCGTCTTCAACGGCGGTCCGGGCGCCCGCCCGGAAAACCTGGCCGAGCATTCCCGCCTGATCTTCGCCGCCGATCCGGTCGCCCTGGACGCCCACGCCGCCCGAGTGATCGACCAGGCCCGCGGCGCCCGCGGGCTGCGCGACCTGGCCGAGGAAGGCCGCCCCCCCTACTACCTGACCGTCGCCCGCGACCTGAAGCTGGGCCAATGCGACCTGGACCGCGTGGACGTCACCGAGATCGAGGCGTGAACGAATCGCGGAACGCGAACCTCAGCCCTTCTGGCGGCGGAAGCGGGCGCTGGCGACGATCTCGTCGATGGCGGGGCGGGCCTGGGGCGGGCCCGAAAACCACACCAGGTACGCACTCTCGTCCAGGCGCAGCAGGGCGAACCGCAGCAGAATCGCCCGACTGTCCGGGCCGGTGACGGACAGGGCGTAGTTGATGCGAATGCCGCCCAGTCCGGCGGAATTGACCACCGCGTCGGCCAGCGGCGTGGCGGCGCCGTGAGCGGCCTCGATGGCATGGACCAGCCTCTGCCCCAGGGCCTCGGCGTCGCCCTCCGGCTGCCGCTTGAGCTGCCAGACGATCACCACCGGCGGCGTGCCGGCCGGCGGGTTGCCCGACGAAGCGGGACCGCTCCCCGACGCGGCCGAACCGTCGCTCGGACCGGTCAGGACCCGCCACAGCGGACGGTCCGCGATCGCCGCCAGTTCCGGGGGCGTCTGTTCGACGGGCGGCCGGTCCCCCGGCACGACCGACCCGCCGGCTGGATGCTGAAGCCACAGATAGCTCTTCGGATCGAAGAACGTCTCCACGGCGGGCGTGGGCTGCTGGGGAGGTGGCTCGTATTTCGGCTCAGCCGGCACGCCCATCCCGCGCCCCCCAAACCAGCCCTTCTGCCATCCGACCCACAGGCCCAGGGCGATCAGGCCGATGGCGAGCAGTCCGCCCACCCACTGAACCGGTTTCATGGCACTGGTCCTTGCCCGCGCCGGCGATCGCGGTTGTCGGCAAAGCGGGCCCTCGATAGAATAGCCGCCGCGCCGGGCGCCGATATGATACCGGTCCGGCGTACCGGACGAAAGGATTGGCCCGGATGCTGTTGTCCAACTGGCACGCCCTGCGGTCGATCCTGCGGTTCACCAACCGCGAGGCGAGCCGGCCGGACCATCGATCGGCGGAGCTGCGGACGCGGTACCTGGCGCTGGACCGACGCGACGCCTGGCGACACGTGCAGGCGTGCATCGAGCAGTTCGACCGCCAGTGGCAGATGCTGGAGGAGACCGTCGCCTCGGGCCAGATTCACCTGACCCGCAAGGTCCTGCTGCGGTGGTTCACCAGCGACGTGTCGGTCACCCTGTGGCAGGCCGACGAGAAACGCGTGGCGGTGGACGTGTCGTCCGCCAGCCGGATCGGCCGGATGGATTTCGGCCAGAACGCCCGCAACGTCCGCGACTTTTACCGCTCGCTGGAGATGTACCTGAGGTTGCTGCCGGCGCCCGGGGAAACGACCCGCAAGCGCATCCGGCCGGTCCCGCGCCGCGCCGTGCATTGACGGCGCGGCGGGCCGGCGGACGCGCCGCCGTTTGCCCGAGATCCGAAGGGGATCGCCCCGTGGTCGAGGCCCGTTGCCTGGCCCGGCCGTCAGAGTCGCCCTGCTCCTTGGAGCCCGCCATGCCCTTTCAGAAGCGTTACGAGCACATCCGCCAGTGCGATCCGGCCATGTTCGAGGTCCTGTGCAACGAGGAGCGCCGCCAGCGCGGCACGCTGGAGCTGATCGCCTCGGAGAACCACGTCAGCCGGGCGGTCATGGAGGCGGCCGGGAGCTGCCTGACCAACAAGTACGCCGAGGGCTACCCCGGACGGCGCTACTACGGCGGCTGCCAGTTCGTCGATCGCGCCGAGGAGCTGGCCATCGAGCGGGCCCGCAAGCTGTTCGCCGCCGAGCACGTCAACGTCCAGCCGCACTCCGGCACGCAGGCCAACACCGCCGTCTACATGGCCGCCCTGACGCCGGGCGACACGATCCTCAGCCTGGACCTGGCCCACGGGGGGCACCTGACCCACGGCATGAAGATCAACATCTCCGGGCTGCTCTACCGCATCGTGCCCTACGGCGTGGACCCCGCGACCGAGCAGCTCGACATGGGACGCATCGCCGAGCTGGCCCGCGAGCACAAGCCGAAGCTGATCATCGCCGGGGCGTCGGCCTATCCCCGGTTCATGGACTTCGACGCCTTCGCCTCCATCGCCCGGGACGTCGGGGCGGTGCTGATGGTGGACATGGCCCACATCGCCGGGCTGGTGGCGGCCGGCGAGCATCCCAGCCCGGTCCCCATGAGCGACTACGTGACCAGCACCACGCACAAGACGCTGCGAGGCCCGCGCGGGGGCTTCATCCTGTGCAAGGAGCCGCACGCCAGGACGTTGAACAGCCGCGTCTTTCCGGGCATCCAGGGCGGACCGCTGATGCACGTGATCGCCGCCAAGGCCGTCGCCTTCGGCGAGGCCCTGACCGCCCCGTTCCGCGAATACCAGAAGCAGATCCGCCGCAACGCCGCCGCCCTGGCCGAAGCCATCCAGTCGCACGGCCTGCGCCTGGTCAGCGGCGGGACCGACACCCACCTGATGCTGGTGGACCTGCGGCCGAGCCATCCGAACCTGACCGGAAAGGCCGCCGAGGGCTGGCTCGAATGCGCCGACATCATCGTCAATAAGAACATGATCCCCTTCGACCCGCGCAAGCCGGTCGAGACCAGCGGGCTGCGAATCGGCACGCCCGCCGTCACCACACGAGGGCTGCGCGAGGCGGACATGCAGGTCGTCGGGCAACTGCTGGCCGGGGTGATCAACAGCGGCGGGGAGGACCACATGATCGCCCGGGCCCGCGACCAGGTGGCCGAGCTGTGCCGGCAATACCCCCTGCCCGAATGACCCCTCGATCGGCGGTCAGCGGTTCGCCATCCGGGCGACCAGCCGCTGATACCCGCTGACCAGGTCCTTGCACAGGATGTCGATCTTCATCCGAAGGTGCTGGTTGAACCGGGCGGTGTGCTCGGCCTGCTCGCGCAGCCGGCACTGCTCGTCGTGCTGGGCCAGCCGCCGGGACAGACGCTCGAACGTGGCGGTCAACTGCTCGTCGGTGAACGGGCGGACGAGGAAATCGGCCACCCGCGTCCGCAGCGCGACCGTCGCCCAGTAGAAGCTGGGGGCGGCGGTGACCACGGCGACGGCCGGCACGTCCTTCCGCTCCAGCATCAGCAGCAGGTCGCTGCCGTCGCCGTCGGGCAGGCGCATGTCGGCCAGCACGACCCGCGGATGAGGCCAGTTGGCGTCGTCCAGGACGGCGCGGGACTGCTCGATCGACGCAGCGACCAGGGCCGGACCGTCGAAGTATCGCACGGCCGAGGCGGCCAGCAGTTCGCCCCTCGACTGATCGGCATCCACCACCAGCACCGCCGCCTGCGGACGCGGCGGTCCCTGCGGCCCGCTCTTCTCGACGCCGTTGGTTACCATCGTGAAAGGCCCCTCCGGGGGCATAATCTTACCCCGCACCAACTTCGGCCAATCGACCTGCGGACTTGAGATTCAAGAGGGCGGCGCCATGGACCGCGGCCACATGGCCGCCGCCCTATGGGCTGCCGCGGCCCCGACGCCGCTTTGGCGTGTGCCGAGAATGTCCGACGGCTTGGAGGTGCGAGTCCTGCGATCCATCGGATGGAGGTGACCCCCGCGTGCACAACCGGCGGAAGGCGGCTGATGGGACGCCTATACTCCTACCGGGCGGCGGGACATGGGGCCTCCCGATTCGGATTCCTGGCTGGGAGACCAACGATGCAGGTCGGCGAGGGCGAGCATTCCTATAGCTGGATCGAGAACTGGGCGCGGATCCCCGACAGCGCCATCGGGCGGGCCAACGGGCGCACGCACGGCGTCGAGGTCAGCGCCTCCGGCGACGTGATCGTCTTCCATCAATCCAGCCCCGCGGTGCTGATCTTCGACCCGGACGGGCGGCTGAAGTCCGCTTGGGGCAACGGGCTGGCCGGGGCCCACGGGCTGACCCTGACCGCTGAGAACGGCGAGGAGTTCCTCTGGCTGACCGACCAGGAGACGGCCCAGGTGGTCAAGACGACGGTGGCCGGTCGGCCGGTCCGCGGCCTGCCCACGCCGCCGCTGGACATCTACGCCGGCGGCGGCTACGTGCCGACCTGGGTGGCGGTGAACGAGCCGGCCCGCGGAGGCAACGGCGACGTGTGGGTGGCCGACGGCTACGGCAAGAGCTACGTCCACCGCTTCGACGCCGCCGGCAATTACGTATCGAGCATCAACGGCAGCGAGGGCCGGGCCGGGGCGTTCAAGTGCCCGCACGGCATCTTCTTCGACTGGCGGCGAGGCAGGGCGGAGCTTTACATCGCCGACCGCGGCAACCGCCGGGTGCAGGTCTACGACGCCGAGGGGCGGTTCCTGCGGGCGTTCGGGCAGGACTTCCTGACCAGTCCGTGCAGCTTCGCCACGCACGGCGAGCTGCTGCTGGTGCCCGAGCTGCGGGCCCGCGTGACCCTCCTGGACGGCGACGACCGCCCCGTCTGCCACCTGGGCAGCAACGAGCCGGTCTGCGACGTCAAGGGCTGGCCCAACCACCCGCCCGAACTGGTCCAGCCTGGCAAATTCAACAGTCCCCACGACCTGGCCGCCGACCCGGCCGGGAACCTCTACGTCGTCGAATGGAAGATCGGCGGACGCATCACCAAGCTGGAAAGAACCTGAACACCCGAGGCCATCGCCCGGCTCCGGCTGCCGGAGATGTTTGGCGTCGGGCACGGTCGGCCGATATAATCAGCGTACAGCGCCGCCTGACCGGCCGGCGGGGAAGGGGTTGCCCATGGGTCAGCCTGCACAGCCGACGAACGACGCGGGGCCGGACGCGGCACAGTCCAGACTCGTCGGGGCTGTGATTCCCGACCGTCGCGACCTGTTCATCGAGTACGCCATCCGCCTGACCAAGGGCCGGCTGAAGATCGTCGACCTGATGCGCAGCCTGATGCTGCTGGTCGCGTTCGTCGCCGGATACATCACCCTGTTCGTGGTGCTGGACCACGCGATCAGCGGGGGGCTGCCCGCCTGGGCCGTGCGGATCATGCTGGCCGGGTTCGTCGTCGGGTCGGCGGGGATTGCCGGGTGGCTGATTCTTGTGCCGCTGGTCCGGCGGATCAACGACCTCTACGCGGCCCGGCTGATAGAGCGGACCATCCCGGACATCAAGAACGCCCTGATCGCGGCGATGCAGCTTAAGGGCCACAGCGACCTGCCGCCGACGGTCATGGCCGCCCTCCGCGAGCGGGCCGTCGAGAAGGTCTCCGCCGTCGACGTCGAGGCGGCGGTGAACGTCGCCGGCGTGATGCGCGTGGCGGCCGTGCTCGGGGCCATCCTGCTCAGCTTCGTCGCCCTGATGCTGATCTCCAGCAAGGACGCGTTCGTCTCGGCCGCCCGGGCGATCGGTCTGCGTGCCGACCCCCCGACGGCGACGCACATCGTCCGCGTCGGACCCGTCGCGGAGAAAGCCTTCGTGCTCCAGGACAGCTCGGTCCTTTTCGAGGCCGTCACCAGCGGCGTCGCGCCCAGGGTTGTCCGCGTCTGGCTCAGCCGCGACGACGGGCAGACCTGGCCCATGGACGACCGCCTGGACCTCGGACCGATGGCGCCGGACGAGCGCGGCCGGCCGCGCTGGGGACGCGAGGTCCGCGTCAGCCAGACGTTGCTGTATCGCATCGAGGCCGGCGACGCCCGCAGCGACCCGCACCAGGTGGTCGCCCTGCCGCATCCGCGGGCGGACGTGTACATGGACCTGGAATATCCGGCCTATACCGGCCAGCCGCCCGAGCGGCGCGTGACCGACGCGCGCGTCGTCGCGGTGGAGGGGACCGCGCTGACGGTGGTGGCTGAGACCAACGTCCCGCCCGGCGAGTCGCTGCCGAGGATGGCGATGGGCGGGGACGGGCCCGAGCTGCGGATGGACCCGCTGGGCGAGGGCGGGCGGCTGTGGCGGCATCGCGTGGTGCTGGTCCTGGGCGAGGACTTCGAGTTCCGCATCCGCTTCGCCGACCGCCACGCCCACGCGAACCGGGACCCGATCGCCTACCGCGTCGAGGTCCGCCCCGACACGCCCCCGCGGCTGTCGATAGATCCGGCGCCCGCCCGGCTGACCGAGGGCGAGCCGATGCGCCTGCGCGGGGACGCGACCGACGACTATGGGCTGAGCCGCGTGGTGCTGCGGTATCAGCGGGCCGGTCAGGCGATCCGTGAGCTGGACCTGGGCCGCTGGCAGGCGAGCCCGCCCGCCGGTGCTGCCGGCGCCGGCGGCGGCGCCGATCCAGGCGCCGCGGACGCGCCCCGTCGCCCAACCCAGCCGGTCAAGTGGCAGCTCCACCGCGACATCGACGTGGCCGGGACGTTCGGCTTGGCGCCCGGCGAGCCGGCGATGCGCTGGCAGATCGTCGCTACGGACAACCGCGAACCGGCGCCCCAGTCCAGCGGCGGCGATCACTGGTGGACGCTGGAGGTGACGCTTCCGGACGAACTGCCGCAGGGGCCCGCCGCCCCGCCGCCCGACCAGAACGCCGCGGGCCGGCCCGGCGCCGTCCCCAACGCCCAGCCCGGACAGGACCAGCCGGGCGATCAGCCGGGCGAAAACGCTCCCTCCGCACAGGACGATCCGAACGCCCGGCAGGGGCAGAACGACCCCAACAGTCAGCCGGGTCAGGACTCTCAACCCGGTCAGAACGGGCAGGACCGTCAGCCCGGCGCGGATGCCCAGCCCGGCGCGGACGGGTCCCGACGAGTCGGGACGGGGCAGGACGGCAATCCGCAGCCCGCACAGGACGGCCCGCAGGACCCCAACGCCCAGCCGGACCCCAACGCCCGGCAGGGCCAGGATCCCGCTGGCCAGCCGCAGCCCGGACAGAACGCCCAGCCTGGACAGGAGCCTCAAGCCGGGCAGGAGCCCCAGCCCGGTCAGGACGCGGCCGGGCAGCAGGTGGACGGCCGGATTCCCCCGGCCGACCTGGACCGCCTCGAGCAGTTGGCACGGGCGATGGATGGCAATGGGGACCGGCCCGGCGAGTCCAATCCCAATCAGCCCGCCCAGGGCCAACCGGACCAGGGCCAACCCAGCCAACTTCCCCAGCCGGGCGAGGGCCAAGACGCACAACCCAACCAGCCGGGTGAGGGGCAGGACTCCCGACGAGTCGGGACCAACCAGCCGGGCCAGTCCACCGATCCGGGCCAGACTCAGCCGGCGGAGAACCCGCCCGCCGAGGGCCCGACCGGCGAGGGTCAGCCCGGCCAGGGGGATCCCTCATCCGGCCAGCCCGGAGAAGGTCCGCCCGCGCCCGGTCAGGCCGGCCAGCCCGGCCAACAGGGGCAGGGCGAAAGACAAGGCCAGGGCGAGGGACAGGGGCAAGGGCAGGGTCAAGG
>JAANMW010004002.1_pt1 | contig 10583 bp, 7 predicted proteins | sample 7279671 | NCBI WGS metagenome assembly JAANMW01 (sample SAMN14094541, study PRJNA606508) | bioreactor metagenome | isolation source: A lab-scale SPAN reactor treating ammonium-rich wastewater day 247 | place: Ireland: Galway | collected 2017-09-19
GGTGCAGCACGTTGGCAACGGCGGCGCGCAGGATGCCAAGCGGATCGACGCCGTAATGCGAATAGAACCGGCGGTCCTCGATCGCGATGAACGCGTTCGGCAAATAGGACGGCAGGTCCTTGAGCACGACGTTGCTTCCGGCCATTTCGCCGCGTGTCGCCAGCACGCTGCCGTCCGCGGCGATGATCTGAATGGTCGGCGGACGTTTTGGAATTTCCAGCGACTGGATCGGCGGCAGATGCGCCCCGATATAGATCAGCACGCCGACGACGGCGATCACCGACCACAAGGTGAGCACCGCGCTCCAATAAAGCAGCCGCGAAAAGCTCCCGCGTGTTCGCTTCTTCGCCCGCCCCTTGCGATCACCTGGCGGCGGCTTGCGCGGCCCGTCACTTCGCGGAGCGGTTGTCTTTTTGCGCGGCGGGGTTCGCCTGGCCGGCTTGTCGTCGGCGATCGTGATGCGGTCGAGCGGATTGAGGCGCAACTCCGAGAGCGAAGTCGCGAACCCGCTGAATATCGGCTCCTTGCGCCCGCTCCGCTTTCTTTGTCTCAATGCCATACGCAACAACGCTTACGCCGACTTCACCGCACGTTAGTGTGCCGATTTCGACGCTCGCGTGTCTCCGCGGCAATCCTTGATGCGAACCTCAAAATCAAAGGAGACCCTAGCGGCCGGGCTTTAAGGCGCGGTTACCTGAGGGTTTACTGAAAATTAAACCTGGAGTGCGGAACCGCGAACCGAAGCCGAACGAGCCGTGTCCAGATTATCGGCGTGACGATCGAATGACTCTGCTCGAATTACTCCGCGGTGTTGCCGCTGGCGAGCAGGTGGACCAGCGCGCGCTTGATCGCGGCCTGCCGCGTTGGGGCGGTGATCCGGGCGCCGAGCAGGTCGGTGACGTAGAACACGTCGCGCGCTCGCTCGCCGAATGTCGCGACGTGGGCGGAGGCGATGTTGAGATTGAGCTTTGAGATCGCCGTGGTGAGTTGAAACAGAAGCCCGGGACGATCCAGCCCTGAAACCTCGATCATGGTGTGGCGGTCCGACCATTGATTGTTGATGGTGACTTTGGGTTCGACCACAAACGGCCGCAGCCTCTTTCCGCCGGAGCGGCTCGGCATGACGTCGGGCAGGCGCAACCTGCCTTCGAGCACCTGCTCGATGATCTCGGCGATGCGGGCGGCGCGCCGGCCTTCGTCCTCGTCGCGCTCGTATTCCCGGGAGATTGCGATGGTATCGAGCGCCTGCCCGTCGGTGGTGGTGTAGATCTGGGCGTCGACGATGTTGGCGCCCGCCGACGCGCAGGCTCCGGCGATGATCGACAGCAGCCAGGGATGATCGGCGGCAAGGATCGTCAGCTCGGTGACGCCGCGCGCCTCATCGAAGCCGACGTTGATGTTGAGCTTCTTGCCGCTTTGTTCGCTGGCGCGCAGAAAGCGCGCATGCCTGATCTTGTGCTCGAGATCGACCTTGAGCCAGTAAGCCGGATAATGCCGGGCGATGTAGGCATTGAGTTCATCGCCGGGCCATTCGGTGAAGGCGGCGCGGAACTCGGCCTCGGCCGCCGCCATGCGCTGCGCGCGGTTGACCTCGGAGAAGCCGCCGGTCAGCACGGGTTCGGTCTCGTAATAAAGCGTGCGGAGCAGCTGCGCCTTCCAGCCGTTCCAGACGCCGGGACCGACTCCGCGAATGTCGGCGGTCGTCAGGATGGTCAGGAGCTTCATCCGCTCGACCGACTGCACCACGGCCGCGAAGTTTTCGATGGTCTTGCGATCGGAGAGGTCGCGGGACTGAGCCACCTTGGACATCGTCAGATGCTGTTCGATCAGCCATGCGACCAGTTCGGTGTCGGCTGCGTTGAAGCCGAGGCGCGGGCATAATCGGCGGGCCACCCTGGCGCCCGCGATCGAATGATCTTCTGGCCGGCCCTTCGCAACGTCGTGAAGCAGGGTGGCGATGTAAATGACGGGACGGTGTTCGGGATTTATCGTGCGCATCAGCTCGCTGGCGAGCGCGACCTCGTCATTGCCGCCGCGCTCGATATCCTGAAGGATGCCGATGCAGCGGATCAGATGCTCGTCCACCGTGTAGTGATGGTACATGTTGAACTGCATCATCGAGACGATCTTGCCGAAGGCGCGGATGAACTCACCCAGCACTCCGGTCTCGTTCATCCGGCGCAGCACGGTCTCCGCGTCGTTTGACGTCAGGATCTCGATGAACAGCCGGTTGGGTTCGGGATCCTCGCGAAGCTGCGCGTTGATCAGCCGCCGTGACCGCCTCACCATCCGCAGGGCGTCCGGATGGAAAGCCAGGTTGTTTTTCTGCGCGAGGCGGAACAAGCGGATCAGGTTGACGGGGTCACGCTTGAAGAGATCGGGCGCGGCGAGATTGATGCGGTTGTTGTCGATGATGAAGTCGTCGTTGTCCGGAACCCGTCGAACCTCCGCGCCGGGCGGCTTCGACGTCGCGCGGCTGAGAACCGGCGCCGGCTTGGTCTGCTGATCCTCAAGCTTCGCGCACAGAATCGCGGTGAGGTCGCCGACATCCTTGGCGGTCAGGAAGTAGTGCTTCATGAAGCGTTCGACATCCTGCATCCCGGGATGAGACGTGTATCCAAGCCGGACCGCGATCTCGCGTTGCAGGTCGAACGACAGCCGTTCCTCCGCCCGCCCCGTCGCAAAGTGCAGGTTGCAGCGCACCGACCACAGGAAATCGGCGCAGCGGCGAAAGGTCCGGTACTCGCGCACATCGAAGACATTGCGCCGCAGCAGTTCGTGGCTTTCACGCACCCGGTAGACATACTTCGCGATCCAGAACAGCGTATGCAGATCGCGCAGTCCCCCCTTGCCGTCCTTGACGTTGGGCTCGACCAGATAGCGCGACTGACCGGCGCGATGATGGCGCTCCTCGCGTTCTGCGAGCTTGGCGGCGACGAATTCCGCCGCCGTCCCCTGCACCACTTCGGTGTCGAAGCGGCTGATCAGTTCGTCGTAAAGCGCCCGGTCGCCGGTGAGAAAGCGGGCTTCCAGAATTCCGGTGCGGACCGTCATGTCGCGCCGCGCCTGCCGGATCGATTCATTGACCGAGCGCGTCGCGTGACCGACGTTCAGGCCCATGTCCCACAGGCAATACAGGATGGCTTCGGCGACCTGTTCGCCCCACGCGGTCTGCTTGTAGGGCAGGATGAACAGCAGATCGATATCCGACTCCGGCGCCATCAGTCCGCGCCCGTAGCCGCCGGTCGCCACCACGGCCATGCGCTCGCCATCGGACGGGATAGGGGAGTGATAGAGATGACGGGTCGCGGCCGAAAACGACAGGCGGATGATTTCGTCCTGGACGAAGCAAAGCCATTCGGCGCAGTGCCGCCCGTGACGGTCGCGCAGAAGCTTCGCCTGCGCCGCGTCGCGCACTTTGGCGAGTTCGGCCTTCAACAGCCTGGACACGGCGGAACGGAAAACGTCCTCGTGCCCGGCATGCTTCTCGGCCAGCGCATCGATCTCGCCGATGATCCGGACGGTATCGAAACCGGCGCCGGCCGCCGTCGCGTCTTTTGTCGTTGGGAGGACCATTGCTTATCCGGATAGCGGAGGCCGCGCGCGCTGTCACCGCAGTTTGTGAACGACAAGTGGCGGATCTATCAAATTGTTGAATTGAAACGTTTTTTAGTCCTTAACCCGAGTCGTCGGTATTATTTTCCAGGAGGCGTGGTGGTTGCCGTGGCCCTTGGAAGGCGATCCGGATATTTCGAGTGTTGCGGCACAGCGCCAGCGAGCACGCAGAATCCGAACATCGAGGGGTTTCGATCCCGCATCTCCGACCCCAGATATGCGGCATGACCTCACAAATATTCGACCCCGCCGCTTTGCGTGAACCTTCCGTGCGCGCGCCGTCATCCGTTCCGGTCGATGACGCCGTGATTCCGTTCGAGGTGGGCGCGCTGGACCTGCGCGGACGACTGACCCGGCTCGGACCGGCGCTCGACGAACTGCTGGCTCGGCACGACTATCCCGCGCCGGTCGCCAAGCTGCTCGGCGAGGCGATCGTGCTGACGACGCTGCTCGGGTCGTCGCTCAAGTTCGAGGGCCGGTTCATCCTGCAGACCCAGACCGACGGACCGGTCTCGTTCCTGATCGTCGACTTTCGGGCGCCGGCCCGGCTGCGGGCCTATGCCCGGTTCGACGAGGCCCGGCTCGGCGCTGCTTCCGACGCCGGCGCGCTGCTGGGCCGCGGCCATCTTGCGATGACCATCGATCAAGGTCCGGACATGAGCCGTTATCAGGGCCTCGTGGCGCTGGAAGGCGGCAGCCTCGAAGATGCGGCGCACGAATATTTCCTGCGCTCGGAACAGATTCCGACGCGGGTCCGGCTCGCGGTTGGCGAGGAATGGCGCAGGGAGGGGGATGGGCCGAAGCGTGGCTGGCGTGGCGGCGGCATGCTGCTGCAATTCCTGCCCAAGGCGCCGGAGCGCGCCCGTCAGGCGGATCTCCATCCCGGAGATGCCCCCGATGGCGAAGCGGTGCATTCAGTGACCGAGGATGATGCCTGGGTCGAGGGTCAGTCGCTGATCGGCACCGTCGAGGATCTCGAACTGATCGATCCCGACCTGTCCGGCGAACGCCTGCTTTATCGCCTGTTCCATGAGCGCGGCGTCACGGTGTTTTCGTCGCAGGCGCTGCATGCGCGGTGTTCCTGCTCGCGCGACGCCGTGGAGGCGATGTTGAAGAGTTTTGCGCTGGAAGACCGCTCAGGCATGGTGCAGGATGGCAAGGTCTCCGTGACCTGCGAGTTCTGTAATTCAGTGTACGAGTTCACACCGCGGGAAGCCGGCGTGGAGTAAGCGCGACCGGACGCGGCCCAGAGCCTTTCGCTTCTGATGGAATCAGAAGCGAAAGTGCCCCAGAACGGACCCGAAACGGGTTCGACATTGGCGGGCCCGGCCTTTTGGTCAGGCTGCCGCTCAGTTCAGCACGCGCTTGCTGTCGGGGCTGTCGAGCGAGAACGTCGGAACGTCTATTTCGAAGGGTTCGCCGCTTCGAATCGAGATCATCTGGTAGCGACCGCTCATGAAGCCGGTTGCGGTCGGTAGCGGAACGCCGCTCGTGTACTCGAAGCGCTCCCCCGGCGCCAGCACTGGCTGCTCGCCGACCACGCCCTCGCCGCGGACTTCCTGCTTTCGCCCGGAGGCGTCGGTGATGATCCAGTGCCGGGTGCGTAACTGCACGGTATCGGGGCCGGCGTTGATGATAACCACCGTATAGGACCAGAAAAAATGGCCTCGCTCGGCGGACGATCTCTCCGGCATGAAATTCGGTTCGACGGTAACTTCGATATGGCGGGTAACGGCTCGGTACATCGCAAACTCTCTAGTATCGGGGCGATCATAGCCAAAACTGGCGCATGAACCAGCCCCACTTCGACCGTGATCGTGCGCCAGCCTGGTTCCGCACGAAGATCCCGGCGAAAATATTGCTTTATTTGTCACCGCTATAGCTTTTTCGAGCGAAATGGAAACCGGTTCGCGTGAAGAAAACGCGTTAAATCAAGGTTATAGAGCCTCGCTTCTGATTCCATCAGAAGCGAAAAGGCTCTAGCGTGAAGCTGCTCTCCCGTAAATCCATCTCGATCGCGCAGGTGATCGAGATGTCGTATCGAAACCGACCGTATGCCGCCAGTTATCGATCAAGTTGTCGGGGTTCGCACCAAGGCGGGGCCCGCGAGCGTCAAGCGCGATGCGCCGGTCGTTATGATTCCGACCCCGCCGCGCGAACGCGAGTTGCGGCTCGATCTGTTGCGTGGATTCGCCTTATGGCTGATCTTCATCGATCATCTGCCGCAGAACCTCCTGACCTGGCTCACCATCCGCAATTACGGTTTCAGTGACGCCACCGAGATTTTCATCTTCATCTCGGGCTATACCGCCGCCCTCGTTTACGGACGCGCCATGCGCGAGCGCGGATTTATCGTCGCCGCCGCGCGCATTCTCAGGCGCGTCTGGCAAATTTACGTCGCGCACATCGTTCTGTTCACGATTTTCCTTGCCGAGATTTCCTACGTCGCGAGCAGTTCCGAGAACCCGCTTTACACCGAGGAGATGGGCATCCTCGATTTTCTCAAACAGCCCGACGTCACCATCGTGCAGGCGCTGCTCCTGAAATTCAGGCCCGTCAACATGGACGTGCTGCCGCTCTACGTCGCGCTGATGCTGTTTTTTCCGCTGGTGCTGCTGGTGATGCAGCGTAGCGCGGGGCTGGCCCTGGCGCTGTCGGCCGGCCTTTATGGGCTCACCTGGTGTTTCGGCCTGGCGCTGCCCGCCTATCCCAACGGGGTGTGGTTCTTCAATCCGTTCGCCTGGCAACTTTTGTTCGTTTTCGGCGCGTGGTGCGCGCTCGGCGGTGCGAAGCGTATGTCGCGCATTCTGTCTTCACCGGCCACGCTTTCGATCTGCGCCGCCTACCTGCTGTTCGCCTTCTACACGACACTGACCTGGCATGTGCCGCAGCTCAATCATTTCATGCCGCACATCGCGGAACAGTGGATGTATCCGATCGACAAGACCAACCTCGACGTGCTGCGTTTCATGCACTTCCTGGCGCTCGCCGCGCTGACCGTCCGGTTCCTGCCGAAGCACTGGCCGGGACTGGCGTCGCCGTGGTTGCGGCCCCTGATCCTGTGCGGCCAGCATTCGCTGCAGATCTTCTGCATCGGGGTCTTTCTGGCCTTCGCCGGGCAATTCATCCTCGCGGAGTACTCTGGCGGCGCCGTGGTTCACTTCCTGATCAGCGTTTGCGGAATCCTGATCATGTGCGCAGCCGCATGGGTGTTTTCGTGGTACAAGAGGGTTACCGGCAAGGGCGGAAGCCGAGCCAAATCCGCCGACGGCGACGCGGATCTTGCGGGAGGAGGAGCATGAGGACCGGCTTGGCGTCGGCCTTGATGGTGCTGGCCGTTTCATCGGCCGGCGTCTCCGGATGCTCTGATCAAACCAAGAGCTGCGATGTACCCGCCTATCTGCTCACCAGCGACAGTACGCTGTCCCGCGTCGCATCAGTCGTCAAAGCAGGCGGCCCGCTCAACATCCTGGTGGTGGGCAGCCGTTCCTCGACGATTTCCGGAGCCGAGGGCGAGGCTTATCCGGTGAAATTGCAGGCTGCGCTTCGTGAGAAACTGCCGGGCATCCCCGTTAACGTGGCCGTGGAACTGACCCCGCGCAAGACCGCCGGCGATGTCGCTTCCGGTCTCGGCAAGCTCGTGGCGGCCAGACATTCCACTCTGGTGGTGTGGCAGACCGGCATCGTCGACGCCATCCGGTCCGTTGACATCGACGAGTTTCGCGAGGCCCTCGACGAGGGCGTGACCGCGCTGCGGAACGCCGGGGCGGACGTCGTGCTGATGAACATGCAGTACAGTCCGCGCACGGAAACCATGGTCTCGATGAACGCCTATATCGACAACATGCGCCTGGTCGCACAGCAGCGCGACGTGCCGGTGTTCGATCGCTTTACGATCATGACCCGGTGGAACGAGCGCGGTGAGTTCGATCTGTTCAGCCCGGTGCATGGAGCAAGCCTTGCCAAACGCGTTCACAGTTGTCTCGGCCGCGCCTTGTCGACTTTCGTGATCAACACCGCTCGCATCAACTCCGCCGAACCGGAGGCCAGACGCTAATGATGATCAACAGCCGCATCTTCAGAACCGCCGGCCCGATTGCGCTGGCGCTCATGCTGGGGGGCGCACCGGCCTCGCGCGGGGTTGCGCAAACGGCGCCGGCCAACGCCGCGGCGTTGCCGGGGAGCAGCGTGGAGCTGTCTGCGGCGCCGTCGCTCGGCGCTGCGACTGCCGGCACCGGCATGCCGGCGCCGGGCCTGTCCGGAAAGGTCGCCGACAAGGCGGCGGCGATTGCTGCCTCCGCCCGCGATATCTTCAACCGCGTCCCCTGTCTGCCGCCGAAGGGCATATCGCAATCGACCGGGGCACTGCCGCATGTGGCGGCCAAGCTCGCCGCCCACAAGGCGGTTGTCATCGTCGCCTTTGGTTCGTCATCGACGCAAGGTCACGGCGCGACGTCGCCCGAGTTCAATTATCCGAACCGGCTGGCGGCCCGGTTGCACCGCGAATATCCGGCCGCAGCCATCACGGTGCTCAATCGCGGCAAGGGCGGCGAGGACGCGCCCGAGATGATAAAGCGGCTGCGGGCGGAAGTGATCGATGCCAAGCCGGACATGGTGATCTGGCAGGTCGGAACCAACGCCGTGCTGCGCAACCTCGATCTCACGAGCACGGTGAAGACCGTCGAAGACGGTGTCGCGACCATTCAGGCCTCCGGGGCCGATCTGGTCCTGGTCGATCCGCAATACGCGCCAGCCGTCAACGCCAGGGGCGAGACCGCCGACAGAATGGTCCGTCTGCTGAACAAGGTGGCGCACTACCGCCATGTCGGGATTTTCCCGCGCTTTGAGGTCATGCGCGACTGGCACGATCGGCAGTCGCTGCCGTTCGACACCTTCGTGACCAAGGATGGTCTTCACATGAACGACTGGGGTTATGCCTGTTTCGCCCAGTTGCTCGGCGATGACATCATCAAGTCGGTGGATCAGGTTCAGGCGGGCGTCAGGCTGCCGCCGGTTGCGACGGTCAATCGGCCGCTGTGAGATTGTCCCTCTCCCGCAAGGGGAGAGGGACAAAGCCTCACACCTTTTCCAGCGCGGTGAGGAGATCCTCGATCAGGTCGTCCTTGTGTTCGAGGCCGACCGAATAGCGAATGAAGCTTTCGCCGATGCCGAGCCCGGCGCGGATCTCTGGGGCGAGCCGCTGATGGGTGGTGGTGGCCGGATGGGTGACGAGACTTTTGGCGTCGCCGAGGTTGTTGGAGATGCGCGCGATCGTCAGCGCGTTGAGACAGCGGAACGCGGCCGCCTTGCCGCCCTTGACCTCGAAGCCGATCAGCGTCGATCCGGCGCGCATCTGCTTCTTCACCAGCGCCGCCTGCGGATGGTCCGGCCGGCCGGGATAGACGAGGCGGGACACCTTGGGGTGCGATGCCAGCACCTCCGCGATCGCCGCGGCGCTCTCGGTCTGCTGGCGCACGCGCACGCCGAGCGTCTCCAATCCCTTCAGCAGGATCCAGGCGTTGAATGGCGAGATCGACGGCCCGGTCTGACGTATAAAGGTCTGGAGATGCTCCTGGACGAAAGCGTTCGACGACAGGATGACGCCGCCGAGCGTCCGCCCCTGGCCGTCGATGTGCTTGGTGGCCGAATACACCACGACGTCGGCGCCGAGCGCCAGCGGGCTTTGCCAGATCGGGGTCGCGAACACGTTGTCGACGATCAGCCGCGCGCCGGCCTGATGCGCGATTTCGGCGATGCCGTTGATGTCTAGTACGTCGAGCGTCGGATTGGTCGGGCTTTCGATGAAGCAGGTTTTTGTGTTCGGACGCATGGCCTTGCGCCATTGATCCAGATCAAGGCCGTCGACCAGCGTGGACTCGATGCCGTAGCGCGGCAGCAGGTCTTCGACCACATAGCGGCAGGAGCCGAACAAGGCCTTTGCCGCCACCACATGATCGCCGGCCTTCAGCGGCGCGAGTATCGCGGTGGTCACCGCGGCCATGCCGGTCGCGAGCGCGCGCGCGGTTTCCGCGCCTTCGAGCGCGGCCATGCGCTGCTCGAACATCGCGACGGTCGGATTGGAGTAGCGCGAATAGATGAAGCCGGGATCGTCGCCCTTGAACCGCGCCTCGCACTGTTCGGCGGTGTCGTAGACGTAGCCTTGAGTGAGGAACAGGGCTTCCGAGGTCTCGGCGAACTGCGAGCGCAGCGTGCCGGAATGAACCAGCCGGGTTTCAGGGTGATAGCGGGATGCGGACTTGGCCTCGGACATATGACCTCCTGCGGGACCGCCGTGGAAAGCGGCCACAAAAAAACCGGCCTGGGAAATTCCACAAGCCGGGATCGCATTGTCCCCGGCCTGTTTAGCGACTTATTTAACGTGGCTGCAAGCCGGCCGGCTCAAATCACCACGGGAGGCTCATGCCTAGTCCGGCGTCTCTCGTCCGTCAAGCCGATCAATCGACATTCGCGTTGCGCCCGTCGGGATTACCGGTAAAAGTGCCTGTCCTCGGGTCGATATCGCCCACCCCGCAAGGACGATCCCGTGCCATTCACGCTCCCGCCCGACGCCAACGGCATTCTGCCCGACCGCATGATCGCGGCGATGGCGGATGCCGGCCTGATTCTGCCGGAATATCCGTTCGTCGAGAGTCAGATCCAGCCGGCAAGCCTTGATCTGCGGCTCGGCGCGACCGCCTATCGCGTACGCGCAAGTTTTCTGCCGGGGCCTGACGCGACCGTCGCTGAACGCATCGACGAATTGAAGCTGCACGAAATCGACCTTTCGGACGGCGCGGTGCTGGAGACCAACTGCGTTTACATCGTGCCGTTGCTGGAGAGCCTGGCTCTTCCGCCCGAAATCGTCGCCGCCGCCAATCCGAAAAGCTCGACAGGCCGCCTCGACGTGTTCACGCGCGTCATCGCCCGGAGCCGCTCGCCGACGTTGCGGACGCGCGCGCCATTGCCGA
>JAANMW010004007.1_pt1 | contig 10571 bp, 7 predicted proteins | sample 7279671 | NCBI WGS metagenome assembly JAANMW01 (sample SAMN14094541, study PRJNA606508) | bioreactor metagenome | isolation source: A lab-scale SPAN reactor treating ammonium-rich wastewater day 247 | place: Ireland: Galway | collected 2017-09-19
TTCGTTTCCAGGTGGACTTCGCGAACCATGCTGGCGAGGCGGTATCCGTGCCGCCGCTGATCGACCTGGCGTGGTACCACGAGGCCGGTGCCGGCGGCTCCGACCCGCCGCCGCAGCCGGCGCGCATGCCGCACGCGGGCGAGCGCTGGAGCCTGCTGGTGCGGCTCAAGGCGCCGCACGGCGCGCGCAACCCGCACGGCTTCGACTACGAACTGCGGCAATGGGAGCAGGGCGTGCAGGCCGTGGGCTACGTACGTGCCGGACCGGCCGATGCCGCGCCCGAGCGCCTGGACGCGCGCTGGCGCTACCCCGTGCTGCAGCTGCGCGAGCGCGTGCGCGACGCCATCCTGGCCACGCTGGGCGCCACCGCCGACGGGCCTGCCGACCTGCGCGCCGCCGGTGTGGTGGCAGCGCTCGTCACCGGCGACCAGCGCGCCATCGACCGGGGCGACTGGGACGTGTTCCGGGCAATGGGCGTGGCGCACCTCATGAGCATCTCCGGCTTGCACATCACCCTGTTCGCCTGGCTGGCCGCGCAGGTGGTGGGCGCGCTGTGGCGGCGCGCACCGCGCCTGTGCCTGCTGTGGCCGGCGCAGTCGGCCGCGCTGCTCGGCGGCCTGGCGCTGGCCACACTGTATGCGGTGTTCAGCGGTTGGGGCATTCCGGCGCAGCGCACGGTGCTGATGCTGGGCGTGGTGATGCTGCTGCGGCTGGCCGGGCGGCGCTGGCCGTGGCCGCAGGTCTGGCTGCTGGCCTGTGCGGTGGTGGTGCTGGCCGACCCCTGGGCCTTGCTGCAGCCCGGCTTCTGGCTGAGCTTCGTCGCGGTGGGGGTGTTGTTCGCTCTCAATCCAATAGCTGAAAACATAGGTGGAATAAGCGCGAAGGGCCGATTTGTCTCATTGTTTCGGGAGCAGGGCACGGTCACCGTGGCGCTGGCGCCGCTGAGCCTGCTGCTGTTCGGCCAGGTGTCGCTGGTGGGTTTCGTTGCCAACCTCGTGGCCATTCCCTGGATCACCTTGGTGGTGACGCCGCTCGCCTTCCTCGGCGTGCTGTGGGCGCCGTGCTGGCAACTCGCGGCCTGGTGCATCCAGCTGCTCGGCGCCTGGCTGGGATGGCTCGCCGGTTTTCCCTGGGCGCAACTGAACGTGGCGGCCGCGCCCCTGTGGGCTGCGCTGGCGGCCTTGGCCGGTGGCGTGCTGCTGGCGGCGCGGCTGCCTTGGTCGCTGCGCCTGGCCGGCCTGCCGCTGCTCCTGCCGGCACTGCTGTGGCAGGACGCGCTGCCGCCGCCCGGCCATTTCGAGCTGTTGGCGGCCGACGTTGGCCAGGGCAATGCCGTGCTGTTGCGCACTGCCCGGCACGCGCTGCTGTACGACACCGGGCCGCGCTACAGCCTGGCGAGCGACGCCGGCGACCGCGTGCTGGTGCCGCTGCTGCGCGCGCTCGGCGTGCGCCTGGACACCGTCGTGCTGAGCCACCGCGACAGCGACCACACCGGGGGCGCGCCGGCGGTGCTGGCCCAGCAGCCGCAGGCGGCATTGACCGGCTCCATCGCCGGCGAAGCGGCGCTGCTGGCGCTGCGCCCGGCCACGCCGTGCCTCGCCGGGCAGGCCTGGGAATGGGACGGCGTGCGTTTCGAGCTGCTGCATCCCGCCAGCGCCGCGCCGGAAGCGCCGCCCCCCGGAGACAAGCCCAACGCGCACAGCTGCGTGCTGCTGGTGCGCGCCGCAGGCGGCGCCAGCGCGCTCCTGGCGGGCGACATCGAGCGGGCGCAGGAGCAGGCGCTGCTCGATGCGGGAGCGCCGCTCGCGGCCGATCTGCTGCTGGTGCCGCACCACGGCAGCAAGACGTCTTCGAGCGATGGCTTCCTGGCGGCGGTGCGGCCGCGGGTCGCACTGGTGCAGGCGGCGTACCGCAGCCGCTTCGGCCACCCGGCGCCCGAGGTGGTGGCGCGCCTGCAAACGCACGGCGCGCGCGTGGTCGATTCGGCGCATTGCGGCGCAGCGACCTGGCGATCGGACACGCCCGGCCAGGTGCGTTGCGAGCGGGAAGCCGCGCGGCGCTACTGGCAGCACACCGCGCCGTAGCGCCTCAGGTCTGGAACAGCCTTGCCTCAGCGGGCGGCGCGGCGCTGCTCGCGCAGCAGGAACAGGTACAGGCTTTCGACCTTGGCGCGCGCCCAGGGCGTCTTGCGCAGGAACTTGAGGCTGGAGCCCAGGCTGGGCTCGTGCTCGAAGCAGCGCATGGGAAGCTGCTCTGCCAGGCCGTCCCAGCCGTAGTGCGCGTGCAGCGCGCGCAGCATGGCTTCGAGGGTCACGCCGTGCAGGGGGTTGCGCGGCTGGGCCGGGGCGGCCGGCGCGGCAGCGGCCGGTTCAGCTTCGGCTGGTGGCGTGCTTTCCTCCATGGGCAGCGCTCAGCTGGCCTCGCCCATCTGCGATTGCAGGTAATTCTGCAGGCCCACCTTGTCGATGAGTTCGATCTGCGTCTCCAGGAAGTCGATGTGTTCCTCGGTGTCGTCGAGGATTTTTTGCAGCAGGTCGCGCGAGACGTAGTCGCGCACGGTTTCGCAGTGCGCCATGCCTTCCTTGACGGTGGCCTGGGCGCCGCGTTCGAGATTCAGGTCGCAGGCGAGGATTTCCGGCACGTCCTCGCCGACCTGGAGCTTGCCCAGGTCCTGCAGGTTGGGCAGGCCGTCGAGCATGAAGATGCGGTCCATCAGCCAGTCGGCGTGCTTCATCTCGCCCATGGACTCGTCGTATTCCTTCTTCGCCAGCTTGCCAAAGCCCCAGTGCTTGAGCATGCGGTAGTGCAGGAAGTACTGGTTGATGGCGGTCAGCTCGTTCTTGAGCTGGGCCTGGAGGTAGCCGATCGCTTGTGCATCGCCTTGCATGGGGGCTCCTTGTGGATGTACGGGAACGTGCGCCATTGTGGGCCAGGTGCAGACAGCGGGCCGGGATCGGGGGTGTATAATAGTTAAAAACCATCGATAACATCGAATCAATTGATTGGATTTATTTATGTTTTCTGCCTAGACTTGTCCCCGTGATCAGTTCAACAACGAAAGGAAGCATCCCAATGTCCCTCATCAACACGTCCGTCCAGCCGTTCAAGGCCCAGGCTTTCCACAACGGCAAGTTCGTCGAAGTGACCGAGCAGACCCTCAAGGGCAAGTGGTCGGTGGTGATCTTCATGCCGGCGGCCTTCACCTTCAACTGCCCTACAGAAGTCGAAGACGCTGCAGAACACTACGCCGAGTTCCAGAAGGCCGGCGCCGAGGTGTACATCGTCACGACGGACACCCATTTCTCGCACAAGGTGTGGCACGAAACCTCGCCGGCCGTCGGCAAGGCCAAGTTCCCGCTGGTCGGCGACCCGACGCACCAGCTGACGAACGCCTTCGGCGTGCACATCGCCGAGGAAGGCCTGGCGCTGCGTGGCACCTTCGTCATCAACCCGGACGGCGTGATCAAGACCATGGAAGTGCATTCCAACGAGATCGCCCGCGACGTGACGGAAACCTTGCGCAAGCTCAAGGCCGCCCAGTACACCGCAGCGCACCCTGGTGAAGTCTGCCCGGCCAAGTGGAAGGAAGGCGAGAAGACGCTGGCTCCTTCGCTCGACCTGGTCGGCAAGATCTAAGCGCCCCGCGCACCGCAAGACGCCCGGGTGCCTGGCGCCCGGGTTTTTTTTCGCCCAAAAATACAACTTCAGGAGTTTGCACATGCTCGACGACACCCTCAAGACCCAGTTGAAAGCCTATCTGGAGCGCCTGCAGCGGCCGGTGGAACTGGTCGCCACGCTGGACGACAGCGCTGCGTCGGTGGAGCTGCGCGAACTGCTGGACGACATTCGCGCCCAGTCCGACAAGATCACCGTGGTCGAGAAGAACGACGCCGACGTGCGCAAGCCCTCGTTCCTCATCACCAACCCTGGGCAAGACAGCGGCGTGCGCTTCGCCGGCGTGCCCCTGGGCCACGAGTTCACCTCGCTGGTGCTGGCGCTGCTGCAGGTCGGTGGCCACCCATCGAAGGAAGCGGCCGAACTGCTGGAGCAGGTCAAGGGCCTGGACGGCGACTTCCATTTCGAGACCTACTACTCGCTCTCCTGCCACAACTGCCCGGACGTGGTGCAGGCGCTCAACCTGATGAGCGTGCTGAACCCGCGCATCACGCACACCGCGATCGACGGCGGCGTGTTCCAGAACGAGATCGAGGCGCGCGGCATCATGGGCGTGCCCACCGTGTTCCTGAATGGCGAGCGCTTCGGCCAGGGCCGCATGGAGCTCGCCGAAATCGTCGCCAAGATCGACACCGGCAGCGCCGCGCGCGACGCCGCCAAGCTCGGTGAGAAGGCGCCGTTCGACGTGCTCATCGTCGGCGGCGGCCCGGCCGGCGCGGCGGCTGCCGTGTACGCCGCGCGCAAGGGCATCCGCACCGGCGTGGTGGCCGAGCGCTTTGGCGGCCAGGTGCTCGACACCGTGGGCATCGAGAACTTTATTTCAGTGCAGCACACGGAAGGCCCGCAGTTCGCCGCCGCGATGGAGCGCCACGTGCGCGACTACGAGGTGGACATCATGAATCTGCAGCGCGCCAAGGCCCTGGTGCCCGCCAGCGCGCCCGGCGGCCTGATCGAGGTGGAATTGGAGAACGGCGCCCGCCTCAAGAGCCGCACCGTCATCGTCTCCACCGGTGCGCGCTGGCGCAACATGAACGTGCCCGGCGAGGAGCAGTACCGCACCAAAGGCGTGACCAACTGCCCGCACTGCGACGGCCCGCTCTTCAAGGGCAAGCACGTGGCGGTGATCGGCGGCGGCAACTCGGGCATCGAGGCGGCCATCGACCTGGCCGGCGTGGTGGGGCGCGTGACGGTGCTGGAATTCGCCCCGGAACTCAAGGCCGACGCGGTGCTGCAGAAAAAGCTGCTGAGCATGCCCAACGTGACGGTCATCACCAACGCGCAGACCACGGCGGTGCTGGGCGACGGCAGCAAGGTGACCGGCCTGGCCTATACCGACCGCACCACGGGCGAGGCGCAGGACATCGCGCTCGAGGGCGTGTTCGTGCAGATCGGCCTGCTGCCCAGCACCGAGTGGCTCAAGGGCACGGTGGAGCTCTCGCGCTTCGGCGAGGTCCAGGTGGACGCCCACGGCCGCACCGACGTGCCCGGCGTGTTCGCCGCCGGCGACTGCACGACCGCGCCGTACAAGCAGATCATCACCGCGGCGGGCGATGGGGCGAAGGCGGCGCTGGCCGCGTTCGACTACCTGATCCGCACCCCGGTACCGGCCTGAATTTGTAGTAAAAATGGCCTCTAGCGCTTATCCAGTAAGCGCTTGCAGCTATCAAAATAAGACCACCCGGCGCTGTCCGGGTGGTTTTTCTTGATCGCGGGCAAACAGGTGCCGGGTGGCGTCCGTGCGGCCCGGCCGCCAGGGGACAATGGCGGCATGAAGATCGCTTGGAAATCGGTTCTGACGGCCGGCGCATTGCTGCTGGTCGGCGCGGCGCTGCTGCTCGCCTGGGCTCCCTGGCGCACTGCCGACCCGCAGGCCGGCCTGGTGGGCGGCAACGGCCGCATCGAGGCGACGGAAATCGCCGTTGCCAGCAAGCAGCCGGGCCGCTTGAGCGAGCTGCTGGTGTCCGAAGGCGAGTTCGTGAAGGCCGGACAGGTGCTGGCCCGCTTGCAGCTCGACGGCTTGCAGGCGCAGCGCGACGAGGCCCTGGCCCGGCTGCAGCAGGCGCGCCAGGCGGTGCCCACCAGCCAGATGCAGGTGGGCCAGGCCTTGGGCAACCACCAGGCCGCGCTGGCCCAGGTGGTGCAGCGCGAAACCGATCTGCAGATGGCCCAGCGCCGCCTGCCGCGCACCGAGCAGCTGGCGCGCGACGGCTTCCTGTCCGACCAGGTGCTGGACGACGACCGCGCCCGGGTGCGCAACCTCCAGGCGGCGCTGAGCGCGGCCAAGGCCCAGGCGCGTGCGGCGGAGGCCGGTGTGGACGCCGCGCGCGCCCAGGTTCCCGCCGCCGAGGCGAGCGTCCAGGCCATGGAAGCCACGGTGCAGCGCATCGACGTGGAACTGGCCGAGAGCGCGCTGAGGGCGCCGCGCGATGGCCGCGTGCAGTTCCTCATTGCACACCCCGGGGAGATCGTCGCCGGTGGCGCACGCGTGCTGAGCCTGGTCGATGTGTCCGACGTGTACATGACCTTCTTCCTGCCCGAGACGGTCGCCGGCCGGGTGGCGCTCGGCAGCGAGGTGCGCATCGTGCTCGATGCCGCGCCGCAGTTCGTGATCCCTGCGCGTGTCTCGTTCGTCGCCAGCACGGCCCAATTCACGCCCAAGACGGTGGAAACCGCGAGCGAGCGGCAAAAGCTCATGTTCCGCGTGCGCGCACAGATCGATCGCGATCTGCTGTTGCGCCACATCGAGCAGGTCAAGACCGGGCTGCCCGGCATGGCCTGGCTGCGCACCGATGCGCAGGCGCCGTGGCCCCCGCACCTGGCCCTCAAAGGGCAGCCGTGAGCGCTGCGGGCCAGGCGCCCGTGGCGCGGTTCACCGGCGTGGCGCAGCGCTATGGGAAAGTGCAGGCCCTGGCGGACATCGACCTCGATCTGCCGGCGGGTTGCATGGTCGGCGTGCTCGGCCCCGACGGCGTGGGCAAATCCACCCTGCTGGCATTGCTGGCCGGCGCGCGCGTGCTGCAGCAGGGGCAATTGCAGGTACTGGGCGGCGACATGGCGCGTGCCCGGCACCGGCGCCGGGTCTGCCCGCGCATTGCCTACATGCCCCAGGGACTGGGCAGGAACCTGTACCCGACGCTCTCGGTCGAGGAAAACCTGCAGTTCTTCGCGCGCCTGTTCGGCCACGGCGCGGGCGAGCGCCGCCGGCGCATCGACCTGCTGACCCGTGCCACCGGCCTGCAGCCGTTTTTGTCGCGCCCGGCGGGCAAGCTCTCGGGCGGCATGAAGCAAAAGCTCGGCCTGTGCTGCGCGCTCATCCACGACCCGGACCTGCTGGTCCTCGACGAGCCCACCACCGGGGTGGACCCGCTGGCCCGCGTCCAGTTCTGGGACTTGATCGCCGGCATCCGCCGCCAGCGCCCGGGCATGAGCGTCGTGGTGGCGACGGCGTACATGGACGAAGCGCAGCGCTTTGACTGGCTGGTGGCCATGGGCGAGGGCCGCATCCTGGCGCAGGACACGCCCGCGGGCCTGCTGCAGCGCACTGGCGGCGCCGACCTCGAAGCCGCCTTCATCGCCCTGCTGCCCGAGGAGCGGCGGCGCACGCACCAGGCGGTGGAGATTCCCCCGCTGGGGGATGGGCCAACGCGCCAGGTGGCCATAGAGGCCGAGGGCCTGACGATGCGCTTTGGCGACTTCACCGCCGTGGACGGCGTGGGCCTGCGCATTCGCCGGGGCGAGATCTTCGGCTTTATCGGCTCGAACGGCTGCGGCAAGACCACCACCATGAAGATGCTGACCGGCCTGCTGCCGGCCAGCGCGGGCACGGCGCTGCTGTTCGGCAAGCCCGTGGACCCGCGCGACATGGCCACCCGCCAGCGCGTGGGCTACATGTCGCAAGGCTTTTCGCTCTACGGCGAGTTGAGCGTGGCGCAGAACCTCCTGCTGCACGCGCGGCTGTTCCATGTGCCCGAGGCCGACATCGCGGAGCGCATCGCCGAGATGGCGCAGCGCTTCGGCCTGCAGGAGGTGCTGGACGCCATGCCGGAGAAGCTCCCGCTCGGCCACCGCCAGCGCCTCTCGCTCGCCGTCGCCATGGTGCACCGGCCCGAGCTCCTGATCCTTGACGAGCCGACCTCGGGCGTCGACCCGATCGCCCGCGACGCCTTCTGGCGTCTGCTCATCGGGCTGTCGCGCCGCGATGGGGTGACGATTTTCATCTCCACCCACTTCATGAACGAGGCAGCGCGCTGCGACCGCATCTCGCTCATGCACGCCGGCCGGGTGCTGGCGAGCGACACGCCGCGCGCCATCATGGAGGCGCACCAGGCGCCGACGCTGGAGCAGGCCTTCATCGATTGCCTGGTGCAGGCCGATGGCGGCGCGGCGGATGCGGCGCCCGGCGCTGGCGTTCTTGCCGCCGCGCCGGCCGAACCGCGGACGCCGCGGGGCGAGGGCGCATGGCGCCGCAGCCTGCGGCGCTTCTACAGCTACGCCTGGCGCGAGGCGCTGGAACTGCAGCGCGATGGCGTGCGCGGCGCACTGGCGCTCGTCGGCTCGCTGCTCCTGATGTTCGTCATGGGCTACGGCATCAGCATGGATGTGGAGGACCTGCGCTTCGCCGTGCTCGACCGCGACCAGACGGCGCTGAGCCGCGACTACGCGCTGCAGCTCTCGGGCTCGCGCTATTTCAGCGAACAAGCGCCCCTGCGGGACGACGCCGACCTTGACCAGCGCCTGCGCAGCGGCGCGATTTCGCTGGCGCTGGAAATCCCGAGCGGCTTTGCCCGCCGGGCCGAGCGCGGCGAGCCCACGGAGATCGGGGCCTGGATCGACGGCGCCATGCCGCAGCGCGCCGAGACGGTGGCCGGCTTCGTCCAGGGCATGCACCAGTACTGGCTGGTGCAGACGGTGGCCCAGCGCGGCGGCGCGGCCCCCGCGGCGCCGGTGAACGTGGAGACGCGCTTTCGCTACAACCCCGACATCAAGAGCCTGCCGGCCATGGTGCCGGCGGTGATCCCCATGCTGCTGCTCATGCTGCCGGCCATGCTCACCGCGCTGGCGGTGGTGCGCGAGAAGGAACTCGGCTCGATCGTCAACTTCTACGTCACGCCGACGACGCGCGCCGAATTCCTGCTGGGCAAGCAACTGCCCTATCTGGTGTTGTCCATGCTCAATTTCGCCATGATGCTGCTGCTCGCCGTCACCGTGTTCGGTGTGCCCGTGACCGGCAGCGTGGCCACGCTCACGCTGGCGACGCTGCTCTTTGCCATCAGCGCCACGGGGCTGGGGCTGCTCGCCTCGGCACTGGTGCGCAGCCAGCTCGCGGCGATGTTCTTCACCATGATCGGGACCATGCTGCCGGCGATCCAGTTCGGCGGGCTGATCAACCCGGTGTCGTCGCTCGATGGCGCCGCGCGCTGGATCGGCGAGATCTACCCCGCCAGCCACATGTTCACCATCAGCCGGGGGGTGTTCAACAAGGCGCTGGGTTTTTCCGACCTGGCGGGCTCCTTCTGGCCGCTCGCCGCCGCGCCGGTGGTGATTCTGGGCGTGGCGGTGCTGCTGCTGCGCAAGCAGGAAAAATGAGCATGCCGCGCCTGCTGCGCCACCTGGGCAATGTCCGCCTGCTGGGCGTCAAGGAGCTGTGGAGCCTGTGGCGCGACCCGATGATGCTGGTGCTGATCGTCTATACCTTCACCGTGGCCATCTACACCGCCGGGACGGCCATGCCCGAGACGCTGCAGCAGACGCCGATCGCCATCGTCGACGAGGACGACTCGGCCCTGTCGGCGCGCATCGCCGGCGCCTTCTACCCGCCGGCCTTCGACGTGCCGGTGCGCATCACGCAGGCGCAGGTGGACCCGGCGCTCGACGCCGGCCACTACACCCTGGTGCTGGTGATTCCGCACGGCCTGCAGCGCGACGTGCTGGCCGGGCGCGGGCCGAGCGTGCAGCTCAACGTGGACGCCACGCGCATGAGCCAGGCCTTTGCCGGAAGCGGCCTGACGCAGCAGATCGTGGCCGGCGAGGTGGCCGAATTCGTGCAGCGCCACCGCGCCACGCCGGCGGTGCCGGTGGAACTGGCGGTGCGCATGCGCTTCAATCCCACGCTCTCGAACGTGTGGTTCGGCGCGCTCATGGAACTGGTGGGGCAGGTCACCATGCTGTCCATCATCCTCACCGGCGCCGCCCTGATCCGCGAGCGCGAGCACGGCACCATCGAACACCTGCTGGTAATGCCCGTGACGCCCACCGAGATCATGCTCGCCAAGGTCTGGTCCATGGGGCTGGTGGTGGTGGTCGCCACCTTCCTCTCGTTGCACGGCGTGGTGCTGGGGCTGCTGCGCGTGCCGGTGGAAGGGTCGCTCGGGCTGTTCTTCGCGGGCGCGCTGCTGCACCTGTTCGCCACCACGTCCATGGGCATCTTCATGGCGACGCTGGCGCGCAACATGCCGCAGTTCGGCCTGCTGGTGATGCTGGTGATGATGCCGCTGCAGATGCTCTCGGGCGGCATGACGCCGCGCGAGAGCATGCCCACTTGGGTGCAGTGGGTGATGTCGCTGGCGCCGACGACGCATTTCACGGAGCTGAGCCAGGCGATCCTGTTCCGCGCGGCGGGCCTGTCGGTGGTCTGGCCGTCTTTCGCGGCGCTGGCGCTGATCGGGGCGGTGGTGTTCGCCGTATCGCTGCGGCGCTTTCGCCGGGCGATCACGCGGATGGCGTGATCCCGGGAAGTAGAAATACCGGTCAAATTGGCCGCTGGCGCAATATGCGCAATGGGTAACAGCTATCTAAATAATAGCTTCAAGGCCCTGCGGCCCGCGGCTCAATACACCAGGCGTTCGGGCTGCAGCTCCTGCAGGATGGTGGTGGCGATCTCTTCGATGGATTTGGTG